>Ga0308169_10002351_pt1 | contig 19786 bp, 21 predicted proteins | sample PhyBR1_2_FD_202139 | JGI IMG/M metagenome (GOLD analysis project Ga0308169, IMG submission 202139) | Phyllosphere microbial communities from UC Gill Tract Community Farm, Albany, California, United States - DLSLSB.R1 | ecosystem: Host-associated > Plants > Phyllosphere > Unclassified | place...
ACCCTGCCGAGCTCGAACTTGGGGCTGCGCCGCGGGACGACGTCGGCGCGCTTCTTGCCGCCGAGGAGCGCCTGGAGGTCGTCGAGGAACTGCTTGGTGAAGGGCGCCGGGGGCTTGCCCGGGCTCGTCGTGATGAGGACCTTGGCGTCGGGCGGGAGGAACCCTGCCGGGGTGGGCTGCGGCGGCGGCGCCATCGGGAACAGGTTCGAGAGCGAGCCCATGTCGACCGTCACGTCGCCCGTCTGGTCGTTGACGGTGACGGGTGCCGGGCGGGTGCGCGGGTCGGCGTACTCGCCATCCTCGTCGCCGAGCCACTCGCGCGTGTTCTCGATTGTGCGAGGGATGCCTGCGGGTGGGGAGAGGAGCGAGTGAGCGGTGGGGGTTCGACGAGGCGGTGGGCGACACGGCTCGCGGCGGCGCAGGGCTCGCCGCTCGGTCGTGCGGGAACAGAGAGAGAGGAACGCACCCTTCTCGACGTGCTCGCCGCGAGCCTCTGCCTCCTTGTTGGCGATGCGACGCTTGAGCTTGGCTTGCCGCTGCTCCTTTTTGCGCTTCTGGTGGAGGTCGGAGCGGACCTGCTTGTTGCGGATGGCCGAGATGTCCTTGGTCTGGATCGGCATGGCGGTAGAGCTCAGCAGCTGGTGCTGAGGCGGGGTGAGGAGTGAGCCGTGAGAGGGCGAGCGTTCGATGAGGATGGCGGCCGAAACTCGCTCCCGCTCACAGCGCTCTGTGGCAGTTTTGGCGCAGTCAAGACGCGTATGAAGGCTACTCTAGACGACTGGCAGCCGTAAGTAGCCTTCCAGCGGGGCGGCGGCGGTCGCCCTTGCTCGCACCGCCACCCCGGCGGCTTGTCCTCCTCCCACCTCGCTCGCCTCGCCATGCTGCACCGTTCAGCCCGCGCGCTCGTGCAGCACACGCCCAGCTACAGCCGCACCGCCGCCACCACCGCCGTCAAGCGCCCCGCCTACACCCCTCGCCCTCGCACCTCCCCCGCCTCGTCCTCGTCGCCCGCCGCATCCACCGCTCCCGCAGCAGCAGCAGCGCCCGCCGCGGCACCCGCATACCGCCGTCTGACCGCACAGCGTGCCGCGCCGGCTGCCACCGCAACTGCACCCGCGAGCACGACCTCGCCGGCCACCCCGCTCGCCGCGAGCGAGCCGTCCACCGCGCAAGCAGCTCCGCCCGCCGCAGCAGCACCAGCGCAACCGGCCAGCTCGTTGGCATCGATCGACGCCCTCCCGGCGGGCCCGGCCATGGGCTCGTCGCAGCCGGTCGGCAGCGCCGAGCCGCTCGCGACCGTCGCGGCCGGGCCCGAGGTCGACTGGGCGACGAGCTATCACGGCCTGTCGGCTGTGCCGTTCACGCGCGAGCAGGCCGACGTCCTCATGCGCCCGCTCGAGGAGCCCGAGATCGAGATCAAGCCCGGTCCGTCCCTCGTTCCTCCCTCGCCGTCGCACACGCGCACGAGCGCCCGGCTGACTCTCCTCGTCGCCCGCAGACGGCCTCCTGTACCTCCCCGAGATCCTGTACCGGCGCATCCTCAACAGGGCGTTCGGGCCCGGCGGCTGGGGCATGGTTCCTCGCGGCGAGATGAGCGTGCTCAAGAACATGGTGACGCGCGAGTGGGGACTCGTCGCTGGCGGACGGTGCGTCCCCTCCTCGCTCTCTCTCCTCCTCTCAGTGCCCTCGCTGATGCTGCACGAGGTCCCTGCAGACTTGTGTCGGTCGCACGCGGCGAGCAGACGTTCTTCGACCCGAGCGGCGTCCCGACGGCGAGCGAGGGCTGCAAGAGCAACGCCCTCATGCGGTGCTGCAAGGACCTCGGCATCGCGAGCGAGCTCTGGTGCGTCCTCCTCTCTTTCTCCCTTTCGTCGAGCGCGTCGAGGCGGTGCTGACGAGCTCGTGCTGCAGGGACCCGGTCTTCATCCGCGCGTTCAAGAAGGCGCACTGCGTCGAGGCGTGGACCGAGCACATCGTCAGCAAGAAGAAGTGCGTCCTCGTCCGTCTCCTCTCCTTGACGGGCTCTCGCTGACGAGCATCGTTGCCCTCGCCCGCAGGCAGAAGCGCTGGCGCAAGAAGAAGCTCGCTTTCGAGTACCCGTACCAGGAGGCGGCTCGTTGAGCTCTCTCGCTCTCTCTGTCTCTCTCCCTGTCTCCCTTCTTTCGCCTTTCCCTGCCTGCACCTTGTACTTCCCTCGTCTTTCTCGCCGAGCAGGAGCTCTGCAAAGCTGTCGTTTCGCCCTCGGCCTGAGCGCTCGTTCGGAGAGGGACGGTCCGGCACTCTCGCAGCTCGATGAACGAATCGTGCTCGGTCCCGAGAGGTGCCTTGTCGAGCGCAGAGATCTGCAGCGAGCGCTGTGCTGAGAGGGGAGCGGTGTGCCCCTTCGTGCAGACGTCGCTGCCGACCCACGTGAGAGCGGAAGCGGGGGAACCGCAGGCTCGGACTCGGCCTGTTCGTCGGCAGCAGTGCGCGGGATCGAGCCACTCGCCTCGCTCTCTGTCGCTCTCCACCGGCACTCGTCGCACGACTCGCCTGCGACAGCTCTGCAGTGCTCACGGCCAGGCGCACAGCTCTGCGACCCGACCTGCGACCCGCGCCGTCGTCCCCCGATCTCAGTTGCTGGCCGACCCCATCTCCGAGGACCTGCCTCCTCCGCCCTTGTCCTCCCACCACCACCACCACCAGCCCGCCAGCCACCATGGCCAAGCGCCAGCGCACCTCGACAGCGCACCACCACCACCAGCACGCCTCGCCCTCGCGCACCCAGGCCCTCGTCGTCGCCGGGTCGAGCCTGTTCCTCAGCACCGGCCTCGCGACCCTCACCTGGGTGTGGACGGCCGCCCTCGAGCGCGAGCTCGCGTCCGACACCGACGCCGCCGTCGACATGGACGGCATGGTCGTCGTCGCGTGGTGGGCGGGCGACGCGGCCGTCAAGTGGGCTCTCCTCAGCGCGGGAGGCTCGCTGTGCGGTACCCTCGGCTTGCTCCTTGTGAGTCAGCCCTCCACGCGGACTCGCCAAGAGTTCGTGCGCTGACACTCTGTCCCGTGCTCGCAGCGACGGAGCAGCCTGCACCGGGTCTTTGCCGTCACGACCGCGACCGACCTCCTCGTCACCATCCTCGCCACGCTCGCACTAGCGTCCCTCACCCTGTCCCCTTCCCTCTCCGGGCCCTTCGGCTCGTTCCTCTGCTCGTCGACCTTCGCCTCGGACTGGACCTCGACTCGGAGCGACCAAGCGGCGTCGACCTGGGCGGGCGGGATCGACCTCTTGTTCTGGGGCGTCGAGGCGTGCGAGGAGACGTGGCAGACGGCCATGCTCGGCGTCCTCGCCGGCTGCGTCGTCGCCGTCGTCCTGCGCGCGTTCGGCACCTGGGTCACGTGGGAGTGCAACTCGGACATGCGCGAGCGCGAGCTGCGCGACCGCGGCGAGGCGTGGGTCGACGAGCAGGACGGCGGCGCGCGCATGATGCGCCAGGTCGACGAGGCGGTGCGCGGCGCGGGCGACTACAAGACGCCGCTCGCGCTCGAGGAGACGCTCGGCCGGCCGAGGTCGTACTCGCACTCGTCGCCGTCGTCGACGCGCAGGAGCCAGACGCTCCCGCTGCCGTACGGCCTCGACTCGGCCAAGCGCATCCGCTCGCACTCGGTGTCGTACGGCCCGCCGTCGAGCAGCCGAGCAGGCGGAGCCGCAGGGCGGCATCCGCAGCTCGTCCTCGTCCCCGTCATGCTCGACGAGCGCGGCAACCCGGTCTTCCAGCCCTCCTCGCCCACCTACACCCTCCCGCCCTACTCGACCTCGCCCCCTCGCACCCGCCAGTCCTCGTCCCTCAGCCACTCGACTGGCTCGCCCTCGTCGTCGCGCTCGTCGAGCCGCTCGTCGACCAAGCGGCCGCGCATCCGGTCGTCGTCGTCGTCGTCCGGCTCGTCCTCGCTCGCCTCGCCCCTCTCGGCCGTCTTCGTCGACGAGCCCGTCGAGCTGTCGCCGCCCTGCACGCCGACCGGTCTCAGCTCGTCGACGATGCGCGGCGCCGACGACAAGACGAGCCGCCGCCTGCGACCGAGGGCCGAGGACGTCGGGCTCATGTCGCCTCCTCCCCTCTGAGCCGCCTCGCGCGCTCGCCCCTCTCCTCTCTGCCTTACACCTAATCTTCACCTGTGCATTTCTCTGCAACTTTCCTGCGTCGACGATACCCCTCTCGAGGCTCCTCGCCTCGCCTTTCCTACCATCCCAAGTTGTTGTAGCTCCTCGCCCGCTTGTTCCCTCTCCTCCCCCTTCGTTCATCTTCCTCTGCACATAGTCCTAGTAGCGCTACTTGTCCCTGTAACGCACTCCCCTCGATTGCGACCCTCGAGCCAGAGGTGAGGCGAGATGCTCGCGCTCCGTCCCTCGCGCTCTCCTCCTCCTCCTCCTCTCTCGCTTCACATGCTTCCGCGACATCCGCCGATCGCGCCCGCGCGGCGCTCGCACGTGCTCCTCATCGCGCTCGCCGCGCTCGTCTTCCATGTGTGGCTCGCGCGCAAGCTCGGCGCGGTGCAGACGGGCCTCGCGTCGACACTCGGCGACGACGAGACGCCGACGAGTGGGAGCAGCAGGGACGACGGACGGGACCTCGAGGGGGCCGAGTGGCGCAGGCTCGAGGGCGTGCGGGCACTGCTTGGGATCGGCAAGGTGCGTCGTCGTCCTCCCTGGCCGTCCCGGAGATCTGGAATGCCGAGGCGGTGCTGACCCTCCCTCTCTCTTGTGGACAGCTGTGGAGCTGGTGCTCGGCCGGCGTTGCTGGAGTGGGTATCTACGGGCTGCTCAAGGTGCGTTCAAGCTGCCACGGCGCCCTCCTGCCGCGCGACATCCGCTGACCCCACTTCGCCCCGTCCTCCTTCCCACCCTTCCCTCGCCATCGCACTCTGCCTGCGCCAACGCCGCACCGACAAACCCTGCAGGACCGACTACCCCTCCTTCGCCTCTTCGTCCTGAACGGCTTCCTCGCCATCTCGCTCGACCTCCTCCTCCTCGCCCTCATCCTCCTCCTCCTCACCGTCTCGTCGCCCTCATCCTCCCGCGGCCTCGCCACCACCCTCTGTGGCACCCTCTTCCTCTCGTTCGGCCTCCCCGACCTCCTCGGCTCGCTCGAGGCGTGCGAGGACCGCTTCGAGGGCGTCGTCGTCACGGCGCTCGGGGCGCTCGCCCTCGTCGAGGGCCTGCGCATCTGGGGCGCCGTCAAGGTCCTCGGCTTCTACACGATGCGTGCCTCTCCACGAGGCGCGAGGAGCCGCTCGGGCGGGAGCAGGGCCGGCGCGGGCGACGAGCAGGAGTTCTACGACTCGCCAGTCGAGCTCGACGGCTCGCCGGGCCGCAGCGGGCTCAGCCGCAGCGGGAGCGGCAAGAAGAAGCGGCGCGACTCGCACGGTGCGAGGCGCGAGAGGAGCAGCAGCGTGTCGTCGGTGACGGCGGGCGCAGGGTCGTCGGCGAGCGGCAGCAGGAGGAGGGACGAGACGCGCATCTTCCTCCTGCCGCGGCCCGAGGACCGCGGCAAGCGCCACCTCGGCAGCGAGGAGGACGCCTTACCGCTCATCGCGCTTACGGCGAGCTCGCCCATCCGGACGAGCTTCCCGCCGTCGTCCTCGGCCTCGTCGGCATACCCGTCAGCGCACGCCCTCCCTCACTCTCCTCCCTCACCCGGTCGCGACGACCGCCGCGTCCTCGTCTACGCCCCGGTCATGGTCTCGGCGTCCGAGGCGCGCTCGCTCGGCGCGACCGAGCTCGTCTTGCACGGTCCAGGCCGCACGCGCCCTCCGCCCTCACCCGGCCGCGCCGCGCCCGCAGCAGCAGCGTCGCTCGCAGGGCCCACCCGCTCGCCGCGCTCGCGCTCGGCGACCATCACGCCCGGCTCGTCGTCGTCGAGTGCGTCGACGCCTACGCCGACGGCCTCGTCGAGTGCGACGCTCGTCCTCGATACCGGTCCGGGCGCAGCTTCGAGCGCGGCGGGCTTCCACGGCGGCGGGCGGCCGCCGAGGCAGGACTCGGACGACCTCCTGACGCCGTTGGCGTCGACGTCGGCTGAGCGGGAGCGGCAGCTGGGCCTTGTTGCATCGGGCGAGAGCGACTTGGGAGGAGCGGCGGGCCGTGCGAAGCGGGCCTGAGGCGGGTCTCTGTCCCTGTAGCTCTTCCTGGCCAGCGCGTGCCGTGTATCTGTGACTTGTGTTCGTGCATGTTCGAGAATGTGCGACAGCGCGGCTCGCGGGTGAGGAGAACGGGCGAGTCTCGATCGCCGGCGAGTGGGGAGGAGAGCTGCTGCGAGCCTCTCTTCTCCCTCGACAGAGCACAGCTGCCTGCACGCTTGCACGAGCTTGTCAAGCCGCCTCGCAACCATGGCCGACACGTACAACGCGCCCGCCGCGCCGGCTCCCTCGTCGCCCGTCCTCTCGGTCGTGCGTCCCATCTCCCCGCGCTCTCTCACCGCCCTGCTGCATCCCTGCTGATGCCACGAACGCCTGCAGGTCCTCGCCATCTCGCCGCAGCAGATGGAGCGCGCCATGGCCATCCGCCGCACCGTCTTCGTCGACGAGCAAGGCTACAGCGCCGCCGTCGAGCAACACGACGCCTACGACCCGCTGTGCGACCACCTCCTCATGACCCAGGTCGACCCAGACGGCACCACGACCGACATCGGCACCCTCCGCTTCTACCCGGCAAAGCTCAAGCTCGGCCGCGTCGCCATCCTCGCCGGCTACCGCGGCGGCGGGCGCGGCAAGGCCCTCGTCGACGCCCTCGAGGAGCACGTCCGCGAGCGCAGGGGCAAGACGGCCGACGTCCTGCGCGGCAAGAAGGCCGTCCAGCTCCTCGCTCACGCCCAGGTCCCGAGCCTGCCCTTTTACGAGAAGACGGGCTGGGCGACGTTCGGCCTCGAGTTCGAGGAGGAGGGCACGCCGCACGTCAAGGTCGTCAAGCGCATCGAGCTCGTACCAGAGTGCGTCCTCTCCTCCTTCTCGTGCTTGGCTCTCTCACCCTGCCATTGCTCAGGTGCTGATCCTCCTTCTCGGCGCGCGCAGACCCGCAACGGCAACGCTCGACGACCCCCGAGCACCCGACACGTACCACGTCGAGTTGTGCGAGACGCAGGCCGACATCGACCGCTGCATCCAGTGCAGGATCGCCGTCTTTGTCGACGAGCAGGGCTACTCGATGGAGGACGAGCTCGACGAGTGCGTCCCTCTCCTTCTCTTCTCCCTCCTTCTCCTCCTCCTGCTCTGCTACTTGCTCGCGCGCACGACACTGACATCGAGCTCGCCGGCGCGCGCAGGAAGGACCCCGAGTCGGACCACCTCATCATGTATCGGGTCGGCGCCGACGGCGAGAAGGAGGATGCGGGCACGATCAGGTGGTGGCCAAAGCCGGGTCAGCCCGAGGGCAAGCCGGCAGGCAAGCTCGGGCGCGTGTGCGGTGCGTTTGCTCTTCCTCTCGCTGGCCCTCGTGTGCGAGCCGCTCTCGTCGTTCTCGATGCAGAGCTTGTCCTCGTTCGTCGAGCTGATGGCTCTTCCCCTCGCGCGCAGTTCTGCCCAAGTTCCGCGGCGGCGGCACGGGCAAGATCCTCATGAAGGCGCTCGAGGAGCACATCGTTGCCCGCCGCGGCAAGGCCGGCGTCGCGCTCCGAGGCGAGAAGCGCGTGCGCGTCCTGGTCCACTCGCAGGTGCACGCCGAGGGCTTCTATGCAAGGTCAGGGTACGAGCGGCAGCCGGGCCAGTTCCTCGAGGACGGCGCGCCGCATTGCCTGCTCACGAAGGATCTCGAGCTCGTAGACGAGGACGAGGCGCGATAGACTTGCACTGCATCTAGAGAGCGCACCGTTCTACAGCTCCTTCCTCGCCCGTTCCTCAAGCTCTCGCACTGCTCTCCTGTTCATCGCAAAGTCGGAGACTTGGCTGTGTACGAGAGAGAGAAAGAGGGAGTCAAGGACTGCTGCAGCTCGAGCGCTCGGACCTCGTCTGCGAGAAGCTCGACGCACCTCGGCTTCCAGGGCGAGGCCCACTCGATCCACGTCTCGCCCATGAGGCTCGTCCAGTTCTCGTCGGGCCCGAGGTCGAAGAGGTCGTGGTCGGGCTCGACGAGGACGACAGCACCGCCGCCCTCGGGCAGCGGGACCCAAAGGCGCAGTCGGGCGTCGTACGTCGCCGAGCGGTGCAGCTTGATGCGCTCGCCCTGGACCGAGGTGCGACCTTGACGAGCGTTGCGGACGACGACGTAGAGCACTGCAGCGCAGGCGCACGTCAGCTGGCCGTCCTTCATGAGCTCGAGCGGGCTGGGAGGAAGAGAGGAGGAGAGGGACGCACTGACGAGCGCGATGACCGAGATGAAGCTCGCGAAGAACGTCACGAGGAGCATGCTGATCGAGGGGACGACGAGGTGCGGATAGAGCGCCGCCTCGTGCGAGTCGAGCTTGCGCACGGTGCCGTCGCCGAGGAGGTGAGGTCGCTCGGCGGTCGAGCGCTGGTACTGGCGGTAGCCGAGAAGGAGAGCGCCCGCGTATCTGTACGAGAAAGCATGGTGTGAGAGTGAGTCAGGCATGCCCCGGAGAAGATAGACCGAAAGAGGGAGCGCGACGGCAACGCACCGATAGACCGGCCCGCCGATCCAGCCTCGCCAACCGCTCCACCACCGGTCCCGCATCTCGTCGCTCCACCAGGTCTCGCTCACGACCTCTCGGCACGCGCTGCACTGGAGGGGCGCGAAGGGCACGAGCGCGACGACGAGAAGGGCGGCGGCGTAGGCGAGGAAGGTTGCGAACGGCTTGAGCGTCGAGCCGCAGACGTCGTTGGCGACGAAGGCGCAATGGTGATCGAAGATGGGCCGACAGGTGCCGCAGTCTCGACAGTGGCGAGTGCGAGTCGACTGCCAGGCGCCGGCGCAGCGGTCCCGGAAGCAGTGAAGAGGCTCGCCGGCCGAGTCGCACGCGAAGACCTGTTCCGGAACAGGGCGTCAGTCTCGGTAGAGCTCCGCGCACTCGCTCAAGCTTGTACTCGTCGAGCTTAAAAGTGCTCGGTACTGCTGGGAAAGGAGGGAGGAGAGAGAGAACGCACCACTCGCTTCTCGAGAACCGGCGACGGCGGCTCCTTCTCGCGCGGCGGCTCGATCGACAGGAAGTAGACCATGAAGTACGAGATGCCCGTCATGACGAGGAGGCCATGAACTGCCGTCGAGTAGAGCGCCGCGACGACCGGTTGTCGGCTCCAGAGGAGCGGGACTGCGAGGAGAGCAAGAGCTCAGCAAGGGGGTGAGAGGCTCGAGGGGCAAGGGAGAGGGACGCACTGATCTCGAGGAGAACAAGCGAGTAGCCGCGTACCGCAAAGACGAGGAGGAGGAGCGGTATCAGTCTGCCGAGCCAGACGTTCGGTCGCCTCGACCGCGAGGTGAGCGCAGCTCTTGGCGGCGCGCTCGGGCTGTCGACGCTGCCAGACAGGGCCATAGCAGCGAGAGAAATGGTCGCCGGCCGGCCAGCTGATGAGGGCGAGCCACAGGAGAGCCGAAAGGACGAGGCGAGCTGATGAGAATCGCGCGGAGGCAACGCCGACGACACCGCCAAAGTCGCGCTTTCGTGCTCGCCCAGCTCCCAGACGGACGAACGCACGAGCTAGTGAGAGATCCGAGTGCCGAGATGCAATGCGATGCGGCGATATAGCGTCTACTTGAGCCCGAACCCCTCGCTGTCCTCGATGGCGCGCACGAGCATCCTCTCGACCGCCTCCCTCGCGCCGTACCGCGGCAGGATGAGCGTGTTGAAGCACGTGCTCGCCGACGGCAGGCGTGCCGTGTCGTCGCCCGAGCACTGGAGCTTGAGCGTGAGGCCGGCCGTGCCCGTCGCTGGGAGGCGGTCCGAGGCGGTGATGAAGGCGAGGAGGCGGCGTTGTTGCTCGGGCGAGAAGGCGTGGAAGGTCGACCAGAAGGCGCTGCAGGGTTGAGAGTCAGCTCGACGCTCGAGGAGGTAGACGACGAGGAGGAGGGAGGGACGCACTCGATTGTCGGCTCGTCGGGCGAGAAGCCCTCGTACGCCGTGGCGCCCCGCAGCGCATCGACGTCGAGCGCCTCGGTCGAGCCTCGCACGACGAGCTCGAGCTCTTGCGCCTTGAAGAGCGACAGGGCGCTGCCAGCGCACACCTCGTGAAAGCCCTCGGCGAAAGCGTCGAACTGGGCCGAGACGGACTTGGACAGGAGGAAGTCGACGAGGAGGCGGACGTAGTCTGCGAGCGACGACGTCAGTCAGCGTTGGACGAAGGACGAGGGAAGGTGAGAAAAGAGCAGGCGCACCTTTGCGGTTGTCCTCGGTGACGGCCACCTCCCTCCCGCCCTCGACCAGCTCCTCCTCGACCGTCTCGCCCCACGCCTCGTACGTCCCGACAAACGCCCGGCAGAAGACGTCCTCGACGCTCCCGTCTGCGCCGTCGTAGTCGAGGAGCTGCTGGAGACCGCGCGCGAGCGCCGGCTGCACCTGCGCGAGGTCGGCGAGCCCGAGCGGCTCGAACGAGAGCTTCTTGTAGACGGCCTGCGCGGAGGAACCGATGCAGCTCAGCCTCTGTGCGGCTCGCAGGAGAGCAGGAAAGGGGAATGAGAGCGAGAGGGCCACGCACAAGAGGGAGCGGCAGGTCGAGCGTGGCCGAGTTGTACACGGCGAGGCCGACGACGACGCCGACGAGCCAGAAGTCGTCCTCCATGCCAAGCGCGCCCGGGTTGAGGTAGCACAGGTTCGAGTCGGGGTCGGGCACGAACATGCCAAACTGCGGGCGACGGCGAGCGTCGAGCCGGGGTCAGCGAGAGCTGCTCGACGGAAGGGGCGAGCGAGGAGGGAGGGACGAGGGACGCACCTGCGGGTCGAAGAGCTGTCGGCACAAAAGGAGGAACCACTCCTTGCGGAGTCCGCCGGCGTCGATGCCCTCCTCGCCCTCCCACTTGACCCGAAGCGGTTTCTTGAGGTTGAACCGGTTGAGCGAGATCTGCGCGCACGAGACGTCCTTCAACACCCGCGCCTCGGCAAAGCGAGACGAGACGAGGGAGGCGAAAGCGAGCACGCACCTGGCGCAGGCTGTCGGCGACGAGGTGCTCCCTCCTCACTCGCAGCACGAGCAACGGGCTCTCGGCCTCGCTCGACCCGAAGCTCGCGCGGTACGCCTCGCCTGCCCGATCGATCTGCGTCGACGTGCACCGTCAGCAAGTCAAAGTCGAGGAAGGAGTAGGGGAGAGAGGGAGGCGGGGACGGACCATCTGGCGCTCGCCGTCGAACGCGAGCAGGGTGAGCTTGGCGCCGAGGCTGAGCAGGAACGGGTACTGGCACAGCGAGAAATGCCTGCGTGAGGTCGGCGAGGCAGTCAGCAACGGTCGTCCAGGAGGAGAGGATTGTGCGAGACGAGGACGCACCCGGTCTGCACCTCCCAAGCCTGAAAGTCCTGGATGAGCGCATGCTCGCCGAGCGAGTCGATGAGCGTGACGTAGAACGTCGAGGGCGGCACGTGCCGCATCTTGACGTTGGCGGCGACTGCGTGCGGCGCGGCAGGGACGAGTCAGCGCTGCCTCGAGAGCGATGAAACAGGGCGAGCGAGAAGGGGACGCACAGAGGAGGCTCCCAACTCGTGCGCTCGAGCGCACCATCCAGTCGTCGGCGTACGCCCCGAGGTCGTCCGAGTCGATACAGCGCCCAATGCGGTACGACAGGAAGCTGCAGAGGAGGTCGATCTTGTCGAGGAGGGCCGTGTGCGAGTACCGAGGCGACGAGAGGTGCGTGACGAGGGCGTGGTGCAGCGAGTTGGGCAGGTTCGAGGCGCTGCGAGGGAGACGTAGAGAAGTCAGTGACCGAGCGGGGCAGAGAGGAGAGGGAAGAGGAAGGATCAGGACGCACATGCCGATGAGGCGAGAGAGGAGCTCGCGCCGCTCGTCCGGGTTGGGCGTGCACTCGGGCAGGAATACAGGGCACTGTAGCGCGACGTTACCGTCAGCTTGCGCTCGAGAAAGACAGGAGGGCGCTGAGAGAGGAGGACGCACCTCGAAGAGCGAAATGAGCCAGGCGCCGTCGCTGTCGAGGAGGGTCGGGCCAGGTCGGCGCAGGAGCGAGTCGACCTGCCCTCGAAGTAGGTCGAGCGCGACTGGACGATGTCGAACGAGGTCGTACAGGGCGACGAGCGTGCTGTGGCGAGGTAGGCGGGACGAGGAGGAGGTCGAAGGTCCCGGCGCCGGTCGGAACGACGCCTCGAGGCTGGGCAGGTTGTCGAACGCGGTCGCGACGAGGGCGAGGAGCGTGTCCTCCGGGTCGTATTGTCGGTCGTCGTCGGGCGAGGCGAGCTCGAGGGCGCCGAGGCGGTGCGCGAGGTCGTGGTCGGTCTCCGAGTGTCGAGCGGCGAGGCGGTCGACGAGGGCGAGGACCTGGGTCTCGGTGACCGGTGTCGCGTCAGGTACCGGCGTTCCTGTTGCGGCTCAGAGTCAGCCTGGTGTGCGAGTGCGGGCGAGGAGGAGAGGACGAGGGACGGACCTTGGCGGGCCTTGCCCTTGCGCGCGGCGTCCGACAGGTCGACGACGGTGGTGCAGACGGTGCAGCGGAAGCTCGGGCTGGCGCGAGGGTAGCGCAGGGTGGTGGCGCAGCAGCAGCAGACGCCCTCTGTGAGGAGGACGGGCGGCGAGGGCGGGGTGGAGGGATGAGGCGGTGCAGGTCGAGGACGAGGAGGAGGAGAGGGCGAGGCGAGGGTGCGGTGGGTGGCGGAGCGGCCCTTGAAGGGTGGGGCTTTGCGGGTGGCCATGCTCGAGGGTGCTGCAGACCCGCCAAGGTAGAAGCTGCCGCTGTTGGCCCACGGGTTGCTCCTGGGCGAGGAGGACGAGGACGAGGCGACGGGGCGAGAGGCGGCGGGCGGCAGTGGCGGGTAGGCCGCTGGTGGGCTGGCTGCTGGCGGTGCCCAGCTCATGGTTCGCTGTGCTCTGCAGCCGAGCCTGGTGAGGTGGAGCGGGCGGAGCTGTCGTCCTCCTCCTCGTCGTCGCCTCGCCCTTGGCTCCTGCCCCGACCTCGCTCTCGCCTCGCCTCGCTCCAGGATGCGCTTGCTCTTGCTCAGTACCTTGGCAGTGAGCTCAGTCCCTCGCCGTTACCACCCTCACCGCCACTCGCTGATCCCCCCTCTCCTCCACAGATCCTCTCGGCAGCTCTCGCCGCCGCCCAGGGCTCGTCGTCCGCGTCTGCGTCCTCGGCTGCGTCCTCGAGCGTGTCAGCCTCGGCATCGTCCCAGTCGGGCTCGCTCTCGGCGTCCGGGTCCGCCAACGCCAGCACCTCGTCCACCCCGACCGGCGTGTCCGTCGCACCCGCCTCGACCATCACCTCGCAGGTCGTCTCGGTCATCTCGTCGGGCAACGCGACCAGCACCCAGACCCTCAACATCACGTCCGTCATCCCGGCCAGCACGTCGACCCTGCCCGTCAACCTCACCAGCGCCGGCACGCCCACCGCCTTCGCAGGTTCGATGACTGCCTTTGCGCCCGGCACTACGGCGAGCGGCATCGCTGTCGGGCCAGACGACTCGTGCGTCCTACTCTCTACACTGTGGAGCGAGCGAGGAGCTGACCCTCGATCGTGCGCGCAGCTACGTCGCCGCCGCACCTCGCCTCCTCGCCGGATCCTTCCTCCTCGTCGCGGCCGGCGGTGTCGCCCTCCTCGCTTAATGCCCTTCACGCCTCGCCTTTGTCACGGACACTCCCTTCCCCTCTAATAGACACTGCCCCGCTCCCCTTCTGTGTTGTGTAGCTTTCCCTCTCCGCGCGGCCGTTGTCTCGAGCCCGGCTCTCCCTCCTTGCAACGACCCTCTTCACGCTCGTCTCGCCATGCCTGCCGCCGCGAGCCTCAAGCGAGCAGCTCCCACCTCGACCGCCAAGGGCAAGGCCCGCGCCGCCCCTCCTGCGCCCGCCAAGCGCGTCAAGCTCGCCGCCTCCGCCTCGAAACCGATCAAGCGCTCCAACCGGTCCGTCCGCCCTCGCACCGCCCCCGAGGATCCCGCTGACCCGCTCCTCGTCCCCTGCAGACCGGGACTCGACGCCTCGGGCAGCAGCTCGAGCTCGGAGGCGAGCGCCGACGAGCACGACGACGACCCGGCCGACGAGCGCGCCGCCATGCTTGCCGCGCTTGCGGCGCACCAGGCGAGCTTCTTGAGCGAGGCGCTCCCGATGGCGAGCACGAGTGCGCTCGGCGGCGAGCCGGCGCGCGCGGTGCAGGCGGCCAAGAGCGTGTGGGAGATGGACGACGCCGACTTCGAGGAGGGCGAGGAGAGCGAGGAGAGCGAGGAGAGCGAGGACGAGGACGAGGGGCTCGAGGAGGCGGTCGAGCTGCGCGAGGAGATACTGGGCACCAAGCAGCGTGCGTCCTTTCTCGCCTTTCCCGCCGCCGCCGCCGCAGCGAGCTGACCTCCTCTCGCGCGCAGCTGCCGTCGTCGCCTTTGTCGAGCCCGGGCGGGGCGAGGCCGTCTCTGCCTTTGCCGCACCCTCGGCACCGCTCAACAAGCGCGAGCTGCGCGACTTCAAGGTGCGTCCGTCTCCCTCACGCCCGCCGTCACCTCTCCTGCCTCGCTCGAAGCTGACCTCTCGCCCTCTCTCGCTCGCAGGCTGGCAAGGTCAAGAACGTGCACGCCCGACCGTCGATCGCCGACCAGCACAACGTCAAGTACGTCGGCGGCAAGGCCAAGAAGAAGGGCGTGGCGGCGGGCGGTGCGGCGGCGGCGGTCGGTGCGGGAGGAAAGCCGCTCTCGCAGGAGGAGCAGCAAGCCGACGCAGCCGAGGAGTCGTGCGTCCACCTCTCTCTCTTCTCTCTCCTACACACGGCGAGGCTCGCGCTGACCCGTACCCGGGCAACAGGCACCTCACCAAGCTCGACTCGCACCTCGCTTCGCTCGTCAAGCCCCTCACCTCGGGCTCGAACGCCTCGCTCCCGGACCTCCTGCGCGAGCTCCCGCTCGCGCCAACCAAGACGCTCAAGGGCCACACCCCGCTGCCCAAGAACGCGCCGCGCCTCTTGCGCAAGGGCCAGAACGCGGCCAACCTCAAGCGCGCCCAGCTGCGCGACGAGGCGGCCGGGCACGGCACGGGCGCCAAGAAGGCCGGCGGCGGGCAGGGCCGCGAGGCGCTCAGCCTCAAGGAGAAGCGCAAGGCCGAGGGGACCGACAAGCGGCAGCGGGGCCTGGGCGCGAGCGCGGGCAAGTTTGGACGCGGCCAGCTCAGCTTGAGCAAGAAGGAGATCATGAGCATCAACGGGCCGGGCAAGTAGCGCGCGTCCCTCTCGTATGCAACGTCGAGCTCGTTGCGATGCACTGAACGAGACCTGGATTGCACACACGAGACTGGTACGAGAGAAGCGCCTCGAGCACGAGCGAGTCGAAGAGGAGCACCGCCTCAGTCCCACTGCGCGCACGGCAATCTGCATCAGCTCGTTGCGCTCGAGATGAGAGAGAGAGAAGGTGCGCAGGACGCACCACGAGTCGTTCCCCTCGCTGCTCTGCCTCGAGCCTCGCCTCCTGGGCCCGTCCGCCGTCCCGGCCTTGGCTCGCCAGCTGGCTCGCGAGTTTACCCCCTGCCGGCGTGCCGCGCGTCGTAGACTGTAAGGATAGTCTGTGTTAGCTCGCCGCTCTTGCTCAAACAGCGCTCCTGGTCGAGGGGAGCGAGAGAGACGCACCTTCTTGGTCCGCTCCTCAGCCGCCCTAAGCATCGCCTCTCTCCGCTCGCGCGCGTCGGCCGACTCTGGTGCGCCCGGCTGCCCGCCCAGACGCTGCGGCGGACTCGTCGACGCGCTCTTGCCGCGTGCGCTGCCCGTGCTGGGGGCGCCGGCCGCCGGGGGAGCCGAGGTGGGGTTGGACGTGGGCGTGGACGAGGACGAGCCGAGGCGCTGGCCGGCGCCGACAGAGTCGAAGTGATCTTCTTTGCCGCAGAGCTGGCCCATCGTGGAGAGTGCGAGCGTTCGAGGGGTGTGAGCGGTGGTGCAAGGAGGAGGGAGAGCGAGGAGGCGGTGCTCTCGACCGCTCGCTCGAGAGCAGCGGATTCGCAGGCTCGCAGGCTGTGAGAGAGCCGCAGGAAACGAGCGACATGGGCAAAGGAGAAAAGACAGTGCGACGCAGCGAGCTACAACAGTGCGATCCCGGACCTCGCCTCGTCGCCTCCTCCTCCTCCTCGCCGCAACCTCCTCACCTCTTCTTGGGGCCCATCTTGCCCAGCTTGTTCTTGACGCCGCTCGCGCCGCCCTTCATCGCCTCGCGCTCCCGCTTGCCCGCGCGCTTCTCGCCGCCCTTGCCGCCGCCCGCCGCCGAGCTCTCGCCGGCGATGCCGCTCTCGCGGTCAAAGACGCTGCCCTTGGCCTTCTTGGCCTTCTTCTTGCCGACGTCGTTGCGCGGCACGCGCTCGGGCGCCGCCTGGAGGATCTTGGTCGGGCGCTGCGCCTTCTTGGCGGCGCGCGCAGAGAGGCCCATGTCGCGCTGCGCGTCCTCCTCGTCCTCCATGTTGGCGAGCTTGCGGCGCTTGTCGCGGCGAGACAGGCCGGAGAAGGGCGTGCGCTTGGGCTGCGAGCAAGAGGGCGGGGTTAGAGAAAGGCGGGCGAGGGAGGAGAGGAAGGACGAGGAGGACGCACCGGCTTGGACAGGACCTCTTCCTCCTCGGCGGCGTGCGGGCGCTTCCTGCGCTCCTTCTCGGAGAACTTGCTGTTGTGCTCGTCCTTGCCGAGCTCTGCGGGCGGGCGAAGGCGGGCGTCAGCTTAAGGACTCGTCGTTGAGGGAGGAAGTGAGGGAAGGAAGGGGACGACGCACTCTTGGCCGCATCCTTCTGCGTCTGCGACTGGAACCAGGTGCGCGCCGGCCTCGACTTGATCTCAGCCTCGTGCTCGAGCAGGTTGCTCGCCTTGGTGAGCTCCATGTTGCCGCGGCGGAACTGTAGGCGGGCGAGAAGGTGCTGATCGGTCAGTTTCCGGGGCTCGTTTGCAGGTGCAGCGAGCGAGCGAGAGCAAGGGAGACGCACCTCCTTCTCCTCGCGCTCCTCCTGGTAGACGGCCTTGACCTCGGGCTCGAGCTCGCGGAGCGTCTTGTGCGCGACGGCGACGGCCTCGGCGGGGAGCGAGCGCTGCTTGACCGACTCGGGCGGGGCGTGCTTCATGGCGAGCTTGACGAGCTTGCGGTCCGACTCGCCGACGAGCGTGAGGGCACTGTAGGCGCAAGAGGGAGAGAGGATCAGCTCGGGCCGAGGAGAGCAGGCGCAGGAGTCGAGGTGAGGAGGAAGAGGACGCACCGCCCCTTGCGGCCCGCACGAGCGGTACGGCCGACGCGGTGCAGGTAGATCTCGATCGACTTGGGCATCTCGTAGTTGATGACGTTCTCGATGCCCTTGATGTCGAGTCTGCGAGAGGGTCGGGCTCACCGTCAGCAAGAGCGCTTCGAGCTTCGACAGGGCGAGAGCGGTCGAGGAGGGAGAGGGAGAGGGACGCACCCTCGAGACGCCAGGTCGGTCGCCAACAAGAAGCCGATCTCGCCCTCCCTGAACCGCTTGAGGCTGCTCAAGCGCTGCTCCTGCGTCAAGTCGCCGTGCAGCTCGTCGCTGCGCTCGAGCCCGTGCCCGAACAGCGAGAAGAGGATCTTGGTGCGGTGCGCCTGCGCCTTGGACCGGAAAAAGATGATGGTGCGGCCCGTCGAGAAGGATCGGGTGCACAGCGCGACGAGGAGCGCCTCGCGGTGGCGCTCGCCCGAGCGCGAGTTGAGCTCGATCGACTCGCCGGCGCGGTCGCCTCGCACTCGCAGGACTGCGGGCGTGCAGCTCAAGACATCAGTGCCTCGTTCCATTCGCGGGAAAAGACAGCGAGGGGGAAGAGCGCGACGCACACTCCTGCTCGAGCCCCTTTGCGGCGGCGCCCATCTCGTCGATCTTGACGCGCACGGGCTTGTTCATCGACAGGCGCGTGAGCTGCTGGATGCTCTCGGTGACGGTCGCCGAGAAGAGGAGCGTCTGGCGCGAGCGCGGCGCGGCGCCGATGATCTCCTCGAGCTCGTCGCGGAAACCCTGCGTGCATGGACGTCTCCCGGCATCAGCGGCCGTCCGCTGGGGCAGGTCGGTGAAAGAGAGAGAGAGAGAGAGCGACGCACCTCCTCGAGCATGCGGTCGGCCTCGTCGAGAACGAGAACCTCAACGCCGTCCATCGTGAAGCAGGGCGTGTTGCGTACGTGGTCGATGAGACGACCGGGCGTCGAGACGACGATGTCGGGGCGCGTCTTGAGCTCGGCCTCCTGCACCTTGAGCGACAGACCACCTGCATGGAGGAGGAGAGTCAGCGCGCGCCGAGACGAGGGGAGTGCGCGAGGAGGAGGTGAAAGGGTGGACGCACCGACGCAGAGACAGAACGACACGTCCGTGTACCGAGCGAGGGCCCTGCCGACGCCGTGCACCTGGACGGCGAGCTCGCGCGTCGGCGTCATGACGACGACGCGCGTCATCGGGTTCTTGCGGTCGCGGTGGAGGAGGCGCTCGAGGACGCCGACCCAGAACGCGACCGTCTTGCCCGAGCCCGTCGCCGACGACGCGACAATGTCCTTGCCGAGCATGGCGAGCGGGATGCACTCGGCCTGGATCGGCGTCGGGACCGTGAGGGAGAGCGACTGCAGGGCGAGGAGGAGCGGGCGCGAGAGGGTGCACGAGGGGAGCGACGTGAAGGCGAGGGGCTTGGCGCGCGGGAGCGTCGACGTGTTCTTGTGCGACGTGAAGAACGACTTGGCGAGGGCGAGGTCGGCCACAGAGGTGCCGGCGGCGGCGGCCGCCGCCTCGTCGTCCTCGGACAGCGCGTCTTCGACATCCGACATGTCCGAGCCGGCGTCGGCGAGGGCGGCAAAGCCAGTAGGTCCAGCTGCGAAGGGCGAGCGTCAGGAGCTGTCGGGGGCCGTATCGAGAGCGAGAGCGAGAGCGAGAGAGAGTTGGACGCACCCTTGACCTCCTCTCCTGCCGGCTCGTCGTCCTCGTCCTCGTCCTCCTCGCCCTCGCTCTTCTCGCCGATGCCGAGCCAGTTGTCGTCGTCGTCCTGAACGTCGCCGCCCTTGCCCGCCTCGACCGCCTTGACAGGCTTGGCCGGCTCGGCCTTCTCGACCTCGTCCGCCTCGTCCTCGGCCGCCGACTGCTCCTCATCCTCGTCCTCGCTGCCCTCGCCGTCCTCGTCCTCACTCGCACCGCCTGCCGACGCGTCCGAGTCGTCGTCGATGCCCTCAAAGTCGAGCTCGCCGCCCTCGAGCTGGGCGAGCATCTCCTTCTCGACGTCGCTGTCGGCCATCTCGTCGTCCTCGTCGTCGCTGCCGAGCTCGAGGTCGTCGTCGTCCTCGTCGTCGAGGAGCGCCTGGGCCTCGGCGGCGGCCTTGGCGGCGGCGCGCTCGGGTGCGCGGCGCGCGATGATCTCGTCGACGGTCACTCGGGGCTGCGGGCGGGGTCGAGCAGGTCAGCGGGGAGCGCTTAAGGGAAGCGAGGCGAGGGAGAGGGGAACGCACCATAGCGTTAGGCCGCTTCTGGATGTAGGCCTCGCCCGAGTCCTGCAGGAGGTGAGCTGTGCGTGAGCGAGTCGAAGCGGGTTGAGCGAGAGGAGGAGAGAGGGGACGGACCCAGACGCTGTTGCGGTCCCTGCCGACAAAGCCGCCGCCAAAATTGTCAAAGACGAAGCCCTTGTCCATCTTGGCGCCGTCTGGGTCGGCGGCCGAGGTGGTGAGGGCGGGCTCGTCGTCGTCGTCGTTGTCGTCGAGGTCCGAGGCGGCGGCGACGTCTGCGCGCTTCTGCTTC
>Ga0308169_10002355_pt1 | contig 19768 bp, 18 predicted proteins | sample PhyBR1_2_FD_202139 | JGI IMG/M metagenome (GOLD analysis project Ga0308169, IMG submission 202139) | Phyllosphere microbial communities from UC Gill Tract Community Farm, Albany, California, United States - DLSLSB.R1 | ecosystem: Host-associated > Plants > Phyllosphere > Unclassified | place...
CGAGTTAGGCCTGCTCTGCATGAGCGTTCCAGAAGAATACGGCGGTCTTGGCGCTTCATTTGCCCATGAAGTAATCATGATAGAAGAACAGGCGCGTATCTGCGATACCACATTTGGCTTTATTCCAGGTTCTTTAAACAGTCCTGGATTTTTCCTGGGCACTGCAACACATGAACAACTGTTGAAATGGATGCCGGGTATCGCCAGCGGCAAAAAAATGATTGCCGTTGCGATTACTGAGCCAGATGCCGGTACAGACGTGAAAGCGCTGCGCACAACTGCACGCCGTGAGGGTGATGAATATGTACTGAATGGATCAAAAACATTCTGTACTTTGGGAGACCAGGCAGACTATGTATTGGTGGCTGCGCGTACAGGTGATTCAGGTTCTGGCGCAAAAGGCATTTCATTATTCCTGGTTGAAAAAGATAAATGTCCAGGTTTTAAAGTAAACAATATTATTGATAAGATCGGCCAAAATGCGCTGAATACGGCTGAAATTTTCCTTGATGATGCACGTATTCCAGCTGAAAACCTGATTGGTGGTGAAGAAGGTAAAGGCTTCTTCCAGTTAATGGATGTATTTACCCGTGAACGCTTATCGATTGGTATTGTCGGTATTGCCTGTGCTGAACGCGCGATTGAAATGACGGTTGAACATGCGAAAAACCGTAAAATGCTCGGTAAAACCCTGTGGGATTTCCAGAATACCAAATTTGAACTGGCTGAATGCTTAACCGAAGCACGTGTTGGACGTGTCTTTATTGACACCATTATTAAAGATTTGGTGGATGGTAAAGAGCTACAGCCAAACGATGCCATGATGGCAAAATGGTGGGGTTCAGACAAGCAATGTTCGATTATCGATCGCTGCTTACAGCTGTTCGGGGGCTATGGCTACTGTACCGAATATCCAATTGCGCAATTGTTTATGGATGCCCGTGTCGCGAAAATTTACGGCGGCTCTAACGAAACCTTAAAAGATGTGATTGCACGTTCAATGTAAAGTACAGCTCATCAAAAAGAGGCGTTTATCGCACTACTGGCCCATAATTTAAATTTTATTTCAGCACTGAATCAAGATGATAAGGTTTTATATATAAGCAATTGATATTTATTTATATTTAATTTTAATACAGCCTTGTCTTTTCTTTAAAAGTTTTGTGTAGGCTGGACCCTACTTTTGATAGGCCAAAAGTAGGTAAAATTCTTTATTCCCCATACACGACGTCCTGTCGTGATGGGAAATGTGTGGCATTCTTGCCACACTCACAAATCTAACACCTGTAATTTAACTACGGGACAGCAGTGGCGTTTATCGCCTCTTTTTTATGGATGAAAGATATAAAAAAGCCCAAATAATTGGGCTTCATTAAAAATATACAGCTTTGATAACCAAATTATGCGCGGATACCATCAATAAAAGTGTCCATAAACATATCGGCAATTTCAGATACATTCAGTTCATGGTCTTCTTTATACCAGCGTGGCACCCAGTTTAAAGCGCCAAATAGCATTGCAGAGAACATCCCCGGTGAACAGGGTTTAATTTTACCGTCAGCAATGCCCTCTTGAATCAGTTCACGCACCGTCAGATCCAAACGGCGCTGGAATGATTTAATCTGTTCACCTGAACCAATGTCCAATGGACGCGCACCCACCAGGACCAAACAACGTCCAAAAACGTTGTTCTGCGCAACGGCAAGTAGTCGCGCAAATTTACGTAACCGATCAAAGACACAAACTTCTTTATCTTTCATCTCCAGCAAAATGTCATCTAAATCTTTAAATGACAGTTGCAGGCAGTCATACAGAATGCTTTCTTTATTGGAAATATAATGATAAAGCGTTGCCTTGTGAATGCCGACATGCTCTGCGATCAAGTCCAGTGATGTTGCTTCATAGCCCAAGGTCGAAAACAGTTCGGCAGCCGTCATCAGAATGAGTAGACGTTTATCCTCATGACGCGCATCGGTGCTTGGACGGCGCCTTCTCGGCTGACGTGTTTTAGTCAGTAAACTCTGGCTACTCATATCTTTCGATAATTTAAGCTCTTTTGTATCTATATCGGACATTTAGAAATCCTAAAAAATAAAATATTTGAAATCATATATCTTCGGATCAGGTGAAGCCTACTATACAGCTAAAACAACCATGCAGAAGTCGACCTGAAATTGTGCAGTGAGAATATGAAAAATCAACTATAAACAATTCAATCAGTTATTTTATAAGTTCAACCGACTATTTGGCGGTATTATAAAGAATTGGGCTATTTTTTAATAGTGCTTATTTTATAAGCGAAGTAACAATGGCGCCATTGAAAATACAATAATCTGCCGAAACAGATTATTGTGGTAAATAACTAAAATATGCCTGACTTAAGCCGCATATAAAATACCATTTTCAAGCAATTGTGAAATACGCTGATTATCCCAACCCAGTTCATTTAAAATTTCACGTGTGTGCTCACCCAACTTAGGCGCACGTATGCGGACTTCGCCAGGAGTCAAGGACATTTTAACTGGAATGCCAGGCACTGCAGTTGGCGTTGCCGTGCCTGGATGCTCAACATGCGGCAGCATATTGCGTGCAGCGAAATGCTCATCCTTGAAAATTTCTTCACCGGTATAAATTGGACTAAATGGAACACGTCCGCCAAAGAGTTCTTTTAATTCCAGTTTGGTTTTCTGCACAGTGTACTGTTCAATAGCAGCATTCAGCTCGACATGATTCGCCCAGCGTGAACCTTCATTTAAGTATTTCGGTTCATCTTTCAGTTCTGGGCAGCCAAGTAAATCACAGAGCAAATGGAACTGTGGATCATGCGGCGCTGCAATCGCGATGACGCCATCTTTGACTTTAATGGTGCCAAATGGAGCAAGTCCCGGAATGCCATTACCTACAGGTTTGGCTGATACACCCAAATATGAAAACTGGCTCACTACAATTTCTGACAGCGCAAGGATACTGTCTGTCATGGCCACATCTACATATTGACCTAGCCCTGTATTTTTCGCATGTAATAATGCTGAAACTGTACCAAAGGCAGCAAATAGGCCAGACACCGTATCGCCGGCACCCCCGCCAACTTTCACAGGATGATCTGCATCTTGACCAGTCACGCCCATCCAGCCGCCCATGGCTTGTGCGACAATGTCAAATGCTGGCCAATTTTTATAAGGACTTTCACCGCCAACGCTGTCACCAAAACCGCGAATAGAGGTATAAACCAAACGCGGATTAATTTCTTTCAACTGCTCATAACCTAGTCCCATTTTTTTCAGCACACCGGCACGGTAGTTTTCCACCAAACCATCTGCATTTTTAACCAGTTCGATCAGTGCTTCACGGCCTAATTCTGTTTTTAAATTCAGTGAAATTGAGCGTTTGTTGCGGTTACAAGACTGAAATAAACCGCCAAAAAAACGGTCCTGATCATCTGCACGGAACGGACCCATTTTACGGAAAAAATCGCCTTCTAAAGGTTCGACTTTAATTACATCGGCACCATGATCTGCCAGCATTTGGGAACAGAATGGTCCTGCCAAAGCATGGGTTAAATCCAGAATACGTAGCCCTTTTAAAGAACCCTGATTGTTATTTTGCATAAACACTCCATTGTTTTATTTCAACCAACCAGTTGGTTATTTAAATATCATTATGTGTGAAAGGATGAAAGCTGTAAAACGTTTTTAACAGCTCTCATACCAAAGTTTAAAATTGAACAAATGTGAATGAGGAATTTACTTTAAACTGCATCTTTCGCTTTGGTTTGTAGCGTCACCCAATGTGTGCGGGTAAATTCTTCAATAATCCAGCGGCCATTAAAACGACCTAGTCCTGAGTTCTTTTCGCCACCAAAAGGCGCATGTGACTGATCATCTACGGTAATGTCATTAATATGGGTCATACCGGCTTCAATGCCTAAAGCGAAATTCACGCCGCGCTCATGATTGCGGGTACACACAGCGCTGGATAAACCATATTCTGTATCGTTCGCCAGTTCCAAGGCATGTGCTTCATCGCGGGCTTTAATTACCGGCAAAACTGGCCCAAAGCTTTCTTCACGTGCCAAGGCAGATTTTGGATCGACATCAATAAATACATGCGGTGGAATGAGGTTGCCCTGAATTTCGTCACCAATGAGCATTTTAGTACCCGTAGCTTGGGCATCGTTAATAATCCGCTGGATGTTCTGAACCTGGCTTTGATTGATAATCGGACCAATCAGGGTTGCCATATCGTTTGGATCACCGATGACTAAAGTCTTCACCTTCTGCTCAAGCAAGGATAGAAAATCGTCATAGACTTTTTCATCGACAATTACACGGTTGGTGCTCATGCAGATTTGCCCCTGATGCATGAAGCGACCCATCACCGTCAGCTCTACAGCCAAGGCTAAATCGGCATCATCCAAAACCACCATCGGTGCATTGCCGCCAAGTTCAAGCGCAATACGCTTGATATACTTGCCACCGACGGCAAGCTGACCGACTCTTTTGCCAATTTCTGTTGAACCGGTAAATGAAATCAGGCTTGGTACAGCATGTTCAACAAAATAGTCGCCTATCTCGCTGCCGGCACCGACCACCACATTGATTACACCTGCAGGAAAACCGGCTTCTGCGAAAATTTTTGCCAGTAAAGTGCCGCCTGTTACCGGTGTATCGCTTGCAGGTTTAAGCACCACAGTATTACCCAAAGCAATGGCTGTAATAACTGAACGCATGCTGAGATGAAATGGAAAATTCCATGGACTGATCACACCGATCACGCCTAAGGCTTTGCGGTAAATACGGCTCTGCTGATGTGGAACGCTGGTCGGCAGAATTTCACCCTGTATACGCAGAGGAAAGGTTTTCGCTTCTGCAATAATGCCTTGTGCTGCACCCAGTTCAATGCTGGCTTTTAAACGTGTACTGCCTGATTCCTGAATCAGCCAGTCAATAATCTCTTCACCACGTGTTTTCAGTACCTCTTCCATACGCTGAATCAGTGCAATACGCTCGGCAGGCAAGGTTCTTTCCCATTGAGGCTGCACCTTTTTCGCTGCGGCATAGGCTGCGTCCACATCTGCAGTATTTGCCAGCTGGAACTGATGAATCAGCTGCTGATTATAGGGATTGAAATTTTCAGCTGTGCGGGATGATGAACCCTGCTGCCACTTGCCATCAATATACTGCTGATTTAACTGATCCTGATTGAGCGCATTCATGTAAACAACTCCCTGTTTCTTGTTCTGTGTTTATTGCCAGTGCCTGACTGACAATAAACATACGGTATATTTCAACAAAACACAACCAACTATTCGGTTGATATTTTAATTTAAAAAAAATCTAATGCGGCGTGGGCCAGCAATTAGAATCTATAGGTGTAGTTGGTATAGAAGCGGTGTTCATCCAGTTTGATACCCGCACCTTCAAAGTCGGTTTTAATCAGCATATATTGAAAGCCCAGGCCCTTGAAAAGCCCCTCTTTAATGCCGTAATTCAAGACCAGGTTGAACTCGCTTTCTTTAACATCATCAATGGTCGGATGCTTGATATGATCTGCCATAATATAACGGGTCATCAAATTTAAACCATGAATGCCGATATCTGAAAAATCATAGTCGTAGCGGACTTGAACCGAACGCTCCTGCGCTTTATAGAAACTGATGCTGCCCCACTGGGTTAAATACGGTGCAGGTGTCCAGCCGCTGAGCAAGGGAAATGCCGTATCGCCAGACATTTGCTGATAGCCCAGACCGAACTTATGCGGCCCATAATGCAGCATGGTCATAAAATTATAAGCCTGGTTATCAATTTTGCCCTGCAAGCTGTCGCCAGAATCTTGCGTATCGTAAATACCGGCATTTGTAGCCAGTTTTACTTGGTCTGAAAACTTATAGAGGTGCTTCAACCCGATATAGTGCTGATCATAGATGTCTTCCAGGCCGCCATAAAAATATGACATATCCAGACTTGGTGACAATTTATAATCGATACCGAATATATTTAAGCCATCTGAAACCTGACCGGTTTTATTCACGTCCAATGTCAGTTTTTCATAATCTTCTTTATCACGCGCCAAAACGCGGCTAATACGCCCAGCCGTGATTCGGGTATTCTGAATATCATTGGACTCTAACATAAGACCTTTAAAAGTCGTCGGTAAATTCCGGCTGTGATCAATATGTACAACCGGTAGCTTCGGCATCAACTGACCATACCGGATTTCAGTTTTAGCTATTTTGGCTTTTAGCGTTAATCCCAGTTGAGTCTGATCCTGCTCCTGTTCTCCGGTAACAGGATCATTCGGCATGGTGCCATCACGTACCAGTTCATTGTCATTTTTCATCAAGCGCTGGGCATGCATCACCGTACCGTCCAGACCAAAAGCAACTGGACCGATCGGTTCGGCATAGCCTGATTTAATACTCAGTGATGCACTTTGCGACCAGTGCTCAAATTCTGGAACAGGTTGGGTGTCCGGTATACGATGCATATAGAAATTGCGGAAGTCCACTTGAACCTGCGCATCTTTTACAACATCTGCCTGAACAGCGCCAGCTGAACACACCAAGCACCCCAAAGTAAGTATTTTTAATTTCAACATAGCAGCAATCCTCTTTGCTTTCTTTCCAACTTTCCGTAGCTGCAATGGAGCTTCCCTCGTTCTTCTCGTTTAGAATACTTGAGTATTTTTAGACCCATCTCCATTGCTTTGTTGATCGTGCATTCTTCATATCCATGAAAAATGTTTCCGCCTTCCTGCGGAAATACTTCTTATCCTGGTTTCAATCCCATGAATACACAGCGGATAAGAAGCTAAACAACATCCCTGTCGTAAAGCCCACCTTTTTATACGCGTTGATCAGAGCATGCTGTTCTGTTCAACGCAGCTATAATTCCGGTTTAGCCGTTTTTTCTTTAAAGCCAGGCTTTATGCTTCGGCAGATTCAACGGCAGTCTTTTCAATCTCGGTTATTTTTATAAGTAACCCTAGTTGACTACCCAGTAAACCTATACTTCCCATTACTTGGCATTTCATAGCAAAGGACAGATGACCCATTTTTTAATTTTCCGGGTCATCAGCGGGCTGTTTTCTGATTAGCTGACCTTCACCGTGATGCCAGTCAGTCCAGCAATATCCGCATGCATGACATCCCCTTTGACTACAGTACCAACCCCTTCTGGCGTGCCGGTAAAGATTAAATCGCCCTGCTTCAGTTCAAATAAAGTCGAAAGATTAGCAATGGTTTCTGCAATATTCCAGATTAAATGACTCACATCACTACGCTGTTTGGTCTCACCATTGACGGTTAAATGAATATCACCGCTATTTAACTCACCTGCTTGACTTTTAGGGTGAATCAAACCCACCGGTGCAGAGTAATCAAATGCTTTACCCACTTCCCATGGACGGCCTTTTTCACGTTGTGCGATCTGTAAATCGCGGCGGGTCATGTCCAGACCTACTGCATAACCGTAAATATAGTTGGCAGCCTCTTCCACTGAAATATTTTTACCGTCTTTGCCAATCGCCACGACCAGCTCGATTTCATAATGGTAATTTGAGGTCTGTTCCGGATACGGAATTGAGATTTCCTCACCTGCAGGTACCGGTACAATCGACTGTGGATCATTTGGCTTACAGAAGAAAAATGGCGGTTCACGGTCTGGATCGAAACCCATTTCACGTGCATGTGCTGCATAGTTACGACCGACGCAATAAACACGGCGTACCGGGAACAGATCCTGGCTATCTTTGACAGCAAGACCGACAATTGGCATTGGGTTAAATACAAAACTCATGTTCTTTCCTTAGTTTTCAATTCTATAATTTGTTTAAACTGCGTCAGGCTGACTGGCAGGCGCTGCTACCTGAAATGCTGGCAAAGCCATACATGCATCATAAACACGCTGAATATGTGGATATTTACTCATGTCCACCTGAAAGCGTTTTGATGAATCCACCTGTGGAATCAAGTAAGCATCGGCTAGTGTCGGTGTATGACCATAGCAAAAATTACCACGCTCCAAATCTGCGACAAGCAGACTTTCCAATGCACTAAAGCCTTCATCAATCCAGTGCTGGCACCAGCTCTGAACTTGCTCATCATTTAGCGACAAGGTATTGCGCAGATATTCCAAAATTCGCTTGTTATTAATTGGATGAATATCACAGCCGACCAATGCAGCGTAGGCGCGCACTTTTGCACGCGCGATAGGATCAACCGGTAATAACGGGTGTTCCGGATGGGTTTCCTCCAACCATTCGATAATGGCCGGACTTTGAATCAGCTGCTGATCATTGACTGCCAGCACCGGCACAAAACCCTGTGGATTGATGGCTTTAAATTCTGCTTGATGATGCTCATTTTTCATCAGTGAAACAGGAAGCAGCTCATAAGAAATCTGCTTCAAGTTCAGCACAATCCGAGTTCGGTGCGATGTGCCACTGCGGAAAAAACCATACATTTTCATGCTGCTGTTCCTGTATAGTGCTTAGCTGCGTCCAGACAGTTATCGACATTCCAGCTATATAGCCAGGCCATTGCTTCGTAGAAACCTTCGCTTTTGCGTCCGCGCCATAAATCATTGCGTACCATGCGCTGTACGCCTTTGGCATGGTACAGCTTGCCCATTTCACGTGAAGACAGAACAATACGTGCTGTACGCGCCACTCGCGCACGTTGATAAATTTCAAATGCTTCAACAATATTGTTATTGCTGATGCGTAGCGCTTCGCCCAAGGTCACGGCATCTTCCATCGCCATACAGGCACCTTGTGCCATGTACTGTGTGGTTGGATGTGCGGCATCACCAAGCAGCGTCACGCGACCATAGCTCCACTGATCAATCGGTTCACGATCTGCCGTTGCCCAGCGGCGCCAGGATTTAGGCAATTCAATCAGCTGACGCGCTTTTGGACAGATGCCTTCGAAATAAGACAGCACTTCTTCTTTAGAGCCATCTTTTACGCCCCATTCTTCCTGTTCGCGGCTGTGGAAAGTCACCACCACGTTATATTCTTCACCGCCACGTAGCGGATAATGCACTAAATGGCAATTCGGTCCGACCCAAATGCTGGCCGCATTCCATTGTAAATTTTCCGGAAATTCCGCTTTAGGTACCACGGCGCGGTACACCACATGGCCTGTCACCAGCGCCGGATCACCGACATATTTTTCACGCACCACGGATTTCACACCATCAGCGCCAATCAGTGCCTGACCTTTATAGCTATTGCCCTTATGGTCTGTAATCGTGACGCTATTTTCATCTTGTTCAACATTAACAATACGGCAATCGGTGATGATCTCGATATCACCGATTTCATGTGCTCCTTCAACCAAAGAGCCATGAATGTCGGCACGATGAATCACGGCATAGGGATTGCCAAAACGCTGAATAAACTTTTCATCGGTTTCAATACGACCGACCTGATATTCATCAATCGCGTCATGCATGACCATATAATCGGTATACACAGCACGGGCACGTGCTCGGTCACCAATACCTAGCGCATCAAAAGCATTAAAAGCATTCGGTCCCAGCTGGATCCCTGCGCCAATTTCACCAATTTCGGGCGCCTGTTCAAAGACTTGGATTTTAAAACCACGCTTAGCCAAAGCGAGTGCAGCTGCAAAGCCGCCAATACCGCCTCCGGCAACTAAAATCGGCATATTCTGATTTGACATCTTTTTTCTTCCTTAAAAACTAGACGCTGCGTGGTCGGGTTGAATACAAACCGAGTTTTTTCTGCAGCGGTGCTTCATCCGCAACAAATACATAGGCTGGCTGTTCACTGCTATTGATTAAATCAATCTGGGCAAAACACGGCGTGCATGCTGTATCTGAACGTGCCAGGTCAAAATGATCGGTATTGATTGAAATGCCGAGCTGTCCCTCAATGACATGAAAGACTTGTGCAGCAGATCGACGTGTCAGTTGTACCGTTTCATTCGGCGCGACGCGAATTGCGGAATAGCCAATGATGTGCTGACAGTCCTGACCTGTCTCGGGATTAATAAAGCTGACCTGTGCAGGTACCTGATGATTTGCATCTGCAGCCAAAGCATCCAATACATTTTTAGTGTCTATCCATGCATAACGTAACAACGGATAATTGGCGTTTTGTCTTACGAAATGTACCGTTGGAACCACGCCTTTGGCATAGTGATGGCCCAGATCTGTGCCTTGAATCTGCTGCACATCGCCACCTTCAACATAGGAAGCTTCCATGTAATACACCAGTGGCAAATCGAGAACATCCAGCCAGATCACTGGCTCATCGCCATCATGACCATGTTCATGCCACAAACCTGACGGCGTAAGAATTAAATCACCATGCTCCATCCGGCATTTTTGTCCTTCCACGCTAGTAAAAGCACCTTGACCTTCAACCACCAAGCGGACTGCGTTTGGCGTATGTCGGTGTGATGGCGCCCATTCATTTGGAAGCAACAGTTGCATGCCCAAATAAATTGACGATGTTGCTTTCATATTTTCCAGGCCATGTCCCGGATTGGCCAAAACCAGTACGCGGCGTTCTGCCTTTTCAATCGGGGTCAGTTCACCTGCTTCAAGCAACAAAGGCTTGATGTCACTGTAATGCCAGGCTGTCGCTTGAGTCAGCGGCACGGGTTGTTTAGGAGGCAATACATTACGCAGGCTTGGCCATAGTGGGACTAAATTGGATTGGGTTAAATGATCAATATAGGTTTGAGGTAAATCTTCTAATCTCGCCAGTTGTTCCATCTGCTTAATCTCATCCTGATTTGCTCAAATCGCTTTCATTCATTGAAAGACTGATAAAAAATTACTTGAATCCAATCTAACAATCAGAATGTCTTGAATACATAAGCGAAAATGAATAGGCTGTATTGATAAAATCAATACAGCACGCATCAATATGGACATTGACTCAAGACTGGTACAAATTTTTCATGAAATTTATAGACATAGAAGTGTTTCTAAGGCTGCAGATGCTTTGAATACCGGCCAATCAACGCTCAGTATTGGCTTAAATAAATTGCGTGAACATTTTAATAATCCGCTTTTTGTGCGCATTGGCAACAGTATGGAACCGACCGATCTGGCCAAGGATATTTATCCGATTGCAGTCGATTTCTTAAGCAACCTGAAACTGATCAATCATTTCAATGTTGATTTTGATCCACTGACATCAAATTACGAGTTTAAGATCAGCATGACCGATATCAGTCATCTGGTACTGCTGCCTAAACTGGTCAACTATCTACGTGAACATGCACCGAATATACGCTTGAACATTGTGCCGATTGATACGGATACATCTCTAAAAATGGCTGAAGGTGACATTGATCTGGCGATTGGTTTTATACCGCAGCTGGAAGCGGGTTTTTATCAGCAGACACTTTTTAAACAGCAATATTCAGTTATCTGTAGCCCTGAACATCCCAGATTAAAGCACCATAGCTTAAGCAATGAAGAGTTTAGCCAGGAACTGCATATCGATATTTTAGCGACTGGCGGGCATTATGTGATTGAGCATGAATTGCAGAGAATAGGCATCAAACGTAATATCCTCATGAAGTTGCCGGGCTATCTGGGTGTTGGACTCATGATTAAATACACAGATGCAATCGCGACAGTTCCGCTGTATCTGAGTCGTTTTCTCGCTTCCCGTGGTGACGTGAAAATCCTGACCCCACCGTATTCATTTCCTCAATACAGTGTCAAGCAACATTGGCATGCCAGACAACACAACAACCCTAATCTGCAATGGCTTAGAAAAATCTGTTTTGACCTTTTTTCTGAATATGAAAGCAAAGATCTACTTTAAACATCAGTGTAGATTTAATCTGAATTACGGATAAGAAATAGATTTCCATAAAAGTGGCTATCAATTGGCTGCTCATAGCTCATTTATAAAGCTGGCTATGATGTCCGATCATTCCGAATGATTAGACTCATGTAGCCTAATCATGGCGTTTTGATAAATCTATTAGTTATTTTAAGCTTTTATTATTTCACCTTTTTCCCCTCAATATTAAAAAGTCCCTAAGCATGCCGCCATGCTGCTACTTAGAGACTTTGAGGGTTAAAAGAATTTTAGTCTTCAAACACTTTGGCTTGATTAATCAATTGCTGAAACACAGATCCATCTTGAAGCTGATTGGCACTGAGTAAAGCCAATTTCACCAAAAATAGCTCACGTTTTTCGGCAGGTATTGAATCCAGGCTTTCAGCCAAGTGATCATAGACTTTTTCTAAATCATCAATTGCAATTAGGCTCATGCGGCTACTCCATTTTCAACATTGGCGAATTGTTCAAAGGTTTGGGTTAAAGCATTTTCTCGATAGTTTAACCAGCGGCCATTAATATGATGACCTGGACGCACCAGATAGATTGCGCCTGATTGTGCCAGTAAACGCTGCTGAGCAATATCGGTATTGATGGCAAGGTTACGGTCTGCTGCTTCTACTTTTTGACCATCAATATTCAAAGCGATCAGCTGTACCGGAATATCTTTGGCTTTCAGCTGTTCCACTTCATGTACCAAAGCCTGCGGCAACTGTCCGTTTTCAGTGATCGCTAATACCGAGAATCTGCCTGAGATGTAACTGTACAAATAGCTGCCATCCGCAAACTTAATATTTGGAATTAATGCCCCATTTTCAGTCTGTTCAGACATCTGTGCATTATCATCAAACTGACTGTTCAAGGGTGAATGTGTATAGGCATGTGGACGCGAAGTACGCCAATGATAGAGTGGGCGGACAAACTCATGTTCAAGTGACAGTGACAGCACCGCATCACGAAGTAACTTGTAGCCATCGGTTGGTGGTGCCATAAAGCGTGTCGACTTACCGGCTTCGGCAATAATTTCGCGCGCGGCCCCGACGCGGTCAAAGGTATAACTGCCTAAAATCGATTCCGCTGCCCAGCCTTTCACAGCTGCTGCCAGTTTCCATGACAGATCCTGGGCATCCTGGAAACCGGTATTTGCACCACGTACACCAAAGATTGGAAGCAAATGCGCTGCATCACCGACAAATATAATGCGGTTTTGGACATAATTATCTAAGGTTAAGGCACGTGCTGAATATACCGTGCTCCAGTCCATTTCCCACTCAAGGTGATCCTGACCAATCATTTTTAATTGGTCCTGAACCGCTTTATGCAGGTTTTCAGGTTTTAAGGCTTCTTCAGGGGTCACAGTGCTATCAAGCTGATAGTCAAAACGCCAAATGCTGTCCGGTTCACGATGCATAAGGATCGTGTTACCAGGGTTCCAGTCAGGAGAGAAATATGCCAGACGTTCTGTTGGATAATCCAGTTTAATGCGAATGTCGGCAATGACAAAGCGACCTTCGTAGCTCGCACCTTCCATTCTTAATTTCATGCGTTCGCGAATAGGTGAACGGCCACCATCAGCGGCCACTACCCATTTCGAAGTGTGTTGATATTCACCTTCAGGGGTATGAACAGTTAAAGTCACCTGATCATCTTGTTGCACATGATTGACCACATTATTGCCCCAACGCACTTCAATGTTGTCATTTTCATGTATGGTTTCCAGCAAGAAGTGCTCAAGCCAGTTTTGCTGCAAGTTATTTAATGGCGCATATTGGTCATGTTCAGAGGTCGGTGATTCCATACGGAAAGCCACTTGGCCTTTGTAAATAGAATTACCATGCGTCCAAGGTAAGGCTTTCGACATAATTTTTTCAGCAGCACCCACAGCATGCAAAATTTCCATCGAACGTTTGGTATAGACCAGGGCGCGGCTTCCTTCAGACAACTGTAATTCTGAGGACAGCAAAATCACTTTCACGCCCTGCTTTGCCAGCAGCAGCGCAGTAGTCATGCCAATTGGACCTGCACCGACCACAGTGACGGTTTCTGCGTCAGTGATGACAGGTTCTTGACTATGAAAATGTGGAAACACCTGATATTGGTAATAAAGAGACTTTCGTGGCTGCGTTGCTGGAAAATGCATTTCGAACTCCTTGTCCTTATTATGCGAAAACGATATCAATCGTTTAATTAAACTGTTAACCATTCAACCCGCGTAATACACTGCAATTGAAGGTGTAATTCATTCTTTTATTTCGCAATCATGCTGGCAGATCCTTTGCAGCTATTGGCTATGCGTAGCGCTTTGCTACGCTTGCCCTTTCGTTACAAAATCTGTGAGTGCCTGCGCTGTAGCTTTTAAAACACGAACCTTTTCATGTTCAAAGTCCATCGGCAAATACGCCTCATTACCCAGTGCTGCAATACAGAACTCAATGTCGCCATGACTATTAAATACCGGGACACAAAATGAGTTCACACCCACCAACATATCGCCTGAAACAGTCGCTGCGCCCTGTAACACAATACCCTGTTTCATCTCTAAAAATTCGTTCCAGTTTGCCGGATAAACCTGTACGCCCTGTTGTTGTTTGTTCTGCCATTCACGTTCAAGTAAAGGACGAACCATATTTTCTGGCATAAAGCTCGCAAATGCGCGACCGGTTGCCGAGTTCAAAAGTGGCATGATCGAACCGACACGAGTAATGACCGATACCGGCTGATCAGGTTCAATAAACTGCACAATCAATGGCCCTTGCGAGGTCCAGCGACTGATTTGTAAGCCACAGTGAATTTCACGATGCAAAGCCTGAATATACGGCTGTGCTGCCTGAATCACATCGGTACGCTGAATGCATTGCAGGCCTAGCCGCCATGCCTGATCACCCAGGGCATAACGTCCATCTTCAAGCTGCTTAGCATAATTCATGCGCACCAGACTCACCACATAGCGATGCACTTTTGCCGGATGCATGGTCAAGGCTTCCGCCAGTTCCTTCAGCATCATGGGATTACGATGCGCAATTAAAGCATCAAGCACACCCAAACCCACTTCTAAGGATTGCACACCACCTTGTGTTTTTTCTTCAGACATTAGTCGATAACTCTCATTTTCTATGACGTCTATTCTACCCGAAGCCATCTGATTACCAAGAACCAGATTGAATGAGAGCATCGAGAAATCTCAATTCATTTTATTTAAATTTACGTTATACGTAATTAATTTATGTATTGCGTAATTTATGAAAATCAGTATGATGAGATTAATCCCAAAAATCAATAGGTCTTGGACATCAGAAGCATGAATTTTTATAAAAATATATAAGCCATTGTTTTTAATATTTTTATATTTAATTATCAGCCTAATTTCCAGATCATTAGACGCAAAAATGAATATCAGGGTTGCATGCAATCCGGTGGTTTTACATAAGGAACATGGACATGACTCACCAGTTAAAATCGTTTATTGAGGTTGCTCAGGATTCAGATTTCCCCATCCAGAACTTACCTTACGGCGTATTTAGTGAAACGCCTGAAGGTACACGTCGTATTGGGGTGGCCTTGGGTGAATGGGTGGTTGATCTTGCCGCATTGGAAGCTAAAGGCTATTTAGCCATTCAAGCGGGTGAACAGTATTTTAATCAGCCGACCTTGAACAAATTTATTGATTCAGGCAAAGCCAACTGGTCAAAAGTTCGCGCAGAATTGCAAGATTTATTGTCTGCGGACAATGCTGAATTACGTGACAACAGTGCACTTCGTGAACAAGCATTCTTTAAGCAGGCTGATGTCACTTTACATTTGCCGGTTCATGTTCCGGGTTATACCGATTTTTATTCTTCAAAAGAACACGCGACCAATGTGGGCTGCATGTTCCGTGACCCGAAAAATGCCCTGCTTGCGAACTGGTCAGAACTGCCTGTTGGTTATAACGGCCGTGCCAGTTCAGTGATTGTCAGCGGTACCGACATTATGCGTCCATCGGGTCAGATCAAACTACCAAATGAAGAACGTCCGCAATTTTCAGCATGCCGTAAGCTCGATTTTGAACTTGAAACCGGTTTTATCATTGGCAAACCAAATACATTGGGTGAGCCGATTTCGATTGAAAATGCATGGGATCACATCTTTGGTATGGTGCTGTTTAATGACTGGTCGGCACGTGATTTACAGCAATGGGAATATGTGCCACTCGGTCCGTTCAACTCCAAAACCTTTGCCTCTTCCATTTCACCCTGGATTGTGACTTTAGAAGCACTTGAGCCTTTTAAAACCAGCTCTCCTGTTCAACAGCCACAGCCTTTGGCGTATTTACGTGAAAACCATTCAGCAAACAGCTATGACATTCATTTATCTGTAGAAATTCAAGCGGATCAAGCGCCACAGGCCGAGGTGATTTGTAAAACCAATTTTAAATACATGTACTGGTCAATGGCGCAGCAATTGGCGCATCACACGATTGCAGGCTGCAATGTGCAAGTGGGTGATTTAATGGGTTCAGGCACAATTTCAGGTCCGACACCAGATTCTTATGGTTCATTGCTTGAAATTACCTGGAATGCGACGAAGCCACTGACGTTATCCAATGGCGAACAGCGTACCTTTATTCAGGATGGCGACACGGTCATTATGAAAGGTCACTGTGAAAAAGACGGTCTACGTATTGGTTTTGGCGAAGTGACTGGCAAAATCCTGCCTGCGCTTCAGTTTGATTTTCAGTAGTTCAGAGGATCAAAGCCATGCAACTATATACCTATTTTCGTAGCTCTGCGGCCTATCGGGTGCGCATTGCACTGAATTTAAAATGTTTAAATGCCAATTATATTCCCGTGCATTTAGTTAATAACGGCGGCGAACAGCACAGTGAAGCTTATAAAGCGCTGAATCCAGCGGAATTGGTACCCACTCTAATAGATGATGAATTTCAGCTCAGTCAGTCGCTGAGCATTCTGGAATATCTGGAAGAGCAACACCCTGAAGTGGCATTGCTTCCACAAGATATTCAGCAGCGAGCTTTGGTGCGTGCCTTCAGTCTCGCCATTGCCTGTGACATCCATCCACTGAATAACCTGCGAGTTTTGCAATATCTGTCAGGCCCGTTGCAAGTTTCAGATGAGCAAAAAAATACCTGGTATCGCCACTGGGTAGAGCTTGGCTTTAAAACTTTGGAAGCCTTACTGCACAATTCCAATGGACGTTTTTGTTTTGGCAATCAGCCGACATTTGCGGATTGCTGCCTGATTCCACAAGTCTATAACGCCTTACGTTTTAATGTGGATTTAACTGCTTATCCAAAAATCACCTCGATTTATCAACATTGCAACACCCTCGCAGCATTTCAGCAGGCTGCTCCAGAAGCACAGCAAGACGCGGCTTAATTTCAAGAAAAGGACATTCAAAATGGCAATACAAATTGAAAAAATTCACCACGTTGCATACCGTTGCAAAGATGCCAAAGAAACGGTGGACTGGTACAAAAAAAATCTCAACATGAACTTTATTCTGGCATTTGCCGAAGATCATGTGCCATCGACCAAAGCCTTTGATCCCTACATGCATTTATTTTTAGATGCCGGTAATGGCAACGTTTTGGCCTTCTTTGAACTGCCAACCCAACCTGAAATGGGGCGTGATGAAAACACCCCAAAATGGGTTCAGCACATTGCCTTAAAGGTTAAAGACCGCGCGGCATTAATTGAAGCCAAAGCACATTTGGAAGCCAATGGCATAAATGTTTTGGGCATTACCAATCACGGCATTTTCCATTCCATTTACTTCTTCGATCCAAATGGTCACCGTTTAGAGTTGGCATATGATGATGAAAAAGCACCTGAAAAAATCGCCATGATTAGCGAAAAAATGAAACACGAGATGTTGGAAGAATGGTCAAAAACCAAACGTGCCCCACACCATACCCATTTCTTACATGCAGACGAGCTTGAAAATAACTCAGCAGCTGCAAAAGTAGATCATTGATTTAAAGGATTAAGCACGTGAATAAACTGGTTGCAAGCGCAGCAGAAGCCTTGGAAGGCATTGTTGCCGATGGTCAAACCCTTGCGGTAGGTGGTTTTGGTTTATGTGGTATTCCTGAAGCACTGATTGAAGCACTCAAAGATACTGGGGTTAAAAATCTGACCTGTATTTCCAACAATGCGGGTGTCGATGACTTTGGTTTGGGTAAGTTATTACAAACCAAACAAATCAAAAAAATGATTTCATCTTATGTGGGTGAAAATAAAGAATTCGAACGCCAATATTTAAATGGTGAACTCGAAGTTGAACTGACTCCACAAGGTACATTGGCTGAAAAACTCCGTTCAGGCGGTGCAGGCATTCCTGCATTTTACACCCGTACCGGTGTCGGCACTCTCATTGCCGAAGACAAAGAAAGTCGCATCTTTAATGGTCAGGAATATATTCTTGAAGATACCTTGACTGCCGATGTGGCCTTGGTGAAAGCCTATAAAGCAGACAAAGCTGGCAATCTAGTGTTCCGTAAAACGGCACGTAACTTTAACCCGGAATGTGCTGTTGCCGGCAAGTTCACCGTGGTTGAAGTGGAACAGGTGGTTGAAATTGGTGAAATTGATCCAGATGACATCCACCTACCGGGTATTTATGTCAATCGTATTGTCTTGAATGCAAGCCCAGAAAAACGTATTGAACAAATGACGTTAAAGGTGGAGGCATAATCATGGCTTGGACACGTAATGAAATGGCACAGCGTGCGGCACTTGAACTTGAAGATGGCTTCTATGTCAATTTAGGTATTGGTCTCCCAACCTTAGTTGCCAACTATATTCCGGACAACATCAACGTCTGGCTGCAGTCTGAAAATGGCTTGCTCGGTATTGATGAATTTCCAACTGCAGACACCGTTGATCCTGACTTGATCAATGCGGGTAAGCAGACCGTGACTGCACGTCAAGGCGCGGCATTTTTCTCAAGCTCTGAATCTTTTGCCATGATTCGTGGTGGTCATGTCAATATTGCGATTTTAGGTGCGATGGAAGTGTCTGAAACAGGTGATCTTGCCAACTGGATGATTCCTGGTAAAAAAGTCAAAGGGATGGGCGGTGCCATGGACTTGGTTGCCGGTGTACAAAAAGTGGTCGTACTCATGGAACATAGCGCGAAAGATGGTAGCCCGAAAATCGTGAAAAACTGTGCCCTACCTTTAACAGGTCAAGGCGTGGTTAACCGTGTTATCAGTGAATTGGGTGTCATGGATATTACTGCTGAAGGGGTGAAACTGATTGAACTCGCTAAACATGTCACGCTTGAACAGATTCAGTCAGCATCAGGGATAGAATTGATTACAACAGATCTTGAAGCAGCTTAATCGTCGTATTTTAGAAAGCAGCTTCGGCTGCTTTGAACTGTTTTGAACTGTTTTGAACTGTTTTGAACTGTTTTGAACTGTTTTGAAGATACTGCAGACTTTAATTTTGCAGTCTTTCATCAGACCACTGATAAAAACTTTCTGCAATTTGCTTTGGTTTGTAAATTTAGCTCTGTTCAGAATGCTTTGAGTTAAATCACTTAAGCAAGCAGTTTTAACTTGAATGAGTTTTCAGGTCACTTACAACTCAACCACGAAATGCTGCTTCTATTGCAGAAATATCAATTTTCTTCATCGTCCTCATGGCATCGAATGCGCGTTTGGCAGCTGCACGGTCAGAACTGGTATATGCTTTAATTAAAGCGATTGGGGTAATCTGCCAAGAGATCCCCCACTTGTCCTTACACCAACCACATTCACTCTCCTGACCGCCATTTCCAACAATTGCATTCCAGTAGCGATCTGTTTCTTCCTGGTTTTCGGTTGTCACTTGAAATGAGAACGCTTCGCTGTGCTTAAATCCTGGCCCACCGTTCAGTCCGAGGCATGCAACCCCCAGTACTGTAAATTCAACTGTAATAATATCGCCCTCAT
>Ga0308169_10002356_pt1 | contig 19763 bp, 15 predicted proteins | sample PhyBR1_2_FD_202139 | JGI IMG/M metagenome (GOLD analysis project Ga0308169, IMG submission 202139) | Phyllosphere microbial communities from UC Gill Tract Community Farm, Albany, California, United States - DLSLSB.R1 | ecosystem: Host-associated > Plants > Phyllosphere > Unclassified | place...
AGCAGATGCCTACTCTGATATGTCGAATTAGAGATGGAGACAGAGCAGTGCTTCAGGGACAGGAAAGAAGGAGCCACGTTGAATAGACCCTAATCGTCGGTACCGGAAACTGAGCGGAACCAAGCCACATTGTTAAAGAGATTGGAAGAACCGACTGCTCTTCCTCCTTTTTATAACCTCAATAATCGCAACAAGCTCCTCTTCCCTTGAGTAAAGGCGGTTGACACAAATCAGTGGACCTCGAGATGTTCAGTGTCGAGTGAACTGATCGGGTTCAATTGTTGTGGGATAGATTCAACGATCAATTCCGGTGATGTGCAAACGAAGGAATCGTCGGAATCAGCGCGCTAGTGCCAAGTGCATCGCCAGGAGGAGCGAGGTCGAAGATGTGGTCGTAGGGAGGAGGAAGAGTCTGAGAAGAAACGAAAAAAGCTGAGTAGAGCTCGCAGACGGTACAGAGCTGCTTAGAGCTTACCTCGGCAGCTACCTGACAGTTTCCACTATCCTTTTTTGAAGCGCTCTGCCGTTCCAGCTGTCGTTCGAGATCATGTTGACTGAATCTAAATCTTCAAGCGACGTTAACAAAGAAAGGACGATGTAGATAGGCTGAATGACCTCGGAATCTTGACCCAGTGCCCCTTCCACCCAATCACAATCTGTTCAAGTCGACCGAAGCTAGCTTTGAAGAGACGAGTGGGTAGTTCAAGGAAAAGGAGGAATGCGATCGATTCTTCTCCTGGCCTCTCTCCGCCTACTTTTGACCTACTTTCTGCTCAGACCAACGATTATACAGGATGAGATCCTACTACTAGTACGCAGCATCTCGGTACAGCTCGAGGGACGACTTTGAGACTGATCTCTCCTCATCATGTACTCGCTTTCAACCTCTCCACAGTGACGATATCGAAGGCGATCAGCGATTGGCACACAACTCTGGAGAAGATGTATCGATCGAGACACTGAAGGGATTGGGAGTTCTACCTTATCCCTCCATCGAATTAGATCAAGTCGAAAAGATGCAAGTTCTCTCCCCGCTCTCGCTCTGTGGAGGCTTGTAGCGAGCTGACATCTGTGTCAATAGTGCGAAGGAACGAAACTACAAGAACCGGGACGAAATCAACGTTAGTAAAGAAGGAATGGGAGAGATTTACGAAGAAAAGATCAAAGGTTTCTTCAGGGAGCACCTCCACGAAGATGAGGAGATTCGGTATATCCTCGACGGATCAGGTTACTTTGACGTGCGGGACTCGAGTGACGCTCGATGGGTTAGAATTGCGATGGAACCGAAAGATCTGATCGTTCTTCCCCCGGGAATCTTTCACCGTTTCACCCTCGACGACAAGAATCATATCAAGGCTATGCGATTATTCCAGGTGAGCCTTGAATTCAGCGCTACTTTTCGAGAGAGGAAAGACTGATCCCTCTTCTCGTCTCTCTCTCTCTCTTCACAGGACGAGCCCAAGTGGGTTCCCCATGACCGTTCTGCCGAAGTCGAGAAGAACCCCTATCGAGAGCAATATCTTCAGCAAGTAAAGGCTTGAGTTGGGTCAGATTTGTAGCTTTAACTGTTCATAATCATCACGTTTCGAATTTTTTTTCTTTCTTTTTCGCTCGAAAGATGCTGTTCTCCCGCGTTGTTTCTCTTTGCGCGACCCCTTTTGTGTCACTATAACGTGATGAGCTCGTAGTGAGTGCGCGAGTAGCGTAGTCGCGTTCCCCAAGCTTTCGCTTTGATCGCTCAACAAAGATTCAGGGTTCCCCGCTTCTTCTTCTTGTTCTTCTTCTTCGCTCCATTCGGCTTCCTCAATAATACACTTCCCGCTCCTCAGACGATCACACACGGCAGCGCCTCCACCACACTCGTTCCACACGTCAATGCGTTTCTCTTCATCTCTCTTCCTCTGGGGTTCTTCCTTCGCCGGCGCATTCGCATCAGTCTACATTGTCAAGCCTGATGGATCCGATAGGTAAGCTGGAGGTCTCTCTGCTCAGTTTGCGGCTGCCTCTGCCTCGTTACACGGTTACACACAGCTGACTCCAAGTTCAAGTTCATTCCTTGCCTTTGTTCTCGCTCGAACCCCGACGACAGCTTCAATGGAGGGAAGCGTATCACTGTCACATGGCTAGATGTAAGTCCTACCGTGCTACATGGGCTGGGTTCCGGGGAAACTAACGACATTCGATCTTCTGTTTTACGCATTTGCAGAGTGAGACAGCTCCCCCGGCCTCTGCGATGGGACCGTCGACACTCTATATCGCGACAGGCTCGACGACGGCTCACACCAACTTAGCTACGTTAGCTCACATTTCGGATCCGTCCAAGGTTGGTGAGAATTCATCGACCTTCCGCTCGCTCAGGCACAAGACTGAACGACCTCTTCCCGGTTGACAGGAACTCGAAACTCCCATCACGATCGACGAATCATGGGGCCCTGAAAGCGATCAATATTTCATCCTCCTCGAGTCGGACTCTGCGAAAGATCCGGCGACAAATCAACCTGTACAAGCCTTTTCGGCTCGATTCCAGTCTGTTTACCTTCCGTCCCTTCTTCTCTCGCTGTAGAGCTGACCGAGCAATTGCAGGTTGAATCGTATGTCCGGTAACTTTTCGGCCGCTGCCCTCCGGCAAATCGAAGGATCTTCCTCTTCCATGGCCCCCACTTCCTCTCCCGCTCCCTCGTCACCTTCGTCCGTTCTCACTAGCTTTTCGACATCGTCTACCGTCTCGAACACGAGAGCAGCTGTCGAAAACGCTGCGAGCAGAGTTCCAGCCAATTCCGCGAATGGCGTCAAGACAGTCAGTGGTGCAGTCCTGGCTGGAATAGTCGGAGTGCTAGGTATCTGGACACTATAGGAGGGGATAGGTCGGACTGTCTATTAGGTTTCTTTCGGTTCACTCGGACTCGCAATGTCGTTTTTCTTGCCGCCGCACTTGGGCCAAGCTGACTTGTCGAGTTCTAAGCTTCTCTGCTCGAGGGAGACCCTGAAGAGAGACGACCGTCCTCTCTGACCTCGCGCAACCTAGGGAATCAAAATAAGAGTAATTTACAACACAACTCGACCATCTGTCCATCTCGGTTTAGCTTCCTCAAGATCTTCAGGCTCCAACGAATCTACCCGTGAAAACACCTCAACGACGACACTAATACTCGTTACCCCTCTCGATTGTCCCCTCTGTATCTCTCGCACACTCTTTTTCTTTTGCCTCATCATCTTTGACCACTTTGTCCGACCTTCAGGCTCTGCGGCGAATCCAATCTTGGGCAACCCTCCCTCTGGTTTCTCTTCTTCGACTTCTTCTTCTGCGTGTCCACCTCCGAGGTACGTATGTATGAGGAGGAGGGTCGAGCACATCAGGGAGAGAATGCCGGAGCTCCAAAACGAGATGAAGACGTAGCTTTGAGACGTCACCAGAGGATGAGTTGCGGCAAAGAGGGAGAGTCCGAGGGAGAACCCTGCGAGAAGGAGGAACATAAGGAGAACGACGAGTAGGAGCTGCCAGAATAGTCAGGGGTCAGTTTTATGAAGAGCTGTAGAGAAGGACATCAACATACTGCCCAAGTTTTTCCGACTCTTACGAGTGTTTCCCCTCCTCTTCCCGTTTCTCCAACTTCTTGCTTCGCCCTCTGAATGATTCGACCAACCGACAAGAGATATAGGCTTGCGATCGCACTGAGGGACATGATCAGGAGGGACGCTGCGACGCTGTGGAAAGCGTAGGCAATCCTCCACACTGATTTGAGGTTCGCGACGCTGTTCTCGAGCTTGCCGGAGATTGAGATGATGGGAAGAAGCGACGCGATGTTGAAAGGGGAACCTATTTATTGGGATCTCTGATCAGTCTAAATGCCTCGCGAAAAATGAGCTCAGCTCACCTGGCACCCAAATCACAGATTGTGACAGCAGGTAGTCGTCCACGAAATGGTAGAGACCAACCGCGTTCTCGTAGGCTCGGCCGACAAGGTAGTCGATAGGGAGGAAGCTGACCAGATGCAGAATTGGAAAAGTGGTCCCGACAATGTTGCAGACGATTGCCCAACGTCGGAGAGCTGGAGTCGAACCGACAGTCGCGTGTAGATGCAGTATAAACGCAGCGGCGATTGACCAGGTGACCAGCTCGCCTACAACTGCCGGGAGGAGTCTGGAAGATAAACGGTCAGCTTGCTTTTTCGAGACTGCGATCTTCAGGGGCCGCCTTACCCTACGAGGAGGATGAAGTAGCCATAGTACGCTGGGAAAGTACCTCCCATGACGTCCAGAACTCCAATCAGGAGAACTTCAAAGACTGTAGGTGAAGAGAAAACGTCAATCCCTCCCGAAGATGGGAGATGAGAAGCAGGACTTACGGGCAATCTCGACAATAGCTGCACACGCAGGTATGATGGCTAGATTGGGTTGAATGAGTCGTCGAGAGAGCGTCCACCGGAATAACCAGAATTGACCCTTTCTATATCGGAGGAAGAGAGAGCAGAGAATGAGCGGCACACACAGGCCATGAATGACGATGACCAGGTAGAGTTGAGCTCTTGCCGAGCTACTGTATCTCGGAACGAATGTCGACTTGAGAAAAGCCGAAAGCCAAAGGAAAGGGTCGACCTCTGGCGGAAGGTTGGTGAGCTCGAAGAGGAGTTGATCTACTTTACTGGGCATCGTGGCTAGTCACGACGCGGTGTTGATCCTACCAACGGTGTCTACAAGCTGGATGAATCGGTTTAGACGTGAAGGAAGCGATGGTGAAGATTCGAGTCGCCGACGTCAACAAGAAGCTACGATCCTGTCTGATACTCCCGAAATCGTGTGAGGAGCCGTACTGGGCATTGTCTGAGTCGAAATTGCGAGAGCGAGAAGCGAAAGAGAGAACTGTTTCGATCTGTTCCAGAGAAACGGAGAAACGGAGCTTTCCAATTTCGTCGCTTGAGACAGATAATGATCAGCCTTGATGCGGATTGCATTTGACCTACGGGCGGAAGACTGGGGAACCAGGTGCAGAATCGAGCAGCACACAGTTGACGGGGGGGAGGAAAGATCTCAAAGTACGGACCATCTAGACAAGGTGAAGTTCCTTAAATTTTCGGCCAAGTCGAGCAGAATCTACTCACTACTCAACGTCGTTCGTTCCTTCATCGTTGTGTATCGTCAATCGCGCTGATGTACTGTCGTCTTTGGGGCTTTGAGCTTGTTCTCGAGGTAATCTTCGATCCATTGTTCACGCTTCTCCGGTTGGTGAGAAAACATCAAGTATCGCTTATCGTTCTGTCGCCAAAGGGTAGGCTCAGCACAAGCAGTGATTGAGGCGACAGAAGATGGGAACTGACCTTGAGAGTAGCATGAACGGCTTTGAGATCGATTTGATCCGCCATCTCCCTCACACCGGTTTCCTCGTCATCAGATTCATCGTTCCTCGTACCTTCCTCGCCAATCAACTTGACATCATCTCGCTTCTCCATCTTTCTCAGCCTTCCCCAATGTTCGAGAATCGGACTTTCCCTCAGCAACTGATAGAACTCTTCCTTCGCTTGCACCGCTCTTCGAGATTGCCACGAGTGGTACAGATCTTCGAGTTTGTTGAAGTTGTCGCCGAACAATCGTGTAACATGAGGAGAAGTTGAGATCTGAGGGAGGACGTCGTGGAACGGTGTGTCGAGAGCAGGGGAGTATTCAAGGAAGAGCGATTCGACTGATGCGACTCGCTTGCGATGTAGTGATGAGATGTGAGAGTCGAAGAGCTGTCTTTTGTCGCGCGAAGTGAGGGAAGGATGGTCAAAACGAGGATCCTGTGAGAGACTCGAGGAAACGTCTTCGAAGCGAGCCTGCGCGAGTATGACGAAACTATCAGCAATTAAATCGTCAGATCACGTTCAAGGAAAACTCACAGTGTGATCCCGTACAGCATCGATCAAAAGTTGTCCAAACTCTCGTTCAGCTTCCTCCTTTCCGAGGTGGCCCCTCGCTTGATTCGCAGAACGCTCTGACTTGCTCTTCTCCAACCTGACCTGTTCTTCCCGTTCGCGAAGTGACGCCGCGGCACGAGCAGCCCTGTCTTCTTTCGTCGTGATCGCAGGTTTCGGATTTGTCGCTGAGGATGAAGAAGTCGACGCTGTCGGTGCTAAGCGAGACGATGAGTCCAAAGATGCGAGATGCTTGGTGAAGAGCTGCTCTCGAAGTGATGAGGAATTGACAGCGGCATAGCGAGGATCGGAAGCATGTCGTTTCTTGACCTGAAAACGTCCGGATCGTCAGCGAATGCCATCTCAAACAAGTGGAAACTAGCCAACTTACATCTGTCCACGAATCTCCTGGCCGAATCGCGCTATCTTCGCTCAGCATCTCCTTAAATTCCTTATCTGCTTTCTCTGCCGCCTCTCGCTTCTTCTCCCCTAGATCCCTCAAGTATTTCTTGAACTCCCTCTCCTTCTCACCTTCCGTCTTACCAAACTCCCTGAAACGTGCATCTTTGCCGTGAGCCTTCTTGAAGTCACTGAAATGGGTTCGAGTCGAAGTAACGGTTGCAGTAAGCAGAGCTCGAAAAGCGACGAGGGGCTGCAGTACAAGAAATGGATCAATCGAGTCTAACCGCAAAGATGAGGAGAGTGGCTCACATCGACTTTGATCCCGCTTTGAGCCAGTTTAGCTTTCGCAGCTCGTCGTTCTCGAATCTTGTCTTTGCAGAATTCGTCAAAGATATCCCTTCGATCTCGTTGCGTTTTGACAGCTGCAGAGACAAAAGAGGTCAACATGAAACGTCTAGCTAGCCAGAGTCTGATTCGACTGACCATGGTAGCGAGAATCATTGACAAATTTCGGCAACTCGTTTTCGAAAGGTGCCATGGGATTCACGTCTTTCTCTTCAAGCAATACCTGCTCACACAGACTTGATCAGTAGATGAAGATATCGATCGATCTGTGTTGTAGCTCACCTTGTACAGCGCCGCCGCCTCGACTTGATTCACTTCCAATTTCTCGACCTTTTCACTCTCTTTCACCACGACATCAGGTTTCATAGCTTCCTCCATCTCTTTCTTCTCCCTCGCTTCTGATTCTTCCGCTTCCTTCGCCATCTGTTCCGCCATCTGTCGTTGCCAATCCTCCGTCTCGAGTTCTTCGATCGAAGAGACTACTCGATTTTTGGGTTTCTTCTTCTTTGGCGGTTCATCCTTCGATGGTGCTGGAGTTGTCGCTGAATCGGGTCTCGATTCCGTCGGTACAGCCGACGAAGCTCCTTCAACTGCTCCCTCGATTTCAATGTCGAGATTTCCTTTTTCCTGTTCATCCTCTCGATTCTCCGCTTCATCAATTAGTTCCTCCCTCCCAGTATCTGTCTCCTTCTGGTTCCCATTCGCCCCATTCCCGCTGTCGTCATCGGCCTTTCTTTTCCTCGCGACAATTCTCTCTTCCTCTTCCCGTTTCTTCTCCTCAAGGTCAGCATTTTCCCTGTCCTCCTGCTCCTTCTTCTCCAGCGCTTCGACCTGTTCCTTGATATCCTCGGGGACAGTCCATAAGCTCTCCTTCGTATCCTTGTTGTTGTAAAAGACGTTTCCTTTATTCGTAGTTACTCGAATCCAACTCGTTCCTTCGATCGGTAGCTTCTCTTTCGGTTTCTCTTTTTTCTCTTTCTTGGCTTTCTCTTGTGCTCCGTTTGTCGGTGTGAAGTGTAGAGGAGCGGCGAATCGGGAGGGAGGTTGTTGGGCGAGAGGGAATCCTGCTGGTGGTGGAGGTGCGCCGGCGATGGGGAAGCCGGGAGGAGGCGGAGGGAGAGGTCGAGTGTAGGTGGAGACGTTCGTAGCTGGGTTGAACCAATAAGGTTGTCCTCCTGGAGCTGTAAAAAAAAACAAGATCAATTGGTGAGTTTGCGAAATCACAAGGTCACGACTCGCTGTCCCTGGGTACGCTTTATCTACTATAGCTATCGATAGCCTTTGACCTCTTGCCGCGCCCTCTGAGCGATTCGCCGCCGAGCGAGACAGCGAAACAATCTGATTGTCGGATCGACTCGTCTCCCCTCCTATAATCTCCACCTATCTATTGCTGCGAGACTCTGATCACCTCCTATAGCTATCATCTTGCCTTTCGAGCTGTATTCGTCTCCACTTGATGCCTAGTCGCTGAGAAAGATCAAACAATTCTCACCTCTGTGTTCTGTCCAACCGGGAGCCAATGGCGGTAGGAAGGCTTGACCAGCTATTGGGAATCCAGCTGGAGGTGGCGGAGGTGCAGACATGTTCTCGAGGCAAAGTGGTGAGGTGTAGAAGTTCAAGGAGAATTCTTCTCTTTCTTCCCGACCACACACTCGTATTCTGTCGCTTCTTTGGCTCTCCTAGCGCTTGTCTTCGCCTGCGGCACGACTCGGGGGTCTAGTCGCTTGGCTTCTATTGCTCGTTCAACGGCTTTCGTCCCTTTGAATTCGGTCTCTCGCTCTCAGCTCAACATAGCTACTAGCCCAGCTTGATTTCAGCTTGATTTGGTCCACGGCAGCTCCTGTAGAGCCGAGGTCCAAGGGCGCGATTAAATGTGACCCGACATCCCGACTTTCGCTGTTTCGGTTTTCCCTCTCATCTCTCTCGAGCAGTGCGTTCGTGAGTCAAGATGTTCCCACGTCAGATTTCAGGAGCACTGATTTGTTATTGACTAAAGAAATATTGTATATGTACGCAAGAAGCAAAGAACATCGCAAAACTTAAAAGAACCCTATAAACTGTTGTTGCTCTCGACTCTCCTTCTTCGCGCTCAGGCGAAGAGAGCCATCACCGCACATGCGACGACACCAGCGATCATTCCAAGTTGAATTTTGATCGATCCCGCATCACTTCCCGGCGCTTGACTGGGATTTCCCGCATTTGATGAACTCTCCTGAGGAGTCGAAGCGGTTGACCGGGCGCTATAGGTCTCGGTATCCAAGATCATAGTCGGTGAGGCGCGGGAACTATACGAGCTCTGTGAAGCGCCAGGAGCAGATGCCGAAGTGAACGAGATCGAGGTCCGAGACGAGGCAGCTGCAGAAGCTGAACCTCCTCCGGTTGAGGCGAGGGCGTCTCGACAGAAAGAAGAGAAGTTGTCGGAGTCGGTTGCGGAGGATCCACCGTAGCCTATCGGAGCGTGAGGAAGGGGTTAATTGAGTAGAATCTTTGTTTTCGATGTAGGAGAGTTCGAGAAATGCTTACAGTCTCCACAGACACTCATAGCTGACAAAGGGGTATCTCCACACGCGCAGTAACCGATTTGGGTGTAAGATCCTAGATCAGTGCAATCCTACAAGCCAGCGTTCTTCAGTTCCTCGCCTCGCAACGCTTCACCCCATCCGACGGTGCAACTCACAGTGACAGCGTTCACCCATCCCGAGCACTCGGAGGAACATTGTCCTCCCGACGAAGTAGAAGTGACGGCTTTCCCAAGAAGATCTTGGAGGGAAGATAAAGCTTGATTAGTTGACGAGGTAGATTGTCGTTTCTCGAAATGATGGAACGCTTGGGTGACTGCCAGTGCTGGGTGTCGTCGATCTAGCTCGATGCCTGCTGGAGCGGCGAGTACTGTGGGAGAACGAGTGGGGAACGAGTGGGGCACGGGGGAGTCAGCGTGAGGACAGGGTGCTGAGAACGAGAAGCCTTACCTGTTCCCAAGATTCCCACGAGTGCAAGAGCAACGGTAGCGGAGAAGAGCATTATTTGAAGAGTATGGGGCGCAAAGTGAGTGTCGGCGTGGTACGTAGAAGGAAGAGAGGGAGAGAAGCTAGAGCTTCTATCAAAGCAGGGTCCTTTCGCAAAAAGAAATGGGACTTCCGCTTGAGCCGGAGCTTCTTGCTGACCTCGTGTAACAAAACATCACCTTCAATAGCGGTCCAAGACTAGAGCACGAAGAAAGGTCGTTGCTCGCAGGGTATGACTTTGACTCTTTTTTTTTCAGCTTCGGATCAATTCCTACGGGTTTCGCACTGTTTCTTCAGCGTCGTCGCCAGTTAACGTAGTCCGCCATCTTCCTACCTGAATCCTACTATCTTCGTACCCATAGCCTAACCCCTTTGTTCTTTCGCAAGGCTCCCAAAACCGTTGGACGCGCTATCTTTGCAACTACGTATTTCCGAAGCTTCTCGTCGGTTGCACGCAAGCTCGACAAAGATGCGTCAGGCCGTCGGCATTCTCCGACAGCTCTGAATGCTTTCTTCGAGGCCTCGAAAGTGAATTCTTCCCGAGGAAAGCAACGCAAAAGGTTCGAAAGAAACAACTGATTCGTATTTTGCGATTGCATTCGAGTGAGTATATTCAACAACAAGGACAGCTTGGACGATTCCTTTCTATTCCCTTCAGGTGCTTCTCTTGACTTGTTCAGCGATCCTCTGAGCCTCTTGTTTCGATGCTCCGTGCAATAACGCGTCCCCGGCGGCTACCTGTTCCTCCTATTTCCCTCAACTCCTTTATCAGCTCCGTCCTGCTGAGTCACGAGAGTAGAAAGAAGTGCTGACTAACCTTACCCGTGGCCTTTCCACTGAGCTTTTTGGCGAATCCTCCGACTTTGTCTCCGAATCCAGGTTTGTTCTCGTGTCCTCCATCCGCATCGGGCATGGTAGAAGCGCCCTGACTTGTCTCGATAGCCTGACGCTGGCCGTTGGGCTCCCACTTCTGTGTGACTAGCGAAACGAAACGAAGAGGATCAGTAGGGAACTCTCGAACGTTCAGTCTCGAGGCAGATTCGCTCACTTTGGCTAGAGGGCACAGCGAGCACACGGTATCAGTCTATAGCTCTTGATGAAGTCAAGGGAAGGGAGAACTCACTTGAAATGACCATGTTCCCCATTTCCTCCAGCAATTTGTGCCTCATCGGCCTTCTCCTCGCTAGGGACTGAATCGCCGGTCGCGTGGTATGGTTGGTTGGATCCATTGTTTTGAATCTTGGTCTCTGTGCGGGAGATTGAAGGGACAAAGGAAGTAGAATTCTAGGAAAGTGGAGGAGGGCGGTCAGTCAACATTGGAATCGAGGAGAGGGAGAGTCGGGACGGACCATGATGGCGTGTATAGAAGGATGTAAAGCGTGTAGAGTGGAAGGAAGAGGGAGAGAAAGATGAAGAGATCGACAGAAGTTTGGTCGACGTCACCAAGTTGACTACGAAGACTTTCTTGAAATTGCTTGACAAACTGGGCCGATTCATCTTTGCATGGGGTATAATCACGTAAGTGCAACTGCGGGAGGAAACAAGAGAAAGAACGATAAAGAAAAAAGGAAGGATTATCGTTGCGAAGTCGACAACAACGTCGTCGATCGGGTACAGACGCCAGAGTCTCGTTATCGACGAAAGAGCGACGACCTGAGGGCCGTTGCTTCTAACAATTACGACGAAGCGACGTGCTCGAACGAAAGAGGAACGACAATTCGAAACGCTGAATCGGAATCTGCGAGAGTCAATTTGACCGTCCGAGTGATCGAGACAGCACTGGGTACGACGAGACATGAGGAAGAGTCTACATACTAGACGGCCGACGCGAACCGCACCAGTCAACCACTCAAGGCAAAGCAAAGCAAAGCAAGGAGAACGAGGAGGTAGAAGTAAGAATTGACTTCTTTCGTTTTCGTTGGATCGACCCATATGTACAGAATCCCATCTACCTCTCTCTCATTCCTCATTCAGTTCCCCTCTCTCCTTCGCAACCTCCTTCTCTACCTCTCTCACATTCCTACAAGCTTCCCTCAACCTCTCCATCAGGCTATCCGGCAATCTCATCAATCCCAACTCGCTCACTACCCTATAAGCAACCTTGTTCCGCTCATAACTCTCTTTGACAACTTTGCCCGACTCGCCGTTGACCAATACAGAAGCGATAATATCTTGGGGTTGAGCAGTCCTTTGCGCTTCGGCTGGGTTACGTTGATCTGCGATATGACTGCACGCAATTACTCATAGTGTCAATCAGCTGCTAGGTGCAAGAGCTCGGGAGAGAGAGAAGGGAGAAGCGTACATGAAAGTATCACTACCACCCATCGAATTCAACACTGCTTTAGCCGCACTATCGACCCAAATATCGGTCCCTACATTCTCTTTCAACACCTCATGCACCAGATCCAAGAATTGTGGGTTCTCTTCGAAGTAACGAGGGAGGATTGGGGGTTCCTCTTCTGAGGATGAGTGCGAAGGGGGTGTTTGAAGCTGGCCAATTGTTGTGGGAGAGAAAGAGGGGGAGGGCGAAGGAGTGGGGAGGAAGGAGAGTGAGTAGCTAGGGGTCTTGGAGGAGGAGGAAGAGGAGGGGGAAGGGTGGAAATAGAGTCCTGCGTAATGATTCGATTCAAACGATTTAGACGAGATGCATCGACGAGTCAAGGTGCTGGTTGATCTAGAGAGTAGCTGCGGTGTTCGAAGTAGTGATAGCATGACTTGGCATGAGTGGAAGAGGAGAGAAATGAATTTGTTTGATGAAAATGAAACTCGCAAAGATCGAAAGATCCTCCTCTCCCTCTCACGACATCGCTGCATCTGACTCAATTCGACTGTGATCTAGGCAGGAGAGGGTCCGACTATGCCACCCGGTGAATCTTACACAGAGTGAGTTCCCCCCCTCTCTCTTTAGTCGTCATACAACCTCTCTAATCTCCCTCTTTCCCTCTCTATCTCGCTAGTCACACAGCGCGATATAAATCCACAATATCCACTGCCCGCCTTACTCTACAACACCTCCTCTCTTCGACTCATTCAAACCAATGGAAACGAATCAACAACAACAACAACACTAACCTCGCCTCGTCCTCCCAATCCACTTCCACGAATGAACGGCTATCGACCACTGCGAGCTCATCAGAGAATGGAGGGAACGGGATCATGGCTCAGGTCGAACCGAGTATGATCAAGTTACATAAACGACCTTCGATTAATCCTACTTCCTCCTCCTCTTCCTCGACTTCTTCTGCGGCGGATATCATTCGAGCAACTGTCGAGATTTCACTACCATCCAACCTCTCACAACAAGGATCAAAAGATTTGCTAGAGGCGTTCAAAGTAGCTCTCAAAACTCCTCAACTCCGACCAACCTGTCCGTTCTCCTCTCTTTCACATACAGTTGCGATAGCGACTGATTGTCGGGGTACTTGGTACGAAATATAGGGGATAAACTAGTGGAGCAATCAACAGACTTGGAGTATCTAGATCCACGAACGAAGGTGAGCAAAACAGATTACAGATTAGGTTGGCCCGCTTCGTAAGTCCTCTCCCTCCTCCCTCTCCTTCTTCTACCCGCTCAATCTTGTGAGATAGACCAAGAGATACGATTCTTATCTCCCGAACCTACACCACCCCCACCACTCTGATCGACCTATCGACTTCTCTCCCTCGTTTCGCAGACGAACCCGCCTTTCTCCGCCCTGCGCCACCCTACGTTCGATCGACAATCGGGATCTATTCATGGTGCTTTCAAATCCTCCCAGGGAAGAAGTTGCGAATCACATTGTTTTGGAGTTGGAGTTTTGGGGGTACTTTGAGCTCGCAACCTCATTTAAATCATATGACTCATCTCGTCGCGAGTTTAGTCGGGTTCGTGAGGAGTGCTGGGAGTAGTAGGATCCCGAGTTTGAGGGGTTGGATTCAACCGAGTGAAACAGAGGAAGGGGGGATCGAACTCACAGGTGAAGGATGGGATGGGAGCGAGTTGAAGTGGAACGGGGAATGGAATGTCGTTAATCCTGCGTCGAGGGTTGGGGGCGAGGGGAAGAGGGAGAGGAAACTGAGAGTTGGATTACCGGTACCTGCCGGGAGTGGGATCGAGGGAGGGAAGGATGGATGGGATGTGAGGATTATGGTGAACTCGTCGAGTTCCAGTACGGCGGGTAAACCGTTTGAAGTGAGGTTGATCAAGAGTCACGAGGATGGAGGAACATTCTCCAGACTCGACTTGGTCATTATTCATCCTTACGCACCACCACCGCCAGCTTCAAACGATAGTAGTATTTCAGCTTTAGAGGGGTTCGAGTTGGGGAGGGTGAGCGTCAAGTGTGGAATCATGAGGTTGGTAGGAGGGAAAGGAGTTAGAGTTAACGGAGAATTACTCACAGCGATCAGTGAGACGGAAGATGAGCCGGAGGGTGAAGAGGAATACGTGGAGGAGGATGGGAAGAAGTTGAACGAGGTGTTGGATCAATTACAAAAGGAGGAGGAGGACGATATTGTAGAACCCGCCGATTCACTCTCCCTGTTGTCGACATCACCTCGTTCGCTTCCTCCATCCATCAACCTCCTCAACAGCTCAGCTATTTCCCTCCGTTCGACCAATTCCGCTTCTTCGAAATCCCGGCAAACTTCCCATCAGATCTCGACTCTCGTTCGTCGATCCTACATTTACTTCCTTTCCCTCCTTCAAGAGCCCCCTCAGAAATGGAGACATATCTCGGATTCTTCTTCTGGAGTCACCGTCACACAGCTCCTCAGTCCAGATCCGACCTTGACGATCTATAGGGCTGAAGCAGTTTTCGTCGGAGTGGGAGTGTGGGACGTGTTTGCGACGGTGAGTACGATGGGAGTCAGGAAGAGTTGGGATAGGGGATTGGACGAGGTCAAGCTGGTCAGACAGGGAGGTGGGAATGGGAATGAGGGAACAGGGATCGGGGGAGAGTTGAGCGAAGTTTGGTGGGAGAAGAGGAAAGCGAATTGGCCTGTAGCGTATGTTCACTCCCCCCTCTCTCTCAGTTGCTCGTTCGGAATTGAGCTGATCGATTCATAGAGTGTTCGTAGACCTCGAGATTCCGTCACTTTAAGAACCTCTTACAAATCCCCTACTTCGATTCACATCTTCTCTTCTTCGACCGACGACACTTCCTTATTCCCGCACATCCCACCACTCGTTCCTCCTACAATCCGTACCCAAACCGATCTATCTGGGTGGTCAATCGAATCACTTTCTCCAACAACAACTAGCATTACTCTGCTTGATCAATCCGACCCGAAAGGATGGAGTAACAAATCTAGTTGGACTCCAAACCAACTCGTGATCGATGTAGCTGGCGTTCGAGATTTCACGATCAAGAATGGTGCTCCTCCAGTCGTGACGAGGTTGAATGGAGCGAAGAAGAGGGAACTTAGTTACGATCACGAGAAAGGAGTTTTCCGGGTGGAATATGAAGCGGAAGGGATGGGGTATGATCGGGATTCGAACGAGGAAGGCGGGAGTGAGGTATCGAGTCTGTTTGAGGGAACTTCGACTCCGAGGGGATCAATCGAATCGACTTCGACTACTTCAACCAGGAAACCGTTCAACCTGAACCCTACGGATCATCAACAAGCACAACAACAATCACAACCTATCGAACTCGAATTGAGATGTGATGTTTCGGTGTGGTCGCCTCAAGGGTTGGAAATCATGATCGATCCACCACCATCCTCGGTCTCTTGCTTATCTCGACATCGTTTGAGTTCGACTGGAGGAGGATTGTGGTTAACGATCGAACATCCTTTGTTGATTGTCGAATCCTCGGATGGAAAGGTTGCGATCACGGTTCGAAAAGCACCGAAAGGAACCAACGCGACACCCGGCGGAGTCAGTATCAATGGAGCGAAGGTACGAGTCGATGTGGAAGTCCTCGAAGATGAGAAAGTGAGAGAGTTGGAAGGGAGGAAGAGGAGGAAAGTCAGTCCAGTTCCGTTGGATCAGTATGAAACGTTGGGAGCGAGAGTTTGGGGAAACAACGGTTCAGGTTCGAGCAGTGGAGATACCAAGAAAGCAGTACTGAATAGCGCATCGGGAGAGGAGAAGAAGGGCGTTGATGGGGACCTTCAAAAGAAAGGAGCGATTGTCGATGGGAAGGAGGAGAAATCGTCCTCGAAGGGAAACAAGGCTCCTTCAATCGTTTCTATCGACGGATCCACTTCCTCTATCGACCCTTCTCCTGTGACCATCGACCCATCGACCACTACTCCAGACCCGATCACTCCGACCTCTCTCGCCAAACCTCCTCTCGAACCTCCGGCAGCAGCACTCGAAGCTCTCGCTTACCTTCAATCATTTCACGCAGAACAAGGCCCTGAGTTGACCGATCCTGCGCCAGGATGGTCAATCGTTTCGGAGCGAGCAGGAACCGTCGTTCGCAAGAAGATGATCTCTCGCATCTCTGACGTCTTCCCGGTGTATCGAGGAGACAAAATCGTGCAAGGCTTGACGGCAGATGAGATCGCCAGTGTCGTCACTAGCCCGGGATGCAGGAAAGTTTGGGACGAACGAGTTGACCAAGCGATTCCTCTCGCAAGTTATGGGAATGGCATCACTACGACGGCGATCTCGACGAAACCAGCTTTCCCTTTCAAAGGGAGGATCTTCTACGTCTCTACAGTCGTCGCTTCCGTCAAAGTCCCCTCTGCCTCTTCGACCTCCTCGACTTCGACTGTTCTATTCGTAGCCTCGGCATCTTACACTCCTACACCCTCTTCTCCTCCGGGACCTCTCGACTTTGATCCCCTCAAGGCAAATCCGAATTCACTATTGTCTGGACAAGTACTCCTAGAAGGTTGGATCCTCGAAACTCTCGACCCCTACACTTCTTCAGTTCTCGCGATTCCCTCAACTCGCTGCACCTACCTCGCCAACATCGATCAAAAAGGATCCGTCCCTCTCGCTCTCAATCAAGTCCTCAACGCGAATTTGGCGAAGAGTATCGGGAACGTCGAGGCGTTTGGCAAGACGAAGGGACCTCTACCGAGGATCTGGAATCCGAGCAATGGAGTTCAGATTGAAGGACCTTTGAGCGAAGACGGAGAAGGGGATTGTTTATGGAAGTTGGGGAGAGTAGGGAAATCAAGTGGAGGAGGAGGAGAAGCGGGAGATAGTAAAGTGGTTTCAGCGAATTACGGAGATGAGGAGAACACGTTCAGAGCGCTGTTCAAGGCCGGAGGGAAGACTCAGATCGTGAAGGAGGAGGAGGTCACCTTCGAGAAGGTAACTGAAAGTAGGAAGGAACAGCTCATCAAGAAAGGTTCTTCGAATTCGACCGTAACGAACAAGTCTCTCGCAGTCGGACCTACCTTGCTCAAAAGCGAATTACCTCGAAGCGCTTCCCTCAACTTTGGCACCGTCGCACCCCCGGTTCTACACAAGCCTCCCATCACTTCCGAACTATCTCACAAACGAAGTCGAAGCTCTCTGAGATCGAAATCTCCCGCCGCTCCTCCCGTGGCCAGTGGCGCTACACTCGCATCCTCTTCCTCTCCCACTGTACCCGCGACAAGCTCCCTCATCTCAACATCGAACGATCTCAGCTCGAATGATCTCGTTGTCGCTGAACTTATCGTCGACCTCAAGCAATATCCTCACGGTTATTCGGTCTTGACCAGCTCTTCCCTTCTGACTCTTCCAGACCAATCCTCTTCTTCCGACCCTTTATCTCTTGATCCCCTTCCTCCACGATCTCTCGCTCCTTCCTCTTCCTCAACTCCGACTCTTCCTCTTCGACTGACCGCTCACGACGCACCTCTTCCTTCTATCCTCACTGCTTCCCTCGACGCTTGGAAACGAGCGAACCACCTCGTTCGCATACTCGCTCCTACCTCTCCCATCACTCATCCCCTCCAAGACCCGCTGAGGGAACCTTCGAAGACTCGCATCGAGAAACCTGAATGGTACAAGATCCTTATAGACGGAGGCGGAGCTCTCGTCGAGGTCAAGATTGTCCCGCTTCCTGCGCCTACTGCCACTCTTCCCAACGAGAAAGAGAGACCAAAGTTACCTCAAGGAGCCGGAAGTGAACCTACTGGTTTAGGGAAAGTGACGGGACAGGCAAACAGAACTGTCATGTTCAATGGAGAAAAGGTGGTTGTCATGAGTCAGAAGGAGAGTAGGGCAGTTTTGTCCAGATTCGAGGACGAAGACGCACCTTTGCAAGGGGCGAAAATCAGTCGGTAAGTCTACTTTCTCACGTTTCTGCTCAACTCTTCGAACGATTCAACTCACGTGCTTTCCCTCTCGCTGTAGCGTACCACGTCGAAAACGTAAAGCCTCAACTGCTCCTGTTGATTCCGATTCAGCGAATACCTCACCTTTGCCGCTCGAGCTGCAACAACCCCTCGCTGTCGCAGTCAGCCTCCTCGCTCCAAAGCCCTCGACCCCTGTTGTCGATGACTTTGAGTTCCCCGATCCTAAATCGCCAGGAATGATGACTCCCGCTCAAGAGAAAGGAGGTCGATCTCCAGTCATGTCAAAATCCGGTTCGATGCAGAATGTGAGCATTCTTCCTCCTCTCTTTCTGAGCCTGTACTGACCACGATCGCTCAATCTGCAGGCATCGAGTCGGAGAGGAACGAACAGCTCAGAGTCGACTCCCCTGACTGGTCCTCTTTCTGCGATTCTCGGTTCCTACCCTCTCGCCCGTCTCGGCTCCAGCATCGTTAACGCCACGACTCCCTCTGCGCACAATCTTTCCAACACCGGCACTACAATCGGCAAGCGATCTTATAGCTTAGGATTCGTCTTTGCGGTCGCGATGATCGCTTTCTTATTAGGTTCTTTCTTGCGTTCTCTACTCACTCGTCAGTCACCACCGCTCTACTCTTGCGCCTGATGACATAACTGACGACTTCTGTGAGGGCAATAGCCGCGGACTACATTATCTATCATCCCGTTTCGACTCCCTCCGTCACTGATTCTGTCGTCGAGAAAGCTATCTTGACTGCGATCGACCCTCATCGACGTTGGAGAGAAGCGAGACGCCTACTCGAACTACGAACTGGCTTCGTAGGTTGGGACATCATCTTTGCTGCAGTCAAAAGGGAATAAAGCTTTGTCGCTTCTCCCTTCCCTTCCTCCACTTTTTTCACCCTAATTCTTCCCTTTGCTCTCTCTCTCTCTCTGCATATGCACCTTCTCACTCATGTTGTCGTCCAGTGTTGCTTTTCATCTGAACCCATCGGTTTTCACCACTATCATACCCATTTTCTGCGACATAATAGCTAATTCTCGAATTCTCTCGACTTGTTGCAAACACTACATTCCGCTTCCTTTCTATCGACGCTTGCGACCTGCAAGTACATATCGGTCTCTGCGAAGAAAGAGATCTACGGAACTCAAGCGCGGCATCATTTTTCGGTCGGACCTCGTCGAACCGGGTTTTTCTCTTCGCCGGCAAATTTGACGGAACTTTCGACAATCTTCCTGGAGTATGCAATCTAGTAGACCCAAGAGGAGGAGAGTAGCCTTCGTCTCTTGCTCTTTTTCACTCTCTTCCTCTTTCGACCGTTTTCGTTGAGCTCTCGTTCCTTCGGCGGTCGCGCAAAAGGGGTTCTCGGCAAGCAACGCACACTCTATATCGATGGTAACTCAAAAAGCAATTAACGAGGGTTGACTCAAAGATAGGGCGATATTTTCAATGTCCTTCGCAAGAAAAGAGGCAGAAATCGACGACGATAAGACCCCGACACGAGTTCAGCTCTCTCTCTTGTTCAGCACTCACATATAAAAGTCTACGTGAACAGCAGTGCTCTGTTCTCCGCAAACGTCCTTACAATTTCAACATCGAAAATCCCCTTTCCTCTCCTGCTCCTCCTCCGCCTCTCTCTTTCCTTCCCCCACTTCCAAGTTCTTTTTCGCTACTTCTCGCCTGCCATCGAATCGGATTCTACACCTACACCTCGACTGTACACTCGAATCCGAAACGCTTCCCACGGTCCCGTTGAACTAGCCGCACACTTCCATCTCATCTCACTCAATTTGTAACAACATCAAAGGATTCTCTCTCAGATGCAACCACCTGTAGCAACAGATTTCGCAGAACCTCTACCGATCCCTCCACCTCCTCAGCATTCAATCTATTCCACT
>Ga0308169_10002357_pt1 | contig 19738 bp, 11 predicted proteins | sample PhyBR1_2_FD_202139 | JGI IMG/M metagenome (GOLD analysis project Ga0308169, IMG submission 202139) | Phyllosphere microbial communities from UC Gill Tract Community Farm, Albany, California, United States - DLSLSB.R1 | ecosystem: Host-associated > Plants > Phyllosphere > Unclassified | place...
CAGGGCCGCAAGATCCGGTGGAGCAAGTTCTACCGCCGCGCCATCTTCGGCAATGCCGAGCCGCTGTGGAAGGGCGTCGGCGGCGGCAAGTACCGCTGGGTCAAGCTCAAGGACCCCAACTGCTTCCAGCTCGTCGACGACAAGACGCGCGAGGTCGTCGTCAGCGTGCGCGAGCAGGACGGCAAGCCGTGCGTCTCCCTCTCTCTTTATCTCTCTGTCTTGCTCGCACTTCTTCTCTTGGTCGATGTGCTGACGCTGCTCTCCCCGCTCGCAGGACGCAGCTCATCCTCTCGGCCCTCATCCTCCCCTCGATCCAGCCCGTCGTCCTCACCCTGCTCCATCGCGCCTACGCCGTCGCCAAGAAGGCGCGAGCCTCGGACCAGCGCATTTGGGAGGAGGAAGAGGTCGTCGCGTGGTAGCGAGCGAGCGAGCGCGGGCGGTGGGTGAGACGGACGGACACTCGAGGCTCGACCTCAACTCGATACCCCTTTCCTCGACGAGCTAGAAGATGGACACTTGCACTTGGGCTAATCGACGTCTCTCCTGTTGTCATGCAATGACTCTGATGACTCGCTCTCGGCCGTCTGGGTGCGCTCTCGCCTCTGACCCCTCGCGAGCGGTCCGAACGAGCAGGAGAGCGACGCCTGCGAGGCCAGCTCGGCACTCGAGACCCGCAGGAGTGATCCACAGCAGTACGTGGGCGGTTCTGCACGAGAGCTTCAGGCGATAAACGCGTGCCCGGGCAAGAACGACGCGACCGGAGAGGGGCGCCGGCACGAGGAGGAGGAGGTGCTGGCTCGCTCGCAGCACAGGGCTTGCTCGACCAGCTTGGTAGCGGCACATAGATACCCATGCAGCTACCCGAGCCTCAAGGCCGCCGTGCGAGCTCGAGAGAAGGCGACAGCGCGGTCCCGTCTCGCTCGCAGACGGCGACGAGGTTGGCTCGTCCCCACTCGCTCAGTCCGGCTCCCCGACAGCTGCGAGCTGCACGAGGGCACCACAGACGCCCTTGAAGGCACCATGCCGCCCCCACCATCCGCCCACTCGCCCTCGTCGCGCTCTACGAGTCGGTCAACCTCATCGCTCGACACGATCCTCCTCATCCCGCCGCAACCTAGCCGAGTCGCGCCTCCCACCAGCACCTTCGCCTTCAGCAGCCTCGTCGGCGTGTGGTCCAGCCTCAAGGCCGCGGCGTCGGTCGAGATCGCGGGCTTCGTGCGCGGGCTGAGCGGCGTCGGCGGCGGTGCACCTCGCACGGGCGGCGACAGCAGCAGGACCGACGCAGCGAGGGTCGGCGACAAGCGGGGCAGGGCAGGCGAGGGCTCGCGCACGAGCAGGAGCGACGGCGGCGACCGCAGGGGCAAGCGGCGCCGGGTCGCCCAGCCTCAGGACGACGACTTCTTGTTCGACGGCGGTGCGTCTCCTTTCGTTGCTTTTCCTGTACGAGTAGTGAGCAGAGCTGACGCCTGCGCCCCCCGCAGTCCCACCCCTCATGCCGCCAATCTCGCAGTCGAGCGCCCTCCCCACGTCCTGCTCGTACGACTCGCTCTCGTCCTCGCCCCGGCAGCACCGCAACCCTTCGACTTCCCCTTCCTCCTCTCGTCGTCCTCTTCGCCCCTACGTCGACGAGTCGTACGCAGACGAGCTCGTCTACGCCGCGACGACCGACGAAGGCTTGTCCTCCTCGTTCGCGCCGCGCGCGTCGACCGAATCGTCCCGCCGCAGCGGCGATGGCAGCGGCCTGCGCTCGCTCAGCGGCAAGCGGCGCATCGAGCCGAGCGGCGCGCAGGCCTCGGCGCAGGGCTCCTCGGCGGCGTCGTCGACGTCGACGCTCGCGGCGCACGGCCTGCACCGGCGCGAGTGGTCGCACGCCCAGCTCGGCCTCCTCCTCCGCGCCCAGAACGACTCGCTTCGCACGCAAACCGCGACGTTGTCGCCCTCGGCCTCGCTGCCGAACCTTGCGTCGTCGTCGGGCGCGTCGAGCCCGAAGACGCCGCAGCAGGGCAAGGCGCGCGAGGGCGCCCGGGCGGGCGCGGCGGGCGCGACGCTGCTCGCCGAGGCGGGCGGCCAGATTGAGCGCGTGTGGAGGACCGAGAAGGAGAAGGAGCGGAGCAAGAGGCGGATCGACGAGCTCGAGGAGGAGGTGCAGCGCCTTCGGGGTCAGGTGCGTCGGCTTCTTCCCTGAGCTCAGCAGCCGTTGAGCGTTGCCTGACTCTAGTCATCCTCCTATTGCAGCTCTCGGCAAAGAAGCAGCCAGCCTTCACCCGCGTACCGCGCATCTCCGCGCCGCCGCCGCCACCTCCTCCGCCCCCTCCCCCTCCTCCGCCCGTCGGCAGGCCACACCCTGTCCTCGCCAACGCCCGTGCAGCCCTCCGAGCCACCCCTGAGCGCGTACAGCGTCGTCACTCGACCCACGGCGGCGTCGGCGTCGGCCCGAGCATCGACATGAGCGCCTGCCTGAGCGAGCTCGGCGCCCAGCGCGAGAAGCTGCGCCGGGTCGGCCTGCCGACCTCGAGGACCCAGGACGACTTGCGTCGCGCCGCCGCCGCGGGCCCGTCGACGAGCGGCGAGCTCGGCGAGGTGCTTAGCAGAGCGTTCCAGCGCAAGTTCGCGCGCTCGGGCGACGCGCCGTCGCCGTCGACGCCGCGCACGGCTAGGCGGTCCGCCCTGCGTGTTCCTACTGCGCCAGAGTGGTCCCCTCTCGCGCTCTCGGCGTCACGCTCGTCGGCCGGCGGCAGCACGCTGTCGGTGTCGCAGTCGGTCCCCGGCGACCTGTCGGCCCTCGCGAGCGCGCGCTCGCGGTCCCCGCTTCGACCCTCGCACCGCCTCGACTCCTCGCACGACCATGACGCCTCGGTGACGCTCCTCGGGCCGTCTGCACGCACCGCCGCCGCCGGCGTCCCCAACGCGACCAGCTTCGACTACGCGCTCGCCCACGACGAGGCGGGTGCGTCCCGACACCGCCCGCCGCCCAACGCGCCGACGAGTGCCGGCATGAGCCCGTCGCTCAGCAGCGCGTCGCTGCCGTCTGCGCCGCCCGAGATGGCGGCGCCCGCCCGCGCGCGGGTCAGTGCGTCGGCGTCCGGGTCGGGCAGCAGCCCGCGCGACAAGCTGCCCGGGCTCGAGCTCGGGCGCAGTAGGCCCGTCACGCCTGCGCGTCGTCGTGCGCGCAAGGAGCGCGAGCGGGCGAGCGCAGAGAAGGCGCGTATGCTCGTCGAGCACGACGACGAGGACGAGGAGATGGTCGAGAAGGACGAGGAGGACGGCGACGGCGTCGTCCGGGTCGACTTTGGCTCGGGCAGCGAGGACGAGTGCGAGGGCATGGAGGAGCTCGTCGGGTGCGGCGAGCGCAGGCCGGACCCGGCGAGTGTGTTCGGGCGAGCATGAGCTGGATGCGGCGGCGGCGAGGAGGCGAGGTGCGACGGCGTGACTCTTACTTTCGTACTCGGTCTCGCGCAGGCTTGCGCAGACGCTGTCATACTTGTTCATCAGTGCCTGAACCTTCACCTCGCCGAGAGGGCGAGCGAGACATCAGAAAGGTGAGTCGGTCGTCGGCGAGGCTCGAGGAGGTGGCTTCCTCTCCTGGGGTCAGACTGGCTGGTTCACGGGCCGAGCATGCTTCTGAGCTAGTAGTACGCTGCCTGAGGCTGCACCCGCTCTTTCCTGCGGCGAGCGACCTCGTCAGCTCCGCCGCGTCGCTCATCCGGCCTCGCCTCTCCTCTCACCACACCGCACCAGCCCGCTTCCACCATGACTGAAGCGATGAACCTCGACCAGGCGGCAACGCTCGACGAGAGCCTCTACTCGCGCCAGCTGTGCGTCCCTCGCCCTCTCGCCCCTCCACCGCCTTCCCACCCGATCCTCGTCAGCAATCAGTCCCACACCCACTCGAGGGCCCGTCCAGCTCTCGCAGGCCAGTCTGAGCTCAGTGCACGAGGTCTGTGCCCTATAGCGGCAGCTGGCGAGCCGATGTCGAGGGAGGACGGGCACCCTGCGTCATGAGCGAGCGAGGCGGAGGGCTGGCACCACGAAGGCGGCCATGTGGAGGAACAGCGTGCCCGAGCTACACAGACCCGTGCTGACCACCTTGTACTGTCGCCCGCAGCTATGTCCTCGGTCACGAGGGTGAGCTCCCTCTCATCTCCTCCCCCTCCACCTCCGGCTCGCAGTTGCTGACCCGCCTGTGCACCTCCGCCCGCAGCCATGAAGCGCATGGCCGCCTCCGACGTCCTCATCATCGGCATGTCGGGTCTCGGCGTCGAGATCGCCAAGAACATCTGCCTCGCCGGCGTCAAGTCGGTCACCATCTCGGACCCGACCCTCGTTACCGTCCCCGACCTCGGCACCCAGTTCTTCCTGCGCGAGTCGGACGTCGGCCAGCGTCGCGACGAGGCGACCCGCCCCCGCCTCGCCGAGCTCAACGCCTACACGCCCGTCTCGGTCCTCGCCAACCTCACCGACGACGCCGTCAAGCGCTTCACCGTCGTCGTCCTCGTCCAGGGCTCGACCGAGGAGCAGCTCAAGCTCAACGACTTCACGCACGCCAACGGCATCAAGTTCATCGCCGCCGAGACGGCCGGCCTCTTCGCGTCGGCCTTCTGCGACTTCGGCGAGCAGTTCCCGGTGGTCGACCAGACGGGCGAGACGCCCTTGTCGGGCATGGTCGTCGAGATCGAGGAGGCCGAGGACGCGCTCGTGACGTGCCTCGACGAGACGAGGCACGGGCTTGAGGACGGCGACTACGTGCGCTTCACCGAGGTCGACGGCATGAACATCAACTCGGACGGCGTCGAGGGCGCGAGGAAGGTCACGGTCGTCGGTGCGTGCAGCCTCTCTTCTCTCGAGATGTGGACGCTCTCAGGTGCGAGTCGCTGACGAGCTGCCTCCCTCGCGACAGGCCCCTACACGTTCAAGGTCGGCGACACGCGCGGGCTCGGTCAGTACAAGAAGGGCGGCTGGTTCCACCAGGTCAAGATGCCCAAGCTCTTCGACTTTGTGCGTCACTCTCACTGGTTCCGAGCTGGACGGCAACGAGAGAGAGCGCGAGGCTGACCTCCCTGTGCGCGCGCAGAAACCCCTCCGCGAGTCCATCACGGCGCCCGACTTCCTCATCTCCGACTTCGCCAAGTTCGACCGCCCTGCGACCCTCCACATCGGCTTCCAGGCCCTCTCGGCCTTCCGCTCGAAGAACAACCGCCTCCCCAAGCCCCGCAGCGCCGCCGACGCCGACGAGCTCGTCAAGCTCGCCAAGGACGTCGCCGCGCAGGCCAAGTTCGAGGGCGACCTCGACGACAAGGTCCTGAGCGAGCTCTCGTACCAGGCGGCGGGCGACGTCGCCCCGATCTGCGCCGTCATCGGCGGCTTCATCGCGCAGGAGGTCCTCAAGGCCTGCTCGGGCAAGTTCACGCCGCTCTTCCAGCACCTTTACTTCGACGCGCTCGAGGCCCTCCCCGACACGCTCCCGACCGAGGATGACTGCGCGCCGTCGTCGCCGCCGGCGCGTCACGACGGCCAGATCGCCGTCTTCGGCCGCGCGTTCCAGCGCAAGCTCGAGAACAACCGCCAGTTCCTCGTCGGCGCCGGCGCCATTGGCTGCGAGATGCTCAAGAACTGGGCCATGATGGGCGTCGCGACCGGGCCCGAGGGCCACATCCACGTCACGGACCTCGACACGATCGAGAAGAGCAACCTCAACCGCCAGTTCCTGTTCCGGCCCAAGGACGTCGGCTCGTTCAAGTCCGAGGCGGCGCGTCGTGCGGCCATGGAGATGAACCCGGCGCTCGAGGGCAAGATCGACGTCTACAAGCTCGCCGTCGGCCCGGACACGGAGAGTGCGTTGCACTCTCTCTCGCTCGACCTTGACGATCCGGGCGGCAGCAGCACGCTGACTCCTTGCCTGCTCCCTCCTCGCGCAGACGTGTTCGGCGACTCGTTCTTTGACGCTCTCGACGGCGTCACGAATGCGCTCGACAACGTCGCGGCCCGTGCGTCGCTCCCTCTTTCCTCTCCGACGGCGTCTCGACCCGCCCGTGGCTGACTCGCTTCTACTCACGCTCGCAGGCCAGTACATGGACCAGCGCTGCGTCTACTACGCCAAGCCGCTCCTCGAGTCGGGCACGCTCGGCACCAAGGGCAACGTCCAGGTCGTCCTCCCGCACCTCACCGAGTCGTACTCGTCGAGCCAGGACCCGCCCGAGAAGAGCCACCCCAGCTGCACGATCAAGAACTTCCCCAACCAGATCGAGCACACGATTGCGGTGCGTCTCTTCTCCCTCTCGCGCACGGCCTCGACAGGTCCGGTCACTGACGTCGACCTCGTCCGCCTGCGCGCAGTGGGCCAAGGAGCGCTTCGAGGAGTACTTCGAGAAGCCCGCCGAGGTCGTCAACTCGTACCTGTCGCAGCCCAACTTCATCGAGGCGGCGAAGCAGTCGGGCGAGACGTCGCAGCTCGTCAAGATCAAGAGCTTCCTCGTCGACAACAAGCCGCTCGGGTTCGACGAGTGCATCGTCTGGGCGCGCGAGCAGTTCGAGACCGAGTACGGCAACGAGATCAAGCAGCTCCTGTACTCGCTCCCCAAGGATCTGGTGCGTCCTGCTCGCTGCGTCGTCGTTGTCGTCGTCGTAGCCGTCCCGAGCTGACCTTCCCAAACCCCCCTTGCCCGCACGCAGATGACCAAGGAGGGCACGCCGTTCTGGTCGGGCCCCAAGCGCGCTCCTGAGCCCCTCAAGTTCGACTACAACGAGGTGAGCTAGCTCCCGTCCTGGTTCTGCTGCGCGAGCGCGACTCGAGAGAGGGTCGGAGAGGCGGACCTTCTCAGTTTCCTCGAGCATCGCTAACTCGCCCTTTCTTGTGCGCGCAGTCGGCCCACATGGAGTTCATCGTCGCGGCCGCCAACCTGCACGCGTTCAACTACGGCCTCAAGGGCGACACGGACCCGGCCCGGTTCAAGAAGGTCCTCGACTCGGTCCACCTGCCTGAGTTCAAGCCCAAGGCCGGCGTCCAGGTCCAGGTCAAGGACGACGAGCCCGTCGCCAACGACAAGGACGCGCCCAAGGCCGATGAGGAGGAGGACCTCGGCTCCTTGGCGGCGTCGCTCCCGCAGCCGTCGTCGCTCGCTGGGTACCGCCTCAACCCGGCCAAGTTCGAGAAGGACGACGACTCGAACCACCACATGGACTTCATCACGGCGGCGTCGAACCTGCGCGCGCTCAACTACGGCATCCAGCCGAGCTCGCGTCACCACACCAAGCAGGTCGCCGGTGCGTCCTCTTCCCTCGTCTCTCTCCTTCCTCCCCCTCTCGCCCGCTCCCTTCCCCCTCCTCCTCCGATCCCTACGAGCCATACACCCTGCCTGAACGGCCTCGAGTCGCATTGCCCGTCGGCCTCCTCGTCGCCGACCTCGCCGTCAACCTTCCCTCCGTCCTTCCTCCTCCTCCCTCGTTCCTCCACCGGCCTCCCTGCAGCCTCCGAAAGCTTCATACTGACCCCTAGGACGCTTACAGGCAAGATCATCCCGGCCATCGCAACGACTACCGCGGTCGCAGCTGGTCTCGTCTGCGGCGAGCTGTACAAGGTGCGTCTCCGAGTCCGAATCTGGGCCTCCTGAGCCGTTCCCTCGGCTCTCTCGCCCTACACGCACACCGAGAATGCAAAGCTGACTCTGCTGTATCCTCCTCGTCCTCCTCGTCGTTGTTGTCGCCCTTCCTCGCCTTCGTCCTCACCGTCGAGCAGATCGTCGACGGCAAGCAGGACCTCGAGAAGTTCTCGAACGCGTTCATCAACCTCGCCCTGCCCTTCTTCGGCTTCAGCGACCCTATCGCGGCCGCCAAGCAGAAGGTGAGCTCGTCTTCTCGAGACCGAGGCGGGCGAGGAGGAAGAGGAAGTCGGGAGGAACTCTTCGCTGACGCCGCCCTCTCCCTCCCTCCTTCTCCTACCCTACCCTACAGTACGGCGAGACCGAGTGGACCATCTGGGTGCGTCGTCGTCTGACTGACTCGCTCCAACGCGAGCGAGCTTCCTGACCCTCGTGACTCTCTTCCCGCCCTCTCGCTCCCTCCCCCTCTCCCCCCTCATCTGCCTCGCCCTATCGCCCTCGTCTCTTTCATACTTTCACCGGCTACAGGACTGCTTCAAGATCGAGGGCGACATCACGCTCGAGGAGCTCGTCAAGCACTTTGAGGAGGTGCGTCCTCCTCGTCCTCGTCAGTCGTTCAGCAACTCGAAGCTCACGCACCCTATTTTTTTGCCCTTCGCAGAAGTACAATTTCGAGATCTCGATGCTGTCGTCCGGCGTCTCGTGCGTCCCACCCCTCCTGCTCTTCTCGAGCGCGACCTCGGTCGGCGGCTTCCTCTCGAGATCGCGCACGGCCACTCGCAGAACGACGGCTGACACTTTGCTCGCGCTCGCAGTATGCTGTACTCGGGCTTCATGCCGAAGAAGAAGCTCGAGGAGCGCCTCAAGATGCCGTGCGTCGTCCCCTCTCGCTCGCCCGTCTCTCCCCTCCGCTCTCGCCCTGACTCATCGTCCATGCCGCAGGTTGTCGACGCTCGTCGAAACGGTCAGCAAGAAGCCCATCCCCGACCACGTGCGCGACATTGTATTCGAGATGATGGTCAACGACATCGACTCGGGCGACGACGTCGAGGTTCCCTACCTCAAGGTCCGTGTCCGGTAGGCTTCCCTCTTCTTCCCCTGCCCTCGCCCTTTCCGCTTCGTCGTCGTTGTATACCCCTTCCCCCCTGCGGACTAGCGCGCGTGTGACCTGATCTGCAAAGAGCTTTGCCAACTCGATGCGCTGCCGAGGGGGTGCGAGCCGAGCAAGGTCGAGGCTGCGCGCTCGGCTAGCTCGCGCTTGCTTCCCTGTATCGAGAGTGAGCGGAAGCATGAGCTCGTCGCCTTTCTAGAGAGCGCAAAGCAGACTCGCCCGACTCGGCGCCGTCGTCGTCCTCATCACCTCGGCGGCTTTCCTCTGCCTCACGCTCCCGCCTCGCTCTCGCTGAGCCAGTCGTGGATCGCCCTGCACCTCGTCAACTTGTCTTGCTACCGCCTCGCCCAGTCTTTGCCCGGCACCGAGCTATCCTCGTGAGTCCTCCTCCCCACCTCCACGGTCCAACTCCTCGCCTCGCTCGCGCACCACACAACCCGTCTGGGGTTACAGTCGCAGCTCTCAGCTGACTCAGCACATTCAGAAAGCCCGCAGCTTCGTCATGGTCGTCCGTCGCCTTCTCCTCGACGCGTTCGGGACCGTCTTCTCGCCTCGAGAGCCAGTCTTTCAGCAATATGTGCGTCGCCCTCCGCTTCCGAGCCTCTTGCAGCAGCCCCAGCTGACCCAGGCCTACTGCAGACGTCTGTCGCTCGCTCGTTCGGCCTGCAGGTGGAGGAGGGCCGGGTCAAGGAGGGGTTCAAGCAAGGTGCGTCGACGAGCTCTCCTGCGCACCTCGACGAGTGCTCGCTGACGGCATGAGCACCTTGCAGCCTTCAAGAATTGGGCGACAGCGCATCCCCTCTACGGCAAGCGCAGCACGCCGCCGCTCGACGCCGAGCAGTGGTGGACCGGCGTCATCTACGAGACGTTCCGCCGTGCTGGTGTTCCCGAGTCTGGTGAGCTCCTTCTCCCTGCGCCTGTCCAGGACCCCAAGGAGCTGACGGCCACCCACACTGCCCGCAGACTTTGAACCCGTCAGCGCTCGCCTGTGCAACACGCTCGTCCACCGCTTCTGGGGCGAGGAGGGCTACGCCCTACACGACGACGTCCACCCCCTCCTCCACTCGCTCTACACCTTCGACCTTCCTCCGCCCATCATCGTCAGCAATACGGACCCGTCCGTGTCCCGCATCCTGCGCGCGCTCGGCGCGATCGAGGGCCAGACGGACCCGGTCGACGCAGGGATCCGCGAGAGCGAGGTGTGGACGACGTGGGAGCTCGAGCAGGAGAAGGGCGGTACGGCCTTCTGGGAGGAGGTGCTGGTGCGGCTGAAGGCGGCAGCTCGAGAGCGAGGGGAAGACGAGCTCGAGGCGGACGAGGTGCTCGTCGTCGGGGACGAGGCAGTCTCGTGCGTCCCTTTCTCGCCCTGCTCGACCTGGACCCCTGAACCACACGCTCATACTTCTATCTGTGCGCGCAGGGACTACGAGGCGCCTCGTCGCGTCGGCATGCAGAGCCTGCTCCTTCGCCGCGACCCGGTCGGCGAGCACGCGCGCGCGAGCTACGCCGACGACGAGCGCGGCGTCGCCGAGCACCACACGGTCGCAAGCTTGCTCGAGGTCGTCGAGTTCGTCGAGCGGGCCAATGGCGCATGAGCACGACGGCGCGAGCAGGGCAGGAGAAGGCGAGGGACGCGGCGAGATGTACAAGGTGCGTCTCTGGGTCCGGTTCCGAGCCTCCTGCGCTCCTTTTTCTCGCTACACGAGTGATGAGAATGCAGCGCTGACTCTGCTGCATCCTCCTCCTCGTCGTCGTCCCCCCTCCCTCACCTTCCTCCTCCCCCTCGAGCAGATCGTCGACGGCAAGCAGGACCTCGAGAAGTTCTCGAACGCGTTCATCAACCTCGCCCTTCCCTTCTTTGGCTTCAGTGACCCTATTGCGGCCGCCAAGCAGCAGGTGCGCTCATCCTTTCGAGGCCGAGCCGTGGAGGAGGAGGAGGAACCCGCCTCGCTGACACTCCCTCTCTCCGCTCGCAGCCTCTCACAGTCTCTGCCACCCGCCCTGCATTCTCGACACTGTACAGCGACGTCGGCTACTCCTCTGCGGCGCCCTCATCCGCCTCGGCCGGCCGCATCGAGCGCGCAGTCGCAGGAAGAGCGCACGGACGTTCGGCGAGCGCCGCGAGCAGAGCTCGGCGCAGCTCGCTCGACCACAAGTAGAGCATCGACGGAATGATAACTTGTGCGCTGTCGCACTGCGGCCTCCTGTAGCACGAGAGCAGAGAGCGCGAGCTGGGTGCATGCACGAGAGCCGCGCGCGACGAGCCGGCGCGTCGCGCTCGCCGCTCTCTTGCTCCCTACACAAACGCAAATTTCCACGGCCCCTTCAAAAAGCACGTACGACACTAGGCGAGCCAGCCCCTGGGTCCGCCCGGGGGCTCGCGTCCTCGCCCATGAGCACCAGTACGCCGTCTGTGGGCCGGAGAGCGACTTGCTGGGGGGACTTGGGTGCGGCGCGTCCACACGGCCGGGCGCCGCTTTCACGAGTGTTTGCGCCTGTGTGCGGGGACTGGGCCGCAATGTCTCGTCGGACATGCAGAGCAGGACGCCGCTCGTGGTGGGCGGGCGAGCAGGGCGGGCGCGACGAGCTGGGTCGGCGACGAGGACGAGCACGGGCGGGCGGCGGGCGAGGATGGGACTTTGTCGAGCTGACCCTGCACTGTACACACCCTCCACATCCTCCCTGAGCTCTCGAGAGAAGCTGCGACCACCAAGAACGCGACGACGAGCGGCGCGTGCGAGCGCCTCTCTCCCTCGTCGAGCTCTCGACGGTCTCGAGAGACGGACGTTGTACGATCGTGTTGCAGTCATCTGCTGCTCCTTTTGCGGATGTTGATACTCAGAGGGAGAGAGACGGAACAGAGGGGAGTGGGGAGTGGATAGAGAGGGGAGACCTGCGAGGCGATGCGAGCGTGCGGGTCCAGGACAAGGCGAGATGAGGGGTGCGAGGGGCCTGCGAGAGGGCCGTTCCGAGAGAGGAGCGCTGGTGGTACAGGTGGGAGAGGTACGAATGGCGGGAGGCGAGAGGAGGGAGAGTGCGACGCCGCGCTAAGGGGACGGCTTGCGCTTGCGCTGCTGCTTGGACGACGACGACGACGACGACGAGCCCTGGATGTAGTCGACGAGCGCGTCGACGCTCAGGTCGGCCTTCTCGCCGTGCGTGCGCTTGGGCGCCGTCTCGACGCCGCCGTTGACGGCGGGCTGCTTGCCGAGCTGGACCGACGACAGCCGCGAGCCGTTGACGGCGGCGCGAGCGCCGACAGGGCGAGCCGTCGGCGCCGCCGTCGCAAAGCGCTGCTTGAGGCGCTCCTCGCGAGCGGCCTGCTCCTGCGCGTCGCGCGCGCGAGTCGCCTCGATGATCTGGACGAACTGCTTGGCCTCGACGACCTCGCGCGCGTCGTCGCCGAGGTGCTTCTGGAGGACGGTCTGCGCAATGGCGAGGTGCTCCTGGGCCGACTCGAGGTCGGACGCGACGGCGTAGCCCTGGCCGAGCGAGAACTCGCTGTGGCCGGTGACGACCGAGTCCTCGCCGTGGATGCGCTTGGCGAGCTCGACGCACTCCTTCTGGAGCGGGATGGCAGCCTCGATGCCCGAGCGAGCCTGCACCATGGCGGCGGCGTTGCTCTGCGGGCGCGAGGAAGAGAGGAGAGCGAGTCAGCGAGAGAGCGAGAGAGAGGTCCGAGCGAGGTGGGGACGAGGACGCACGAGGAGGTTGACGAGCTGCGGGTGCGTCGGGCCGTACGCGGCGACGACAAGGTCGATGGCGTGCTTGGTGAGCTTGAGCGCGACGTTGTGATTGCCCGCCGCCTGCTCGAGGAGGCCGAGGTCGGTGAACTGGGTGATGGCGTCGTGCGAGTCGATGCCGTTGGTGCGCTCGGCGACGACGATTGACTGGCGGACCATGCGAACGGCGAGCTGGAGGTAGCTGTCGGCCTCTTGGCGCGCGGCGTCGGCGTTGGGAAGGAGGAGCTCCTGCAGGCTCTTCTCGTGCTGCTCGCGACCCTCGACGGGGAGCTCCTTGAGCGCCTGCTCGGCCATGTCGTGCGTACGGAGCGTGCTCGCGATGCGCTGCGCGAGGCTGTGCCACACGATGCCGAGGTGGTGGTACTTCTGCGCGGCGTCCGGGTGGACGGCGCCGTAGATCTGCTCCGAGAGGTGCAGCGCGTCGTTGACGAGTGCCTCGCCGAGCTCGAGCTGGCCCTCCATGATGGCGCGCGTGCCCTGCGAGAAGGCGTCCTCGACGAGCGTGCTGCGGTGCGCGGTCGACTTGACGACCGGGCCGAGGTTGAGGACGTCGTCCGGGCGGAAAGTCGTCGGCGGGCCCTGGACCTTGGGCTGCTCGTCGACGGCCGCCTTGGCCTTCTTGCCCTTCTTGGGCTTCTTGGTCGACGACGACGACGAGGGCGAAGCGGCGGCGGCGGTCGCCTGCTCGGCCTCGGACGACGACGTGTCGACGGCCTGAGCGAGGTCGGCGGCGCCCGAGCCGAAGTCGTACCGGCGAGCGACGAGCTGCGCGCCGATGCGCAGCGAGAGCTCGCGCGCGACCTTGTTCTTGAGCATGACGCCGTCGAACCACGCCGCCGGGAGCTCGTACCGGAAGCGAGCGGCGACCTCCTTGACGAGGTCGGCCCGGACGCTCGCCGGCGTGGCGGCGGTCCACGAGCGCTCGACGTTCGGGAGAGCCGAGACGTCGGCGACGGGCGAGGCGTTCAGCGACGCGCCGAGCAGGCAGTTGTAGAAGTGGGCGACGAGCGAGGCATGGTCGAACTCGGCGTTGGCGCGCAGGAGGTCGTTGACGAGGTGCTTGGCGGCGCGGACGACCATCTCGTGCTGGAGCGTGCTCTTGAGGAGCGCGATCGTGTGCGCCGCCTCGGCCTTGCTGACCTTGGCCTTGGCGTAGTCGACGTCCTTGTCGCCGTCGGCGTCGATCTTGCGCACGAGCAGGCCGAGGTACCGCATGTTGATGCCCTTGCGGTGGAGCACGGTCGTGACGACGGGCCCGTCGGTCATGAGGAACGCGCTCGCGACGGCCTCGGAGATGAACTCGCCGAGGACGACCTCGCGCAGGTACTGGCTCGCGAGGCGCACGTTCTGGGTCGACTCGTCCTCGGGGTCGTAGATGACGAGCTCGTCGCCCGACTCGGTCGGCTTGCGCTCGACGAACGCGTCCGGGTTGAAGTTGAGAACGAAGTCGTCGGCGTTGATGACCGACTTGGTCGGCGGCTCCGAAGGGACGAGCGCCGACTTGTCGGCGTCGGCGCCCCCCTCGGACGCGGCCTCCTTGAGCTCCTGCTCGACCGACTGCTCCTTGTCCTTCTGCTCCTTCTCGACCTTGGCGCGCGCCTCGGAGACCTTGCCCTCGAGCCACTTGTGCAGCTTGGTCTCGCGGTACGCCTCGAGGAGCTCGGGGCGGAGGAGGACGAGGCGGTGCGGGTAGTCGGCCGAGGCATCGCCCTTGGCGTTCTGCTCGCGGAACTCGACGTCGACGCACTGCATGCGGACTGCGAGAGGAAGAGAGAGAGGGGGGGGGGAAGGAGAGAGCGTCAGAGCTGGCTCGGCCGAGGAAGGAGGCGACGAAGAAGAGAAGGGCGACGCACAGCAGTCGATGAAGTAGCTGCGGCCGTCGGTCGCGGCGATGCCGTGCATGTCGCTCGCCGTCCACAGCTTGGTGACGGCGCCGTCCTGGTCCTTGACGTCGTGCTCGGCGAAGCGCATCTGGCGGGCGACCTTGCTCGCGAGCTGCTCGTGGAAGTACTTGCCGGCGCGCACCTTCTCGTCGGGCTTCTCGGGCTCGGCGGCGCCGTACACGATGCGGAACGAGGCCGTCGGCGGGTAGTCGTCCTTGTTGGGCGTCTCGGCGTTGGGCACGACCGCCGGCGCGGCGTCGCCCTTCTCGGCGGTCGCGGCGGCGTCGGCCTCGTCGCGCGCGGCCTTGAACAGGCCCGGGATGAGGCTCTGCGCGATCCACCGCTCGCCGAGGTAGTCGACGAGGACGGTCTGCATGACGCTCAGGCCGTCGACGTCGAGGCGCTCGAGGATCTCGACGCCGCGCAGGTCCTTGCCGGCGACGTACCGCGCCGCGTCGTCGCCGCCGAGCTGGGCGTAGATGCCCGTGCCGTCCTCGGCCTTGGTGAAGAGGAGGTTGTTGTGGATGTAGGTGTAGGCCGAGGCGGGCTCGTTCGGGTTAATGGGCGGGACGTCGCCGCGCGCGATCGAGACGGCGCCGCGAGTGGCGGCCGCGACAAAGTCGGCCTGGGTGCGCGTGAGGAAGCGCTCGCGGAGGAGGCGCTGGTTCATGTCGTCGCGCGGGAGGTCGAGGAACTGGCCGAACTCGTCGTTCCAGTCGCGCGCGGTCGGGAGCTGGTCGGCCGTCGTCGCCGACGTGAGGAGGTACGCCGCCTGGGTGCGGAACGGGTCGGCGACGTGCTGCGGCGCGCGCACGAGCCACGGCGCGGCCGGGATCGTATGCGAGACGGCGAGCGAGGCGACGAGGTCCGACTGGCTGAGGTCGCCGCGCGACGCCTTGGCGACGAGGGCGGAGAGGCCGCGGCGGAACGAGGGCGAGATGTCGGCGAGGAGCTCGAACAGCGACTGGTACGGGCCGGAGTGCACGCCCTTGGGGAGGACGGCGCGCGGCGAGGGGTCGAAGTTCGAGTTGGTCGACTTGGAGATCCAGAACCCGCTCGCAGCGCCCGTGATCGTGTACTGCTCCGACTCGAGGGTCGAGACGGTGAGGTAGACGAGGTCGCCCCGAAGGCGGCGAGGGTGCGGCGGCGGGCTCCAGGGCGAGACGCCGAGCGCCTTGAGGCAGGGCGAGGCGAGGGCGGGGGAGGCCGAGCAGGAGGAGAGGTGCTTGAGGTACGAGTCGGTGTTGAGGTCGTCGACGGTCCAGCCGGAGAAGGCGTGCGGCTCGTCGCGAGTCGGTGCCGGTGCGGGCGTCTCGTCCTGCTCGGGCGTCGGCGCCGCGACCTTCTTGCCGCCCTTGCCCTTCTTGCCCTTGGTCGACTCTGCGCATGCAGGTACCCAAGTCAGCTGTGCTCTCGGGCTCGAGGGGAAAGAGATGCAGGTGAACAGGACGCACCCTTGTCCTCGACGACCTTGTCTCCCTGGGCGACCTGCTGCGGCTCCTCCTCGGCCTTGTCCGTCTCGCCGCACACAGAAGCGTAGAGGGTCGAGCCGGCCGAGATGGCGAATGCGGTCGGGTCGTAGGCGGACGAGGTCGAGGCGAAGGGAGGGAGGCTCGAGAAGAGCGTGTCGCGGACCTTGAGCAGGTGCTGGTGCATCGTCGCGGCGGCAAAGGGCGCTGCGAGGAGGAGGAGGAGCTGCGTCAGCAACAGCCTCGGACGCAGAACAGAGGGAGCGAGCGAGAGACGCACTGAAGATGACCTTGAGGCCGCGACGCTTGCCCTCCCAGAACTCGGGCTCGGCGCCAAAGACGCCCGTGAGGTCGGCGTAGTCGCCCAGGACGCCGTCCTTGGTGAGGGCCCACTGCTTGGGGTCGGGCTGAGCCCCCGGGACGGGCGTCTGCGGTGCTGGCGGCGAGAGCGGGGTCCACTCGCCGTGCGAGGGCGCCGAGTCGTCGCCGTCGGCGGGCGGGACCTCGTCGGCGTAGACCGGGGCGAGCGAGAAGGCGCCGAGCCAGAAGCCCTCTGGGGCGTCGGTGATGATGCTCTTGAGGTCGTGCACGACGTCGGAGAGGGCGATCGGGAGGGGCAGCTCGAGGAAGGCGGCGTCCGAGGTCGACTTGGCGGTGGAGGACGAGAGGAGCGACTGGCTCGGGACGAGGAGCGTGACGTCGACGGTGGCGCTCATCGGGTCTGTCGAGGCGATCGTGCGGGAGGAAGGGCGAGTCGAAGATGAGCGAGTCGAGGGACGAGGAGGGGAGGAGAGGTCGATGCGGCGAGGGGCACGGGGAGAGGAGGGGGCAGGCTGGGTCAGCCAGTGTGCTCCCAGTGAGAGCCTGGGAGCTGTCGGGACGCACCTTGGTCCTGCTGGTCGAGAGAAGCGTCGCCGTTGGCCTGCTGCTGCTCGGCATCGCTGCTCATGCTGGTTGCTGCGCGCACGAGCGGGTCAGTACGGTGCGCAGGGGGCTGGCAGCTCAGTGGAGCCACGCACTGGTCTGCTCGGAGTCTGCGCTGAGCGAGAGTCGAGTGTCGAGGCGAGCCGCTCTCTCTCCCTCGCCGCTTGTGCGCCGTGCTCCGACTCGGCTCGACGACGAAGACTTTCAGATCCCGGCTCTCTCCGGCCTTTGCTGCACACTCGAGAGCTGCCATGCTCAAGCTCTCACTCAGCTGACCCGCCCCAGCCGGCGAAAGGAAACGAGAGGCGGACGAGCCGCTTCTCCTCGCGCATCTCTCCTCTCGAGCTTCGCACGAGTCAACCTCGACGACGGCACGCACAGCGATGCAGCGACGCCGCCTACGCCCTCCCCTGCCGCTTGAGCTCGCGCAGCTGCGCCCGCGACAGGTACTGCAGCACGTCGTCCGGCACCTCGACGCCGTCGCCGACCTTGCTCGCCCCGACCGCGTCGATGCCCGCCCTCAGCGACGGGCTGCGCGTGCGCCGCCGCCGCCGCTCGCCCGCCGCCTCCTTGTCCCTCTCCGCCGCTCGCTCCTCGCGCGACTCCTCCTGCTCGGCGAAGAAGTCGTCGACGGGGACGAGCACGTCCGGGTCGCAGGTGCGCGCGCGGTGCGCGAGCCGGAACGCGACCGACTGGTCGTGCGCAGCGAGGCGCGACGACAGCGTCGTGCCGAGGGCGTCAAAGTGTTGCACGCGGCGATCCTGCGGGCGCGAGAGCGAGAGAGGGTCAGGACGTGGTCGTGAGGGGGAGAAGCGCGAGGGGGACGGGCGGCGCGAGCTCGCTCGACTCGGCGTCGAGAGCGAGAGAGAGGACGTGGGACGCACCAGGACAGCCTCCTCGAGCTTGAAGTCGAGGTCCCGCAGCTTCTGCCACCCAGCGTGGCGCTCGCACCGCTTCCTCGTCTCGAGGCACACGCCCTCGAGGTTGTCGAGCGCGCGCGCCGTCGCCGTCTGCGGGTCGCCGCCCTCCTCGGCGTCGAGCATGAGGCGGCCCTCGCCCTCGATCCACGCGCGCCACGCTGCCTCGTCGAGCACGAGCCGGACGTCGAGCCCGCACTGGGCCGTCGGGAGGCTCGTCGGCGCCTGCGGGCCCTTCTTCTTGGCGCCGCCCTTGCCCTTGCGGCTCCTGCCGCCGCTCTTGCGCTCGGCGACGACCTCGTCCTCGTCGACGCCGCCGACGTCGATCCCCTCGCGCTTGAGCTCGTCGGCCGTCGCGGCGCACAGGGCCTCCCAGCGCCGCACGGCGATGCCGAGGTACGTCTTGCGCTGCTGCACGAGGCGGCGCTTGTCGCGCAGGCTCGCACGCCGCACCTCGTTGGCGTGCAGCTGCTTGACGAGCTCGGCGCGCCGCGCGGCGTCGGCGGCGTCTTGCCGCGCCCAGGCTCGCGCGCGTAGCTCGGCCTCGCGAGCAGCGCGCTCGGGTGCCGGGAGGTCCTCGAGCGCAGGCTCGTCGACGTCGTCCGCCGCGGCGCTCGTCTCGACGACCTCGGCTTCGCGCCGCTGCGCGCCGGCGACTCGGTCCCAGAACGTGGACGGGTCGACGCCGCGCTCGGCCTCGAGGAGCGACAGGCGGGCCGCGGCGACGGCGATGCCGCAGTAGTCGGTGCAGTACTTGGAGAGCGGAGCGACAGGGGAGCGACAGGTCGGTCGAGCGCAAGCGCGCTTCCAGGTCGTGCGGTTCGTGTGCGACACTGCGAGCACGAGGTTGACGAGCGTCAGCACGATGGCGCGTGCACGTCGAGCTCCGGGTGCTCACGAGCCGAAGGAAGGGCGCAGAAGTGAGGACGCACCTGCAGAGCATCTCGGACAGAAGAACAGGTCGACGAGCGAGACGGCCTCGTCGTCGATGTTGACGCAGTCGATGTGGTACCACTCCTCGCAGCTGCAGAGACGTGAGGGTCAGCTCGAGAGCAGGACATGATCGTATCAAAGGAGGGACGCACCTGTCGCAGGCGATCATCATGCGCTGCAGGTGGGGTCGAGCGAGAGTCAGTTGACGTCGTCGGCGTGCCGAGCGGCAACGAGTGGGAAGGGGACGCACCTCGGGGTCATAGAGCTCTTTGCAGATGCAGTAGAGGCGGTCGTCGACCTCCTCGTCGTCCTCCTTGGCGCGGTTGGCCCGGTTCTTGCCCTTCCTCGCCGCCTCCTGCGCTCGCCTCGACCTTGCCAGACGTCGCGCGTCCTCGTCCTCCTCCGAGTCCGTGTCGTCGGGGTCGGCGGCGAAGGTGGCGCGGCGAGGCGGGCGGTACGCCTCGAAGGTGGGCGGAAGACGAGGGCGAGGGTGCGAGGGGTCGAGGCGCGGGTGGACGTAGGCGGAGGGCGACATGGGCGGGGCGGTCGGCTGAGCCGACGAGTCGGTGAGGGTGCCGAGGCTCGAGCCGTCGTAGAGAAGCTCGTGCGAGAGGCCCGACGGGCCGGGCGAGGGTGCGGGCGAGGTGACGGTCGACGAGAGGTGGAGGGGACGAGGCCTCGGCTTGGTCGACGGCGGCTTGGACCGGGGCTTTGGCGTAGTCGACGGGCGCTGTTGAGACTGCGTGCAAGGTTGGAAAGCGGAAGAGTCAGCTGGGGGCACGCATGGAGCGCACGAGGCTCGTCCCGACTTCAGGAATAGGGAGGGGGAGACGCACCTTGAGCGCTGCGACCGTGGTAGTCTCGTCGCCGTCGGCCATGCCCATGATGTCGACGTCGCCGTCGACGTCGAGCTGAACCGCCTGCTGCGCCGCCTGCGCGCCTGGTCCCCTGCGCCTCGACTCGTCGTCCGAGTCGGCGACGAGCGAGGTGGTCGAGACCGGGGACGCGCCTCGCGCCGCCGGCTGCGAGTCACCCATGGCGTCGCGCACCTGCGCTGCGAGGAGCGCTGGGTCGAGGAGGGTGTAGGGGTCGAAGGCGGGGAGAGGTGGAGGAGGTGCGGCGGGCGAGAGCTCGAACGCGGAGGGTGCGAAGCCGCCTGCCTC
>Ga0308169_10002359_pt1 | contig 19715 bp, 17 predicted proteins | sample PhyBR1_2_FD_202139 | JGI IMG/M metagenome (GOLD analysis project Ga0308169, IMG submission 202139) | Phyllosphere microbial communities from UC Gill Tract Community Farm, Albany, California, United States - DLSLSB.R1 | ecosystem: Host-associated > Plants > Phyllosphere > Unclassified | place...
AGTATCATGGCGCCCGCGTTGCACCAGTAGCTCAGCTGGATAGAGTACTGCCCTCCGAAGGCAGGGGTCGTGGGTTCGAATCCCGCCTGGTGCACCATACATGGAAAATCAAAAAACCCCAGTCCTCGCGGACTGGGGTTTTTTTGTTGCCTATTCTTTACTCAACGCTTGCGCAACGCCTCCAACCGCGCTGGCAAGTCTTCCTTGGGAAAACGTTTGTGCAGCGCCAACAATTTCTCATCAGCGGCTTTTCCATCACCCGCCTCACGCAAACGCAGGATTTCCATCAAGCCTTGCTCCAGCGATGGCAGCGCAGCCGGCGCGACCTTGCTCATTTTCGTGGCAGGCTTTTCCAGCAGGGCCTGGTCGGCGCTTGCCGGAGCCCGGGCCAACTCGCCCTGGGGCGCCATGCGGACGATCGGTGCGGGCGCAGGCATGGCCGGCGGCGCTGCGGCAGCCGAGGGTTCTTGCCGGTTGGCGGACAATTCCATGGATGCGAGTGAGGACGGATGATCCTCGGGAACGGGTGAACGCAGCACCAGCCCGATCATCAGCGCCACACCGGCGACCGTGGCGAATGCCATCTGCCAACGTGGCCGTTGACAGGCTTGCAACCAGCGTTGCCAGAGGCTGGGCTGCGGCGCCGAGGCTTCGCGTCGGGCGGTAGCCAGGATAAAGGCGTCCAGGGAGGCCGGCGGTTCGCCGCTGGCGTGTTGGCGAAAATGCTCGATGAGCCTTTCATCGTTGGGATCCGGGGTGTGTTTGGGGTCGATCATGCGGGTACCTCCTCGGCCAACAGTCGATGCAATTTCTGTTGGGCGTAACGCAAGCGGCTCTTGACCGTTTCCAGCGGGGCGTCAGTCAGCGCAGCAATTTGCGGCAGCTCCAGGTCACCGTGCAGGCGCAGCAGGAACACTTCCCGCTGATCCTCGGGCAAGGCCTGCAAGGCGGCATCGAGCCGTGCCTGGTCGCGGCTCAGGCTCAATTGGTGTTCGGGGCTGCTGGCGTCGTCGGGCTGGACGTGGAGTTGCTCGTCATAGCTGTCATGCAACGGATTGTGGACACCGTGTTTGCGCCAGTGGTCAATCAACCGGTTGCGGGCGATCTGGAACAGCCAGGTCCGAAAACTAGCCCGCCCTTGTGGCTGGGTGGTGCTGCGAATCAGGCTGAGCCAAGTGTCCTGGAACACTTCCTCGGCCAGTTCGGCCTTGTTGCTCAAGGACACGAGAAAGCGATAAAGCCCTTGCCGATGGCGGGCATACAAGGCTTCGAAAGAAGCCCCGTCGCCATTGCGGTAGCGGGCCAGCAGCGACTCGTCGCTGGGGGAATCAAGCGCAGCGGGCATGTGGGGGGCGAACTCCTTTCGATGTAGAACACGGCCTGCCGATTGCAGAGGACTCTGTGGGAGCCGGGCTTGCCCGCGAAGGCGGCGTGTCAGGCGAAACGTCTGTGCCTGACACGCCGCCTTCGCAGGCAAGCCAGCTCCCACATTTTGATTCTCTTTATGCGCAGGATCAGCGCTTGGCCGCAGGCTCGAGGCTCTGGGCCAACTCCACCAACTGCACGAACTCCGAGCGCAACCCAAACGGATCATCGCCGCGAGCCGAGCGCGCCAGTTGGGCGGTGTCCTTCAGGCTCATCGTGCCAGTGTAGCGTCCATCGCCCTTGAGCTGTTGGGCGAAGGCAGCCACGGCGGCCGAGAAGCGCAGGTCATCGCTAGGCTTGCGGTCGTCCTGCACGCTGGCAATGGGATGTTCGATCAGTCGACTGCTTCCGCCCTCGGCCGGCTTGTAGCGTACACGCAACATCGCCAATTCGCCTGGCGTGCTCTCTGACCTGGACGTGCTTGCATAGCGCAGCGGCTCCAACCAGCCCGGCGCGCCCTTCGGAACGATTTCATACAACGCCGTCACCGTATGCCCGGCGCCGATCTCGCCCGCGTCGACTTTGTCGTTGTTAAAATCCTCACGCTTCAACGCGCGGTTCTCATAGCCCAGCAGTCGATACTCGCTGACCTGGGCGGGGTTGAACTCGACCTGCAACTTCACATCCCGCGCCACCACCGCAAGGGTGGAGCTGAGCTGATCCACCAGGACCTTGCGCGCTTCGAGCAGGTTATCGATGTAGGAGTAGTTACCATCGCCAGCGTCAGCCAATTGCTCCATCAAGTGTTCGTTGTAGTTATCCACACCGAAGCCCAGCGTCGTCAGGGAGACGCCGCTTTTGCGCTGGTCCACCGCCATCTGCTTGAGGCTATCGAAATCACTGACCCCGACGTTGAAGTCACCATCGGTGGCCAGCAGGATGCGGTTGATGCCTTTGTCGATGAAGCTCTCCCGCGCCATCTGATAGGCCAGCTCGATACCCGAAGCGCCCGCCGTGGAACCACCGGCGTCGAGTTGATCGATGGCGTTGCGGATTGCTACCTTGTCGCGACCCGAGGTGGGCTTGAGGACCACCCGGGACTCGCCCGCGTAAACCACCAGGGACACCCGGTCCTGGTCGCGCAATTGGTCCACCAACAGTTTCAGCGTGCTCTTGACCAGCGGCAGGCCTTCGCGACGGTCCATGGAACCGGAAACGTCCACCAGGAAGACCAGGTTGGCCGGCGCCAGGTCCGCCACGGCGCGGTCGCTGGCCTTGATACCGATGCGCAGCAAGCGGGTGTGGGGGTTCCACGGTGACGGGGCCACTTCGGTGGTCACGCCAAAGGGCGAACCGTCGGTGGGAAGGGCGTAGCTATAAGGAAAATAATTGACCATCTCCTCCAGCCGCACCGCACCTTCGGGCGGCAGGCTGCCTTGGTTGAGCAGACGTCGCACATTGGCATAGCTGCCGGTATCGACATCCACGCTGAAGGTCGAGACTGGCGTTTCGGCAACGCTATGGATGGGATTGTCCGGCAGTTTTTCGTACTGCTCGCGCGATTCGGCGCGGTAACCCGCAGCGACGGCATCGTTCGCCACCCTTGGGGCGGGCATCAATGTCGGCTTCATGGCCATGCGCTTGACTGCCGACGGGTGCATTTCGACGATCTCGCCTTGCGGCACGACGCGGGGTGTCACGGCCACTGGTTCGGACGGCGTGGCAGTCTCCCGGGACGAAGACATCCCACAACCGGCCAACGTCACCAGCAAAGTTACGGCGAAGCCTTGGGCAGCAGGACGCATAAAGAGATGTGGACGGGACATGGGCTGAACCTCGTGAATGGATGATCCGTACGCAAGGTCAGACGCAAGGCCTGCATGATTCGGGTTAACCGCTTGAAAATAATTTCCTGACTGCTCGCAGCCCTTCCTTAGTCCTTGATGCTTTTGCGATTTTCCCTCAAATTACCGCCCCCCAGGTCGAGGCACTAAATTGCCATCACCCCTATAAGGACATTCCGTGCTCAAAACATTCCTCAAGGCCACCGCTCTCGCCGCTACCCTGTCAATGACCGGCTGCGTGTCCTACACCGTCACCGGCCCCGTGGGTGCCCCGGCGCACCCTGCTCCGATCAGCAGTCCGCGTGCTGCGCAAATCGCCGATGTGGCCGTTTCAGCCCCGGACGTCAACGACGCCACGCGCACGGCCATCAGCCGTTCCCTGACGGCTCAGCTCGATCAATACGTGCAGACCGGCGGCTACTTCAAGCAGGTCACGCAATACCCGACGCGCCTGGGCGAGAACGACGTGCTGCTCAAGTTCGACATGACCTCCCTCAAAGGTCATCGCGCCCCGCACCCGGGCTACTTCCCCGGCGCGTTGCTGACCCTGACGATCTGGATCTGGGTGAACGGCCCCATCTACGTCGACAGCTTCGACGTCGCTGGGAACCTGAGCATCGTCGACCGCGACGGCAAGGAACTGGCGTCCGCCAAGGAGGAGATCAAGCTTGAACGCAACGTAGGCCTGTATGGCCGCGAATACTGGGCACCGACCATGGGGGCACAGCAATTGAATCAGTTGGTGGCGCAACTGATGGACAACGCCACGGCGCGCCTGGCCAAGCAATAATTTCTAGGAGCAGGACACCATGGGCTTCATCAAACACAGTTTCATATTGGCCGCCGTGCTGCTGACGGGTTGCGTGTCTTATTCGCAACACGAATTGCCGGACGTTAAAACCTGGCCGCCTGCCGCGGCCACCCCAGCCTCCAAGCCAACCGCCTTCGTGCGCACCACTGCGCAGAATCAGGTCAACAGCGGCCCGGCCGTCGCTGCCTCGGGCGCCCAGGCCACCGCTTGGGAAAGCTCGGTGGCCGAGACTTTCCGCGACTCCGGACGTTTTGCCCGGGTCAGCACCGACAAGGTGGAATCGGACATCTACGCCGAAGCGACCCTGCGCAATAACGAACAGTTCAGCATGGCTTCGGCCATCATCACCGGCGCGACCTTCTTCATTATCCCGTCCACAGCCGAGAATACTTTTACGCTCGAAACCGTGTTCAAGGACAAGGACGGTAAAGAGCTGGGACGTGTACAGAAAAGCGAATCGGTGCGCACCTGGATGCAGTTGGTGCTGATCTTCGGTATCCCGTTCCAGCAGGACACCCGCGACATCGTGCAGGCGCTGACGCGCAGCACGTTGGACGAGGCTGTGCAGCGGCGGTTGCTGTAACCAAGCATGATTGGCGAGGGATTTTTCCCTCGCCAGCAGACGCCAGCCTGACGGATCGGCTCACTCAGCCCCGAGTTCCACCACTGTCTTCCCTTGCCCCCGCCCCTCGGCGACCTGAGCGAAGGCTTCGTTGACGCTCTCAAGGCCAAACCGGGTCTGATCCACCTTGATCCGCAGCTGCCCAGCCTCAACCAGCGCCGCTGCCTCCCGCAAGATATGACCGTGATGCGCACGGCCCTTACCGGTCAACAGCAGCATCAGGGTAAACACCCCGGAATAACTCGCCCCCCGGAACGACAAGGGCGCGAGGCTGTGCTGACCCCAGCCCAGACAACTGAGCACATGGCCGGTGTAGGTCTTCACCGCGCCGAACGAAGCATCAAGCGTTGCTCCGCCAACAGTGTCATAGACGATGTCGAAGCCTTCGCCATCCGTGTGCAGGCGAACGTAGCTGTCGGTGTCCTGGGCCCGGTAATCAATCGGCGTTGCGCCCAGCTCGCGGATAAAATCCAGGCTGCTGGCCGAGCCGGTAGCATAAACGTCGGCGCCCCGGGCCTTGGCGATCTGCACGGCGATTTGTCCGACGCCGCCCGCGCCGCCGTGAATCAATACTTGTTGGCCGGGACGGACGTTGGCCCGATCGACCAGTCCTTCCCAGGCCGTAATGAACACCAAGGGCAAGGCTGCCGCTTCACGCATGCTCAATGGGCGGGGCTTTGGCGCGATCAATTGTGCATCGACGGCGATGTATTCGGCCAACGCACCTTGAGCGCCACCAATCCCACCGGCCATGCCGAACACTTCGTCGCCAATAGCGAAATCGACAACGCCCTCGCCCAGCTCAACGACAACGCCAGCCAGGTCGATGCCCAGGACCGCAGGAAGCGGTTGCCGGGCATGGCCACCCGCTCCCGCTGCGATTTTGGTATCCAGCGGATTGATCCCGGCAGCGTGCACTTGGATCAAGACCTGTCCCTTGCCAGGAGTGGGCCGGGTAATGTGGCGGACGATCAACGGGGCCTGAGCGGTTTCAGCGACGGCGGCAGACATGGTGTTGTTCATGACGGTAAACCTCCAGTGAGTGGGCAGGTTCATAATGGGCGCGCCGACGCATTCCGATAAGTCAGCAATAATGGATAGGATTTATTCCAGCAAAAGGCCAAATCCCATGGATCTGTTCGAGGCAATGCAGGTATTCGTCAGGGTCGTGGAGCGCGGCTCGTTCTCGGCAGTGGCCAGGGAGCTGAACCTGGGCCAACCGGCAGTGAGCAAGCAGATCCGCGCGCTGGAACAACACCTTGGCGGCGCGCTGTTCGCGCGCAGCACCCGCCATCTCGCGCTGACCGACCAGGGGCAGCATTTCTACGCCGAGAGCAAGGACATACTCGCTAGCCTGGACGCGGCACGCCTCGGTTTCGCCAATGGTCAGGAACAGATCGCCGGCCCCCTGCGCGTAACGGCCCCGGTCAGTTTCGGACGATTGTGCATCGCGCCCCTCATGGGCCAGTTTCTGGCGCGTCACCCACAGGTCCGGCTCGACCTGCGGCTGAGCGATCAGAACGAAGATGTGTTGAAGGAGAACATTGACGTTGCCATTCGCATCGGCGCAGTGAAAAACGAAGGGCTGGTGGCGGTGTCCCTGGGTGGCAGTCCTCGACAGGTATATGCCACCCCCGCCTATCTGCAGCAGTACGGAAGCCCCCTTCGGCCAGCCGATCTGGCCCACCACAACTGTCTGGCTTTCACGCTGCTGGAGCACTACGACGTCTGGCGATTCGAGCGTGGAGCCGAGCAATACCAGGTGACGATCAAGGGCAACGTCACCAGCAACAGCAGCGAAGCGAAGCGATCCGGGAAATGGTGCTGTCCGGGCTCGGTGTTTCGCTTTCACCGCAATGGTTGTATGCCGCAGATATTTGCCAGGGAACGGTGGTCCCGCTGCTTGCCGATTACCAGCCACTGACGCTCCCCATCAACGCCGTGTTCAGCCACGACCGACGCCGCTCGGCGCGCACCCGGGCCTTTGTGGACTTTTTACGCGAGTGTCTTTGAGACAGCCCACCGTCGCCGGCTCATGACTCACACACCAGGGAGGGTTGGACAGCCTTCGCATGCCGTCCCGAAAAATACGCCGCCGCGCCGACTCCCACGGCGCCCATGACCACGCAATACACCACGCACACCCACGGGCTCCATGGCACCAGCGCAATCAACACCAACGGCGTCATGCTGGCCCACAGCGCATAGGCGATGTTGTAGGTGAACGAGATGCCGGACACGCGAATCTTCGGCGGAAACAGGCTGACCATCACCGACGGCACCGCGCCAACCACGCCGCAGCCCAGGCCCGCCACGGCATAGGCCAGGCCCAACCAGGCACTGCCGCTGATCAGGCTGGCATAGAGCACGGCGATGCCCAGGGGCAGCAGCAGGCTGTAGAGCATGACGGTGCGCCAGGCGCCGATGCGGTCGACGATGAGGCCGGCGAGGACGCAGCCGATGTTCAGGAAAACGATGCCGAGGCTGCTCAGGGCGAAGGTGTGGCTGGGGGTCAACCCGAAGCTTTTTTGCATCACGGTCGGGGTGATGACGACGAACACGACCACGGCAGAGGTCAGCACACAGGTGAGGATCGCGGCGGGCAGCAAGGCGTGGCGATGGTCGCGCAGGACCGTGCGCAGCGGTAATTCCGCCGCCCCCTCACGATTGGCTTGCAGCGCCATGAAGATCGGCGTTTCGCTGAGCCAGCGGCGCAGCCAGACGCCAATCACGCCGAAGACGCCGCCCAACAGGAACGGCAGGCGCCAGGCGTAGTCGAGGATTTCCGTCGGGGTATAAATCCGCGCCAGCGCGGTGGCGATCAGGGCGCCGAGCAAATAGCCGAAGGTCAGGCCCGCCTGGAGAAAGCCCAAGGCATAGCCACGATGTCGCAGCGGCGCATGTTCGGCGACAAACACCCAGGCACTGGGCACTTCGCCGCCCACCGCCGCGCCTTGCAGGATCCGCAACGCCAGCAACAGCAACGGGGCGAAATAGCCGATTTGCGCGTAAGTCGGCATCACGCCGATGAGCAGGCACGGCAACGCCATCATGAGGATGCTCAAGCTGAACACCCGCTTGCGCCCCAGGCGATCGGCGAAGTGCGCCATGAGAATCCCGCCCAAGGGCCGCGCCAGATAACCCGTGGCGAAAATTCCGAAGCTTTGCAGCAAGCGCAGCCACTCGGGCATTTCCGGCGGGAAGAACAGTTGGCTGAGGGTCAGGGCGAAGAAGACGAAAATGATGAAATCATAGATTTCCAGCGCACCGCCGAGGGCAGCGAGGCCCAGGGTCTTGTAGTCGGATCGGCTGAACCGCGCGTCTGGCAGATGAGTCGAGGCAGTCATAGGCAAGTTTGAAAGAATAATGGAAGAAGCGACGGCTCAAGCAGCAGGACCTTTGTCCACGGGCTGCGCCGACGGTTGACCTGGCTCGGCGTCTGCGGCCTCGTCAGCAGGCAGGAAATCCTTGCGGCTCTGGGCGATGGCCCGGCGTATCTCGTCGCCCTTGGTGGGGCAGTTCTTGAGGCGGGCGATGCCGTCGGTTTTCTGCGTCATCGCCATCCTCCGGCATGAGTGAACACGGGCCGATAGTGCTCGCTTTTGGCGCTGGATGCCAACTTCCGTGACGATTGGGGCTGCTGTGCAGCCCCGCGGGAGCGAGCTCCCTCGCCACGGGTTTATGCAAGATCAACGGTGGTAGCGGCGCACTACGCTGCTGTTGCGCAATACATGACCGTTGAGTTTTTCCATCAGTTGGGCGCGAGTCAGGCCGGCGGGCAGGGCTTCGGGCGGCAGGTCCAGGGCGAAGATCTGGATCAGGTAATGGTGAGCGCTGTCGCCAATCGGCGGGCACGGGCCGATGTAGCCAGGGCTGTTCTTGCTGTTGAGACCGCTCATGCCTTCCAGCGAGGATTTCGTGCCCGCGCCGGCTGGAATCTGCCGGGTGTTGGCCTTGATTCCATAATGAATCCAATGATCGACACCCTGCCCCCGCTGACCGTCGGGGTCGAGCATGACGATGGCGTAGCTGAGGGTGCCAGGTGGGCCCGCGTTCCAGCTCAGGGCCGGGGAAACATTCTTGCCACCGCATTTGTTGGCGTCACTGGCGGCCGCTGCGGTGAAGAGGCGGTCGTCCGACACACCGGGAATGCTCAGGGTAAAACGCTCTTCGGCCTGGACCCCTTGTGCGCACAGCACGAGGGTAACGGCCGCGAGCCAGGAGGAAAGGGAAGTCAGTCGGGTCATACCGGGCACCTTGAATGCGGTTCAGGCCATGGACGGCCTGCGAACTATAGCCGCAGCGCCGGTCTGGTTGCAGTGACAATTACGCTGAACCTCGCTCCAATCGCTCGACTCCAACGGGAAACGCCTGCCGGAGAACGACCATGCCCATGCATCAAGTCGCCCGCCTCGCCGATGTGCGAGAAGACCGCGGCCTCGAAGTCACCCTCAATGAATCGCCCATCCTGCTGCTACGGGCCGGTGGCCAGGTGCGGGCATTCCAAGGAAAATGCCCTCACGCCGGGGCGCCCCTGGCCAAGGGTGCGGTGTGCCATGGCAGGCTGATCTGCCCATGGCACAAAGCGGCATTTCGCGCCGAAGATGGCGCGCTGTGCGAGCCGCCGGCCCTCGACAGCCTGGCGCGTTATCACGTCGAGGTGCGCGGCGAAGAAGTCTGGGTCGATGATCAACCCCTGCCGGCTGAAAAAATCCCGCCGGCCGATGACCCGCGTACCTTCGTCATCATTGGCGCCGGAGCCGCCGGTACGGCGTGCGCGGCGGCGCTACGCGAGAAGGGTTTCGGTGGCCGGATCCTGATGATCGATCGGGAAGCCGAGACGGGTTATGACCGCACCGTTTTAAGCAAATATGTCCTGGCTGGCGACATGGCGGCGGACAAGACCCCGCCCCTGCGCGATGAAACTTATTTCATCCGGCAGCGCATCGAACGGCGCCATGGCGAGGTCACGGACCTTGATATGGATGCGCGCCGGATCCGCCTCGCCAACGGCGAAACGTTGAGCTACGACGCGGTGCTCCTCGCCACCGGAGGTGTGCCCAAGACGCCCGGCTTGTCAGGGCGCGACCTGCCGAATGTTTTCACCCTGCGCTCCTTGGCCGACAGCCGACGGATCCTCGACAGTACCCAGCCGGGACAACGGGCGGTGATCATCGGCGACAGTTTCATCGCCATGGAAGTTGCCTCCTCCCTGCGCAAACGCGAACTGAGCGTCACCGTCCTGGCCCGTCATCCGGTGCCGTTCGCCAGGCAGTTCGGCGACAGCGTCGGCAAAGCAATCCTGGCAAGGCACCGGGCAAATGGCGTGGTTTATCACAGCGAAGGCGAAGCGGCGCGAATCGAAGGCACGGGCAAGGTTGAAGCCGTGGTTCTGGATAATGGCGAGCGCTTCGCGGCGGACCTGGTCATTGTCGGCGTCGGCGTGCGCCCGGCCACGGCGCCGTTCGCCAACCTGCCACGAGAAAAAGATGAATCGTTGATCGTCGACGACGGCATGCGGGTGGTCGACGGCGTCTGGGCCGTGGGCGATATCGCGACCTTTCCCCTCAACGGCCAGCCCCGGCGCATCGAGCATTGGCGCCTGGCCCAGCAACAGGCCCGGATCGCCGCGACGAATATGCTGGGTGGGGAAGAACATTACCTCGACGTGCCATTTTTCTGGACGTATCACTTCGGCAAACGCTACGACTATCTGGGCCATGCCGAAGAATGGGACGAGGTGCAATTCAAGGGCACGCCTGAGCACCCGCCCTTTATCGCATTGCTCGGCAAGGACGGCCTCGTCGCAGCGGTCGTGGCCTGCGATGAAGGCCGGGCCATGGCGGCACTGGCCCAGCGCATGAAACAACCGCTGCCGGTGGACGAGGCTTGGCGGCTGGTTCGGGACTTTTCGACATAGGCCTTACGCGGAGTGATCCGCCGGCAAATGGATCACCCGTGGTCGCTCCAGCGGGGCCAGGGGCGGCGGCTGCAAGTCCGGGCTCAGTATATGGAAATGCGGCACCACGTGACTGATGTCGCCGTCCTGGTTGTTATGGATGATCTTCGAACCCGGCTGACGCAGCGTTTCCAGACGTTCGTCCGTCAACTTGAAACTGGCGCTCAGGCCTTGATCGTCCACCGCAGGCCTGGGCAGCCTGCGCTGGGCAAAGCTGCGGCTCTTGCGCTGCTGATAACGCGCCCAGGTAATCAGGACGATTGCATTGACCAACGCGATCCAGCCGTATATCTGCAAGGTCCCCAGCGTATCGAACAACGAACCGCCCAACCGCGGGCCGGCATGGCTGTCGAACAGCGGCAAGAGCCCGTTCACCAACAGATACAACAGCCCGACCCACGCCAGCACGGTAAAGAGCACATCGATGACCACCAGAAAAGGCCGTTGCCGGGTCCTGATAATTTTCATCGGATCACTTCCTCTTCTTCGTCATCGAACGGCTTGATCCCGCGATCCGGGCTGACCCAGCGCGCACGCTTCTGATGCTGGCCGAACAGCACCTTGGGGAAACTCACCAGCGTGGTAAACAGGCTGATCAGCCAGAACACCAGCGGGTACCAGACCACCCAGAACATGATGTGCCACAGGCCTTTTTCGTAGCGCCGGTCGATCAGAATGCTCACCGCGAACTGCAACAGGCACACCACCGCCAGCAGCAGCCCGGTGAAGGCCGGCGGCATGAGGTGGTCTACTGCGATAGCCGCAGGCATCTCGACGAATTTACCGGCGCCCCAGAAGATCACCGACAACAGGAAGGTGAACGCCCAGCCGGTGGACAGGCAGTATTCGAACAGCAGCGGCCACAGGTAACGGTGACGGTATTGCCAGATGCCACGGATGTTCTTGAACAGCACCTCGGCGCCACCCTGGGCCCAGCGCAGGCGTTGCCGCCAGAGGCCGCGCAGGGTTTCGGGCATGAGGATCCAGCACAGGGCGCGGGGCTCGTAGAAGATGCTCCAATGGTCCAGCTGCAGTTTCCAACTGATGTCGATGTCTTCGGTGATCATGTCCGGGCTCCAATAGCCGACCCGGTGCAGGGCCGTGCGGCGGAACGCGACGATCACGCCGGACACGGTAAAGATCCGCCCGAAGACCCGCTGGGTGCGCTTGATCAAACCGATGATCGAGGAGAACTCGCCGACCTGGACCCGGCCCACCAACGTCGAACGGGTGCGGATGCGCGGGTTGCCGGTCACCGCGCCGAGGCGTGCGTTGTCCAGCATCGGGGCCACCAGGTAAGCGCACGTGTTGGGCGCCAGCAGCGCGTCCCCGTCGATGCACACCAGGTACTCGCTGCGCGCGGCAATGGCGCCCATGCGCAGGGCCACGGCCTTGCCCTGGTTTTCCGCCAGGTGCAACACGCGCAAGCGTGGGTCTTCGGCGGCCAGCCGGTCGAGCGCTTCGGCGGTGTTGTCCTTGGAACCGTCGTTGATGGCGATGACTTCAATGTTCGGGTAATGCTGGCCCAGCGCGGCGTGAATGGTGTCGGCAACGTTGTCGCCTTCGTTGAAGCACGGGATCAGGATGCTGATCAGCGGCTCACCGGCCAGCGCCGGCGGCAGCGTATCGTCTCTCCACGGCCAGTGACGCTCCCAGTGCAGCCAGAAATACAGGCCGCCGGCGATCCACAGCCCGGACATGAACAGCGGGTAGAAGAACACGAAGTCCATCAGGAATTGCCCGGTGACCAGGAAGATCAGGCCCAGGGGCACCCCAAGGACGATCGCCAGCACCAGGACGGCGAGCAGTCTGTCGAACATGTCAAGGATTCCACTTGTTGGAGAGCGCAGGCCGCACGGCTTTCACGGCGGGCTGGTCTTCGATGAAGTTGTCCGGGTAGTAACCGAAACTGGTCACGCCCTGACGCTTGAGGCGCCCCATCCAGTCGGCCAGTTGTTCGCCTTCGATGTCGGCCACCGGCTTGCTGTGCCAGTCGCGGGCTTGCAGTTCGAACACCGTGCGCTTGAGCGCACCCGGGCGGACCTTGATGGTTTCCACCAACCGCTCGAGCCAAGGGCCCGATTGCTCGCGGGTCTGCCCTTCCATCAATGGCATGGCCATCGGTGCAGTCCAGTCATAGGCGACGAGAAAATCATCGAGGTTCTGGGCGAACCAGGCTTCGCTTTCCGGATTGAGCATCGGCTCGGCGAAGATATTGCGCGCCGTGCGCACCTGTGGGCCACGTATCGCCCGGACCTTGACGGTGAGCTCGGCGGTGAAGTCGATCAGGTAGCGGCTCTTGAAGCGAGTCCAGCGCTGCATGGCTGCCGGGTCATCACGCAGGGCGGCGATGGATTGCGGCAAGCCGTGGGCGGCATAGACTTTCATCGCGGCGGGGCTGGCGTCCTCGAAATCCGAGAACACGGCGTCGTCATGGTAAAGAACACCATCCACCGAGCTCATCCGCGCCATGTCTTCGTAGATTTCGCCAATGACCTTGCGCACGTTCGGGTCGAATGGCGACAGGCGCACGTACTGGTCCGGGGCGACACCGGTCTTGCCGGTCTTCGGATCCCAGCGCAACACGCGGGGCAGTTTCGGGTCCAGGGCAAAGCTGAGCACCGGCATCCAGGCATAGACCTTGACGTTGGCCCGGGTACGCAATTGCCATGCAACCCGGTCAAACAGATCGGCGCGCACCGGCAGATGACGGTTGGGGAAGTACAGGGAGTGGACCAGGCCGTCACCTTTCGGGTCGGCGAACGCCTGCAAGAACACCGTGTTGGCGCCCAGGTCGTAGATGCGCTGGACCAGCTTGCCGACGTTGGCTTCCTGTTGCACGGGGTCCGAATCGTAGACGTAATCCAGATCGACGTGGACCACCCGCATCGGGTCGATCGTCTGCACGGAAGTGATGCTTTCGGCGAAGTGCGCGCCGTCCGGATCGGACGACACCAGGAAACGCGGGCCATCCATCAGGTTATCGAGACTGTCGAGACCATCCTCCAGGGTCAGCGCCATCTGGTAGCCCTCGCTGCCGATGACCTGCAACGCAGTGCCGTCGGCTTCGCCATAGGGCCAGACCCAGACGCGCGGGCTGTAGCCGGCAACCTTGCGGATCTTTTCGGAAATGGCCGCCACATCCTTGCGCATGCGAGCCTGGAAATCGGCCTCGTTTTCGTAGCGACCGGTCGCAGGATCGTAGTGCCGGGTGGTCGCGGCGGGTTGCTGGTTGCCTTGCGGGTTGGCGAGGATACCTTTGTGATTGGCGTCGGTGTGGGCAGCAATTTCCACCAGGCCCGACTTCGAAACCTCACGAATCTGTTCCCACGTCAGGAACTCGGAGCGCTTGCGCGGCACACCGGCAAAATCCACCGGCTGGTCCAGCGGCGTGTCGACCCAACTGCCGACCGGCGCCAGGATGGCCGGCCAGTTATAGGCGCGCAGGATCGGCATGACGCGGGTGTAGAAGCTTGAATAGCCGTCATCGAAACTCAACAGCACCGCACGCGGCGGCAGTTCCGGCCCGCCATTGCGCGCGGTGATGATCTGGTCAACCGTGACCGCCTGGTAGTTGTTTTCCCGCAGCCAGGCCAACTGCTCGATCAAGCGTTCGGTACGCACGGCCACGAGAGCCTGGTCGGGGTCAAGATCCTCGACATCGTGGTAGGCGATACCGAGCACGTGGTTTTTCGGCCACGGTGCATCATTGGCCGCCACCGGCCGTTGCGAAGGAGGCGTGAACGCCGGGGCTTGCTGGGCACAAGCGCTGACCAGCAAGACTCCCAGCAGAAGGATGAATCGCGAAATGACGGGCATTTTCAAACTCTTCTAGAAGCGGTAGGTGAGGTCGACAAGCAGGCGCAGATCGCTTTCACGATCGCCGTCGTAAGGGCGGTTGAGCCAACTCAGCGCGGCCCCGGCCTCGAGCACATCGTTCCACAGCAGTCGTTGGCCGTAGCTGAGCAATCCCATGGCGCCGGTGTTGTAGTCGCGTTGGCTGTAGGTACCGGCGCCGACTTGGAATTGCTGGCTCCACGTGGTCTCGTAACGGCGATACAGCACATGGTTGGCGGTCACGGTCGGCATGACGCTGAAGTCCGATTTCGGATTGAAGTACGGCACTTCGTTGGAACCGCTGTTGCGGCTGGCACCGACTTCCAGGCCCATTTCAACTTGTAGCCTCGGGGCGCTGTAGAGCCCCTCGCGACCCGTCAGCACGGTCTCGAGGCGGTTGTTGCCATCGCTGAAGTGAGACGGGCTGACAGCCAGTCGCCACTCGCGGCTCTCATTGGCCCGCCAGCGAACAAAACCACTTCCGCCATTGGCGCGGATACCGCTGTTGAGAGCCCGCAACGGGGTGTTGGCCGAGAGGTAATCCAGGCTGCCGCCGTACTGCCAGTGATCGTTGATGTCACGAGCCACAGCTACACGTGCGCCCTGCTTGTCACCCGAGCCATAGGAGTGATTGGAGACCTCCGCTTCCAGGGTCATGTCGCGAGTGCGCCGCTCGACACCCAGGCGCTGCCAGCGATGATGACCGGTGCCTTCCTCGAAATCGCCAGTGGCGTAGCCGGCACCACCGAACAACCTCCAGTCTTCATCGATGGGCGGGCTGTAGAGCAACGTTTCAATACCGAAGTCCCGGCTGCCGGTCACCGCACCAGCATCGCCATTGCCACCGCCGAAGCTCTTGCCGGTGTAGGCTTCGATGCGTAATTCGGCCAGGTCGTGAACCTCGCGCTGACGTTGCAGGCGCTTGACGTGGGCGTTCTCTGGATAGCGAGCGCCGACGTCGTCGGTGAGCGCATCCATCTGCCGCCATTCCTGCAGGTCCATCGCGGCGCGCGCCTGGGCTATCTCCAGATCACGACTGCGCGGTGTTGTGGCCTCGACTTCCTTGAGCAGGTTCTCGGAACGCCGCGGCCAGTCACGGGCTTGATACAGATCGGCCTGGGCCATGCGCAAACCGATGTTGCCGGGGCCTTGGTAGACGAGATCGTTCAGGCGCGCTTCGGCGGAAGGCAGGTCAGCGCCATAAGTGCCCGCCTGGGCGGCGAGTTGCTGGGCGTCCATCCATTCGTCGTTAGGGTTGCCGATCGGCATCCCTTTAAGCTCCACCCGTGACGGCTGTGATTTCGCCAGATCCTCGGCAAGCGCACGGGCTTCTTCGGAGCGTTCGCTTTCCAGCAACGCGTAATAGAGCGCAGTGCTGTCTTCGAAGCGATCCGCAGGGTCGGCATCGGGCGCGGTCAGTACGCGGCGATACAGATCGACGGCAATCTCCGGCTCCCGTTGCTCCAAGTAGGAAGAGGCCACCCAGCGCAAGGCATAAGTAGGAATGCCGACACCTTCAGCGACCAGCTTCTGGTATTCGGCAATTACCTCTGCCCGGCGAGCCCGGACATTGAGGGCACCCATGCGGTCGATCCGCCAGCGAAGGACGTCTTCATGGGCCTCGGCCACCGGGGTCCAGGTGGCAAGCAGTTTGTCGTAATCAGCCAAGGCGCGGTCCGCGATGACGAAACGTTCCTTTTCGCTGCGGCTGGCCATGTCCGCCAGGCGCACCCGTTCGGCCGCCACATCGCCTTCAAGCCTGCGCTGCACGCCACGGTCGATAAGCCCGGGCTGGAGACGGGCCAGGCGCAAGGCCGGCTCGGGCAACCGGGCGCGTTGCAGTGCATAGATATACTCGCGCGCAACCTCTGGCTTGTGACTACCCGCACGAGTGAACGCCTGGTCATATTCAAATAGCGCTTCGTGGGGATTATTGGCACGGGTCAGGGCATAGCCCAAAGCCAGACGGCGCATTGGATCATCAGGTTTCGCGGCAACCAGCGACTTGGCACGGCTGACGGCTTCATCAGGTTTGCCGGCGTCTGCCTGCGTCAAGGCGAGGCCGAGCTGCAAGTCGGGATTTTGCGGATCGATGGCCAGTGCACGGCGATACAAGTCGGTCGCCGAATCCCAACGCTTGAGGTTGCGATAGGACCGGGCCGCGGCTGTCAGCGCCTGGACCGGCAGGTCGCGGTAACGGCCCTGGGTTTCGTAGACAGTCGCCACCTCGGCATCGAGGCCAGCCCAACTGGCAATCTGCAGGTGATCACTGATCTGCCCGGTGCTGGCTTGGTCGGCCGATAACTGGCGCAACACGGTCAACGCGGGCGTGTAATGACCTGCACGGGCGTCGAGCACCTTTTGGTCATAGGCAGAGTCGGCCAACGCCGCCACCGGCCAGCACAATTGGCTGCACAGCGCGACGCGAAACAACGGGCGCAAACCGAATTGAATAAAAGGACCCACAGTACGCGGCATTCGTCAGCATCCTTACATGGCCAGCCGGGTCGCAGTGCCCCCTTGCCCATCAAACAGGAGGCCGGGTCAAAGGAACCCAGCCAAGCTCTAACGGGCCAAGTCTGGCACTGCGCGCAGGGTCACCTTTCAGAACGCCATAATTCTTCAGAATCCATGCAGATTTCAGCGCGGTACTTTTTCACAGACGAAAAAAAACCGGCCGTGCGCAATGCACAGGCCGGTTTTTGGTACTGCAGAAGCGGAATTACTGAACGGCGACGCCGCCGCCCAGCTTGCTCATCACGAACGCCGAGAACTGTTCAACGGTCATTTTCTGGCCATTGAAATCAACTTGATTGTTGGCGTAATGCAGGTTGGTGACCACATCGTTACCTTCCAGCTTCGCCAGCTCCGTACCGACTGCCATGGCACTGAACATATCGCTGGTGGCGGCGGCCTGGTCAGCGATCAGCTTGGCGTCGGTCTGACCTTCCATCTGCGCCTGTACGGTCAGCAGGTCCACCAGCATCGGCTTGGAAACTTTTACCTTGAACTCCAGCAGGGCGAGCAATTGACGGCCCAGCTCGTCAGGCGGCAGGTCCATGGATTGCGGCTTCGCCAAATCGACGACCAGGCTCGCGCGGCTTTCGCCGTTGGGGGTGTTGAAGGAAAGATTTTCCAGGGCCACTTGAGGGCCACCGGCCAAGAGCTTCTCCAGATCAGCCTTGACCTGGGCTTCTTCAGCTTCGGTCAGGTTCAACTCCGGCGTCGGCTCGCCCGCCTCAGCAGCTTCAGCAGCCGCTTTTTCGTAGGGCTGCAGCTTGGCCTGGTAGACCTGCATCAGCGACATGGTCGCCGGGATATCCAGATTCTTCAGGCTTACCGCCATTTGCGCCGAACCGATGACTTTGTCGTTGAACGACAACTCGCCGATCTTGTAATCGGCACGCCCCGATGCGCTGGTGCCGTTTTCGGAGCTGTTGTTCTTCATTTCGAAGTTCTTCAGGCCCAGCGTCGTTTTTTGCTCGCCGAAACTGGTCTTGCTGTTGTTTAGCAGCAGGGTGTTATCACCCATGTAATAGCCATAGGTGCTCTTGGTCAGGTTACTGGCCAATGTCAGGCCGCTGAACTCAACTTGTACAGGCGTCTGGTCTTCGGCGACGGTGGTCAGTTTGAAACTGTCCATATAGCCATCGACCTTGATCTTTTGGGCTTGGGCGCTGGCCGCTACATCGATCTTCAGGCCTGAAAAGATGAGCTGGGATTGTTCATCCAGCTTGGTATCCAGGGGCAGCAGCTCGAATGTGCCGTTGGTGGATTGATCGTAGCCCAGGTTGAACACGCCTTTGAGGGGCGACTTGTCCTTGGCGGCAACGAACCACTTTTCAGTCAGCGCAGTGCGCTCAAGCTCAGTGTGACTGGTGGCCATGACTGGCAACCATTTGAGCGTCATCAGGCGGGAAAAGGGCAGCGGACCATGTTCGATGTGATCGACGAACAGCAGTTCGACCGGCTCGCTACCAAACATCTCGCCTTCGCCTTTGAGACGATAATGCGCGGTACTGCTGAATGTTCCGCGATCCAGGGAGACCAGTTCGATCGACGCGGCGCCATTGGAGCCGGCCAGAGCCGTTTGCATTTGCTTGTTGCTGTCGGCAATAGCGGTATTCAGCACTCCTTCAAGCTTCGTGCCGGTATACCAGGCCCCACCTGCGCTGACGGCACCGATAACCACAACGATTCCCAGAAGTACGCTTGCTGATTTATTCATGAGTGACCCGATCGTTATTCCATGGTTGAAAAATCGTCGTCTTCCTTGACCCGCAAAGGGCTATGGCTCGACGCAGTAAAAGTGGTGGGGAGATTAGCATCAGGCAGGCACGCTAGCCCAATGTTTAAAGGGGGAAAAGCGTGTTCTTGAGAAATGGTCTACGAATATTGGACTTCAATCTCGTCAAGCTGATGATCAAAAGTCTTCAGCCTTGCGGTCCAGGTATACACCAGCACTTCGAAATCACGGTTGATCACTGCCGTGCCCGACGAATCTGCGCGCCCATCGCAAAAATCCAGTTGGTAGCGCTCCCGAGCCATGGCATTGGCGACATCGCACAGCTCACGCGCATTGTTGAGCCAATGCCAATCATCTTGCGCGACCTGCTCGTCCAAAGCGGCACATTGGACTTTCAGCGCCTCGAGGCTCTTTTCCAAAGGAGTTCCGGTGAGTTCTCCCATGACCTCTTGGAAGGTGCGTCCCGGCTGCCAATAGCTGCCCCAGAAATAACGATCGAACACCGTCTCGACCCTCCGTAGCGCGACCTTTGTGTCCCAGATCAACACCAGGGTCTTGCCTTGTTCCAGCTGTTTTTTCTTGATGCGCTGGCCTTGCAATGATGCCCAGGCGACGATGGCAATGGAGATGACACCGATCAGCGCAGACACGCTATCGAGGAAGATCAATGCCTTATCAATCTGATGGGTCAGCATGACGCCATAGAAATAGGTACCTGAAAGCAGCAACAACGCTGCAATAGCGCACCAGAAGCCAGGAGCATAAGGGTTTTTCATTATTGGAATCCCCATGACCAGTCACGTCGCGGGCGCCCTTTGACTACGCCCAACAACCAAAGCATAGCAACGGCCTCGGGGTTTGCTGGAGCGGGACAGCAATTTAGGGGACGATCCGATTACCGGCCTAGAAACGACAAAACCCCTGTCTGCGCTGGCAGACAGGGGTTTGGGGAATTCAATCTTGACGATGACCTACTCTCACATGGGGAAACCCCACACTACCATCGGCGATGCATCGTTTCACTTCTGAGT
>Ga0308169_10002361_pt1 | contig 19712 bp, 10 predicted proteins | sample PhyBR1_2_FD_202139 | JGI IMG/M metagenome (GOLD analysis project Ga0308169, IMG submission 202139) | Phyllosphere microbial communities from UC Gill Tract Community Farm, Albany, California, United States - DLSLSB.R1 | ecosystem: Host-associated > Plants > Phyllosphere > Unclassified | place...
GCGCCGCAGAATAAAGTCTTACGCATCTAAACCCCTTTAAAGATCGATCGAGCTGCGACGCGATGATTGCGATCGCAGTGCGATCGATCCGATATGGAGCGAAGATGACAATATAGGGTCTATTGGCGGGCGCGGATGTTTTCGCGGCGTGCTGTTGTAGCGATATCCCGGTATGTGTCCGAACGTGTCACATATCTTGCAGTGGTGCTTTGATATCGGCGGACTTTGCTACGGAAATATCATGCAACGACCGTCGCGTGCGGGGTCGTCAGCAGATGCAGCAGCCCGGGAGCGGGGCGGGCGATCGCGTGAACGCCGAGGGCCTCGAGCGCCGGAGCCGAGGCGCGGTCGGCGTCCTTGAGGCGAATGCGCAGGCGCGTGCCGTGCTGCGTCGCCGCCTCGACATTGTCCGCGCCCCCGAGCGCTGCGAGCGTCGCCGGGGTCAAGCGGATGTCGGCGAGCTTGGCGGCGGGGGCGATCGCTGCCGGTGCCGTACCACCTGCTGCGATGGCATCGCGGATCTCGACCGCGACCGAATCGGCGATCGGGCCGAGCACGATCTGGAGTGCATTGGCCGATGGACGGATCAGGCCACGGGCGCCGAGCGCCTTGAGACGGGCTTCGTCGACTGCGCTTTGGTCCGCGACGATCAGGCGCAGGCGGGTTGTGCACGCGCCGACGCTGGTGAGGTTGGCCGCGCCGCCGAGGGCTTCGGCGAAGGCGGCACCGCGTTCGCTCTTGGCGACTGTTGCCGCGGCGACGGGTGCATCGCGCTCGCGACCGGGGGTCGGCAGGTCGAGGCGCTTGATGACGGCGCGGAACAGGACGTAGTAGATCGCTGCATAGGCCAGGCCGACCGGGATCAGCAGCAGCGGCTTGGTCGCCTTGCCGTAGTTCAGCACGTAGTCGAACAGCCCGGCGGAGAAGCCGAAACCGAGCTTCACGCCTAGCGCGTTCATCAGCGCCATCGACAGACCAGTCAGCACTGCGTGGATCGCGTAGAGCACGGGTGCCAAGAACATGAAGCTGAACTCGATCGGCTCGGTCACGCCGGTCAGTGCCGAGGTGAGCGCGAGGCTCAGCAGCATGCCGCCGACCGCTTTGCGGCGCTCGGGCAGCGCGGCGTGGTACATTGCCAAACAGGCGGCGGGCAGGCCGAACATCATCACCGGGAAAAACCCCGCCATGAACGCGCCCGCGGTCGGATCGCCTGCGAAGAAGCGGCGGAGATCGCCCGTGGTGCCCTGGTAATCGCCGGCGACGAACCAGACGATGTTGTTGAGCAGATGGTGCAGACCGGTGACGAGCAGCAGGCGGTTGAGCAGGCCGAACGCGAACAGGCCGAACCCGCCCGCGCCGCTGATCCCGTAGCTGAGGCCGTCGATGCCGGTGCTGAGCGCACCGAAACCAAGGCCAACGATCAGGCCGAGTACGAGGCCAGCGACGCCGCTGACGATCGGCACGAACCGGCGCCCACCGAAGAAAGCAAGATATTCGGGGAGCGCGATCGCCGAGAAGCGGTTGTAGAAACTGCCGCCGATCAGCCCGGAAAGGATGCCGATCGGCACATCGAGCCGGGCGATAGCCTTCGCCTTCCACGCCGCCGTGGCGAGTGCGATGGTGTCGCCGGTCACGCCTTTCAGCGCGTCGGCGGGGACGATCATCAGCGCTTGTGCGCCCTGTGTCGTGACGAGGTAGCAGACCACGCCCGCGAGACACGCGGCGCCGTTGCCATCGCGCGCGAAACCGGTGGCGACGCCGATCGCGAAGAGCAGCCCAAGATGCGAGAAGATCGCATCGCCCGCGGCGCTGAGCACGGCGATGTCGAGCAGGTCGGGTTGGCCCAATCGCAGCAAAAGCCCGGCGACGGGGAGTACCGCGATCGGCAGCATCAGCGCACGGCCGAGCGGCTGGAGGGCTTCGAGCAGCGACTTCATGGGCGGAAACTCCGGGCGAGCGTTCGCACGTCCGCGGCTGAGATGCAGTTCATCGCCGCCGCGGCATGCGCGCGGCAGGCGTCGATCGTGAGCGTCGCGACCAGTGCCTTGATCTCGGGGACGAGCGCGGGCGCGGACGACAATTCGGTGACGCCGAGGCCGATCAGGATCGGTACCGCGAGCGGATCGGAGGCGAGGCCGCCGCATACGCCGGTCCATTTGCCGTGGACCGCGCCGCCTTCGCAGGTGCGTGCGATCAGGCGCAGCACCGCGGGGTGGAGTCCGTCGAGGTCGCTCGCGACCGCCGGATTGCCGCGGTCCATCGCGAGCGCGTATTGCGTCAGATCGTTGGTGCCGATCGAGAGGAAGTCGGCTTCGCTGGCAAGCAGGTCGGCGGTGACTGCGGCGGCGGGCGTCTCGATCATGATGCCGAGCGCGACGGGATCCGTATGCCCGGTCGCGGCGGCTGCGGCGTCGAGTGCTTTGCGAACTGCGCGGAGTTCGGCGAGGCTTGCGATCATCGGGACCATGATCCGGCACTGGCCCGCCGGGCGGACCGCGAGGATCGCGCGCAACTGGGCGTCGAGCATCTCGGGATGGGCTAGGCCGACGCGGATGCCGCGAAGGCCCAGCGCCGGGTTTTCTTCGGCTGCGATCGGGAGGTAGGGGGCGGGCTTGTCGCCGCCGATGTCGAGCAGGCGGACGATCAGCGGGCGACCGTCGAGCGTGTCAGCGATGCGCTGGTAATCGGCGGTCTGTTCCTCGACACTCGGCGCGCTGTCGCGTTCGAGGAACAGGAATTCGGTGCGGAGTAGCCCGCAGCCTTCGGCGCCGTTGCGGACTGCGGCCTCGGCATCGTCGGCCGAGCCGAGATTGGCGAACGCTTCGATCCGGACGCCGTCCTGCGTGCGGCATTCGCGTGCGGCGTTGGCGAGCGCGACGCGGCGGCGTTCGGTTTGCGCGTCGAACGCGGTTTGGGCGGTCGCCAGCGTCTCGGCATCGGGGGCGACGTGGAGCAGCGCTGCGCCGGCGTCGAGGATCAGCGGCGTGTTAGCCGTGATCTCGGCGAGGGCTGGGCCCACGGCGACGAGGGCTGGGAGCCCCATCGTCGCGGCGAGAATCGCGACGTGCGAGGTGGGCCCGCCGCGCTCGACGCAGAAGCCGACGATCGACGCGGTGTCGAGGCCGAGCAGATGCGAGGGGAGCAGGTCGTCGGCCAGCAGGATCGTGCCGAGCGGGAAGCTCAGGCGTTCGTCGAGGTCTTCGCCGGCGAGCGCGCGGAGCACCTGCCGTTCGAGGTCGAGCATGTCGTCGGCGCGCTCGGCGAGGCGGGCGTCGCCGGTGGCTTTTAGTGCGTCGGCCTGCGCGCGGATCGCGGTGCGCCACGCGTAGGCTGCGCTGTCGCCTTGGGTGATCGCGGCGTGGGCGGCGTCGGTCAAGGTTGGGTCGTCGAGCAGGGCGGTATGCGCGGAAAGGATTGCATGCTCGGCGCCCGTGGCGGTTGCGGACTTGCTGGCTAGGCGCGTGGTGACGGTGGCGAGCGCTGCGTCCAGCGCGGTGCGTTCTGTGGTTGCGTCAGCACCTTCGCGGGTCACGGTGATCTCGGCGAGGCGGAAGAGTCCAGCCTGGCCGATCGCGATGCCGGGGGAGGCGGTGACGCCGGGGAGGCGGCCGTCGGCTGGGAGGGTCAGAACCTTCCCCGCAGCGACCTTCTGTTCCCCCGCGGAGGCGGGGGGCCAGTAGCCATGGGCGCCATCGTTTGTGATTCCTGGGCCCCCGCCTTTGCGGGGGAACACGGGGGCGGCGGGGGCCGCAACGGATCCGGCCTTTTCGCCCATGCCGCCGAGGATCAGGTCGCCGATCGCGGCGAGCGCTTCCGCGGCATCAGGACCGGTGGCGGCGAGCGTGATTTCGTCGCCGAGCTTTACGCCAAGCGCCATCAGCGCGACCGGGCTGCGGACGTTACCGTCGCGCTCATCCTTTGTAATTTTGACTTCGGACACGAACTTCCGCGCGGTTTCGCCGATCCGGGCGGCGGGGCGTGCGTGAATGCCGTGGACCAGCGGCACGACGATCGTGCGGCGGACCGTGTCGCCTTCGATTATAGCGACGTCGGCAGCATCGACGCGGGGTTCGAGCGTCATCATCGCCTCGCCGACACCGACCAGCTTGTCCGTCTCGCGGCGGACGATCGTGAAGCGTTCGGGGTTGGTGACGATCACCGGCGTGATGACCGCCCGCGCTTCGCAGACCAGCAGGTCGAGGTCGAAGCGGATCAGCGGGTCGCCGCGCTGGACGGTCGCGCCCTCCCTCACGCAAGGGCTGAACCCGCGCCCACCAAGCGCCACCGTGTCGAGTCCGATATGCATCAGGATCTCGGCGCCCTCGGGCGTGCGCAGCGTGATCGCGTGGCCGCTGGCATGGACGCTCAGCACGACCCCGTCGCACGGCGCGTGCAGGCAGTCGCCGGTCGGGTCGACGGCGATCCCGTCGCCCATCATCCGTTCGGCGAAGACCGGGTCGGGGACCGCCTCGAGAGGCGATGCCCAGCCCTGGAGGGGCGACGTCAGGATGATAGGCTTCATGGCTTTACGTCCTGCCTGCGACCAGTTGGCCGCCGATCCATGTGCCCGCGGGCATCAGGTCGGCGGTGAGCGCGACCCAGTCGGCGCGCAGCCCTGGGGCCAGGGCGCCGCGTTCGTGCGCGAGGCCGAGGAAGGCGGCGGGGTTGGTCGCCGCCATCGCCGCTGCGGTGGCGACATCGGTATGAGTCCGCGCGACGAAATTGCGGACCGCGCCGGCCATGTCGAGATCGGAGCCGGCGAGCGTCCCGTCCTCGCCGAAGCACTTGCCATCCTCGACATGGATCAGGCGCCCTTGCAGGCGGAAATCCTTGTCGACCGCGCCGACCGACGGCATCGCGTCGCTGACCAGCATCAACCGGTCGTTGGGCCGGGCGTTGAGCGCGAGCCGGAGCGCCGCGTCGTGGACGTGGAGACCGTCGGCGATCAGCCCGCAATAGACGTGGCGATCGTCAAGTGCGGCGCCGACCACGCCCGGCGCGCGGTGGAGCAGCGGCGACATCGCGTTGAACAGATGCGTGATCCCGCTGAGACCCGCGCCGACCGCATCGATGATCGTCTCATAGTCCGCATCGGTATGGCCCGCGCTGACGATCACGCCGCCGGCGACCAGCCGCGCGATCGACGCCGCGTCGGTCAGCTCGGGTGCCAGCGTCACCATCACGCGACCCTTGCGCGGACGGATCAGCAGCGCGATCATCGCGTCGTCGAGCAGTCGGAATTTGGCGGGGTCGTGGATGCCCTTGCGCGACGGGTTGATCCACGGGCCCTCGATGTGCGCACCGACCACGCCGGGAACGCCAGCCAGAATCGCGGCGTCCATCGCGTCGAGCGTCGCCGCGATCACGTCGGGGGTGTCGCTGATCAGCGTCGGCATGAACGCGGTCGTGCCGTACGGCGCATGCGCGGCGCCGATCGCGGCGATGCCTTCGACGGTCGGCTGGTCGTTGAGCAGCACGCCGCCGCCGCCATTCACCTGCGTGTCGACGAAGCCGGGGACGAGCCAGCCACCGTCCAGGTCGATCGCCTCGGACGCGACCCGCTCGAGCGGGGTGATCAAGGCGATCCGGTCGCCGACGACGCGGATCGTCGCGCCGTTCAATAGTCCGTCGCGGGTAACGACGGTGCCGTTGACGACGTGGAACCGGGACTCGTTCATGTCATGCGCACTCATACCGTTCCCGCTCATACCGTCTTCGTCACCTTGCTGAGATGCAGAGGCGCATCGGGATTGAGGCCGCGACGCAGCGACAGGGCATTGGCCATGCGGTAGAAGCTCTGGATCATGAGGATCGGTTCGATCGCCGGATGCGCGGTGTAGGCGGCGGGGGCGGTGTCGCCGTTCGCCTTGGCATCGGCGAGGCAGACCACGGCGCCGCGTGCGCGGAACTCGGCGGCGGCCTCGCGCACGCCGTCGCCGGCGGTGTCGGAGGTGGCGAACGCGATCACCGGGAAGCCGTCATTGACGATCGCCATCGGTCCGTGGCGGACTTCGGCGGCGCTGAACGCCTCGGCATGGAGCGCGCAGGTTTCCTTGAGCTTCAACGCCGCTTCCTGCGCGATGCCGTAGCCATAGCCGCGACCGATCACGAACAGGTTGTTGGCGTCGGCCAGCGCATCGACCACCGACGTCCAGTTCGCACCGAATGCGAGCGTCAGCATGTCGGGGAGCGTGTCGATCGCCTTGGTCAGCGCGTCGTTCTGCGACCATGCCGCGGTCAGGGCTGCGAACGCCGCGAGCGCGCAGATATAGGATTTGGTCGCCGCGACCGAGCGCTCCGGCCCAGCCTTCAGCGCGATCATCGTGTCGGCCATCTCGGCGAGCGGCGAGCCCTCGTCGTTGACGAACGCGACAACATGCGCGCCGGCCGCCTGATACGCGGACACGGTCGAAAGCAAGTCGGGGCTGCGGCCGCTCTGCGATACTGCGATGACCAGCGCGGTGCCCGGCGCCATCGGTGCGGCATAGACCGACGACACCGACGGCGCGGCGGACGCGACCGGCACGCCGAGCAGCGTCTCGATCAGGTATTTGCCGTAAGTCGCGGCATGATCGGACGAGCCGCGCGCGCAGGTCACGACCACCGCTGGCGGCGCGGCGCGGAGGCGCTCACCAAGTGCGGCCAACGCCTCACGGTTGGCGGCGAGCAGCCGCGCGACCGCGTCGGCGGCCTCGGCGGCCTCGCTGTACATCAGCGTCTGCGGCGACGCGGTGGTCGCGGTGATAGTCTCGGTCACGGTATGCCCCCCGGCTGGCGCCCGTGCGCCAGCGTCAGATGTCGTTGAGTTCGGCGACGAGATCGTAGGCGTCGCCACGGTAATAGGATTGGGTGAATTCGGCGGCCCGGCCATCGCGCAGGAAACCGCGGCGTTCGATGAACAGGCCCGCATGGCCTGCATCGACGCCGAGCATCTTGGCATGTTCCGGGCTGAAATGGACCGCGCGCAGGCGTTGCAGCGCGCGGACCGGACGGTTGCCCGCCGTTTCGAGCGCTTCGTACAACGAGTCCTGGACAGCATCGATCGTCGGCAGGCAGTAGCCGGCGATCGTCGAGTATTCGAGCGCCATCGGCGTGTCGTCGGCGTAGCGGATGCGCTGGAACCGGTACACGGCCGAGCCAGGCGACAGTCCGAGCGACAGCGATTCCTCCGGAGTCACCATGCCGATCGTCCGGCTGACCCACGCGCTGCTCGGCGTGCGACCGCGCGACTGCATATCCTCCGAGAAGGACGACAGCTTCGAGAAGCTCTTCTCGACGCGGGTCGCGACGAAGGTGCCAGCACCGCGACGGCGGGTCAGAAGGCCCTCTTCGACGAGCCCGCCGATCGCTTTGCGGACGGTGATGCGCGACACGTCGTATTCTATCGCAAGATCGCGTTCGGCCGGCAGCGCGTCGTCCTTGGCCAGCACGTTGCGGTTGATCGCATCGCGGATCAATTGCTGGAGCTGAACGTACAACGGCGCGGGATTGCCATCCCGGAACCTGCCAATGCTTGTCGAAAAGGACATGGACGCGACTTTCAATGGTGTCGGCACGAGCTTTGCGAAGCGCGGACCGACAGCAGGGGAATGGGATACGTTATATATTGGTATTGTTCAAGCGGGTTGCGGATCGAAGGAATCGAGTACCATCTTCAGGTCGTGGACACGGTGTGCATCGGTGACCCTTCGATGGGGGGCGGAGAACCCGAATTGGCGTTCGCGGGTATCGTCATCCGTTTCGGTCGGCGAGAGCGTGGCGCCGCACGACGCATGAATCTCGCGCAGGCCGACATCGAGGAAGCAGGTCGCATTGCCCGCATCGATGCCGCTGCCGGGCAGAATGACGATCCGTCCGGCGGCGGCGCGGTGGAGCGCCTCCAGCATCCGCACGCCGTCGATCGCCCTGGGCGCGCCGCCCGAGGTCAGGATCCGATCGAAGCCGAGCGCGATCGCGGTCTCGAGCGCTGCGGGAAGGTCCGGGCAAAGGTCGAATGCGCGGTGCAGCGTCAGCGAGAGCGGCGACCCGCGCGCCGCACCGCAGGTTCGCGCATGGTCGACGAGGTGCGTCAGAAGGGGAATATCAAGACTATGATCCGCCGCGCTGGCGCCGATCACGACTCCCGCCAGTCCTGCGTCAGCCGCCGTGGCGATGTCCACAGCGATCAATGCGGCTTCGCGGGCGCTGTACCGGAAGCCCCCTTCACGCGGGCGCACGAGCATATGGACAGGGATGGGCAGGTCGCGTGCCGCGGCGATCAGCGAGGGCGTCGGGGTCAAGCCGCCGAGCGCCAGCGCCGCGCAGAGCTCGAGGCGATCGGCGCCCCCCGAAACCGCCGAATCGACGCCGGTGATGTCGTCGACGCAGATTTCGAGGGTCATTCGCCGGCTTTCGATTGGTCGTAATTTTATTACGTCTGGCCGATCGAGTCGGTGTGTTCAACGACAAAGTGGCAATCACAAAGTAAGAAAAGGTATTGTGGTCATGACCGATCCTGGACGGCCGCCAATCCATTCCCAACGGGTTCGTCACATATAAATCGCGATTAAACAGCAACTTAACCGATCGTCGCAAAAGTTCCGCCGCATGGTAACCAAACTGTAATTACCGATGGATTTCGTAATCAAATTGGTTATACGATATCCGTACCAGACCGCACATATAGCGACCAAAATAGTACCAGCGGTAAGGGTGGATGTGACGCGGAGTTTCCGGGTCGGGATGACGCCGCGGCGTCGATTGGGAAGGGGCTTTGACGATGGTTTTCCGTAAGCAGGTTTTGTTGGCGTCGAGCGCGATCACGTTCGGTCTTGCAGGCTCCCTCTTCGCCCCATCGGCGATGGCGCAGGTCGCGACCGCCTCCCCGACAACGACGCCCCCGACAACCACGCCTGCGGGTTCGGATACGCAGAACGGTGCACCCGCCACGGTCGATGCCGACCAGGACATCGTTGTCACCGGTATCCGCGGCAGCCTGCGCAGCGCGATCGCGGTCAAGCGTAACGCCAACGCTGTCGTCGACGTGATCTCGGCCGAGGATATCGGCAAGTTCCCCGATCGCAACGTCGCCGAATCACTGTCGCACATCCCCGGCGTCAGCATCGATCGTCGCTTCGGCGAGGGCGAGAAGGTCGCGATCCTCGGTACCGATCCCGCGCTCAACCGCATGCTGCTCGACGGCCACGCGCTCGCCTCGGCCGATTGGGGCGGCAACGACAACGATCCGTCGAGCCGCACCTTCAACTATTCGCTGCTCGCACCCGAGCTGGTCGATCGCCTCGAAGTCTACAAGTCGCCCGAGCCGCGCATCGAGGAAGGCAGCCTCGGCGGTACGGTCATCGTCCGCACGCGTCGTCCGCTCGACCTGAAGGCCAACGCGATCTTCGCGTCTGGCGGCTATTCGTACAATGACCGCTCGGACAAGGGCAACGTCCGCGGCTCGGGTCTGTACAGCTGGAAGAACAAGGACGAGACGTTCGGCATCCTCGTCGCCGCGACCTACGACAAGCAGAGCCTGACGCGCTCGGGTGTCGAGTTCTTTGGCTATGACAACGTTGCGGCGAATGCGGACGGCACGCGCAACAGCCCGTTCGTCAACCGTGCACAGGACGGTACGCTGAGCCTGAAGAGCCCGGGCGCGACCATCACCGGCGGCACGATCGCCGATCTCTACAATGCGGCGTCGCCGTTCGGGATCAACTACGCGTATTTCCAGCAGACGCGTGAGCGCAAGAGCGTGTCGGGAACGGTGCAATATCGTCCGTCGTCCGATCTGACGTTCACGCTCAACGGGCTGCACATCGACGGCAACTACAACAACTACAGCCAGTCGATGTACACGATCCCCGGCGCCTGGACCGGCGACGTGCTGCAGTCGGCGACGATCAGCAACGGCGTCGTCACCGGCGCATCGTTCGGCGCGGCGAACAGCCAGTCGGCACAGCTCGACACGCTGGTACGCAAGACCAAGCTCAAGACCGACAACCTCAATTTCTTCACCGATTGGGAAGGCGATGGCGGCGCAAAGGTCTCGTTCGCGGGCGGCTGGAGCAAGGCGACCGGCGGGCGTAACCCGGAATATCTGTTCAACGTCCAGACCAAGCTGCCGTACAGCTATGCGTTCACCGACACGACCGCGACGGTGAATTTCGTCGGCGACCAGACCAACCCGGCGAACTATTTCACCAACCCCAACAACAACCCTGCGCAGATCGAAGGCCGTCCGGTCGTCGTCAACGGCACGCAGCTGAACGCCGCGCAGATCGGTGGTCTCGACTACAGCGTCACCACCGACCGCGACATCTTCGGCGGCTATGACGCGACGATCCCGGTCTCGTTCGGGCCGTTCACCGAGATCCTGCTCGGCAGCCGCGTGACCGACCATGTCAACAAGATCGACGCGCGCGGCATCAATACGTACCTGACCAGCTCGCAGACGATCGCGCAGCTCGGCGTGCCGGTGCTGATTACGCCGAGCGGTACGTTCGACGGCAGCGGCGGCATGGGCAACGCGACCAGCTATCTGAACCTGCCCGAGCAGTCGGTGATCGATATCCTCGCCGGTGCGATCAACAGCCCGCTGGTGAACAAGGTCGGCGCCTCGACCAAGGTCAAGGAGACGGTCATCGCCTCCTATGCGCAGGCCAATTTCGACCAGGGCGGGTTCCGCGGCAACATCGGTGGTCGTCTGGTCTATACCCGCGACATCTCGAACTTCGCGACGACGCCGAGCGGCGTGGTGAACCCACAGCCGGTGCCGACGCGGACCTCGACCGACTATATGAAGTTCCTGCCGAGCCTCAACATTGCCTATTCGATCAACCCGCAGGTGATCATCCGCGGTGCGGTGGCGCGCGTGATCTCGCGGCCGCGCTATCAGGATCTGGCCGCGGCGACGTCGCTCAACGACACCACGCTGGATGGTGGCGGCGGCAACCCGAACCTGAAGCCGTATGAATCGACCAACTACGAACTGACCGCGGAATGGTATCCGCGCGCCGGTACGCTGCTCGCGGTCGAGCTGTTCCGTCGCGATATCGAGAACTACATCATTAGCTCGCGCCAGAACGTCGATTACTTCAACGCGCTGCAGAACCGGATCACGACCTACAACGTCAGCCAGCCGATCAACGGCGCCAAGGCCAAGGTCAACGGCGCGCTCGTCTCGGGCCAGGCGGAGATCTGGGGCGGTTTCGGTCTCCAGGCGAACTATTCGTACCAGGACAGCAGCACCTCATCGATCGACGTGACCGGCGCCGAGCTCAACCTGCCGTATCTGTCGAAGCACACGGTCAACATCATCCCGTATTTCGAGAGTGGGCCGTTCCAGGCGCGGCTGAGCTACAACTACCGCACCGCGTATTTTCGGACGATCGGTCGTCTGGGATCGCGCGAGATGGTGGCACCGTACAACCAGCTCGATTTCTCGGCCGGGTTCAACATCACGCCGGCGATCACGCTGTCGGTCAATGCGCAGAACCTGCTCGACGCGACCTATCTCCAGTATAATACGACGCGCGATCGTCCGACCGCGTTCTACAAGAATGGTCGTACCTTCGCGGCATCGGTATCGTTCCGCATGTGACGTCTCGGCGCGCCGAAAACGGCGCGCCACCCTCTTCGACGGAAGTACGACGGCACGCATGATATCGGGATGTATCAGGGCAGGGTTGCGGCGGATCGGACATTACGGTGTCGGGTTCGCCTCGGCCGTCCTGATGCTGGTGCCTCTGCCTGCCGCGGCCGAGCGGATCGACCTCGATACGGGGTGGAGCTTCTGGCTGGCGAAGGATGCGCCGGCTGATCCCGCGTGGTTGAAGGCTGATCCGGTGGGGGCGGAAAGCGTCGTTGTTCCGCATAGCTGGCCGCTGTCGCGCGGCGCTGGTGCGGAGGGTGTCGGCTGGTATGCGCGGACGCTGGTGGCGCCCGAGGCGATCGTCGGTAAGCATCTCGAACTGCATTTCGATGCGGTGTTCTATGCGGCGCGCGTCTGGGTGAACGGGACGCTCGTCGGCACCCACGAGGGCGGGCACACTGCTTTCGATATCGACGTCTCGAAGGTGCTGAAACCCGGCGCGAACCGGATCGTCGTCGCGGCCGATGACCGGCCTGGGTTCGTGACGATTCCGGGGTATGCGATGCGTCTCCAGGCGTCGGGGAACGTCTGGTACGATTGGTGGCACAGCGGCGGGATCACGCGCGACGTGTCGCTGCGGATCGCCGAGGGCGGGCTGATCCGCCGCCAGCGTATCCGGCAGGTCCTGAAGGCCGACAGCGCGATTGTCACGAGCGGCGTCGGAATCGAGAATGTCGATTCCAAACCACATGATTATTCTCTTACGACGATCGCGATCGATCCCAACGGCCGCGTGGTTGCACGGGCTTTCACAGGGGTGACGGTGGCCGCGTCGTCCGCCGCGACGCCCGACGCCGCGCTGACGATCGCCAAGCCGCAACTGTGGCAGATCGGTGCGGGCAAGCTCTACCGGATCGTCGCCGAACTGCGCGACGAGAGGGGCGTGGTGCTCGACCGGCGCGAGGACACGGTTGGTCTGCGCACGCTCGCGATCCGCGACCGGAAACTGTACGTCAACGGCGTCGTGGTGCGCTTGACCGGTGTGACTCGGCATGAGGACTCGCCGTGGGAAGGCGCCGCCGAAACCCGCGGCACGATCCTGCACGACATGCGTGATTTGAACGCGTTGCACGTCACGCTGACGCGGCCGGTGCATTATCCGCAGCCGCAGAGCGTGTTCGACGCCGCCGACCGCGCGGGGATGCTGCTGATCCCCGAAATCCCGATCTGGCAGATGACCGCGGCGCAGCTGGGCGATCCCCGGCTGCTCGTGCGCGCAAAGGCGATGATGGCCGAGATGATCGCCGAAAGCGGCAATCATCCAAGCGTGCTCGCGTGGAGCGTGATGAACGAGAGCGAGGCCGCGACGCCGCAGGGGCTCGCGTTCGTGAAGGCGATGAAGGCGCATATCAATGCGATCGATCCGGGTCGGTTCGTGACGTTTGCGGATTCGCAGATCGCGGAGCGTCCGGTCCGCGTACCCGCCCTGGTCGAGGCGGACTTCGTCATGGCCAACGCCTATTTCGGGACCTGGAGCGGCGGCGCGGACAAAGTCGGGCCGTGGCTCGACGCGTTCGACAAGGCGTATCCCGACCGGATGCTGGTGATCTCCGAATTCGGCTGGCCCGGGCCGTTCTCGCACGATTCGGCGAGCGCGGACGTCGCGCGTACCGACAACCTCAAGGACCAGCTCGCGGCGTTCGCGACGCGGCCCTGGGTCGGCGGCGGGATCTTCTGGAGCTATGCGGACTACCGCTCGAACAAGAACCTCTTCGCCGGCATGGCCGATGGCTATGTCGATCACGGCCTCGTCGATGCGGATCGCCAGCGCCGCCCGAGCTATTTCGCGTGGGAAGCCGCCAACCGCGACGTTTCCGCGAAGGTCGATCTGACGATGGCGGGCGAAACGCCGACCGGCTTCACCGTGACCGTGATGGGCGCTGCGAAGGCTGCATTGCCGTCCTATCCGTTGGTCGGCGCAAGGTTGCACTGGCGCGCGATCGGCGGCGATCGCGTCGTGCTCGGCGAAGGCGAACAGGCGCTTCCGGTCATCGCACCGGGCGGCACCGCGACGGTGTCCGCGGCCTGGACCGGTCGTCTTACGCCCGTCACGGTCACCGTCGATATCCTCACCGCGGAGGGTGCGCGCGCAGGCGGCGTCGTCCGCGACTACGAACCGTTCAAGGCCGGCTCCGCCGTCTATCCACCCGATCCAGCGCAATTGCCGAAGGACCCTAAATGATCCGTTTCCGCCCTCTGGTGCTCGCGCTGCTGATGTCCTCGACCGCGGCGGTGGCCGAAGGGCCGAAGCTGATCCCGATGCCCGCGTCGATCGAGCCTCACGCGGGCACGCTGACGATCGGCGAGGGGGCAGGGATCGTCGCGAGCGACGCAGGCGCCAAGACCGCGGCCAAGCTGCTCGCGCAACAGGTCAGGGTCGTGCGCGGGCTCTCGCTCGCCAGCGACGCCGGCACGGGGCCGATCCGCTTCGTGCGCGACGCGAGCGTGGCGGGTGACGAGGCCTACACGCTGACCGTCGATGCGAAGGGCGTGACGATCGCGGCGAGCGGCGATGCGGGCCTCGTCCACGGCGCGATGACGCTGGCGCAGTTGCTCAGCCCCGATGCGGCGGTCGGCAAGCCGGTGACGCTGGCGGCGATGACGATCCGCGATGCGCCGCGTTTCAAGTGGCGCGGGCTGATGATCGATCCGGCGCGGCATTTCGTGTCGATGCCGACGTTGTACGCGATGGTCGATCAGCTCGCGGCGCAGAAGATGAACGTGCTGCATCTCCACCTTACCGACGATCAGGGCTGGCGCGTCGAGATCAAGCGCTATCCCGACCTGACCCGGATCGGCGCGTGGCGGACGCCACCGTCTGCGGGTGGCGCGCCGGGCGAGAAGGTCGGCGGGTTCTACACGCAGGCCGAGCTGAAGGCGCTGGTCGCGTATGCGCAGGAGCGCGCGATCACGATCATGCCGGAGATCGATCTGCCCGGTCATGCGCAGGCGGCGGTCGCGTCGTATCCGGCCGAAGTCGGCGTGCTCGGCGATCGGCCTGCGGTCGGTCACGACTGGGGCGTGAACCCCTGGCTGTTCAGCCCGGAGGATCGCAGCATGACCTTCATCAAGCACGTGCTCGACGAGCTGATGGAGGTGTTCCCGTCGCAGTTCATCCATCTCGGCGGCGACGAGGCGGTCAAGGACCAGTGGGAGCGGTCGCCCGCGGTGCAGGCGAAGATGAAGGCGCTCGGGCTGAAGACCGAGATGCAGATGCAGAGCTGGATGATCGACCAGCTCGGCGAGTATCTGGCGAAGCACGGCCGCCGGCTGATCGGCTGGGACGAGATCCTCGAGGGTGGCTTGCCGCCATCGGCCTCGGTGATGTCGTGGCGTGGCGAGAAGGGGGCTGTCGATGCGGCGAACCAGGGGCATGACGTCGTGCTAAGCCCCGCGCCGATCCTGTATCTCGACAGCTTGCAGAGCAATCGCAGCGACGAGCCGCCGGGGCGCATCTCGAACGGCGATGCGATCGTGCCGCTCGCCCGGCTTTATGCATACGAGCCCGAGCCCGCGGGGCTGGCGCTCGACAAGGCGAAGCATGTGCTGGGCGCGCAGATTAACGCGTTCAGCGAATATCTGGTGACGCCCGAGCAGCTTCAGCACGCGACCTTCCCGCGACTGTCGGCGCTTGCCGAGCGGACCTGGTCGCCGAAGTCCGCGCGTAATTTCGACGACTTCGTGGCGCGGCTCGAACCGCAGATGGGCCGCTATGCCCGCGCTGGTATCGCCGCGGCGGACAGCGCGTTCGCGGTCGACTTCGCGATTTCCGGCACGCGCGGCGATGCGCTGCGCCGCGGCAAGGTGCCCGTGACGCTCGCGACGCAGACGGGCTACGGCACGATCCGCTACACGCTCGACGGCAAGGCGCCGACCGCGCGATCGAAGGCCTATGCCACGCCGTTGTCGCTCAAGCCCGGGACTACCGTCCGCGCGGCGGCCTTCACCAGCGACGGTCGTCCGACCGCGGAGCCGCGTCTGTTCGAGACGAGCCGGGTCGCGCTGCTGCGCCGCTCGAGTTCGGAGCTGGTCGCGTGTCCCGATGGCGCGATCGGCCTGCGCGTGCCGCTGACGTCGGAGGCGACGGGGAATACGCCGGTATTCAACGTCAACATCTTCGACACGTGCACGATGTATCCGGCCGCACCGCTGGATGTGGCGCGGAGCTTCACCGTGGATGTTGCGCGGTTGCCGCGGCATTACGGGCTGGCGCATGACGAGAAGGCGTTGCGGCGGCATTACGCGGTGACGACGTACGGCGAACTGGTGGTGCGCACCGGCGGTTGCACGGGCACGATCGTGGCGACCTTCCCGCTGCCGAACCCGGCGACGAGCCCGAACCGCATGAGCTTCCGCGGCACGCTGCCCGAGGGCAAGGGCGATGCGGACATCTGCCTGTTGTTCACGGCGTCGATGGAGTCGCCGTTCTACGCGGTCGAATCGATGCAGCTGTCGGAGAAGAAGTGATGCGGCGCACGGCTGTTCTGCTGCTCGCCGCGATCGCTGCGACGCCCGCCTGGGCGGCACCACGCACGAGCGTCGTGCTCGACAAGGGCTGGTCGATGCGGATCGATCCGGCGGACACCGCGGCGGCCAAGGCGCATCCGAAGGCCGCCCGCTGGCTGCGCGCGACCGTGCCGGGCAGCGCACAGACCGACCTGATGGCAGCCAAGATCGTCCCCGATCCCTACAAGGGCCTGAACGAGGCGAAGATCCAGTGGGTCGGCCTGACCGACTGGCAATATCACACCGTCGTGCGGGCGACGCCCGAACTGCTGGCGCGCGATCATATCGACCTGGTGTTCGACGGGCTCGATACCTTCGCCGAGGTGCGGCTGAACGGGACCAAGCTGCTCGCGGCGGACAATGCGCATCGGCGCTGGCGCGTGCCGGTCAAGGCGGTGCTGAAGCCCGGCGCGAACGAGCTGCTCGTCACGTTCCGATCGCCGATACGCACGTTGCAGCCGATGGTGCTGAAGGCGAAGAACCCGCTGCCCGGCGAATATGATTCGATCTACGGCGACGAGCCGATGGGCAAGCAGACCTCGCCTTATATCCGCAAGCCAAAGTATCAATATGGCTGGGACTGGGGTCCCCGGATCGTCACGCAGGGTATCTGGCGCCCGGCGCGGATCGAGGCTTGGGACGACGCGCGGATCGAGGCGTTTCGCGTGACGCAGGAAGCGCTGACGAAGTCCGAAGCGCGGCTGTCGGCCGAACTCGACGTGGTGGCGGGCGAGGAGCGGCCGGTGACCGTGCAGGTCGCGGTCACGGGGCCCGATGGTCGCGTGACGCAAGCGGCGCGGACCGTCACCGTCGCGGTGGGCGCAAGCCACGTCGCGGTTCCGGTGAGCGTCGCCAATCCGCAACGCTGGTTCCCCGCGGGCTATGGCGCGCAACCGCTTTACACCGTGAAGGCGACGCTGACCGACGGAACTGCGACGATCGACACCGCGCAGCGCCGCACCGGCCTGCGCACCGTCGAGTTGCGTCGCGACAAGGATGCGACGGGGCGCGGGTTCGCGTTCGTCGTCAACGGCGTCCCGGTGTTTGCCAAGGGCGCGAACCTGATCCCGTTCGACATGTTTCCCGCACGCGTGCCCGAGAGCCAGATCCGCACCGTCATGGCCGGCGCGCGCGATGCCAACATGAACATGATCCGCGTGTGGGGCGGTGGCTATTATCTCGACGACGCGTTCTACGACCTTGCCGACCAGATGGGCTTGATGGTGTGGCAGGACTTCATGTTCGGCGGCGCCGTCACGCCCCCCGACCGCGAGTTCCGCGAAACCGTCCGCATCGAGGCGGAGGAACAGGTCGACCGGCTCCAGGCGCATCCCTCGATCGTGTTGTGGTCGGGCAACAACGAAGTGCTCAGCGGCTGGGCGAACTGGTCCGACCGGATCGCCTTCAAGAAGGCGGTCGGCGCGGACGAGCAGGAGCGGATCGGCGTCGGCATGGCGGTGATCTTCGACCGCGTGTTGCGCGATGCCGCCGAACGCCGCGATCCCGACGCGGTCTATTGGCCGGGTTCGCCGAGCAATAATTACGAGGACAAGCCCGACATCGATACCGATGGCGACCGGCATTACTGGGACGTCTGGGGCGGCAAGAAACCGGTCGAGGCGTATCTCGACAGCTGCCCGCGGTTCATGTCCGAATACGGTCTGCAGTCGATGCCCGAGATGAAGACGATCCGGACGTTCGCGACCGACGCCGACTTCTCGCCGACCTCGCCGGTGATGAAGGCGCACCAGAAGTTCCTGAAGGGCGAGGGCAATGACCGGCTGCTGTTCTACATCCACGAGAAATACCGGGAGCCGCGCGACTTCGCCGAGTTCGTGTATCTGAGCCAGGTGATGCAGGCCGAGGGGATCGAACTCGCCGCGCTTCACCACCGCGCGTGTCGGCCGGTGACGATGGGGTCGCTGTTCTGGCAGATCAACGACGTCTGGCCGGGCGCGTCATGGGCCAGCATCGATTATTATGGCCGCTGGAAGGCGCTGCAATTCCGCGCTCGGCATTTCTACGCGCCGCTGGCCATCGCCGCCGAGCGCGAGGACGGGTCGACCAAGGTCAGCCTGATCTCCGACGCGACGGTGCCGACCGAGGCGAAGTGGCGCGTGCGGACGCTCGACGTCGACGGCAAGGTCGTCGCGACGCGCGAGGAGGCTGCAACGTTGGCGCCCTTGTCCGCGACGGCGGTTGCGACGCTGCCCGATGCGGCGCTGTTCGCGGGCGGAGATCCGACGCGGACGATCGCGGTGGCGGAGTTGCTGGTGGACGGCCGCGTGACGTCGCGCGTGCTGGTGTCGGCGGCACTCAAGACGATGACGCTGCCCGATCCGGGACTGACCGCGACTTGGGAGGGCGATCGGCTGACGCTGACCGCGACCAAGCTCGCGCGCGCGGTCTGGATCGATTTCGGCAAGGTCGAGGCGACGCCATCGGACAATGCGCTCGATCTGCTGCCGGGGGAGAGCGTTACGGTGGCTGTTGCTTCGAAGGCGTCGGCTGTGGCGCTGCGGCGTGCCTTGTCGGTCCGGACACTGGCCGGTGTCGCGGCGGTGAAGTCGTGATGCGCGATCACGCCACCACCGCCTCGTCGGCCCAGAGAGTGCGCGAGCATACCACCCCGCCGTCATCCCAGCGAACGCTGGGATCCAGAGTTACGGACGCCGCCGCCCGTGGCTCTGGATCCTGGGTCGAGCCCAGGATGACGGATGGGGGGAGGGGGCGCCTCTCGACCAGGTTTGCCCGGCTCGCATTTGCCCCGGGCCTTTTGCTCGCGTCGTCGGCGCTTGCCCAAACCGTCGATCCCGCAGTCCACAGCATGACGCTCGACGAGAAGGCGGCGCAGTTGCAGAGCGTCGCGCCGGCGATCCCGAGGCTGAACTTGCCCGCGTATGATTACTGGAACGAGGGGCTGCACGGGCTCGCGCGCAACGGCGTCGCGACAGTGTTTCCGCAGGCGATCGGTCTCGCCGCGACGTGGGACGAGGCGCTGCTCAGGCGCGTCGGCGATGTCGTGTCGACCGAGGCGCGCGCGAAGTCCAATGCGCTGCCGGCGGGGGATCGGACGCGCTATCAGGGGCTGACGATCTGGTCGCCCAACATCAACATCTTCCGCGATCCGCGCTGGGGTCGTGGGCAGGAGACGTATGGCGAGGACCCGTATCTGACGGGGCGGCTCGGCGTCGCGTTCATCGGCGGGTTGCAGGGGCCCGACCTCGCGCATCCGAAGGTCATCGCCACGCCCAAGCATCTTGCCGCGCATAGCGGACCCGAGGCGGGGCGCGACGGGTTCGATGTCGATATCTCGCCCCACGACCGCGAGGCGACGTTCCTGCCCGCGTTCCGGCTTGCGCTGACCGAGGGCAAGGCGCTGTCGACGATGTGCGCGTATAACGCGATCCACGGCGTTCCCGTGTGCGCGTCGGAGCCGTTGCTGACCGAGACCGTGCGGAAGCAATGGGGCTTCAAGGGGCTGATCGTGTCCGACTGCGATGCGGTCGGGAATATCTCGAACTACCATTATTATCGGCCCGATACTGCGAGCGGATCGGCGGCGGCGATT
>Ga0308169_10002362_pt1 | contig 19712 bp, 16 predicted proteins | sample PhyBR1_2_FD_202139 | JGI IMG/M metagenome (GOLD analysis project Ga0308169, IMG submission 202139) | Phyllosphere microbial communities from UC Gill Tract Community Farm, Albany, California, United States - DLSLSB.R1 | ecosystem: Host-associated > Plants > Phyllosphere > Unclassified | place...
CCCGCCCCCTCCGCGCCCGCACCCGCAGCGTGTTCGGCACCGAGGTCGTGTACGACGTGCCGAACCACGTCCTCATGGAGCAGAAGAAGTTCGTCAAGTTTGGGCTCACGACCGACAACTTTCGGCGCTACGTCGGCCTGATCCGTACAGAGGTGCGCGACTACATCTCGAAGCACGTGTACGCCGATGGGGTACGTCTCTCCTGCTCTCTCTCCTCTTCCTCCTTCTCTGCTGCTTCCCTGGGAGAGCCGCACTGACGCCGCACGAACCCGCCCGCCCGCAGACGACCCAGACGGGCACGGCGATCGACGCCTTCACGACCTCGAGCGAGATCACGATCCTCACGGCGAGCGCGACGCTCCAGGGGCACGAGGTGCGCGCCGCCATGGACAAGAGCTTTGCCCAGCTGTACCACGACCTCGATGGCGGGTTCACGCCGCTTGTGCGTCGGCTCTTCCTCTCTCTTCCTCGGCGAGTCCGAGCGGGCGTCAAGCTGGCTCGAGAGCTCGCCTGGTGAGTGCAGAGGCGGCGCAAGCTGACCCCCCGACCGTGCACACGCGCGCCCGCAGAACTTCGTGTTCCCGAACCTCCCGCTCCCGTCGTACCGCCGCCGCGACCGCGCCCAGCTCAAGATGCGAGAGTTCTACATCTCGATCCTCGAGAAGCGCCGCGCGTCGCCCGACGAGGTGCGCCCTCCCTCTCTCTCTTTCGTCGTTGCGTGCGAGCGGGTCGCTGCAGAGCGAGGTTGCTGACCCTCTCTGGACGCTCCCGCCCGCCCGCAGCCGCCTCTCGACATGCTCACGGCACTGCAGAACCAGCAGTACAAGACGGGCGAGCCCCTCACCGACAAGCAGATCGCGCACATCATGATCGCGCTCCTCATGGCGGGCCAGCACACGTCGGCCGCGACGGGCGCGTGGGCCATCCTGCGCCTCGGCGAGTTCCCCGACCTGCAGCGGCGCCTGTACGCCGAGCAGGTCGAGCACTTTTACGACGCCGCGACGGGCACGTGGCGCGAGCTCGAGTACGACACGCTCCAGACGCCGCTCCTCATGGCCTTCATCAAGGAGCTCCTGCGCTGCCACCCGCCGCTCCACTCGCTCATGCGCAAGATCATCCTCGACTGCCCGGTCCCGACCACGGTCGGGTCCCCCGCCGCCGAGCCCGGCCAGTCGAGCTCGTGGAGGAAGCGCACCGAGGGCGTCGAGTACGTCGTGCCCCGGGGAGAGTTTGTCCTCGCCGCGCCCGGGTACTCGCAGGTCGACGAGGGGATCTGGGGGCCCGACGCCAAGGAGTTCAGGCCCGAGCGGTGGATGGACCAGGGCGAGGGCGGGCGGGTCCCGGGTGAGGAGGACGAGGGCGAGGAGGACTACGGGTGGGGCAAGATCTCCAAGGGCGGCAAGAGCGCTTGTGCGTCCCTTCTCCCTCTCTCTCTCTTCTCCTCTCGCCCTCGACGCCTCGTCGAGCCTCTCGCTGACTCGCCCCGACAACGCCCGCCCGCCCGCCCGCTCGCAGACCTCCCCTTCGGCGCCGGCCGCCACCGCTGCATCGGCGAGCAGTTTGCCAACGTCCAGCTCGGCACCATCATCGCGACGCTCGTGCGCGAGAACGAGTGGACGCTCGACCAGAAGTTCCCCGGCAACGACTACACGGTGCGTCCCCCTCCTCGTCCTTCCTCTCCCGCTCTCAGGGGCTCGCGGCCCTGAGAGCGAGTACGCACGTTGTGGAGCGAGGCTGACTCGTGCACGCACACGCACACGCAGACCATGATCGTCATGCCCGAGGCGCCGAGGAACGTCAGCTTCAAGCGCCGCGAGGGCGTCAAGGCCTGAGCGCTGCGACGTTCGTTCGGGCGCTCGAGTCGGGTCGGGTTGGGTCGGCGAGGACGGGCGCGAGGGGGCGCGAGGAGAGAGTGGAGGGAGGGGCTCGTATGGACTCTCTAGAGCATTGCTAATCGCAGGTATCTCGGCGTTGTCGTCTGAGACGAGCAGGGAGAGAGAGAGCTTGCTCGAGCTCGACTGGCTCTTCCTCGGCTGCTGCTCTTGCCCGCTCGGCTCTTCTCCGCACGGTTAGCAGCTTGGCTCGAGAGCAGCAAGCGCTCATCTCGTCGGCGAGGTCCGTGCGAGAGTGCGCAGGCGAGGGAGGCTCGTGCGGCGCGCCCGCGGAAGTTCCGCTCTCGCTCTCTCAGGCGGACGAACGACGTCCGAGCGACGCACGATGACAATGCACAGATCCACAAGGTACCCAGAGAGAGAGACCGAGACGAGGTGACGAGTCTAGAACCGGGGAGACAGGGAAGAGAGAGGACGAGGACGAGGAAGCGAAAGAGGGCGAGAGGGTCCGTGCACGAGGGAGGAAGGGGAGGGTGGACGGCTCAGAAGCGGAAGAGCATGATGGCCGGGTTGAGGATGATCGGGTAGAGGATGCTGCGAGGAGAGAGAGAGGCGAGGTCAGGATGCGTGGCCGTCGAGGAGAGCGAGAGAGGAGGGGGACGAGGGGGACGAAGAGGAGGGAAAAGTAGGACGCACTGTCCGGCTGCGAGCCACAGGGGCGGGAACATGATGGTGATCTCGCTGATCTGCCACGTGAGCGGCACCAGGCTCGTCGACAGGATCGCGATCCCGGCGACGACGACGGCGCCGAGCCCGAACGTCAACCAGTGCCGCTTGAGGACGACGGGCAGCTCCTCCTGGATCGTAGGGACCTCGAGATCCTTCTTAGTCGCTGCCCACGACATGTTGTAGGACGTGACGTGGGCCAAAAGCGCCGTCATGACGTGGAACGACAGGCCCGTGAAGAAGAGGATGGCGACTGGCGCGTTGCTGAACCCTTGCCAGAGGGCCGTGCGCAGCGTCGCACTCTGCGACCGGTACCGCGACACGGCAGTAGCGAACGTCGAGGCGCCGGCCTGTAGACAAAGGTCGGGTTAGGAAGGTCCGCTCGAGTGCGAGAGCGAGAGGGGGGAGGGGGAGGCAGGGGACGAGCGACGCACGAAGACGACCATGATCGAGAGGAGCGTCGAAAAGGCCGGGCGGAACGCGCCCGAGAGGTCCCAGATGAACTCGCCCTCGAGGAAGTAGAAGGCGACGACCATTGGGGGGGCGATGGCGAGCGCCCAGTAGCTCGCGATGTAGCTGCGGGCGCGGTTCAGGACAGGTCAGCTTAGTCCGACAGTGCAGGAGAGAGGCCGATGAGAAGGGCGTGGACGAGGGAGACTCACGAGATCGAGCTGATCTTGCACGGCAGCGGCGACTTGCCGCCGACGAAGCCGATGAAGAGCCTCGAGATCGGCCCGCGCGTGAACCAGTACCTGAATGGCTGCCAGACCATCTCGGAGCAGCCAAAGGCGTACTTCTGCCACCGGTTGAGCTCGTCGTCGCAGCTGAGCGAGACGCCCTCCTCGAACTCGAGCTTCGAGTAGGTCGCCCAGCGCGTGATGTAGCCGGCCCGGACGCTGCGAGCGAGCGCGACGTCAGCGAGACGTCGACGAGGAAGACGACGAGGAAGGGCGAGAGGACGCACAGGTTGAGCGTCATGACAAAGTCCTCCGAGACGTGCTCCTCGCTCCAGATCTTGCCCTCGGGGTTGGCCTGCGCCTGGTGCTGCAGCGCGCTCCACCGCAGGAAAGCGTTGTGGCCCATGAACGGGCTCGTGGCGCCGTTGGCGACTCCCCAGCTGATGCTGAAGTTGACCACCTTCGTGAAGAACGAGATGCTGCGGGCGCGGAGGTCAAAGCGTCAGCACCAGCCTGTTGCCTGAACAGGCTCGAGACCGTCGGACGCACTAGTTCTCAAAGTACCCAGCTCCCGCGAGGAAGGTGCCCGAGCAGTGCTGCAGGACGGCGACCTCGGGCGACGCCTGCATCTCGCACGCCGCGTCGAGGAGGCAGTCGCGAGGCACGCGCGTGTCCGAGTCGATCCTGCGCAGCGCGAGAGACGTGTCAGCGTGTGCTCTCAGCAGCGAGTACGAGCTCGCGTGAGAGGAGGAGAGCGAGGGAGAAGAGGACGCACAGGAGGATGAGCTCGCCAATCCGGATGTTGCCGGCACCCCAGACGATGTCGTCCTTCTCCTTGAGCGCCTCGGCAAAGGCCGACTCGTACAGGCGGTCCTCGTCGGCGAGGGACCAGGCTGCGAGGCTGTCGATGTCGGCCGGGCGGCGCTCGTCCATGAGGTGCTCGACGCGGAGCGAGAGGGCGTGCGTAACGTTGAGGTTGGACGACTTCTTGAAACGACCGGCGCGGTTCTCCTTGGGACGAGCGACCCAGCCGCAGTTCCACTTGTCGTAGTAGTCCTTGCGCCGTTCGACCTCGTCGGCGCCGACGAGCTGCAGGCCGTCCTCGCAGACGATGATCGAGGCTGTGCCGCCCTGGAGCTCGTAGGTGCGGATCGCCTGCGAGACCGACTCGATCGTCGGCGCGAGGACTTCCTCGAGCGACTCCTTGTCTGCGCGCAAGAGAGGGAGAGCGAGGAAGAGAGGAGAGGGAGAAGGTCAGCGAGGCGGTCCAACTTGGGAAGGTCCCTTTCGAGCGAGCTGCGACGCACAGACAGGCATCATGATCGTCATGTGCGGCAGCTGGCCGACGTAGCGACGAGGCGGGGGGACGGCCGAGTAGTGGAGCGAGTTGCGGCCCATCTGACCGATCGGGGCGAAAAGCTGAAGGACTGCATTTGCGGGTCGACAAGGTCAGCCGGGAGGTCCCGAATTCAGCTCAACAGAGACAGGAAAGCGACGCACTGACGCCGATGAGAGACTCTGCGAAAAAGAGCCTGTGCGCCGAGAGCGTCAGCAAGCTGCGCAACGACGAGAAGCCGAGGCGACGACGTCGGGACAGTCGAAGCACCGCCTGACAAGGTAGAACCGGCAAGTAGCTCACGCGACGAAGAACTGCAGAGAAAGAGATCCGTTAGCTTCAGATGCAGCCGAGCGAGAGACCGCAACAGAGGCGAAAACGACGCACGAGGAAAGGGAGAGCTGCAAAGATGCACAGCTGCATGGTGGCGTTCTTGCCGATGAGCAGGAACTCGGAGAGGACGATGCGGATGAGGAGGGCGCAGAAGGTGAAGTCGAGGGCTATGGCGAGGCCGACGTGAGCCGAGTGGACGAGAGGGAGCGTGCGGTCGTCGTGCGGGATGGCGCCGCCCTCGACCTTCTCGACCTCGCCGTCGGCGAACGCCTCCTCGTTAATGCCCGTGAGCGACGGCGAGGACTGGAACGGGTCGCGAGCCATCGACAGCGTGAAGAGGCTGGACTGGGTCGTCGAACGTCGGGAGCCTCGGCGCAGCGTGCAGTTGAACACGTAGTCGACGAGCTTGGCCTCGAGGTCGGCGACCGTGTCCTTGAGCTCCGAGACCTTGTCGGCCCAGATGACGAGGCGGCGCTCGTTGCGGATGAAGCAGGCGTGTTGAGCGACACGAGCGCGCGCAAGGCTGTTGCGACGAGGGGAGGCGAGTCAGCTCCAGCGTTCGTCGCCGTGAGTGTAGCCTGAAAATTACAGAGAGAGGCGAGGAAGGTGCTCACTCGGGCATGTCGTCGACGACCTGGATCTGGGTGAGCGAGTCGAGCGAGAACGAGTCGACGTCCGGGTGCAGGCTGCCAAGGATGACCCTGACGACGTCGGCACTGTAGGTCACGGCGATCTCGCAGTTAAGGCCGTTGAGCGCCTCGCCGAAAGCGGCCTCGCGCTGGTCCTCGGGGAACGTGATGTAGCGGCGCTTGCCGAGGCGGAGAGCGACGCCGTCGACGAGCTCGGTGCTGAGCTTGATCCAGCGCTTCTCGAGGCATAGCTGGTACGTGTGCTCGGCCATGAACTTGTACGAGACCTCGGCCTGCAGCGAGAGAGGAAGAGTCAGCGTCTTGGGCGTGCATGAGGGAAGGTGAGGGTGCTCGGTTGCGGACGCACCTGGAGACCGTTGACCAGCTCGGGCAGCATGTCGATGTCGTCGACCTTCTCGTCGGTCTTCTCGTCGAACTTCGCCTCCTCGTCGACAGCGGGAGGAGGAGGCTTGCGGCCGAAGAGCCGAGAGGCGAGCGAGCGAGGCTTCGAGTCAGTGTCGCTGCGACCGACGAAGGACGGTCAGCTCCTGCACACACATCTCAGGGGAGGAGTGAAAGACGACGACGTACACCATGATGAGCCCTGGTCGAAGGCGCAAGAGGTAGCGATGAGAGGAGGAGCCGAAGGTGAAAGGTGGAGGAAGAGGATGGCCTTGACGCGATCGAGACGGCCGAGCGAGACGGGGAGGAGGGACGGTGGTCGACGAGGGGACGAGGGAGCGGTACAGAAGAGAGAGAGAGAGGAAGCGAGAACGACGAGAAGCCTAGCAAGCGGTGGACTCGAGGGCGCGACGAACGAGCGGTCGAGGCGCCGGTCGCGTTCCCGGCCTGATCGCGCATCTCCGTGCGCCGACGAGCCCGCACCTCTCGCCCGGAGCTCACGAGCTGCTGGAGACACACTCCTGGGCAGCGAGAGACAGGCGCTGGAGTCGGAGGACCTGCCGCGCTCGCAAACTTGCGAGGCGACGAGCAGGAGATCTCCGAGGCGGCCGACGCCCCGGGCTCGACGAGCTGTCGCATCGGCCATGCTGTGTCTTGTGCGCACGTCCGCCAGGCGGGCCCTTGAGGCGGCGAGCAATCTCGAGGCGGTGCCAGCGAGGAGCGCGAGCAGGCGCCGACGAGAGGGTGAGACGGACCTGATATCCGGCAGACAGGCGGAGAGCAAGCCGTTCATCAGCCAGCTGGGCTAGAACAGGAAGCTGTGAGGCACAGCTCGCGAGCAGGACAAAGGCCTCAGCCCGTCTGCGAGGGTGCCGAGCTCCAAGCGAGGGGGCGAAGCGGAGCCAAGGGGCGCGGCGGAAACCGCGACGTTGGCGGTCGACCGGCCTATCAAACCTGTCTCGGCCGGCGATTGTCGAGACCCATCGCCCGGCCCGAGTCTCGCCCGCCAAGCCGGAGCCCGGGGCCGAAAAGGACGAGCGAGCGCGTCACTCTTTCCTGCTCGAGGTGCTCCCCGCAGCTCCTCGCGCTGAGACGAGCCCTTCGTCCTCACCCTCAACTCGACTCTCCCCCTGTGCTCCGCCAGACATGGGGGCGGACTCGCCGGCGGTGCTGCTGGAACCCTTGCTGTCCTCTCTTGGCTTTGATCAGGAGCCGTGGGAGCGGATGCCCGCTGGACACCTCGTCCGCCTCGAACCAGACGCCGCCTCTCGAGTCGACCGCAACGGCGGCGTGTGTGGGGGGACAGGGCGCGGTGTCTCGATGGCTATCCGGACTTACATGATACCCTCGTTCGAGCGCGCGGCGCCGGCTCGCCGAGGCACCGCCGCCGCTCGTCCGAAGCCTCGAGCCGCCCCGCCGTCCAGGCGGCCACGGAGGGTCCATGAAGGAGCTGGCGCTCGTCCTTCTTCCGCTTCTTCTCCTTCTTCGTGCTCGACCTCGCTTTCAAGATGTCATCGTCCATCCCTCGCACCAACTCGGACGCCAGCTTGGCCAGCCCTCCTCAAACCGTCTCGTCGTCGGCATCCGCCAGCTTGGCCAGCCCTCCTCAAACCGTCTCGTCGTCGGCATCCTCCAGCTCCGGCATCCACTCGGCGCCCTCCAGCTCTTTCTCCTCGCCCATCTCGACCACGAGCCGCAGTGCAGCTCGCCGTCGGCCGGTTCGTCTCTGGCGCAAGACCCATGTCCACCGTGCGTCGCCCTTCCCTCTCTCTCTGCGGCTCTCTCGGCCCCTCTTCCTGAGCTGACTCGTCCCCTGCCTTACACTCTGCTTCCCCTCCAGCCGACGACCTGAGCGCCCGAACGCCGTGGTACGACACGCCCGTCGGCAAGAGCACGTTGCGCAAGACGAGGTGGACGTGCCTCGGCTTCTCCTCAATCGGCCTCCTGTCGGCGGCAGCACTCATAGGTACGTCCTCTCATTCCCTCTCTCTGTCTCGACGCCTCCCGCTCAAAGCTGAGAGCTGATTCGAGCGCCTCTCTCTGCAGTCACGGCCTACCTCTCCCTCCCCAAGCACAAGTACTGTCTCGTCCTTGACGAGCAGTTCGCCGGCGACACGCTCGACTCGTCCATCTGGGAGCACGAGGTCCAGGTCGGCGGCTTCGGCAACGGCGAGTTCGAGATGACGACGTCGTCGCCGAACAACTCGTACATCGAGGACGGCAAGCTCATCATCGTGCCGACCCTCACCTCAGACCGCCTGGGCGTCGACGCCATCACGAACGGCTTCGTCATGAACCTCACGGCCGACGGCACGTGCACGTCCGACAAGCTCTGGGACTGCGTCGCCTTCTCCAACTCGACCGTCGGCAACTACTCGGTCATCCCGCCGATCCAGTCGGCGCGCCTCACGACCCGTCTCTCGAGGTCGATCCGCTTCGGCAAAGTCGAGGTCAAGGCAAAGATGCCGACGGGCGACTGGATCTGGCCTGCGAGTGCGTCGAGCCGCTCTCTCTGTTGTCCTAAGCCGACGAGCGCGATCGCTGACGCCCTGCGCCCGCTCTTCGTTCCTTTTCCTCTCCCTCGCTACCTCTCGCCCTCCTTCTCCTCTCGCTTCTCCTACCCCTCGCAGTCTGGATGCTTCCTCGCGACAACGTGTACGGCGAGTGGCCCGCATCTGGCGAGAGTGCGTCCCTCTCTCGCTTCCGCTCGAGCCCCTCCTCCTCCGGCCCTCCCTCTCTCTCCCTCCCTCCCTCCCTCCTCCGCCTCCGCCTCCTTTTGCCCACAGCTGACGCTCGGCTTCCCCTCGCAGTCGACATCGCCGAGAGCCGGGGCAATCGCGTCCAGCACTCGTGGGACCGCACCGTCAACGCGATCGGCTCGGCGCTTCACTGGGGGCTCGACGCCATGTCGGACCGCTACAAGTCCACGCAGGGCCAGTTCATGCTCAAGCGGCACTACGCCGACGAGGTGGCCTACACGTACGGCCTCGACTGGGACCCGAAGGGCATGCGGTTCTGGAGCGACACTGGCCTGAGGGCGGACAAGCGCGTTAACTTTAACCAGCCGTTCTGGGACCGCGGCTCGCTCTCGTCGGTCCAGGTGAACGGCTCGATCGCCGTCAACCCTTGGACGTCGGCCGAGGTTCCCAACGCTGCGCCGTTCGACCAGGACTTCTACCTCATCCTCTCGGTCGCCGTCGGCGGCACGAACGGCTGGTTCCCGGACTCGGGCGACAAGCCCTGGAGCAACAACGCACCGGTGCGTCTCCTTCTTCCTCATCATCGGGCCTCTCGAGCGCGCCGTGCTGACCCTGCGCTCTCACTCGTCCTGCAGAACGCCGCGCGCGACTTCTGGAACAACCGCGCCAAGTGGCAGCCGACGTGGCCCGAGGACCCGAAGGAGCGTGGCATGGTTGTCGAGTCGGTCAAGGTGTGGCGCATCGCCGAGCCGGGCGAGACGTGCGCCGCATGAGCGCACTCGAGCCTCGACGAGCCTGCGCCCCGGACACTTTCTCCCTTTCTCCCTTCTCGCCGCCATAGACTGCCTTGTAGCTCGCCTTGATTGCCCCTCGCTCTTGGGTTCCTGTATCTGCGCGCGGTCTCCTCGTCGTCCGTGTGCTCCTACGCGAGCAGCGTCGAGAGGGACGGTCCGTGCGCTCACGGCTCGAGAGGAGAGGGTGAGCGCGGCAAGCCGGTCGGGTCCCCACATCTGCTGCTCGGCGCTCCCTCCGCCCTCCTTGCTCTTCTTTCTTGCCTCACCTGCGCAGCCGCTACCATCAGCCAAGCACCTCGATCATGAAGCGCATCGCTCAGCAGCACCGCAAGGCGTCAACTGCAGCCCTCCATCGCACCGCCGGCGCCCGCTGCGTCGTGCCCGCCCGGCTCTCGGCAGCACACCCGAAGCTCTCGTCGTCCGCGACCGCGCTCCACCAGGGCTCGTCTCCGAGTGCGTCCAGTTCTCCATACCTCTGAGCAGCTCCCTGTGCATCCCACGCTGACCCTCCTTCCTGCGCGACAGCGTTGGCACCCCTCCCCCACCTCTCTCGTCGGCATGCCTCGACCGTCTCGTCGCCCTCTTCGCCCAACTCGGCGACGACTTCGAGCTCCCGCAAGCCGCTCTTCGACAAGATCCTGGTCGCCAACCGGTGCGTCACAGTCTCGGCACGCCCTCGCACTTCGACCGCGCTCGTCCGCTGACCCTGCTCTTCCTCTCCTTCCCTCGTGCAGCGGCGAGATCGCGTGCCGTGTCTTCAGGACGGCGCGCAAGCTCGGCATCAAGACGGTCGCCGTCTACAGCGACGCTGACCGCGACTCGATGCACGTCAAGCTTGTGCGTCCTCTCTACGAACCTGCCGCGCTCCTTCTGCCTCGCGGCCGTCGCTGACCCTGTCGTAACGACGCAGGCTGACGAGGCGTACAACATTGGTCCTGCGCCTTCGAGCGAGTCGTACCTCTGCATGGACAAGTACATCGAGATCTGCCGCAAGAGCGGCGCGCAGGCCATCCACCCTGGCTATGGGTGCGTCCTGCTCCCTCTCGTCCCCTCGCCAGTCCTCGAGCTCTCACCCGCACACACGCTCAAGCCCGTACTTACAAGATGCCCATCCCTGCAGGTTCCTCTCGGAGAACGCCGAGTTCTCCAAGCTGCTCAAGGACAACGGCATCACCTTCATCGGCCCGCCCGAAAAGGCCATCAGGGCCATGGGCTCCAAGGCGTGCGTCTCTCTCTCCCCCTCGACGGTCCCTTGTGAGGCTCTAATCTGACTCGGACACCCCTCCACCCTGCAGCGAGTCCAAGGACGTGCGTCACCCCCTGCGGGCCCGTGCGCGCTCGACCGCTCGCGACTTTCGCTGACGCAGGTCCTGCTTCACCCGCAGATCATGCTCGCCGCCGGCGTGCCCTGCGTTCCCGGCTGGCACCCCTCGCAAGTCGACCCGTCCTCGACGCCCGCCGGCTCGCACCAAGACCCCGACTTTCTCCTCGAGCGCGCCGACGAGATCGGCTACCCGGTCCTCATCAAGGCCGTGTCGGGCGGCGGCGGCAAGGGCATGAAGATCGTCGACAAGCGCGAGGACTTCTTCGGCCAGCTCGAGAGCGCAAAGAGGGAGGCGAGGAAGAGCTTCGGCGACGACGAGGTTCTGCTCGAGCGGTACATCACGAGGCCTCGCCGTGCGTCCCCTCCCTCTCCTCTCACTCCCCATCTCCTCAGACTCCGCCTGTGCTCTCGGGGCTGCATCTGCAAGAGTGTGCGCCCAGCGGCTGCGCGAACCCTGACTGACGCCTCGACTTGCCCGCGCCCGCGCACAGACGTCGAGGTCCAGATCTTCTCCGACTCGCACGGCAACCACCTGTCACTCTTTGAGCGCGACTGCTCGGTCCAGCGTCGGCACCAGAAGATCATCGAGGAGGCGCCGGCGCCGGGCCTGCCGCAGGAGCTGCGCGAGCGGCTGTACGAGGAGGCGCGCAAGGCCGCCAAGGCGGTCGGCTACCGAGGAGCGGGCACGGTCGGTGAGTCCTCTCTCTTCGGGCCTGATTCGTGCGAGAGACCGACGGCGGGACGCGCACTGACGGTTTCTCGGGCTCACCGCGCAGAGTTCATCCTCAACGCCGACAACATCGAGGAGTTCTTCTTCTGCGAGATGAACGTCCGCCTGCAGGTCGAGGTGCGTCTTCTCATTCTCCTGCCGTCCTGGCGCAGCGACCCTGGCTGACCTCGTGCGCGCCGTCCGCAGCACCCGGTCACCGAGATGGTCACGGGCGTCGACCTGGTCGAGTGGCAGCTCGAGGTGCGCTCAGCCCTTCTCTCTCTCTTTACAGGCTGCCTTACACGGTGCACGAAGTTGACACGCGGCACGTGTGCGCAGGTCGCGGCGGGCAACTCGATCCCGCTCTCGCAGAGCGAGATCACGTGCACGGGCCACGCCTTCGAGTGCCGCGTCTACGCCGAGAACCCTCGCAAGTGCGTTTCGTTCCAGCTCTTCGACGACAAGGTGAACTGCTGCTGACGACGTGCTCGCTCCTGCAGCGGCTTCCTCCCCGACACGGGCCTCCTCCTCCACCACCGCCCTCCACCTTCGTCCGAGACGGTGCGCATGGAGACGGGCTTCGAATCTGGCGACGAGATCAGCGTGCGTCGCTCCCTCCTTTCCCTGACGCAGCAGCTTCGCGCGCGCAGTCGCTGACTCGCTCCCCCTCGGGGTCCGTGCGCAGGTCCACTACGACCCGCTCCTCTCCAAGTTGATCGTCTGGGGCACGGACCGCGCCGCCGCTCTTCGCTCGCTCCGCAAGGCGCTCAACGAGTACCAGGTGGTCGGCCCGGCGACCAACCTCGAGTTCCTCGGGCGGCTCGCGGCCAACGAGGCGTTTGGGAAGGCCGAGGTCGACACGGCGTTCATCCCTGTGCGCCCTGTCGTGCTCCTCGTCGCAGCTCTAGTAGGACGAGCGCGTGTAGCTGACACTCTCGCCTCTCGCTCGCAGCGTCACTACGACTCGCTCTTCCCGCCCCTCCCGCCTGCGTCCGCCTCAACCCTTGGCGCCTCGGCCCTTTTCCTCGCCGAGCGCGAGCGCGCGCACTTTGCCAGCCTCGGCCACCAGTCGGCCTGGACCGACTCGAAGCTCGCCGCCTTCCGCTCCAGCATCGGCTCGCAGGGTGAGGGTCGGTACTGGCGCGAGTACGAGCTCGCCGGCGTCAAGGGCAAGGGCGAGGCCGAGGGCAACGACGTGCTCACGACCGTCAAGGTCGGCCCGAGCCTGCAGCAGGATAGCTCTGCGCCCGAGGGCGCCCTCGACGTCGAGCTCACCCCGAGCGCTGGCTCGGCCGACGCCGCCGCCGAGGCCGTCCTCTTCTCGAACGTCTCGCCCGAACTCGCGCCCAGCTCCCTCGCCGCCCCGAACGCGACGACGCTCCTCGCTCACCTCGCCTCTACCCTTTCGCGCGTCGACATCGTCTCGGCGCCTCCTCCAGCCATCGCTTCGACGCCGGGCGACATCCAGGGCGAGACGCTCCACCTCTTTAACGGCGCCGAGGCGTTCGCCGGCGCGGTCAAGGTGGTGCCGCCGAGCTGGATGAGCAAGGTCGGAGCGGCAGCAGGCGGTGGAGCGGCGGCCAAGGGCGGCGCGAGGGCACCGATGCGTGCGTCCATCTTTTTCTCGCTCTCCTCCTCTTGCAAGACCGGGAGCCCTGACACGCTCGAGCCCTCGCAGCGTCCAAGATTGTGCAGGTCTTCGTCAAGCAGGGCGAGCACGTCGAGGAGGGTGCGCCACTCGTGGCCGTCGAGGCGATGAAGACTGTGCGCTCGAGCCTCTCTCTCTCTCGCTGCCGGGCTCATCCAGCTGTTGCTGACTCGCCTTTCTCGCTTCTTCTCCCTCGCAGGAGCACGTGCTGCGCGCGCCCAAGGCCGGCGTCGTCGCTAAGGTCGTCGTCAAGGAGGGCGACCTCGTGCCCGAGGGCAAGGTCCTCGTCACGTTCGAGGAGGAGGCGGCGGTCGAGGCGGAGGCGGACAAGTAGATGCGCGTGAGTAGGCAAGCTCAAGGATACCCACTCTCTGCAACTCAGTTCCAAGCTATCGTCTCTGCCGAGTGCGAGAGACTTGGAGAGCGCGAGCGAGAGCGAGAATAGGCTCGTGCTGCATAGGTGGCTCGCTGTCTACAGATCCTGCTCCGCTACTCGACGACGACCCAGAGCGGCCTCTCGAGCATCGTCTCGCTCCCGTCTGCGAGGTCGACGATGCGCAGCGCCTCGACGACGTGGGCGCCAGGCCGGATCGCGAGGAAGCGGATCCCGACCGAGGCGCACGAGTTTGGGGCGAGAGGCCTGCGAGCGCATGACCAAGGCGGTCGTGAGAGAGTCAGTAGAGCGTCGCAAAGAAGAACGGGCGACGACGGCCTCGAAAATTGAGAGGGAGAGAGGCGGACGCACCCGATCCGGACGTCGTTTTCCAGCGGCACCAGCCTCGCGACCTTCTCGTCGTCCTCGTCGCGCGCCCTCCTCGCTCCTGCGCGCGGCCCTGCTGCCGACGCCGCTACCGTCGACACCGCACTGCCGACGCCGACCGTGAACCGCTTGACCTGGTCGCTGTGGTTGAACAGGAACACCTCGACCAGGAACACGTCGAGCAGGTTCACCCTCGGCATGCGCGACGTCGCCCGGCTCGTGCGCTCTGCTTGCGCGCGCAGGGCCGCCTCGCCGTCATAGACCTGGAAGAGCGGCGGCGAGGGGAGCGGGCTCGCGCTCGGCGAGGGCGACCCGGACGGCGGCTGCGAGGCGGGAAAGGCGAAGCGGGGCGTCGCGTGCGGCTCGGCTGCGTCGCTCGCTGGTGCTGCGACTGGCGCTGGCGACGGAGCCCGAGAGATGGCGAGGCCGGGGAGGACGGCCGGCGGGAGGTGCGCGTTCGTGCGCCCGGTTGCGGCGGCAGCGGCGGCGGTGGAGGTCGACGACGGCCCGGTCGATACAACGTCGCCTCCTGCGCCGGCGAAGGGTGTGCGGCGGGACTTGGCGGCACGGAGCGGGACGAGCGAGACCGAGATGAGGAGGTTGCCGACCGAGTGCTGCGGCGGCGGCGGCGGCGGCGGCGGCGCGGGTAGACGACGCGGCTGCTCGGCCACAGCGTCGTCCTGCGGCACGAGCGCTGGATCTTCGAGGCCGAGGCCGAGCGTCGACGACGATGGCGCGGCCGGCCAGCTCGTGCGCTCAGGCCCCGTCGGCGGCTGCGGCGACACCGCGCCGCTCCCGCCGCCCGGTACAAGCCCGCTCATCCAGCTCGTGCGCCTCGCCTCCTTGGGCCGCGCATCGAGGCGCGCCGCGCTCGCCGCACCGCTCATCGAGCCCGGCAGGCTCACGCGCTTGGCCGCCGCCGCGACAGCGCTGCCGATCCCGCTCGCCGCGGCGGTCGCGCCGCCGCCGCCGTGCATGGGCGACGGCGTCTCGGTGCGTACGGGCGTCGCGATGTGCGGCGTCGACGAGGCGGCGGACGCGGACGAGCCCGGCTCGGCGCTGCCCGGCGGGAGCGAGAAGAAGCGCTTTGCGGCCGGGCCGACGAGCGACGGCGTCGGTGCGGGCGCAGGCGGTGCGCCCGGGGTCGGTGGGAGCGCTCGTGCTGTAGATGAGGCGGCCGATGACGGGCGCGCCGAGGGCACGGGTGCGAATCCGGCGTTCTTGCGGTTGAGGACGGGCGAGCGCTGCGAGAGAGCGGCGAGGGACGACATGGTGTGGCGCTTCGAGCCGGCGACGGACTCGACTTGGACGTTGGTCGAGGGGGAGGGCCGGAGCGGGAGGCGCCCTGCGGCGTGCGAGGGCGGGAGGAAGGGGAGGGCGGCGCCGATCGAGGTCGGGCGGGCGGCGGCGGGGTGCGAGGCGCAGGCGAGCTGGGTCGCGAAGGCGGTGCGGTGAGGCTGAGAGCCGGGACGGGCGAGGGACGAGATGTCCAGGGTCGTGTGCCACCGGCAGGCGAACGGCGCCGTCGCCGCCTCGTCGCGGTCGACGTCCTCCTCCTGCTCGAGCCCGATGTCGCCGTTCTCGCCCGCGCCGTCGGGCACGTCGTAGCCGCCCTCTTGCGCGACTCGCCGCCGTCGCCGCACGACCGACCGCCCAGTGACGACGACCGTCACCTTGCGCTCGAGCGCGCTCCTCCCCGCCGCGCTGCCGCCGCTCACCCGCCTCTCCCCTCGCGCTCCTGCCGCGCGCTCTTCCTCCTCGTCCTCCTCATCGGGCACTGCGCCTAGCCCCGGCCCGCCGAACCGGCCCCCGCCCTGCAGCGCCAGCGCCGGGCTGAGTGCCACTGCGCGCGGCACGCTCGTCGCCGCGCCCGCCTCGGCGCCGCCGCCGCCGCCGCTACCGGCTGCAGCGAGCGTCCCTGACGGCGCGCCGGGGACGCGCGCGAGCGCGTAGACGAAGTTGTGCTGGGCGGGCGAGCCGGCGGCGAGGCGGAGGTGGAGGGACGGGCGGTCGGGCGGGGACGAGGTCGAGGTCGGGGCTGGGCGCACGACGGGTCGCACCTCGAGGTCGTGCACGGTCGTGGAGGAGGGGCCGGCGTGCGAGGGAGCGAGGGAGCGCGGCGGCGCAGCACCCTCGACGGTGACCTCGACCGAGTCGACCACGAATGCCTCGTCCTGGGCGTCCTCGCCGCCCGCGCCGCCGGGCGCTCTTGCCGCCGGGCCGCGCACCTCGACGCACAGGACGAGGCCGAGCTCGTCCTCGTCGCCGCCTCCCCCGCCGCCGCCGCCTCCGCCGCGCGCGCCCGCGCCGTGCTGCGCAAAGACGCCCTGGCCGTCTGCGAGCCCGAGCGCGCCGACGGGGCAGGGTACGGCGCGCAGGTCGACGTGCACCGCCGGGCGGAGCGGCAGGACGCGCCGGACCGAGCGGCGCAGGGACGGGTGGTGCGTGTGCGCGGCGGCGCGGTGCGAGGGGTCGCCCGACGAGGACGAGGTCGACGAGCTGGCTGAGAGGGTGCGCGTGTGCGAGATCGAGATGGTGCGCGAGCGCGGGACGGGGAGGGAGGGCGGTGGTTGAGGGGAGAAGGAGGACAGGCGCGAGAAGGGGAGGTGCAGCGGGTGGGACGAGATGGGCGCGAGGGCCGAGAGGAGGTTGACGTCTGTGACGGGCACAGCGTCAGCTTCATGCAGTCGGCGAGCGACGCGAGGAAGGAGAGAGGAGACGCACCGTCGTAGCTGTCCTCCATGTACTCCTCGTCGTCGTCGTCCGCCTCGTGCCCGCCCAGCTCGAGAGCATCCCCGCCCGCTGCCGCGCCGCCGTCCTTGGCCCGCTCGAGCAAGAGCGCGAGTTTGGGGTCGTCCCGGAGCGTGACGGCGACCGTGATGGCGAGCCGCGGGTCGCGCAGCTGCGTGCGGACGAACGCTGCGCGCGCAGTCGGAGCGTCAGTCTCTGCGCAGAGGAGGGGGGGCTTAGAGAAGGAGAGAGGGGGACAGGGACGCACGCAAGTCGCACTCGAGGAGCCACACGCCGACCCACTCGCCCTCTTGCCGCCCTCGCGCGACCCACACGCGCGCCTTGTCGCCCGTGTGCGGGTGCGCGCGCGCGACGTGCACCTCGTTCGCGGCCACAGCGTGCGCCTCGCGCGTCGGGGTTGAGGCGGCAGCGTGCGCCGGGTAGGGCGCCGGCGTGAGGGGTGCGCGGGCGAGGCCTGCGCCGGCGCCGTGGAGGGACGACGAGCGCTGGGGGAGCGGCGGCGGGCCGGGCGGGGTAGTCGGGTCGACGTAGGCGAGGTCGGCGGCGATCTGGAGGTGCGCGGTGGTCGGGAGCGAGTCGAGGAGGAGGACGGCGGCTTGGTGGCGGGTGAGGGCGGGCGGTGCTGGCTGAGCCGAGGTGGACGAGGAGGAGGAGGAGGGTGGGGGGACCGAGACGACGAGGTGGAACTGGAGCCGCTCGTCGTGGTACAGTGCGGCCCGCCTCGGCGCCTTGAGGAGTGCATCGACCCACGCGTCGGTGCGGCTCGCGAGGTCTGGGTCGGCGACGTTGGCGAGCGAGGTCGACGGCGGCGGCGAGGCGACGAGGTCGGGGCGCGCGGCGACGACCACGTCGAGCGAGGCGGCGTTGAAGAGTGCGCTCGGGACCGACATGGTGGCGCCCTCGCTCGCGCTCTGGCCGTGCGGCGTCGTCGAGGAGGCGCTCGGGTGGGGCGGCGGCGCGGGTGGTGGCTCGTGGACGGCGGTGCGGCGAGCTGTGCGACGGTGAGGCGGCGCTGTGCGGCGTGTTGGGACTCGCTCAGCAGCTTGGCCGGTCAAGCTAGTCGGAGACGCACTCGGGGTCGAGAGAGGGAGCTGGCGGAGCGGCTTGGCCCTCCTCCTCCTCCTCGCCGAGTGCGCTCACCGCTGAAGCCACTAGAGCGAACCTGCTAGCTCTTTCTCTCGCTCTCTACATCGGTCCAGTCGCGGACCCTCGAGCTCGCGTCGTCTTGTTCCTCATCCTGTCGGGCCAGCTCGCGATTCTCATCTCCCTCCTCAAGTTGTGCGTTCTCGTCCCGCTCTGGGGTTGGCGGGCGCACTCAGGGAGGTCCAGAGGGAGCTGACATGCGGTGACCGCGCTCGCAGGCTGTCGGGTACTGCTTCAGTCGTCTAGCTCTCCGAGGGCCGCCTCGCTCAACACGGCCATGGGTCCGTCCTTCTCAGCTTACCTCGCCTCGCACGATCGCGAACGAGAGCTGACGTGAACGTACATGCACAGCAAATTTCGTCATCGAGATCCCGCCTCAGCGACGTCGTCGGGTCCCGCAGAGCCGCGTGCGTCCTGTCCTCCTCCTCGCAGCGTGCAGGGCCGCCGTTCAGGAGCTGACGAGGACTCTTGCGCCCCGCCGCCGAGCGCATCCCGGATCCGTCTTCCTGCCGAGATCATCGACCTCATCATGGGCTACCTCGAGGACATCGAGGACGACCGCGAGCGTGTCGTCCTCGGCGGCCGCCTGTCGCTCGTCAGCATGCAGCTCCTCCCTCTCGGTCAGCGCGCCACCTGGAGCCGCACGGTGATCTTCTGCAACGACCGCAACCTCCTCCTCTTCACCAAGGTCCTCATAGGGCGCCCCGACCTGCTCGCGCACGTGCGCTACCTCACCTTCGCGCGGCCGATCGGTCAGAGCGTGTCGCCAAGATGGGTCGGCCGCATGGTCGAGGTCGCCGAGGGCTGTACGAGTGCCCTCAAGGAGCTCGACTGCGCGAGCGCGTGGAGCGCCGACAAGGGCAACCAGAACGTCGCGTTCAAGAGCCAGAAGTTGCTCTCCAACCTCGCACGCTCGCCCATGGCCGCCACCCTCCAGTCATTGGGTATCCGTGTCGTACTCGGCACCGACATCGCCGTCGCCGACCTCGGCGCCACCATCAACAAGTTCCGCGAGGTCAAATCGCTCCTCATCCGGTCGACATGGGCCGCACCGCTCCCTGCAGGCCAGATGGGCTTGTCCGGTAGCCTTGGCGTCACCGAGCTCATCGTCGACGATGCAGGTCTCGTCGGCCAGCGGAGCCTCTTTCACCTCCTCTCGCCGTGCCTCGTCCCGAGCCAGATCAAGCACCTGCATGTGCACATCGGGCAGGCGTCGTTTGGTGGTCCCGGGCAGCTCAGCCGCTTCACCAACCTCGTCGGCGTGCACTTCAACGCGTCCCGTGGCAGCAACTTCGGCGCCGCGCTTCCGCAGTGGGTCGCCGGCCTGTCGCACCTCCCCCACCTCGAGTACGTCTCGCTCGGCTCCAAATCACTCCTCGCCGACCCGCATTCCGGCCTGGACATCTCGACGGTCCCGCTCGATGTCCTCCTCTCGTCGCTCCCGCCCTTGGTCAAGACGTACAAGGTCGACGGCGTCTACTTCATCAACAGCCTCGGCCTCGACTTCTTCTCGCACCGCGAGCACGTCCTCGGCGACCGCAAGCGCTTCAACATGACGACGCAGGTCTATGTGCGCCTCGACGACCCCGACTTCGGCCGGCGCCGGTTCGCGCTGTGTCGGCTCAACAAGCCCGACGGCACGTCGCTGTGGGGGATCCACCGCCTGGTGCGTGCGACCCTCTCTCCTGCCTCCTGTCCGTGTCTCCTGACATCTTGACTGATGATCCTGTGTGCGCCCCTGCAGCTCCATGAGCCGTGAGCGTCCTTCGCTCGACCGCCGGCCTCGCCCTCTCGCCCTCCTCCCCGCCCTCATCGCCTTTCTCGCCTCGCTTGGTCCCCTCCTGCCTCCCAGCCGTACTCTTCGTCCCTCGGTCGCACCCACTCCCACCTGTGCTTGTCCTCCCCCTTTGCCCTAGCGCCCTCGCACGCTCTCCCCACTCGCACTCGAG
>Ga0308169_10002365_pt1 | contig 19703 bp, 12 predicted proteins | sample PhyBR1_2_FD_202139 | JGI IMG/M metagenome (GOLD analysis project Ga0308169, IMG submission 202139) | Phyllosphere microbial communities from UC Gill Tract Community Farm, Albany, California, United States - DLSLSB.R1 | ecosystem: Host-associated > Plants > Phyllosphere > Unclassified | place...
CTTGCTGACTCTCTCTTCCACTCGCAGCTGTCGTTCTCGCCTCTCCCCTCATCCGTCACTACCTCGTCAACTACGCCCGGCCGCTCATCTACTCGACCGTCATGACGCACCTGAGCGCGCTCGCCGTTCTCAAGTCGCTCGAGATGCTCGAGCAGGGTCACAGCGAGGCGGTGCGTCCTCCTCTCTCGCCTTTTCTGACAGTTCCTCCTCTCTCTGAGGCCAGCTCGACTGACTGAACAGCTCGTCTGCCTCGCAGCCCGCCGCGCACGTCCACGCACTCGCCCTCCGCCTCGTCTCGCAGCTCTCGACCGTCCTCCCTTCCACCTCCTCCGTCTCCCTTCCGCCCCACCTCCTCGCCATCGTCTCCTCGCCTTCAACCGCCGCTGCCGCCCCTCACCCGCCCACCTCGTCCATCGTCCCGCTCCTCACCTCGTTCCCTCGCCCGCTCGCCGCCTTCCTGCGCACGCGCGGCTTCCTCGCCCGCCCGATCACGTACCCGACGGTCCCGCACGGCGAGGAGCGAGTGCGAGTGTGCCTGCATGCGGGCAACACGGTGCGCGAGGTGGACGGGCTGTGCGAGGTGGTCGCAGAGTGGGCTCGAGGCGGGACGGCTTCTTTAGTGACGGTCTCTCTCGTAGCGAGGCTGTAATAAGCTCTTGATTGATGCTTAACGTTGCAGATGCGAGGAAGAGTGAGAGTGTCTAAGTGCTACTGCTGGCTCTACTGGACCTTGCCATCGAGCGCCGCCTTGACGCTCGCCTCGACCGCTCGAAGCGTCGCCGGCTTCGAGTTGAGCGACGACATGAAGTAGATGACGTTGCCGAGAGGGCGCGCGTGAATGTGGAAGGGCGCGCCGGTAGGAGCGACGGCGTCGTCGTGCGGCGTGCCGAACCGGAGCTGGCGCAGGATCGACTCGGCCGCCTTCGACTGGTAGCCCGAGCCGTCGGCCGCTCGCAAATGAATGGCGAGGACGCAGCCGAGCGCCATGACACCCTCGACGGCCGGGTGCGCCGACACGTCGCGCACGAAGTCGGCCGACCAAAAGGACCAAGCCAGCTCGGTCGGGCTCGGCGAGGCCGGCGGCGGGCCGAGCGACTGACGGCCCGGGTGCGAGGCGTGCTGGATCCAGTCGAACTTGGCGTCGTTCCACTCGCCGCGCCGGTCCATGCGCGAGAGGATGTCGAGCGTCTTGTTGGCGATGCCGCACCCGACGGCGTGCGCCGTGTACGAGTGGCCGTGGAGGAGCGCGTCGACCTTCTTGTCGCCCCAGAAGGCCCGGAAGATGGCGTCGCTCGCGAGCGTGACGGCCATCGGGACGAGCCCGCCCGTCAGGATCTTGGCGTAGCAGGCGATGTCGGGCTTGGTCTTCGAGCCGAGGAAGGTCGAGGCGGTCGTGCGGCCGAGGCGGTGCAGGCCGACAAAGACCTCGTCGAAGATGACGGGCAGCCCTTGCCAGACAGGCGTCGAGTCGATCGGCGAAGACGCCGGCGAGCCGGCGGGAGACGCGGTGGGGAAGAGGGAGCGGTTCGAGCGGACGAGGTCGACGAGGACGTGCTGATAGAGCGGGTCGACGAAGATCATGCCGCCTGCGCCCATGACGACGGGCTCGAGGACGAGCGCGCCGAACCGGATGCCGTCGCCCTTGGCGATGCGGGCCGACAGCTCGCGCTCGATCTGCTCGCGGTACGTCTGCGCGAGCGGGTCGTGCAGGGCCCGGCCGTCGACGTCGTACAGCTGGGTCAAGCTCTTGTACCGGGCGACCTCGCTGCCGTCGGCGCCGCCGCGAACGACGACCTCTCCCTGCTCGATGCGCACCTCGGGCGCGGCGAGCCAGTGACCTCGCCCCTCGTACCACTCGACGCGCTCGCTGTAGACGCCGCCCTCGCAGGCGTCCATTGCGCCGATCGTGTCGCCGTGGTAGCTGCCCTTGAGCCCGAGGACGGCGAGCTTGCGGCCCTCGGCGGGCAGGAGCTGCTCGCGGTCGGCGAATGCACGCAGCGCCATCTTGAGCGCGACCTCCATGCCCGTGCTGCCGTCGTCCGAGTAGAAGACCCGGCTCGCCCAGTCTCGCCCGACCGAGGCGAGGAGCTTCTCGGCGAGCGTGAGCGCCGGGAGGTTGGTCGCCGTCGGGAACATGACGTGCCCGAAGCGGCCGGCGGCGTGTGCGGCGGCGAGCGTGAGCTCGGGGTTGGCGTGCCCGAGGCACTGGGTCCACCACGAGGCCGAGCCGTCGAAGACCGGGGAGAGGAGGGGCTGGGAGGGACGTTGAGGGAAGGGCGACGAGGGGAGGGGAGGGTGCGACGAGGCCGAAGAGGTAGCCTGCGCGGCGGGAGGGATGACGGGGGAGGCCGACGGCTCTGGGGATGCCGCACGAGAGGCGATAGGCGGAGAGCTGGTCGAGAAGACGCTGAAGTGGTCGCCGTGCGCCGAGTCGATGACCATGACGTCCGACTCGTCCTTGACGAGGCCGTGCTGGACGAACGGCCACCAGACCGAGTCGAGCGTGCGGCGAGGTGCGGTCGCGAGGTTCGACATGCGGTCGAGGTGGACCTGCTGCAGGCGCTGGACGACGCGCTGGAGCGGCGCGTCGGCGATCTTGGCGTAGTACGCCTCGAGGTTGGCGGCGTCCTCCTCGGCCGACGGGACCTGCTTTGGCGGGTGGTCGACGACGCCGACGCGAATGCCGCGCTCCTCGAACCACCGCTCAAAGTACTCGTGGTTGGCGTAGTACGCCTCGCGGAAGACGAGGACGGCGTCGACGTCGTAGCCGCGCAGGAGGAGCGACTCGTACGCCGAGATCGTTGTAGAGATGCCGCCGAGCTCGGCCGATGCGACGAGGATGGTGGGAGGGAGGAGGGGGCGGAAGGCGTCGAGCTGCGAGGTGCCCGAGAGGGTCGGCGAGTGCACACCTGCGAGGTCGAAGAGGGTCAGCGAGGGGAGCGCAAGGGTCGAGTCCGAGTTTCGAGGGGGGGGATGACGCACCTCCTGCCGACTCGATGTACAGACTGCTGCGCTGTCCCGCCATCTCGAGCGCAAAGTCGCGCGCGTGCCGCCCGACCGCCGCCGCGAACTCGTCGTCGGTCGGGACCGTCATGGTGACGGGCCCGCCGCCGCCCGCGGCTCGCTCGACGGCGAGGTGCGGCGACACGGGCTCGTCGAAGTGGAAGAGACAGGCCGTCTTGGCGCCGGGAGCGAAGCGCTGCAGGTGGCTGCGAGGTCGGCAAGTGGGGGGCGAGTCAGCTAGGCCCGACGGCTCGCTGTGGGTGATTGAGGGGTGCAAGGAGCGCAGGACGTACAGCTCGTCGTCGCCATCGCCGCTACCGGTCCCGACAGGCTTGAGGTAGCCGACCTTTTCGCCGAGGGCGAGCGAGGCGCGGACGAGGCCGGTCGAGAAGATGCTCTTGCCGACCGAGGTGGACGGTGCGAGGACGAGGTGGGTCCTGAGATGCCTCGAGAGCATCTTGGCGGTCGTCGGCGGCGGGCAGTCGGCGGCGTCGTGCCGGTCGGGTCGGAGGGAAGCCGAGACGAGGGTTGGCGACGAGCGAGGAGGGGACGGCGACGAGAGCTCGAGACGGTGGCTGGAGTGGCTGGGCCGGTGCAGTATAGCACACACAGCTGCTGGCAGAGTAGATCTGGCGATCGAGCGCGGGTGGGACGAGCGAGAGCGCTTCATCTCTCCGAGCCCGTCTCCGCTCCCTTCCCCGCCGCGCGAAGGTGCGCCGACCTCGCACCGTTCCCTCTCTCGCGCAGACAGTCCAGTGCATGGTGCAATTGCAGCGACGGCGTCTCGTGCGGCTAGCCAAACATCTTCAACTCGATCCGTGGCGCCTCTTCGACTTGCGCTCCGCCCCTCGCGCCCGCACCGCCCGCTCCCAACGCCGCCCGGATGCTCTCCTCGAGCAGCTTGCGCTGCGCGTCTGGCAGCGCCGATGTCGCCTCCTTGAAGTTGGCCGGGTGCGACGTCGCGAGCTGGACGAGGTGCGACAGGGCGAGCGAGTGCAGGGGTGGTGGAGGCTGCTGCTTCGAGAGGGCGACGATGAGGCTCGGGACGATGACCGACAGCGACTGCGTCTCTGCGAGCGGGTTCGACCATCAGCTTGCCGCACGGCGCAGTCGAGAAGGGAAGAGAAGGCGACGCACTGCGCTCGACCGGGACGCTCATGAGCACGGCGACGAGGGCTTTGACGACCTCGTCCGTCGCCCGCAGCCGCGGGTCGTCGGGCGTGTACTTGCGCTCGACGGCGAGAACGACGAGGTCGATGACGCCGGGCACCAGCTGGCTCGCGCAGTAGGCGAGGACGCCCGAGCGAGACCGCGAGGCCGCAACGAGGAGCGAGGCGAGGCAGTTGAGCGCGACGGCCGACACCTGCGCGACGACCCAGAGTCAGCTGGCAGGTGAGGAGAGGGTCTTTGATGGGCAAAGCAGGGACGCACCTCGCCTTCGCCATCGAGAGCCAGCTCGACAATGAGAAAGCAGGCGTGCTCGACGACCTCGCGCCCGATCTGGGCGCCCTGCGGGACCGACGTGAGGACGAGGACCGACGCGAGCAGGTTGTTCTTGCTCTTGAGGACGGCGATGGGCGACTTGCGGCCGCTGCGAGCAGGGGGGAGAAGGTCAGCCACGCTCGCACGAGCGGACGAGGTGCGAGAAGGGGACGGACCGGACAGCGTCGATGTTGAGCATGCATGCGCTCATGAGGCCGTTCAGAACCTTGGGCAGCATCGTCGACGTGGCGCCCTTGCCCGACAGGGCACGGTCGCACAGAACCTTGACGACTGGGAGCGTCGGCGAGACGAGGTCGACCTCGGTCTTCTCGTCGGCGAGGAGGACTGTGCGCGCCGCCGGCCGTCAGCAAGCACGTCTCGAAGATGGATGATCTCGGAAGAGGGAGAGAGAGAGAGATGGACGCACGCGAGTAAGAATGGAGAGCGAGCGCGTAAAGTTCATCTCGAAGCGAGCCCGGGCACAGGTCGGCGAGGTCGGCGAAGAGGGCGAACGCCGCGACGAGGTGCTTAACGTGCAGTGCGAGGTTGACGGCCGTGGCTGCGAGGTGCACTAGCGTCAGCGAGGGAAAGGCGGCGGGCGGCGAGACGAGAGCGGCGGCAAGACGCACGCTTCGAGCCGCTCGTCGTCGCCGGGATCGACTCGCGCAGGACCGTCGTCGCGATGCGCAAGCACTGCATGAGCTTGACGTCGCCTCTCGCCGCCTCGTCGGCCGGAACCGCCGCGCCGTTGACGCCGACGGCCGTGTCGGACAGGTCGCGCAGGAAGCCCTGGGCGAGCCCGATCGCGATCTCGAGCACGCGCGCCTTGATCTCGGGGCCCTCGGTGATGGCGAGGCGCAAGCACAGGTTGCACACCTCGTCGAAGAGGGCGGCGTCCTGCAGCACGCTGCCGGCGACGTCGGGGCGGGTGAGGCCCACGAGCTCCTCGAGCGCGATCGCCTGCACGGCGGCGGCGGACGTCGCGCCCGCCGAGGACGACGAGCACAGGACCTCGAACGAGAGGCCGAAGAGGACCCAGAAGAAGAGGGCCGGGTCGCCTCGGTGCGGCGAGGGGAGCGGTGCCGACTCGTCGTTCGGGTCGAGGCCGTCGATGGCGCGCAGGAGGTGCGGGTTGGACGCCTTGAGGAGCGTCGCGACGGCGTGCAGCATCTGCGGCCAGGCGCGCTCGTAGAACTGGAACGGAGCGAGAGTCAGCGAGGGTCCGCAGGGAAGGCAGTCGAGAGGGAGAGAGAGAGCGGGGCAGGACGTACAGGAAGCGCCGTTTCTCTCGACAAGCCCGAGTAGACCGAGTCGAACGCTGCGCCGCTCGCGCTCGAGTCGCTCGACGAGGCCGTCTCGGGACCGGTGCGCACCCGCGCGTACTCGCGCAGCGAAGCGAGCCAGAAGGGGCAGAGGAGGGGTAGGTGCGGGCGGATGACGTCGGCGAGGTAGGGCTGGCGCACGCTCGCGCTCTGGAACTGGGCCCAGGCGGCGAAGATGGACGTCTTGAGCATGATGGCGGCGGTCGAGCTCAAGTCCTGGACGTCGCCGAGCGAGGTCATGTCCGAGTCTGCGAGCGCGAGCGCAAGTCAGCTGTGACCGGCGACGACGACGACGACGAGAGGGAGTGTGACGCACCTCGGCAGCTCTCGAGAGCAGTGGTGAGGAGCTTGAGGATGCGGCCCATCTTGTTCGTCTCCTTGACGACGCCGGACCCGACGAACACGGCGCAGACCTGGATGGCCGACGCGAGGACCTCGGGGTACGAGTCGGCGGCGAAGGCGGGCGTGAGGGCTGCAGCGATCGGCGCCTGGTACTGCTCGAGGAGGAGGGCGTCCTCGAAGTCGACGTCCTGCGAGGCGCCGAAGTGCTGCGCGAGCGGAAAGAGGGGCGAGTCAGCTTGAGGTCCTCCTCGACGACGGCGGCGGCGAGCAAGGGGGAAGCCACGCACCTCGATGACGTCCTTGAGCACGACGAGTCCCTCGAGACGGATCTCCATGACCTGCGCCGTCGACGCCGTGAAGGCCATCTTGATGAGGTCGGGCACTCGGGTGATCAAGAGACCGCGCCGGCTCGCTCGGAGCGCTCTCGCCCTTGCGACGTCAAAGTGCTCGCGCCGCCCGCGCTTGAGCACCGTGACGAAGACCTCGTGCAGGCACTCGAGCGCGAAAAGCTGCGTGCGCCACCGCGACGTCGCACGAGCCGTCGGCGCGCCGGGTCGTGCGCCCGTCTCGGCGTCGACGCCGAGTCCTTGGGCCTCCTCGTCGGCGAGCCCGCCTGGGACTGCGACGTCGACGCGCTGCTGCTGCTGCGCCTGCGCGACGCCGGCCGAGCGCGACATGATGCGCTGGCACAGGTCGATCCACCCGGACGGGTTGGCGTCGGCCGTCTGCCGCAGCCACGACGTGATGGCGTCGCGCACGCCCTCGATCGTCGTGTCGTCGTCGAGGAGCGCAAAGAGCTCCTGCACGAGGCCGTCGCCGCCGAGCTTGCTCATGAGGGCGGCGTCGCGCTGCACGAGCTGGTACACGCTGTTGACGGCGGCCACCTTGAGCGGCTGCTTGGACGACGACAGCTGCGCCCGCAGGTTGGCGACGAGGGCGGCGTGGTCGAGCGCGTCGGGCGCGAAGATGAGGAAGTGCTGCGTCGCCCGGATGGCCTCGACGGCGATGCCGTCGTCGCGCTCGAGCGTGAACTCGCGCAGGAGGACGAGGACGAGCTCGCGCACCCGCTCCGAGTCCTGCAGCTCGGGCCCGAGCACGCCGATGAGGGCGTCCGTGACGCGGCACATGGCCTGGTAGGCGGGGAGGTCGCCGCGGAGGTTGGCCGAGCCGGGCGTGCCGCCCTCGGGCTCGTGCGTGTCCTGCATGTAGAGCTTGCAGAGGACGCCGAGCGTGAGGTTGGTGAAGGGCGCGTACGAGAGCGACGCGGCGTCGATGACGTTCGAGAGGGAGCGCAGGGCCTGGTAGTGGACGAGCGGGTGCGGGTCGGCCGAGAGCGACAGGAGGACGTCGACGACCGTCTTGAGGACCGGCGCCGCGGCGAGGCTGCCGACGTGCGAGTAGATCTCGCTGAACGCGAGCGCGCACCCGGCGCGGTTGTCCGGGTCCGTATTGCTGACGACCTGCTGGACGCAGAACTGGACCTGGCCGGCCATGAACGACGTCCCGCCGAGGCTCGACAGGCGGCCGAGCGACTCGGCGGCGGCCTGCCGCAGGGCGGCGTCCGGGTGCAGGAGCGCCTCCTTGACGAGCTCGCGCATCGGGTTGGCGACCTGGTGCGCGTCGATCGCGCGGCGCGCGAGGCGCAGGGCGCCGAGGACGGCCGTGACGGCGTTGGCGAGGATGGCCTGCTTGCGCCCAGGGTTCTTGTCGAGGCGGAACGAGCGCAGGTTGCCGGCGACGATCTGGAGGAGGGCGACCTGGTTGGCCGGCTCCTGCAGCGGGAAGTACAGGGCGAAGAGCTCGAGGGCGGCGTCGACGAGGCCGACGGCTGGCGGCGGCGCCTCGGGCAGCGGGGCGAACGTCGTCTCGTCGCCCGCCGGGCGCGACCACAGGACGAGCGAGTCGTGCTCGCCGGCCTCGAGGACGGCGCGCTGCAGCTGCTCGTCGATGCGCGCCTCGGCTCGGTCGCGGTTGAGCCGCGCGAGCTTCTGCCCGCCGGCAGCGACCGCCGACGACGACGCCGCGCCCGTGTCGCCGCCGCCTGCGACGTCATTGAGCCCGTCTGCGACCTTGACGAGGCTCGTGACGCCGTAGGCGAAGCCGTCCGTCTCGTCCCAGATGGTCGTGAACGTGCCCGCGCTCGCCGCCGCCTGCAGCGCCGACTCGCCGAAGTACCGCTCGACGTCCGAGAAGAGGGGGACGACCTGCTGGAGGAGCGGGATCTGGAGCTGCTGGGTCGCCGACGACTGGCCGAACGCGACGAAGCACTGCAGGATGCGGCGGCGGTACATGATGTCGCGGTCGACGAGCTGGAGGCGGGACGAGGTCGAGGGGGATTGCTCGAGGACGAGGGACGGGTGGGCCGTGGCGAACGACTGCTGGAAGGCGAGGCCGTTGGACAAGAGCTGGACGAGCCGGCGCGCGACGTCCTCGGTGACGAGGCCGCCGCCCGATGCCGAGGGCCCGTTGTGCCGCAGGAAGCTGAGGATGGCGCCGAGGGTGCACTCGCGGATGTGGAGGAGGAAGGCCCACTCGTTGGCGCCGCGCACCTGCGCCGCGCTCGCGTCCTTGCTCGTCGCCTTGGGAAGGGCGTTGCGCCAGAGGAGGAGGAGCTGGGGCAGGTGCAGGCGGACGAAGGTCGGGCCGAGGCTCATGAGCGCGCCGACGAGGATCCACGCGACCTGGATCTCGACGCCCGACACGTGCAGCTCGTGGCTGCCGCTCTGCTTGAGGAGCTGGATCGCGAGGCTCATGCACTTGGCCGACGCGTCGAACGAGACGTACAGCGGCTTGTGCGGCACGAGGTTGATGAGGGCGCCGAGGGCGTGTGCGTGACCGACGGCGCGGCGGTGCACGTTGGCGCTGTTGCTCGGCCCGCCGCTCGAGATGATGGCGAGGTCCTTGTTGAGGAGGTCGGTGACGTGCGTGATGGCGCCGGCGAGGCGGTTCGGCGCGGCGCTGCACAACGTGCGCAGCGCCCAGGCGGCGGCGACCTGCACGCTGTGGCTCGGGTGCGCGGCGAGGCGGACGAGCGGGTCGTAGACGACGTCCTGCGCGGCGGGCGGCGCGCAGCCGAGGCTGCGGAGGAGGCTCGTCGTCTCCTCGAGCGCGAGGAGGAGCGCCTGCTTGGTCGGACCCGGCGTGTTGGGCATGAGCGACGGCCACTTGGCGAGGTACAGGGTCGCGACCTCGCGCAGAGCCGTGATCTGGCCGGCCTCGGAGAGGAGCTGAGCCGAGACGACGTCGCGCAGGAGGATGCCGACGGCCTTGCGCGCCGCGAGCGCGTCGTACCTCGCATTGGCCGGGTCGATGCGCTCGGCTGCGCGCGCGCTCCATCCGACCCAGCCGAGCCCGGCGGCGGCGCCGCACCCGAGCTCGTCGACGAGGTGCCGCACGATGTCGGGGTAGTGCTGCTCGACCCAGCTGCCGCCGAGCGTCTTGAGGAGCTCGGCGTAGACGTCGACGAGGGCGTTGCGCAGCCTGCGCGACGACGTCGAGCGGTTGTAGGCGCCCGAGAGCTGGACGAGCATTTCGAGCGGCGACAGGAGCGTCTTGCCCTGGCCGTCGGTGCCGGCCTGCGGCGCGCCGATGGTCGGGTAGCCGTCGTCCTCCTCGTCGCCTGCTGCCGCCGCGTCCTTGCCCTTGCGCGCAGGGGGAGCGGGTGCGGGTGCGGCGCTGCCCTCCTCCTGGGTGGCGGCGAGGAGCCCGGCGACGAGGCGCGACAGGGACCGGCGCGTGACAAAGTCGGCCGGCTCGATGGCGCGGTAGGCGGGCGTCAGGACGTCGTTGATGTCGGCGAGGGTCGTAAAGGTGCCCTCGGCGGCCGAGAGGGCGAGGAGGCACTGCGCGAGCGGGAAGGGTTCGGGTCAGTTTCGGCTCGGTCGAGCTCGAAGACAGGCGGAGCAGAGGGGACGCACCTCTGCACACCCTCGCACGATGGCTCCTGCTTTGTCGCCGAGGCCGGCGCGCAGGGCTTTGAGCGTGTCGCGCGTCGTCTGGTCCGACATGGAGCGCGCGACGACCGAGATGACCTTGCGGAGGCAGACGAGGGCGGCGTGGCGGAGGATGACCGGGTGCGACGAGGTGCGGAAGACGCGGGTGGTGGCCATGACGATCTCGATGTAGAGGCTCATGACCTGCTGGCCAAAGCCGGCGTAGACCTCGCCGAGGACGTAGGCGGCGGCGATGCGCCACTCCTTCTCGCGGTCGGGTGCGCCCTTGGTGTCGGAGCCATTGAGGCAGCGGAGGAGGGACTGGGCGAGGTCGAACAGGTGCTTGGTGTCGCCGCGGCGCAAGAGGGTGACGAGGATGCGGGCGATGAGGGCGCGGGCCGGGCGTCCGGGCTTGACGGGCGAGGTGACCGACGCGGAGGGCGGGGTGACGAGGGCGACGAGGGACTTGGTGAGGGGCTGCTGGTGCTTGAGGACGAGCTCCTGCGGGTCGAGGGGGGCGAGGCGTGAGCGGTCGCGAGCAGGAGGGAACGAGGGCGAGGCTGACGACGAGCGACGACAGCCCGAGCGACCGTGCCAGTCCATCCAGGCTCCACAGAGCAGTACCTCGACCGTCTGGACCGTCCACCGCACCCGCCCAGCTTGCCGTAGAGGCGTGGTGGCTCCCCCCACCTCATCGCCCGTCGGGCCTCGTCGTCTCGTCGTGTCGCCCTCGCAGAGCTCGAGGATGAGAGAGAGCTGATGGACGCACCTGAGGGAGGCCTTGTACTGCTCGCTCTGCTGCACTGAGCCACGTCAAGAGGAACAGCTCGCCGCGTTCGGCCTGGGTGCTCGCGACCAGCTTGGCCTCGTCCCACACGAGGTCGTCCTCGTCGGGCGGGGCTTGCCGGCGGGCGGGCATGGCGTGGCGCAGCTGGTAGTGGCGCTGGTGCTGTCGCGGTGAGCGCTGCGCGAGGTCGTAGCGAGATCGGGAGCGCGAGCGACGAGGCGACCGACGAGCAGGACAAGCCTCGCTCGGCCGCCTCGCACACGCTCTCGGTCGCCGCTTTGCTTCGCAGAGCCTGACGAGCTTGCTTTCACAGTGCGACTCGCAGTGCGACGAGCTCCTGCGATGAGGGCGACTCTCGCTCTCCTCGTGAAGAAGCGGCAAAACAACACTCAGTGCACTCGTGCGCGCTCGCTACGGCACGTAGATCCTGCTGAAGCCCTGCACCTCGCTCCTGCACGTCGGGCACAGCGCCCCACCGCCGCCGCCCGAAGCCGCGCCGGGCTGCTGCCCGCCGCTCGCGCTCGTCGCCCGATCGGCGAGCGACGCCCGGCAGTCCTCGCACAGGCACAGGCACCCTGCGAGCACATGGGCGCAGCGCCGTCAGCATCGACCTCGTGCGCAGTACATAGGCCGGGAGGGAGAGAGGGGGACGCACGGCACGGCCACAGGACGATGGTGCGGTCCTCGACCTGGCACACGACGCAGAACCTCGCACGCTCGTCACGCCACTTGTCCCGCGCAGCCTCGAGCTCCTCGGCCGCAGGGCGCACCCCGGGCAAGCTCGCGAGGACCTCGCTGCGCCGCGCCGCGATGGCCGTCGAGAGCGCCTCGACCGGGTCGTGCGGCCGGGCGGGCGACAGCTGGGGCGGGATGGCGCCCGACGACGACGAGGGGAGGAGCGCACGGTACCGCCTGCGCGTGAGCGGGCCGTTGGACGTGCGCGCGAGCTGGTGCGCGAAGAGGTAGGGCGCGAGCGCTTCGCCATCGTCGTCGTCCGGGTTGGCGTCGGCGAAGAGGGCGTACGGCGCGTCGTCCTCGTCGGCGGCGGGCGCAGGCGTCGGCGACCGGCCTCGACAGGGCCGGGGCGAGTCGTCGTCGGTGTCGGTCTCCCACTCGCTCGACGACGAGCCATCGTCGTCGTCGGCCGACGCACCCGACGGCGCCCAGTCCTCGTCGTCGGCCGACTCGCCGTCCTCGTCCTGCGCACGCTCCGCCTCGACGTCGCCCGCCGACGTGAGCGACGTGTCGTCCCTGCGGCGACGCTCGGCCGACCACCTGCGCTCGAGCGTCGTCTCGTCCTTCCTCCACCCGAGCACCGCCGCCGCCCGTCTCGCCCACCGCCTGCCGCGGTACGCTGCGCGCCTCGCCGCCCGCTTGACCGTCGTCGCGCCGCGCCACACGACGTACAGGGCGCAGCGGGCGACGAGGACGATGAGGCGCCACAGGGCGCTCTTGCGCTCGCCCTCGAGGTGCGTGAGGCTCGCCGTGCTGCGCCTCCCCGCGCCGCCGTGCAGGGCCTCGGCGTCGGCGGCGTCGCGCTCGGTCCCGGCGACGCTGATGCGGCGCACCTCGCGGCCGAGCCCGGGCGGCGCGAGCGCGGCGGGCCCGTCGTCGAACGCGACTTCGCCCGCTCGGCCGAGGACGATGCCGGCGCCCTGGGCGCGTGCGCGCTCACGCTCCTGCTGGGCGCGGAGGGCCGGACCGTGCGCCTCGCAATTGGGGTCGCCGCAGGGCGGCGGGTCGACGAGGCCGAGCGTCTCGAGCTGGATCGAGAGCGAGAGGGGGAGGACGTCGAGCGGGTGGAGCTCGAGGGCGAGGCCGGACAGGCGGGTTGTCGACAGGAGGTGCGTCACGTACCTGCGCGAGGCAAGGGTCAGTACAGGACTCGCAGGACGTGGAGAGCGAGTGAGAGAGCGGGACAGACTTGATGAGGGCGACCGGGTAGTCCTCCTCGCTCGAGGGCGACATGACCGGGTGCCCGACGAGGTTGTCGAACGAGAGCTGCAGCGGGACGGTCGAGAGCGTCAGGACCTCGCTGCGAGAGCGGGCGGGAGAGTGTCGAGAGCGGGAGCGACGCACCTCTTCACCACGAATCGCAGCGGCGAGAGCCTTGACGGCGACGCTCGACGCGATGATGACCTCGAAGCACAGCTCGGGGACCTTGTTGAGCCACACGGTGCCGAACTGGTCGGCCTCGAGCATCCTGCGCTCGGGAGTCGCATCGACCCACCCCCACACGACGGCGAAGGACTGGAGCGCGAACGCCTGCTGGACGAGGCTGAACAAGGCCGTGATCGGGAGGCGGTACTTGCGCGGCGAGGTGCGGATGCGGTGCGCTGCGGGTGCGGCGCCGGCGACCGAGGACGAGGGGGCGCGCCAAAAGTGGGCGCAGTAGGAGAGCTGGAGGGTGGCGAGCTCGAGGAGGATCGTGACGAGGTAGATGTAGAGCTGGACCGACGCGAGGCCGATGTCGTCGTTGGCGCCCTTGTCGACGGCGGCCGAGGTCGACGACGGCGAGTCGGCGCCGAGGCCAAAGCCGCCGCCGAGCGAGGCCGTCCTCGCGGCCGACGAGTGGACGTGGAGGAGGAACGAGAACGACAAGAGGTTCAGGGGCTGCGACACGCCCGTGTCGTCTGTGAGGGCGCGCACGAACGTCTCGCACGTGAGGCCGAGGACGGCGGCGAGGTAGGCCGACCACAGGAGGGCGTCGTGCGCGAGGGCCTGGGCGGTGTCGGCGGGCGTGTTTGCGGCGAGGAGGGCGCCGAGGGGCCCTGTGCCCGCCCACGCTGTCGCCCACACGAGGACGCGGAGGGCTGCGCGGCACACGGGGCGCACGAGTGCGGCGCGAGTGGCCGAGCTGGTGCCGTCGTCGAGGGGCACGAGCCATGCCAGGCTCGAGCCGTTGAGGTGGGCGACGGCGGCGACGAGGGCGACGGCGACCCTGAGCATGACGAGGATGCCCGGGAGGCGGACGCCGACCTGGACGAGCGGGCTCGTGGCGCGGAGCATGGCGCGGCGCAGGTCGGGGTTGTGGTTGCGGGCGTGCTGGGTGTAGGCCTGGCGGGGCGGGACGAGGTGGCGGATGCGGTGGAGGAAGAAGGCGAGGGCGAGGGTGGTGAAGAGGTAGGGCGACGTGAGGAACGAGATGGGCGCCGGGAGCCGCATCGACGAGAGGGACGACGACGAGGAGGACGACGAGGAGGAGGAGGGGGGAGGGCCCGACGTCGCGGGCGGGTTCGAGGTGGCGGCGCCGGGCGCTGCGTCGCGGGTGGCCTCTGCGAGTGCGCTGTGCGACTCGTGCGAGAGGAAGGCCGGGCTGAGGCGGGCGAGGGAGCGAGGCAGGCGGCGAACGAGGGCGCGGGGCGGGGCGAGGACGACGGCTCCGGCGCGCATGGCGGTCGCGCGCAGGAACGAGGTCGAGCCCTCGTGCGAGTGGATGCTCATGACTGCCGCTCGCCCCAGGCTGGTGCGGCCGTCGTTGAGCGAGATGACGAGCTGCGCGAACCTCGGCGGTGGGGGGCGGCGACGGCGAGCGCTCGACGAGGGCGGGTCGCGCTGGTCGGGCTGGGTCGGTGTGGTGCGTCTCGAGGTAGTTGGTCGCTCAGGTGCGGCTCTCGCTGCGGAGGGAGACGCTGGACGATCAAGAGGCGGCCGAGGCCGGGGTTGGCTCGGGGCTGACCTCCCCCTCGTTGCCGCTCGCCCTCTTGCGCACCCTGCGACAAGCTGTGACCGACGAGCACAAGCCCAGCACCCGCCCACGCCTGCAAGCAGCCCCGCCCGCCGAGCCGTCGTCGAGCGAGCCCCGCGTCGCCCGTCCGTCCTCATCGCGTCGACGTCGACTCGTCGAGGCTCTCCCCGTCGCACAAGCGCACCAGCGAGACGCCAGAGCCCGGCCACAAGCTCGACAAGATGTCGTACCTGGCCACCCCGCAGCAGCAGCAGGCCATCTTCGCCCAGCTCAACCCGCACGCCCAGCAACAACACCTCGCGCACGCTCAAGCCCAGGCGCAGTACGCCCAGCTCCAGGCCCAGGCCAGGGGCAACCCGCAGCTCCAGCAACAGCTCCACGCACAGTGCGCCCACCTCTCACCCGAACCTCCCTCTCCCCGACCCCGACCCTGCCGCTGACCCCTCCCCTTCCTCTCGTCCGCAGGCAACTTCGAGCCATGCAGCAGCAGCAGCAGCAACAACAGGGCGCACCGCCTGCTCCTGCAGCCATCGCACCTGCCGCACCGCCCGCCGGCGTCTCGGCACGCGAGCGCGACGTCGGCGACGGCGACGACCACTACCGCAACGCCAAGTGCGTCCCCCTCTCTCTCTCTCTCTCCTCGTCTCGTGCCTGCACCTCCCGCTGACTCGAACCCTTCTGCCTGCAACAGACGCCGCAAGCCGACCGACCGCTCGCTCCCCTCGTCCTTCAAGCCCTCGCTCCCGCCCTCGGTCCACCCGGGCCCGTCCGACCTCGCCCTCGCACCCTCGCTCGACGCCCTCGACCGCCTCGGCGACGCCTACCAGCGCCTCCAGGACATCGAGCGCAAGGTCGACTGGACCGTCGCCCGCAAGGCCGTCGAGGTGCAGGAAAAGGCGTCCGGCGCAGTCGGCCGCGGCGAGCCCGTGCGTCCCTCGTCCTCTTTCTCCCTCGCCCTCGCACCCCTTCTCGCGCAGGCACTGACCCTGATCCTCTCCCTCTCGGTGACAGTTCCGCCGCACGCTGCGCATTCACGTTACTGCGACCGCGCACGACCAGCCGTGGCAACTCTCGCCCGACGAGCTCGCCAAGGAGGGCGACCAGGGCGCCGTTCCCGACTCGGCCAACGAGACCGACACCAAGCCCGACACGGCGACCGACGACACCAAGGTCAAGGTGCCGCGCGTCGAGGTGCGAGTCACGGGCGAGGTCCTCGAGGTGCGTCGTCTCGTCCTTCCTCCCTCTCCTGCGCGCCCGGCCTGACCAAGCTCCCCTCCCTGCAGGACGAGCGCTACCCTTCTTCAACGACGCCGTTCACGACCTTCCTGCACCGCCTCGTCATCGAGACGCCGTCGCGCGACCCGACCGTCCAGCCCGTCGGCGCACAGCCCTTGTCGTGGACCCGACCCTCGCCGCACGGGCCGCCCGGCGCCGCACCACCGCCGCCCAAGCTCCCCGCCGCCCTCGAGTCGTCGCACCCGCTGTCGGGCGGGCCCGACACCAAGCTCGGCCTCAAGCTGTCGCTGTACCTCGCGCACCCGGCCGGCGACCGCTACGCGCTCCACCCGGAGCTCGCCAACGTCCTCGACACGGCCGAGGCCGACCGCGTCGGCGTCCTCGAGGCCCTGTGGAGCTACGCCAAGAGCCGCGGTCTCGTCGAGGAGAACTCGGACGCGTCGGCCGCCGGCGCCGCGACCGCTCCGCAGCAGCCGGGCGCCCAAGTCAAGAGCGGCATCAAGCCCGACGACCGCCTGCGCAAGTTCTTCGGCAACGTCGGCCTCGTCCAGTTCCACCACCTGCCCGAGTACCTGAACCGGCTCCTCCTGCCGCCGGCGCCGCGCCAGTTCGTCGTCTCGGTCCCCGTCTCGGCCGACGCCGCGGCCCAGCCGCAGCACTATGCGTTCGACACGCCCATCTACGTCCCCTCGCCCGTCCAGCCCGCCCTCGACACGGCGTCGCGCGCGCTCTCGTCGCTCGTCAACCCTGCAGCGGCCGCCGCCGCAACTTCGTCGCCGACGGGCACCACAGGCACCTCGTCCGCCGCCGTCCTCGCCGCCGAGCTGTCGGCCCTCGACGACAAGCTCGCCCTGAACGCGCTCGCGGCGCGGCAGCACGCGCAGCAGCTGCACGCGCTCCAGGGGTTCGCGCGCGACCCTCGCGGGTTCCTCGAGCGCTGGGTCGACTCGCAGGCGGGCGCGCTCGCCGACGTCCTCGCCGCAACGTCGACGGGCTCGGCGCGCTCGGCAGGCGCACTCGGCGGTGGGAGCGACGGCGTGCTCGGCCCGCGGTGGAGGGACGAGATCCGCAAGGCCGACAGCTGGGACGCGCCCTGGGTCAAAGAGGCTGTCGAGGTATGGGCCCTGCGCGACGCCGAGGGCAAGGCGCAGCGCGCGAGGCAGGCCCAGGCTCAGGCTCAGGTGCTTCAGCAGCAGCAGGCGTACGCGCAGCAGCAGCAGCATGCTCAGCTCCACGGCGGCGCGGCGGTCGGGTACGGCAGGAGGTAGTGCGCTCAGGCCGTGCAACGACGCTTTCCTCTTGCTCTCTCGGCTTCTCTCTTGCACGTCACGACGAGGAGAGTACGGCTGCACTGCGAGGGGCGAGTTCTACAACAGCGAGAGGGCGACAGAGAGCGCCTCACTGTAACCGCGCGAGCGCGCGCTCCGTCATGACGAGGACCTGCGGGCGAGCGCACGAGCCCGTCAGCGAGGCGAGAGCGAGAGCACGACGAGCATGAGCACGGTGAGAACACGCACCTGCGAGATGTCGGGTCGCTCGTCCGGGTTCACCTTGACCATGGCCTTGACGAGCTCGCGGAAGCTCTCGCTGTACTGGCCGTCGTCAGGGAAGCTGAAGCGGCCGCCCATGGCCGCCATGGCGATCGAGCCGCCGTGCTCCGACTGCTGCGTCGTCTCGAACGGCGAGGTGCCGTACGCCATGGCGTAGAGCGTGCACCCGAGCGACCAGATGTCGACCGCCTCGGTCAACGTCGTGCCCGTCTTGACCTGCGCGCGAGAGGAGAGAGCTCGTCAGCATTGGTCCCACCGCATCCGAGGCTCGATCTGCGACAAGTCGGCCGCAAAGGCGCGCGCCGAGGAAAGGAGGAAGCCGACGCACGTCAAAGAGCTCTGGTGCCCGGAACGGCATCGAGCAGTGCTCGGCGGCCAGGTCTTGCTGCAGGAGCGCGACGCGCCGATCCGGGATCGGGATGCGGGCCGGGAGGGCGGAGCCGAAGTCCATGAGGACGGGCGTCTCGTTGTCGTCGGCGAGCATGACGTTGGCCTGCGGGCGGCGAAAAGGGGAGCGTCTTCAGCGATGAGAACGGCGAACCGAGCAGACCTCGCCGAAGAGGTGAGAGAGGGTACGCACAGGCTTGATGTCGCGGTGCGCCCAGGGCGTAAAGCTGCCTTTCTGGCCCTCGACCGGCTCGCCGTCGCCGACCGTCCCTCCCATCGCCCGCTGCCCGTCGCCGAGCCGCCCGAGCACCGTCGCACCATCTTCCTCGCCCATGCCGGGCACGCCGTCGTCCTCCTCGAGCTGCTGTCGTGCGCTCTCGAGCCCGCCGATGAGCGCCTGGCCCTCGTTCGTCCCGCTGCGCAGCCCGCCGCTCTCGTCCTCCTCGTCCTCCTCGAAGTCGTCAAGCTCCTCGCCCGTCGACATCTCGGCGTCGGACCGGCCTTGCGGAGGATACGCCTGCGCGCCCATCTTTGGCCGCCGGGTACCGCTGCGGGTCGACGAGCCGGCGCCGCGAGCTGACGGCCCGGACTGGTGGAGGTGCATGGCGCGCACGGCGAGGCAGGTGCCGTGGAAGATTGAGAGCATCTGCTTCTCGGGGTAGCGAGTGCCGTTGACGGCGTTGGCCGAGATGACGTTCTGCACGCTGCGAGAGGGCGAATGCGAAGGTCAGCTCTGAGAGGGACGGCGGCGGAGGAAGAGGGGAAAGGCGAGCGCACGTTCCATTCTTGTAGAAGGGGAGGAAGAGCTGCGGGCAGTGCAGAGCGTCAGGGTGGAGCACATGAGGCGGCGCTGAGCGGATGAGGAAGCGGACGCACGTAGATGACCTTGCCGTCGCCCTCGCGGTCCTGGACGACGCAGCTGTCGAGGCAGCGGATGATGTTTGGGTGTCGGAAGCGCTTGTAGGCTGCAGGGGAGCGTTGACGAGGTCAGTCTGGCTCGCAGGGATGCGAGCAGGGAGCGAGAGCGCACCTTCGACCTCCTTGAGAGCGGCCTTGACCGAGTCGGACCCGAGCGGGCAGCGGATCTTCTTGAGGGCGAAGAGGCGCTTTGAGGCGTTGTCTTGTGCGAGGTAGACCTGTTGCAGCGGTCAGGATGCGGGTCAGCGAGTGCGAGCGGGCAGGACGAGCGGGCGGAGGAGAGAGGAGAGGGTGGGGGAGGACGCACATAGCTGAAGCCGCCTTCCCCGAGCAGGCGGAGCACCTTGAAGCTGCGCCCGTTCAGCTTGAGGGTCGCATCTGCATCGAGTGGGCCTCGTCAGCTTCGTCGAGCGGGTGCAAACCGTGCGCGAGGCGGTGCACGGCGTGTTCGTCGACGACGACGAGGGGGAGCGAGGCAACGCACCAGTCTTGCAGCACGACCCTGCGAGGGCGTAGAAGGCGTCCTTGACGCTCTCGAGCAGCGCAGCAGCGTTCATCTCGGGCGGGCGAGCGAGGTGCGAGAGGACAGAGCGGAGCTTGGCAGGCCGGGCCGCGATGAAGCAAGCGGTCGAGTCGCAGCAGCAGCAGCTGCCGGGCGGCTCTCCTCCCACCCTTCCTACACTATCATGCAACGATTGTCGCAAGCGGGAAAAGCCGGGCGAGGACGCCAGCTGCTCGCCTTGGTCGGCTCTCGCCGTCGAGAAAGCTCTCGCGCCCGAACCGCAAGCACAGCTGCTACATAGCTCGGCGACGAAGCGTTGCCACCATCTGGTCCGGCTACAGCTTGGCCTGTGCCGACTCGGCCCGCCGCTGCAGCCCCGGCACGCTCCTCGCCGGCTCGTTCTCGCCTCGAGCCCACTCTGCGACCGCCTCGCACAGCCCGTCCACCTCGCGCACCGTGTTGCCCGCATGCAGGCACACTCGCACTCGCTCCTCGCCGTGCGGGACCGTCGGGTACGTGATCGGGCGGGCGAGGAAGCCGCGCGTGCGCAGGAA
>Ga0308169_10002367_pt1 | contig 19689 bp, 29 predicted proteins | sample PhyBR1_2_FD_202139 | JGI IMG/M metagenome (GOLD analysis project Ga0308169, IMG submission 202139) | Phyllosphere microbial communities from UC Gill Tract Community Farm, Albany, California, United States - DLSLSB.R1 | ecosystem: Host-associated > Plants > Phyllosphere > Unclassified | place...
CCGCTCCACCCGCAGCGTCGCCGTCATCATGGTCGGATCTGGCCTCTTCTCGCGCCGCAAGGACACCATCTCCGTCTCGGTCCTCGAGGACACGCTCTTCCTCCACCCGCCGAGCTCGCCTGCCTCCCCGACGCCTCGGACCTCGGACGAGTTCGCCAATCAGGAGCCGACGCACGACCCGATCCTCCGCGGCCAGGTGAGCCTCGTGTGCTCGGCGCCGCGCAAGGCGCGCCGGATCCGCGTCGAGCTCGTCGGGCGCGTCACGAGGCACGGCGGCGACGGCTCGCACAACTACGAGAGCTCGGTCTCGCTCGACAAGCACCTCGAGATCGACCTGCACGGCGAACGGCTCGAGCGAGGGACCCACACGTGCGTCGACCGCTCCCCTCTTCTGCCCGTCTCCTCTGCTCCCAGCCGCCGAGACTGACTTGTACTGGTCTTGTTCGATTGCAGCTACGACTTCAGCTTCATCATCCCGAGCTCGACGGCCGTCGGCGAGCGCTCCAACTTCGGCACGGTCCGGCACACGGGTGCGTTCCTTCCTCCTCTCCCTCTTCGCGCCCGCCCGCTCTCTCTTGCTCGAGCTCGAGCTGATGCTCTTCTCGCTCTCCTGCAGTGCGAGCGGTGCTCGTCGGCGTCGGCACGTTCCAGGACCTCGTCTCGATGCCGCGCCCGGTCTACCTCATCGCCAACCCGGCCGCGCCGGGCGACCTCCCCTCGGGCCTCGAGATCGACGTGCGCCACACCCAGTCGGAGCTCGGGCCCATCTCGCTCCACATCTCGTCGCCGCATCTCACGGTCGCGAGCCTCATATTCCTCAGCGTCTGTTTCGAGCAGCCGCCCGAGGGGATGAAGATCATGTCGGTCCAGGCGTTCGTCCGGCAGGAGTTCGAGGTGCACTGTGCGTCGGCTTCCTTCCTCTCTCTCCGAAGCTTACTAGGGGGCTGCGCTGACGCTTCTGGAACGTGCTCGCAGACTCGGACGAGCAGGTGCCCGTCAGCAAGCCGCCGACTCAGCGCAAGCTCCTCTTCTACATCGACTCGTGCGTCCCTCGCTGTTTTATCGACTCCCCCTGTTCGATGAAGCTGACTCGAACGTCCCGCAGGTCTACGCCGCTCGCCCACTCGACCGACGACCTGCTCGACCGCGACCACCTCTCGCGCGGCGCCCCTCCTCCTCTCGCCTACGAGCCTCGCGCGCTCCTCCCGCAGCCGCTCGCACGCCTCGAGGGCGGCAAGGAGTGGATGTACGCGCGCGTGACGCGCATCCCGGACGACGACTCGGTGCGCCCGACGACGCTCGAGGGGACCGACACGCCGATCCGGGTCAAGCACCAGCTCGTGTGCCAGGTGCGGTACCGGTTCAAGGGCAGCAGGAAGGACCAGGTCCTTGAGATGGCGAGCGCCGTGACGATTGCCTCGGTGCGTCCTCGCCGTTCACCTTGTCTGCGGCGTTTCCTAAGACGCGGTGGTCGCTGACTCGCTTTTCGTTTCGTACCTGCAGTGCTGCTGCCTCACCTCGTCGCTCCTCCTTCCCGAGTACCGCACACGTCACCACGCCTCGTCGCACCTCGCCGGCTCGTCGTCCCTTCCCTCGTCCGGCTTCGCGACGCCCTCCTCGCGCTCGCGCTCGGCCTCGCCCGGGCCCGACACGGCCCTCTCGTCGCTCGCCTCGGGCTCGACCATCGGCATCGACTCGCCGACCGGCTCCATCACGCCTTTCCACCGCCGCTGCCTGTGCAACATGCCGCTGCAGAAGCTCGTCGACCAAGAAGGCGAGCGCCTGTGCGGCGCCGCGGCCGCCATGAGCCAGAGCCGCTCGCGCTCTCGCGCGCCGGGCGACCCAGGGCGCAGCCGCAGCAACTCGCGCACGCTCCTCTCGCCGCCGTCGGCGTCTGGGCCGGGGACGCCGCTTGGCTCGCGCTCGACGAGCGAGCTCTTCCCCGCGCCGCTCGAGGTCGAGCACGACGACGAGGCGTCCGAGCGCGCTCGAGGACGCGCGCGCGACGTCGCAAGGCGGGTCGTCAAGGCAGGCGAAACGTATCCTGTGCCGCGCGAGCCGTATCGGGCTTTCGGCGAGCTGGGGCCGTGCGCCGCCTCGGCGGGAGGAGGAGCGGGCATGGGCTGGGAGGCGCAGGCGGCGGCGCTCAGGCCGATCAGGGCGGTCGAGGTCGGCTCGAGCAGGAGCGTAGCTGCGCCCGGGGTGGCTGCGGTCGGGCGGCAGGTCGTCGTTGGCGCATGAGCTTCCGCGGGCGAGCCCCGAAAAGGCGCAGACGCGCAGACGCCCTTGTACCACTCTCACATTTCGTTGCAAATAGATTAAAGTCGCTCCTTCTTCTCTTATGAGCCTGCTGTCGAGGCCAGGAGAGCACGAGCCTCGAAGAAAAGAGAGCACGAGCCGCCGAAACTCGGCCTTCTCAAGTCGCCCGCGAGCGCCTTCACCTTGCGAGCAAACGCCGTCGACTAAGCATGTCGGTCGAGCAGCGACGGTGTGCATGCGCCGCTCTCGAAGCGTCCCTCACAGGCTCTCGTCTAGGTCGAGCTAAGGAAGGCGAAAATGGACTCGATGCAGCTCTTGCGGGTCTAGTCTAAATCTACCTCGCCGCCGCCTTGGCGACGTAGCGGCTTCGGGAACGGATGCGCTCGCCGTAGAACCACAACAAGGGTGTCTGTGTGAGCAGAAGAGGGGCCGTCAGTCGAGGGACGACGTGGAGGAGGTCCGTGCGCAGGGGCCGTCAGTCGAGGGACGACGTGGAGGAGGTCCGTGCGCAGGGAGAGGACGACGCACTGAGGGCCAGCCGATGATGATTGCGACGCCGGCGAGGATGGTGCAGCCCCAGCCGTACCCGATGCCGTCGTACATGTACTGCGCGAACCATGGAAAGAAGCAGCCGGCCATGCTGCGGAAGCAGATGGTTGCTGCGAGCGCTGATGCGGCATGCAGAGTGTACCTGTTAAATACGTAGTGGTTAATAACCGCGTCAAAGAACCACTTAGCGTTGAAGAAGGGACGAGAGCTGCCGTGAGCGAGAGCTCTCGAGGCTCAAGCGCAAGAGGGAGAGAGGACGACGCACAGGTCGATGAGGTAGCTCGTGCTCGACTGGAAGATGACGATCATGGAGAAGCCGAGGAGGACTAGGCCGATGTCTGTGCGAGGGAGGCAAGGCAGTCAGCGACGAGGACGAGACAGCGAGGAGCTCGGCAAGAAGGACGTACCGGGGAAGATCCAGTGGATGCGCTTCTCTGCGCCCCAGCCGTACATGAGGAGGCCGAGAGGGAGACAGATGCTGGCGGGAATGACTGCGAGCGAGAGCCGAGTCAGCCTCTGGACGGGGTCCGAGCGCGAGGTCAAGGTCGACGAGGTGCGCACCGAGAGGAAGACGAAACTCGGGCCGGCCCTTGCCCTCCTTTGCAGTGAGCTTGCGGTAAATGACGTCGAGGTAGCGCGCTCCGCCTTGCCTGTGAGCGGAGAAGGGTTAGCTCTCGAGCCGGATCGTCGTCCTGACCGCCGAACCGACTGCGAGAAGAGGACGCACGAGGCGATCATGAAGCCGAGGGCGAGCGAGAGGTAGTGCAGGCCCGAGATGCCGACCGACTGGCCGTACACGCCGCGGTAGATTGCCGAGGTCGTCGTCAGGACGAGGTAGATGGTGCCGTCTGCGAGCAGCGAGCACCGTCAGCGGCGCGCTCTCGGCACGATGGAAGGGTACATATAGAGGAGGCTGGACGCACAAATGAGGCTGAGGTAGGCGGTGAAGAGCTGAATGATGGGCTCGGTCGCGATGAGGGCGAACGGGCGGACCATGCCGTGCAGGACGACCGACTTGTACGACTTGCGGCCCGACTTGACCTCGTGGATCGTCTGCACTTGGTCCGAGTCGAGCGGGAGGCCCATGCTCTTCTTGATCGCCGCCGCCTGCTGTCGAAGGAGGACCGGCCCGTACGTCTCGCGCAGGCCGAAGAGGCCGATGAGCTGGACGAGCGCCGAGAACTGCGGGCACCGGGACGAGAGCGTCAACAAATAGATCGACTCGCCGAGGCTGCAGCTGCGAGAGCGGAAGAAAGGGTCGAGGAGGACGAGAAGGGGAGCGAGCGCGACGCACGATGGTGGTCGAGATGAAGATCCAGCGGTAGCCGTCGTTCGGCACCTTCTCGACGATCCACGCGCCCATGACGGGTCCGAGCGCAGGGCCGAGCAGCGGGCCGAGGCTGTAGAGCGCCGCGCCCTTGCCTCGCTCCTCGGCTCGCCACAGGTCCGACAGGACGCCCGCCCCGACCGACAAGGGCGCGCCGCCGCCGAGCCCGGCGATGAACCGGAACACGATGAACGCCGCCTTGTTCGGGGCCCACGCGCATACGAGGTTGAAGATGAGGTACAAGAGGTTGGCAAGCTGAAGGACCCGGATGCGCCCAAAGATCTCGCTCGCCGGGCCCCAGAACAGCGGGCCGACGGCGAACCCGAGGACGAAGATCGATACCGTCATCTCCTGCTCGAGGCTGGACGTGATGTTGAGCTTGGCGGCGACCTGGCCGGACGCCGGCGCCATCATCGAGGACGAGAGAGGTCTGCGCGCACGAGACACAGCGTCAGCCGGTACCGGCGGTGCTTGCTGCTGGCGAAGTGGACGCACGCGAGAAGAGTAAAGCCGGCGACGCTGTCGGAGCAGGCTCGAGTCAGCCGATGCAGCGCGTCAAGGGCGAGAGAGCGAGAGAGGAGGACGCACCAGAGTGTCGCGAGCGTTCTCCTGCCCTTGGTCCAGTTGAGCGGGCACGCCGGGTCGTCCTTGCCCTTCCAGTCGACCACGATCGTCTCGTCGTCCGCCTCGTCGCCTTCTCGCCGCCCCTTCTCGAGGTCCCCCGCAGCGTCAGCCGACCTCGCCGGCTCCTTCTCGCGCCGCCCGCCGCTGCCGCTGCGCCCGCCGGTCGACGCGGCCTCGCCGTCGTGTAGGGTGATGGTGCTGCTGCGGCGGTCGATCGGCGTCCCAGGTGTGCTCGAGTCGGCCGGACGAGAGGTGGAGGCGGAGTGCGAGTCGTGGGAGTTGGGCGAGGGAGGGTCGACTGCTGGTGGTGGTTCGACGCCCTCGATGGGGCCTATGGACGCCTGGGTGACTTCCTCGTGCGCTGGTGGCATCGCTCGAGCTGGTGCGAGGGCGTGAGGAGCGGGGACGGCAGCTCGCTCACATCTCGACCCCCTGTGCCGAAGGTTCGGCCGGCGGCTTCCCGCGGGACGTCCATTTGCGTCGCTCCTGCTGCTTGCGCTCTCCGTCCGAGCCAGCGAGCGCTTCCTCAGCTCAGCCTCGCAGTGCAGCTCTCGAGAGGTAGAGCAGCCGGGCGAGCCGGGCTCGAGCCAGCTCTCGTGCGCTCGACGAACAAGGTGAAGTCCAACGAGAGGTATCTGCATTGCGAGTTGCGACATAAGGAACAGGGCGAGCGCGGCGCTCAGCGCATCTAGGCGTCGCACGTCTGGATGAGGCGGTTCTTGGGGAACTCGCGCCCGGCGTCGGCGTACGTGACGACGAGCGGGTCCTGGTACAGCTTCGGGTTGCGGTTGATGTAGTCGACGGTCGGGTTGGCCTTGGGGTCGCAGCCAACTGCGAGCGCGCAGAGAGAGGTGTCAACTCAAAGTACATGGGGCGAGGAAAGCGAGAGACGGCGAGGAAGAGCGAGGGAGAGGGACGAACCCGAGATGTGGTCGCTCGGCTGGTAGACTCGCACATAGTCGATGCGGAACTTGCTCGGGAAATCGAGGTGGTTGTAGTCGATATCGCCAAAGTTGGGCGACATGGCGAGGTTGAAGCTGCGGTCGAGGAGGGAGAGAGGGTCAGTCGAGCTCGAGTGAGGCGAGGACGAAAGTGAAAGGGAACGAGCGCGCGACGCACATTATGTACATGGGCTCGGCCGTGACGAGGCGCTGCCCGATCTGCGCCTCCGCGTTCGGGCCCATGGCCTTGTCGCTGAGGCGCCACATCTTCTCGCCGCCCTGCTCCCAGGTGATCGAGCCCGTGCCCCAGCCGTCCTGCTCCGACGGCGTGTAGGCGACGCCGTACGTCTGCATGTTCTCGGTCGAGTTGTCTGCAGCGCGAGTGGGTGTCAGAGGAGGAAGAGGGGAGCAGGAGAGAGCGAGAGAGAGGGAGACGCACAGGTCGTGCTGTCGGTCAAGCACAGGCCCGAGGTGACCTGCTGCGTCGCGCCGCCGAGGTATGTGTTGCCCGGGCAGTCCTCGGTGAAGTACTCGACGTACTCGTGCGACGAGTTGATGACACGGTAGCCGGGGTTGAAGGGAGCCTGCGAGCGAGCGAGGGTCCGAGCGGCGTCAGCTCGGTTCGGCTCGACGACGACGACGAGAGGAGGGAAGGGCTGGACGCACCCACTGCGCACTCATCGAGACGTGCCCGAGACCCGTAGCAGGCTCGACCGTCGCCTCGAGGATGTCGATCTCGGCGGCGCCGCTGCAAGGAGAGGAGGAGGAGCAGGGTCAGCATCTCGCCGACGCTCGGACCTCGGCAAAGAAGAGAACGACGCCGACGCACCGGCCCTTCCACGTGCCGTTGGCGTACTGCGGACCCGGGTGGTCCGTCTCCTCGGGGCACGTGCACCTCGAGAAGCGCTGGCCCGAGAGCCAGCTCAGGTCGTCGTCGTGGTACTGGTCGCCCTCGGACGGGTCAAACTCGGGCAGGCCCGTCGCCGGGTCCGTCTGGTTGGCGAGCGTGCCGACGTCGCACGTGTCGTAGACGTACGGCCAGGTGCCGTCGAGCGAGCCGCCGTAGCCGGCGCGACCTGCACGGGGTGGACCGGCGTGAGCGAGAGGGCGCGAGGGAGAGACGGCGCTCGACGAGATGGACGTACCGAGGTTGCTCATCATCCATGCTGCAGGCCACAAGCCCGTCACGTGCGTGTCGCCCGGAAGAGATGCCGCTGCGAGCGAGAGGAGAGGCGTCAGCGTCGTGCTCTCCGGGTGCTCGAGGACGAGGAGAGAGAGAAGGGGGCGACGCACAGACCTCGATGTACCCTCCCACGAAGCAGAACTTGTTCCACGACTGCAGCATGCCGCCGAGGTAGCCCATGTTGTGCGAGTCCTCGAGCTCCTCCTTGGTGAGCTCGATGACGAGGCGGCCGCCCTCGGTGTAGATGTTGCCCGGGTCGTCTGCGACGGCGGCGAGAGGGAGGAGAGGTTGAAGAGGAGTAAGAGGGCGAAGCGAGGGAGGGAAGGAAGGTGCGTCAGGACGAGGAGAGACTCGCAGAAGCGGGAGGGAGAGGAGGACGCACGCCACTCGACGTCCTGCGTCTGCCAGTACCAGAGGCTGCGAGGTAGGCGTCAGCACGTGCGCTTGCAGAGAGAGAGACGAAGAGGAGAGAGAGAGGGACGTACTCGACAGCCTCCCAGTAGGGGTCCATGCCCGGGTAGAAGAGGCGCCCGTCCTGGTTGAATTCGTCCGAGAAGACGAGCTGCAGCTCGGTGCCGTCGTCCATCGTGCGCGTGAGCGCCGCCTGGGGCGTGTCCTTGTCGATCAGGCCGCGGAAGTTGGGCAGGTCGGGCACCTGGCCCGACCCGTTCGTGCCGCCGATGCCGGCCGCGCCGAACCGCTCGGGCGTGAGGCTCGTCGCCCAGTTGTAGATGGGCCACCCGGCAAAGACGCCGACGAGCGCCGTCGCGATGACAAAGATGGCGATCAGGTTCAAGAGGCCGAGGAAGCCGATGCCGAACACGCCGTCGCTGCGCGAGTTCTTGGGCTCGACGAGGCGGTAGTCGGGGCCGACGCGCTCGAGCTTGGGGCCCGGGTCGTGAAAGTCGTCGTCGGCCTCGACCGAGTCGTCGTGGTACAGCGAGAACTCGTCGGCGCCGAGGTTGTAGCGCGCGAGCGACGAGGTGCTCGACGACGGCGACGCGCCGGCGGGGACGCCGAGGGTCGCGCCGTGCAGCGACGGCGGCGACGACGCGCTGTGCACCGACTGGGACGAGCGCAGGAATTGCTGTGTCGGGACCTGCGAGCGCGAGAGGGAGGATGTCAGCCTGGGTGCTCGGTTTGGGCGGCTCGTTGTCAAGAGGGAGGGGAGCGACGGACCCATTCTGCTCGGTCGCCGCGCATGGCCATGGCCTGCTCCTTGCCCATGGCGTGCGTGTACTCGTCGGCGAGGCTGGTCGAGCTGGTCTGGGCGCGCAGGAGGGCGGCGCCGTAGGGCGAGTGCGGGCCTCGAGGGCTGGCGGGGACGGCGTAGTGGCCGTCGTCGAACGGGTTGGTCGTGTTGCTGTTCTCGCGGCTGCGCGCGCTCGTGATGGAGCGCTGGCGGAGGTGGCCTGTGGGCGGGGTCCAGGCGGACGACGCGCCGCCTTGTGAAGGGCCGGCGAGAGGATGGTCGGGCATGGGCGCGCGGACGAGGGCGAGGGCGAGGAGGGGAGGGGGGAGGGCGAGCGCGAGCACGGTCGAGTGCACAGGCGAGGTTGAGCCCGGTGATGTGGGTCGAGTAGCGCGGGCTCGTGACGGTGCTAGCCCTGGGCGAAGAGGGGTCGGGCAAGGAGGCGCGGACGTGCTCGAACGGCCGCGACGCGATCGAGAGTGGAGGGGCGACAGAGGACCGGCTCGAGAGGGGTCGCGAGGGCTGGCGCGCGGGCTGGCTGGCGGAGAGCGAGCGTGTGAGAGGGAGGAGCAAAGGGAGCTCGTCGCCGAGAGTCTGGTTCGTGCCCAGAAGAACGGACGGCGCGTGCGCACTGCGGCCCCCGCTCCTCATCGCGACCGACCAGCCAAGTGCTCGCGCCCCGGCCTCGCAAACCTGCGCGCTCCATGGTGCCCTGCTTCGAGCTGCAGCACAGCTTCGTATGCACGCTCGAGCACCAGCAACAGCCGCAGGAGAGCGCGCGAGAAGCGAGGCGAGCGGTCTCGCCAATTTCGCCGGATCGTGCAAGGCCGCAGTACGGCGTATGCTTGGGTAGATCTGCTTCTGAGTAGATCAGAGAGCTACTCTCGGCTCCAGATCGTAGCAAAAGCGAGCTTTGAGAAGCGAGAGTGCGACTTGGCGGCGAGCGAGGACGAGGACGACGTCGACCTTGACCGCCGTCTCCTCGCTCCCTCACCCTCAGGCCCGCCCCTGCGACCAGCTGCACACCATGTCTGACGATGAGTTTGTGCGTCCAGGTCCACTCCTTCTCGCCAAGCGGCAGCGCTGACGAGCCTTCCCCGCCAACAGATGATGGACGAGGACGAGGTGCGTCAGCTCTCCTCCCACGCCCGCCTGGCTGGCGCGGCAGCTCGTCGAGCTCTGTAGTGGCCTAGGGGATCGAAGTCGGTGAGCTGACTCGCACTGTCCCCTTCCCACCTCTCCTCCTCCCTCCGCCCCCACCTCGCAGGACTACGGCTTCGAGTACGAGGGATCCGACAACGAGGAGGACGTCGTCGACGTCGAGAACGAGTACTACACGGCCAAGTGTGCGTCCCCGCCGCCCTCGCCCGCCTCGAGCCGAGTACAAGCTGACCCTGCTCCTCCTCCTCCTCGTCCCCCATTCTCCACCACCCCTTTCGCCTCGCCCTGTTCGGCGACTCGCACACTCCCTCCTCACCTGCAACAGCGCAACGCGATACGCCCGATACGGCCCTCGCCTCGTTCAAGAAGATCGTCAACGACGAGTCGACGCGCGGCGAGCAGGGCGAGTTCGGGTTCAAGGCGCTCAAGCAGATGACCAAGCTCACGTTCAAGCTCGGCCGGTACGACGAGGCGCTCGCGCACTACAAGACGCTCCTCACCTACACCAAGAAGGCCGTCACGCGCAACGTCGCCGAGAAGGCCATCAACCGCATCCTCGACTATGTCAGCGCCGACACCGGGCTTGGCCTCGACAAGATGCAGGAGTTCTACGAGGTGACGATGAGCGCGCTCGAGGAGCAGAAGAACGAGGTGCGCCCACTCTCACAGCGCCCGCCGACTGCTCGACCACCAGCTGACGCTCGCTCCCCCTCGTGCTCGCAGCGCCTGAGCACCAAGACGAACCTCAAGCTCGCCAAGCTCTGGCTCGACCGCCACGAGTACGCTCGCCTGAACAAGGTGCGTCCTCCTCGTTCTGGCCCGCTCCCCCTCGCTCAACTCGCTCACGCGCCGCCCTCGCCCGCAGATCCTCAAGGAGCTTCACGCCCAGTGCGCGCCCTCGGACGACGGCGCCGACGTCGACTCGTCCAAGGGCACGACGCAGCTCGAGGTGTACGCCCTCGAGATCCAGATGTACGGCGAGATGAAGAACAACAAGAAGCTGCGCGAGATCTACGAGAAGAGCCTTCGGGTCCGGTCGGCCATCCCGCACCCGAGGATCCAGGGCGTCATCCGCGAGTGCGGCGGCAAGATGTACATGTCGGAGAGTGTGTCCTCGCTCCCTCTTCTTGTCCTCCTCCTGCTCGGCGTCGTCGTCGTCGCCGTCGACTCGTCTGACCCTTCGCCTCACCCTCCCTCCCTCTCTCGCTCTGTTTCTCGCGCTCGCAGAGGACTGGGGCAAGGCGCAGATCGACTTCTTCGAGGCGTTCAAGGCCTACGACGAGGCCGGCTCGCCGCAGCGCATCCAGGTCCTCAAGTACCTCGTCCTCGCCCACATGCTCACCGAGAGCGACATCGACCCGTTCGACAGCCAGGAGACCAAGCCGTGCGTCGGCTCTTCAGCTCTCTCCTGCGCGTGCACTGCTTCTCTAGGTGTAGGCGCTGGCCTGGAAAGCTCGGAGACCTAACGCGCTCGTCCTCGTCCGCAGGTACAAGAACGACCGCGAGATCTCGGCCATGACGGCGCTCGTCGACGCCTACCAGCGCCGCAGCGTGCACGAGGCCGAGAAGATCCTGCGCAGTGCGTCTCGCTCTCGCTCCTCCCTCTCGTCGTCGCCGTCTCGCTGACGAGGTCCGTGCGCCGTTGCTCGCCCGCAGCCAACCGCGAGACGATCATGGACGACCCGTTCATCCGCGGCTACATCGACGACGTCCTGCGCTCGCTGCGCACGCAGTGGATCCTCGAGATCATCAAGCCGTACACGCGCATCGAGGTTTCCTACTTGGCGAGGGTGCGTCGTCGTCCTCCTCCTCCTGTGCAGAGCGGGCTCGAGCCGTCTCGTCGCTCCCTCTGATGAGTAGGGTGTGTGCGACTGACGCTCTCTCTGTGCGCCCGCAGCAACTCGGCATTTCGGACGAGCAGGTCGAGGAGATCATCGTCGCCCTCATCCTCGACGACAAGATCCACGGGCGCATCGACCAGGTCACGGGCCGCCTCGACCTCGACAAGCAGTGCGTCGAGCTCTCCCTCTCTATCTGTCGCTCGTAGCGCGGCAGCGAGTCGGGCGACTGGAGGATGAGGGCCAAGTCTGACGCTCTCGCTCTCGTCGTGCAGCACCGCCGTCGAGACGCGCCGGTACCAAGCCCTCGACAGCTGGACGGCCCAGCTCACGGCCCTCCACACGCAGCTCATCAACAAAGCTTCCCAGGCGGGCCAGGACCGCAGCGGGCCCGGCGGTGCCGGCGGCGCTGCGCCTTGGACGACAGGAGGTCCGAGCGAGATCTGGGCTTGAGCTCTCTCTCTCTCTCGCTCGCTCGCACGGCGGCGCTCGGCAGGGAGAGGGAGGGACAGAGAGGGTGCCCGCTTGTAGCTGTATGTAGACCCGCTTCCCTTCGTCTCTCTCTCCCCTCGTTCGTTCCCTCCTCGCTCTCGAGCAGCACCCGCAACTGCAGTTTTGATACCCGGATCGCGCTCTCGCTTTCTCTTTCTCGCTCGCCGGTCGTGAGGAACGAGGGAGAGATAGTGAAAGCGATGCTCAAGCGCGACTCGTCCACTGCTACGGCAAGCGTGCGTCCTCAAGCGCCTCGTCCGTCCCCGCCTCGAGCACCTCCTCCTCGCCGCCTCCCTGCCCGAGCCTCAGCCGAACCTGCGTGCACGACGAGGTCATCAGCGACGTCGCGTAGAGCTTGTAGAGGGAGAGGAAGAGGACGCACACGGCGGTGAAGGCCGTGCACTCCCCGATGAGGTCGAGCAGGGGAGCGAGGTGCAGCCGGCCGACGGCGAGCGGCGAGGTCCAGCCCTTCTCACTGCGCGCACGACGAGCACAGCATCAGTATTACAACGACGACGACGAAGGGAGAGAGAGAGAGAGGAGGACGCACCCCTGCTTGGCCTCCTTGCGGAACTGCAGCCCGCACTCGACCTGGAGCCCGATGGCGTCCCTGAACGCCTGGGCGACCCTCGCCCTCAGGTCCTTGGTCGCCGCGCTCGTCGTCGATACGGGCTGCGACGGCGCGACGAGCATGTCGAGCAGGTCGGCGTAGACGAGCGGCGAGCGCGACACCTCGAGGCGGGTCGTGCCCGGGAGGCCGAGCGAGCGCAGGAAGCCCGACGTCGTGTAGAGGATCTCGCGCGCTGCGAGCGTCGGTGCGAGGCGTCAGTGTGAAGGTGGCGAAGGGGAGGAGGAGAAGTAAGGGACGCACTCTGGCGCTTGACGACGGCGAGACGCTCGTAGGTGACCTGGACGTCGAGAAGGCGCTTCTGCAGACAGCGACGACGAGGCTCGTCAGCTGCGAAACGACGAGGAGACCGAGAAGGAGAGAGCGACGCACCTCGAGCGGCATCGTCGTCGACTGGTCCTTCTGCGTCGGCGCGACGAGCGGTTCCTTGCCCTGCTGGCGCTCCCTCCCGCCCTCGCTCGGCTCCTCGACCTGCTCGCGCCCGCCCTCCTGCTCGCCGCCCTCGCGCGCCTTGTGCGACGACCGCACGCCGCACCCGAGGAGCGAGACGAGGCCGTGCATGCCGCCCATCGACTTGTGCGCGCCCTCGTCGTCCGGGTGCTCGTGCGCCTGCGATGACGACAAAGGCTCCTCGGCGGCGCCCTCGGGCTGCCCGCGGCTCTCCCAGTCGCGCTTGGGCTTCTTCTTGCCGCCCTTGTCCTTGTGGTGGTGGCGGTGGCCGTCGTGCCCAGGGCCGGGCGCCGGAAGCGGGAAGTCGGGGATGTCGATGGCGGCGAACGTGCCCGGCTGCGGCGGCTGCCTCGCCGCCGCCTCGCGCGCCTCGAGCTGGACCGCCGGCGTGAAGGCGCCCATGTCGGCGTTGAGCCCGACGTCCTCGGGCAGGATGAGCGACAGGTCGGTGCCGGTCGTGAGGGCGCGCGTCATGTCGGTCTGGCCGCCGAGGAAGTAGGCGAGGTTGCCGTCGAGGTCGCGCAGGGGGAGGACGTGCAGGAGGTTGAGGAACGGCGTGCCGTCGGCGCGGCTGCGAGAGGGAGGGCGTCAGTGAGAGAGCGAGGGGGTCCGAGCGCCGAGCGGAATGAGGACGCACTAGTTGAGGACGATTTGCATGACCTCGTCGCCGCCCTCGAGGCGAGTGCGGATGTTGCCGACGGCCTCGGGCGCCGTCGCCTTGCCCTGGAGGAAGCTGCGGGCGGGAGGAGGACGAGTCAGCGCCGAACTCGAGAAGGACGACGACCAGGGCGCGCAAGCCCGACTAGAGCGACAGCGAGGAAGACATGACGTACCGGCAGTTGCGGCCGATGATTTGCTGGGCCGAGTAGCCCGTGAGCTCGCAGAAGCCCGGGCTGACGAGCACGATCGGGTCGTCGCGCAGGCGCGGGTTGGTGAGGAGGAACGCCGAGCCGATCCCGCCGCGGTCCTCGACGCCGAGCGAGTACTTGCGCAGCTGCGTCTTGGTGTGGGCGAGGAGGCGCGCCTTGACGAACCGCTCGAACTCGGCCGCGAAGAGCTTGGTGAGGAGGTGCTTGCTCGTGGAGTCGAGGCCGGGCGCGCCGGCGCGCACCTTGCGCAGGGCGCCGAACAGCTCGTGCTTGACGTCGTCGGGGAGCTCGACCTGCGGCTTGGCCGAGTCGACGAGGTACGCCGAGTAGATGCCCTTGGCGCCGAAGCCGGCCTGCTTGGTGAGGCGCGACAGGACGAGCGTGTCCTTCCACAGCTCGAGGTCGGCGAGCGCGGCGTTGTCGGGCGCGAGCGATGCGAGGTAGTTGCTGAACTGGGCGTAGCCGAGCGGCGTCGCGACGTAGGCGGCGAACCGCGGGAGCGACAGGAGGCGCGAGAGGCTGTACGAGATGGACGCCTGGAGCGTGTTGAGCGGCGCCTGGTACGGCTTGGACGTCGTGCCCTTGCCCGAGTCGTCCTTGGAGACGGGCGGCGGGAGGTTGGGGAGGTGAGGGACCTGGGACGGCGGGAGGCGCTCGGGCGACGGGGCGGGCGGCGCCCACTGGTCGAGCTTGACGTGCTCGGACGTGTCGTAGCCGCTGTCGGAGAGCGAGAAGCCTGCGAGCACGCGGAGGAGCGTCAGCTTGGGCTCCTTGTTGCTAAGCCGACGCGAGGGGGAGGAGGAGCGGGGACGCACCGCCGCCGCTGCGCGCCTGCGAGTTCGGGCTGCCCTCGTCAGACGAGCCCTGCACGCCGTACGAGCCGCCGCTGCTGCTGTTGCTGCACGAGAGGAGGACGAGAAGCGAGAGGCGGGTGGGGAGGCGACGAGGGGTCAGTGCGGGGCCGAGGCTGGGCCGGGAGCGAGACGAGGGGGGAAAGCGACTGGGTGGCGCACCTGGCGTAGCCGACTGGCGGCGAGGGGCGCTGCATCTGTGTGTGGTGCTGAGCCTGCGCCATCTCGGGGTGAAAGGCGAGAGGGCGAGGCGACGAGGTGAGAGGAAGGAGGGAAAGAGGGAGCGAGAAGGAGCGCGACCGAGGCGACCCAGCTCATCTCGCACAGCCGGCTCGCTCGGCTGCGCAAAGTACCCAGGCGAGTGTATTCAGGCCCTCGTAGCACCGTAGCACGCCCTGCGCAAGACCTGGCGGAGCACGCTGCGAGACGACCCTGCTCCAGGCTCGTGCGCGCCTGTCGACGACTCGCTCTCGCCATCGGCGGCGAAGTCGCCGCCGGGCAAAAGGCGCACGACTCGTCAGGATGCGGTTAGAGAAAAGGAGAAAGGCGGCTCTCTCGAAAGAAGCGTCGCAGCCGAGCTGCCGGCCTCGCGCCAGCGCCCTCCGAAGCATCTCCTCCTCGCCGCGGGCCGTGAACAGACCGAACGACCGAGGCGTTCCACAGACCCAGGTACCCGCTCACCACTGCTCTACTCGTCGTCCTCGCCGCCCTGCGCCGCCGCTGCCGCCGCCGCGCGCTCCGAGGGCTTCTGGGCGTGCGTGCCCCACCGCGCAATCGGGTCGTCGCGCTTGGCGCCTGCGATCTGCCACTTGAGCTGCGGGCGGCGATGAAGGTCGAGTCGATGGAGTGGGTGGGACGAGGGAGGAGAGGAGGAGTAGACCGTCAGCTCGAGAGCGAAGGAAGGAGGAGGGGTGCGAGGAGGAGATGGAGAGAGAGGGACGCACGTCCTGCTGCTGGGCGAGCGCAAAGACACCGACGGGAACGAGGACACCCCACACGGCGGCCTGGCGGGACGTAGTGCGCGTGAACCGGAAGAAGCGCCAGATGTTCTCCCTCTGCGATGGACGAGCGAAGAGGAGGAGGAGGAAGGGGTCCACGTCAGCTCGCGCACGGTAAGAGGGGAGTGGAGGGACGCACCATATAGTTCCATGCCTCGACGCCGGGGTCCTTCTGCGCGCACGAGGGGACAGAGCCGGGTTAGCGCGAGCGGGAGATGGGAGGGGAGCCGGAGCGGGGAGGGCTCGCCTTGACGGGGTCTGCGGCGACACGGAGGGTCAGTGCTGGTCTAGGACACGCCTGTGAGAGGGCACGCACCGTATCCTGTTGCTCCTGCCATGGTCGTCGAGAGGTGTGCTGGCCAACCCCTCCTCGCTCTCTCTCTGTCCTCGACGTCGACGGCCGCCTCCTCCTCTCGGCCCCGCTCTGCCTGCGCTTCCGCCTAGCTGCACTCGCATGTCGTCTTCCCGCTACCCAACCAACAGCGAGCCAGGCCCGAGCTCCTCTTCGAAGCGCCGCCGAGTCGACACCCTCGAGCCCGAGACGGCCCACGAGCGTCACCAGCGCCTGTACGCCCTCAAGCGCTCGTACGAGCGCGGCAGGCCACCGCCAAAGCCCGCCTCGAAGGACGAGCTCGACGTGCTCAAGGAGCGGCACCAGTGCGCTCGCTCCCTCCTCCTCGTCGGCCTCCTCGAGCGCTCTCAGGCTCACTCCTCCCTGCTGCCCTTTTCCCTCTCTCTCTCTTGCTGCTAGGTTCGTGCGCGACAGCAACGTCGACCCGGCGACTCTTTCGTGGGAGGACCAGCTCGCGTTCAAGCACTGTCCGTCCACCTTTCCCTCCTCGACTCGCTCGTTCTCGACGTTGGCTCACGCACGCTCGCTCGCCCGCAGACGAGACGCTCTTCAAGGAGTACGCGGTCGTCAACCTCAAGCACTACAAGAGCGGCGCAGTGCGTCCCTCCCCCTCTCGACAGCGCTCACGCCGCCTCCTTCTGACCCTTCTTTTCCCCGCTCGCGCCCGCCCGCAGATCGCGCTCAGATGGCGCACCGAGACCGAGGTCCTCTCCGGCATCGGTCACCTCACCTGCGCGTCCCTACGGTGCGAGTACCACGAGCCGTCCCCCTCGCTCCTCGCCGCCCTCGAGCTCGACGACGCGCCGCCCGACCCCGACCACGAGACGCCGCTCGTCCCTGCGCGCCTCGAGGAGCTCGAGGTTCCCTTCGGGTACGCCGAGCGCGGCGAGCGCAAGAGCGTCCTCGTCAAGGTCGTCCTGTGCCGCGAGTGCGCGAAGAAGCTGCGGTACGGGCGCAGGAAGGCCAAGGAGGACCGCGAGACGGCTGCGAGCGGGTGCGTCTCTCCCTTCTTTCTCTGCGGTGAGACCATGCGTATGAGCTGCGACTAATGGTGTGCTTGCGCGCGCAGGACGGCGGCGGTGCGCTCGTCGAGCAGGGAGCGCAGTCCGCGGCGGGATCGGCATGAGGACGACAGGCGGCGCGACCGAGAGGAGCGCAGCGAGCGAGTGCGTCCTGTCCTCCTTCTCTCCCTACTGACGAACGGCGCTGACTCGCTGCAGTGCGCGCAGGACTCTTCAAGGCACGGCGGGCGAGGCTCGAGCAGTCGGCGCGCGCCAGAGCGGGAGCGGGAGCAATGACGAGCAGCGGTAGGCCCCGTTTTGGGAGCGAGCGAGTGCAATGGCCCTTCGAGCAAGTTTGTGACGACCAGCGAGCGCAAGCACCCCGGCGCGAGACTGTGCGCCGCTCCGAAGAGGTCGGCAGGCGAGCGTAAGCGGCAGCGCCCAGGCTGCACCCGAGATGGGGCAGGCCGGCAGGGCGGGACTGCGCATACTCCATGGTCGAGTCGAGCGTGCTTCAGGCCGTACCCGGAGGTGGCTTTGGCCAGGACGAGAGGAGGCCGAGGGCGGGCGAGAGGCGAGCTCGGTGGATGGCGACGGCAGCTGAGTGCGCGCTTGTTGGACGGCGAGGCGGGCCGTAGGTAGCAGCTCAGGATGAGCAGAGTGGCAGCGGTCCAGCTGGTGGTGCGAGAGAGGGAGAGGGTGAGGTCGGGAGCTCCCAAGCCTGGTTCGCCTCGTCGCCCTCCTCCGGCCCTCCTCCTCCCCTCCTCCCTCGCTACAGCACTTCAGCGGCCTACACGTCCACCATGTCGGCCCTCTTCTCGTCTGCCCGCACCGCCGCCCGCGTCGCCCCGAGCACCCGTGCCTTCTCGAGCACGCCCGCGCCCCAGGCCACCCTCCGCGAAATCGAGGGCCGCATCAAGTCGGTCGGCAACATTGTGCGTCCTGCTCTGCCCCTCTACCTTCTCCAGAACTCTTCCAGAGCACACTCGAGCGAGCAGCGTCCCGCCGGGGTGGGCGAGGAGCTCGCGCCCGTGTGGCCGGGTTGCGATGACCCCCCGCTCGCTCGCTCGCGCTCTACCTAGGACTCTCGCTGACGCCTGCGCCCCTCTCATGAACACAGGGCAAGATCACCAAGTCGATGAAGGTGCGTCGCAGCTTCCCTCGCGCCGAGCTGGCGAGACCGGCCCGCTGACCTCGCCCCCTCTCCCCGTCGCTCTCCTCGCACAGATGGTTGCCGCCTCGCGTCTCGCTCGCGCCCAGCGCATGATGAACGAGGCCAAGGCCTACGGCGCGGCCAACAACGCCGTCTTCGAGCAGTCGGACGCGGCCAAGACCGAGGCCAAGGTCGAGAAGATCCTCTACATCGTCGCCTCGTCGGACCGTGGCCTGTGCGGCGGCATCCACTCGTCAGTCGCCAAGGCGGCCCGCAAGGACATCCTCTCGGGTGAGGGCGCCGGCAAGGAGATCCGCGTCGTCGCGCTCGGCGAGAAGCCCAAGCAGCAGATGTCGCGCGGCGACGGCGCCAAGGACATCGAGATGTCGTTCTCGCAGATTGGCAAGTCGGTCCCGACCTTCAACGACGCCCTCGCCATTGCCGACAAGATCGAGGCCGAGAACTTTGAGTTTGACAAGGTGCGCTCTCCTCTCGCTCGCTCAGCGCGCCCCCGCTCACCTCGCTGACCCTCTCGCCGCCCGCGCACAGGTCAAGGTCATCTACAACAAGTTCCTGTCCGTCATCTCGTACGAGGCCGTTTCGCTCGACATCTACTCGATGAAGGCGCTCCAGGGCTCGCCCGCCTTCGCGGCGTACGAGGTCGAGGGCGACGAGCTCGCGGGCGACCTTTCCTCGTTCGCGCTCGCCAACGCCATCTACGCCGGCCTCGTCGAGGGCTTCGCCGCCGAGATCTCGGCCCGCCGCAACGCCATGGAGAACGCGTCCAAGAACGCTGTGCGTCCCCACCTCTCCCTCTTCCTCTCGCCTCGCTCTCTCCTGCTCGGCCCGCCTTTGCTGACTCTCTACGACTGCGCGCACAGGACGAGATGTCGGCCAAGTACCAGATGCAGTTCAACCGCATGCGTCAGGCCGCCATCACCAACGAGCGTGCGTCCCTCTCCTCGTTCCCTCTCCTCGTCCGGCTCTCCTCACTCACGCCTGCTCTCCTCTCGCCCGCAGTCGTCGACATTATCACCGGTGCCTCGGCGCTCTAAGCGTCTCGCGCGTTGGTCATCGTTGTCGTCGTCGTCGTTGGGGTATAGATCTGTAGTTCATCGAGGAGGGGAGCGGTCGGGCGAGGAGGCCCGAGCAGGAGGAGGGGGAGATCGCGAAAAGCTGGCAGTTCCTTTCGAGCGCTCGTCGTGCGTCTGTCGAGAGCGAGAGGCAGTCGTACGCTGTGCTTGCTGCCGCTGCGCGAGGAGAAGCTCGCGCGCTCTCGGGGAAGTCCTTTCGCCGGTCCGAGCGGGCGAGTCGAGCGAGATCTCGTCGTTGCAGCGCTCGTCCGTCTCCTCGAAAGACCTCTACTCGACAAGGTCGAACGGAAAGACGTCCTTGGCGCCCTTTGGCGTGACGGCCATGACCTTGTACTGCGAGCCCATGCCGCCCTGGTCGACGAGGCGCTTGGCGGCGCTCTCGATCTCCTTGCGGCGCTCGTCGGTCGCGGCGCCGCGCAGGAGGCCGGCGAGACGGGGCTGGAGGCCGAGCGAGGTGAGGAAGCGCGACTGGGGGAGCGGGCCGTGCGTCGAGGCTGTCGGGGAGGGAGGGGGAGGAGGCGGGAGCGAGAGTCAGCGACGGGCTCTCGCCAGCGCCAAAGAGAGGAGAGAAGGGACGCACCGAACTCGCTCATCGACTCGGCGAGGTAGCTGAAGTCGACGTTGGCCGTGAGGTCCGTGTGGCCCGGCTCGGTGAGCGGGTCGACGACCTGGTGCTTGCGGAAGCCCTGCATCGACAGGCTCGCCGAGTAAGCTCACGGTCGCCGGA
>Ga0308169_10002370_pt1 | contig 19678 bp, 27 predicted proteins | sample PhyBR1_2_FD_202139 | JGI IMG/M metagenome (GOLD analysis project Ga0308169, IMG submission 202139) | Phyllosphere microbial communities from UC Gill Tract Community Farm, Albany, California, United States - DLSLSB.R1 | ecosystem: Host-associated > Plants > Phyllosphere > Unclassified | place...
CGGTGAGTCGGTCCTGGTGTTGTTGTCGGTGCTCATGGTGCCTCCCCGGCAGGTTGATCGTTAGATGAAAACTCGCATGATGGCTCCCGCGCTAGTCGCCAGGATGCACACGATGATCGCCAGGACCAGGCCCTTGAAGCCGTTGATCTCGCGCCCGGTGAACGCAGCGAACGCGAGGTAACCGGCCGACGCGAGGAAGCCCGCGAGGCCCAGGGTGATGACGCCCCAGCTGATGTAGTTCAGCAGGGTCGTGAAGCCCTCAGTGCCCGGGGGCTGCTCCGGCGTGGGGTCGGGCAGAACGCCGGCCAGGTTCACCGCTGCGGCGAGAAGCATGTTCATGAGTGATCTCCGTTCGTGCTCTGCGCGAGCGTCCGAATGTTGTTGATGATGCGACGTACCCGAAGGGGTGACGCCTCTAGTGACGGCTTCGAGAGCCGCCAAGACTCGTTCCACGGCAGGTGCCAGCCGTTGGGGGTCATCTGCCCGACCCGGCGCACGACCGAGCGCTGCTGCGACGACAGCTTCGGACCGTCGTCGATCAGGACGATGCCGAGGAGGGTGGAGGAGGGAAGCGTCTCCGCGGCCCACAGACGGGCGAAGCGTGACGCTGCGGCGACGCCCTCGTAGTTGGTGCGGGCCGTCACGATGACGGGCAGCGACGGCGCAGGGCGGTCCCAGCCGGTGAACACGGGCCACGAGCGCCCGATGTCCAGCGCATCCGCGCCCAAGAGGCCGGCGACCAACGAGGCACCCGAGCCGCCGTGGAGTCCCACGACGGTCACCAGGGGCCTGTCGATGACGTCGACAGTCGGCCAGGGCTGCTCGGCCGACACATCCACGCGAGGCGCAGCCTCAGGGCTACTCGGGCCACGGAGGCTCATCGCACCGTTCCATAGCGGGTCGTGCTCGACGACTTCCTCGGGTGGCGGCGGCGCCTCCCCCGGGATGAACGGATTGCCCTGTGCTGTCAGGCCGGTAGCTGCTCGACGCCCCATCCCGATCCCTCTTTTCTGAAAGCTCGACTTACGAGTTATCTATACCGTAGACCCGTCTTGCAAACCGTGCAAGCGGTCTTATACACTCGTAAATGGTTAGCTGTGCCCACCGCGAGGAGACGAACGATGACTCAACGATTCGCCCCTGGCGCAGCCCTGGTTGTGGCTCTCGCCCTCGTCCCCGCTCTCAGCGCGTGCACGTCCCCTGATGCCCCCGAGTCCCCCACTCCCACCACGAGTACAGCACGTTCTGTGGACGGTCTATCACCAGCCCCCGACACCATGGACCCCTCCGGTGCCGAGGACGCAAGCGCCGTTGCGCGCAGCGCCATGGAGGCCTTCGTGCAGAACAAGCTCCCCTACGACGAATGGTGGGCCGGCCTCAGCCCCTACCTCGACGGCGACGCCCTCGTGGCCTACGAGTACACGGACCCCGCCCTCGTCCCCGCCTCGAGCATCACGGGCGACCCGCAGGTCAGCGCTGCACCCGACGCCACGCAGATCACCGTCCTCGTCCCGACCGACGTCGGGCAGTACCAGGTGCTCCTCAACCGCCAGGCCGTCGGCGGCGAGTGGACCGTGTCACGCATGACCCCGCCCGAGGGCCTGTCGTGAAGGGCGTCGTCGCCGGCAGCGCTGCCGTCGTCCTCGCCGTGCCGCTGCTCGTCGTCGTGCTGTTCTCCGGCGGCGACTGCCAGAGCGCCAGCGCGAGCACCGGTCAGGGCACCGCCATCCCCGCCGTGAGCGTCGACGCGTCGCAGCTGCCCGTCCAGACCGTCGGCAACTACAGCGGCGTGCAGCTCGTGAACGCCGCGTACATCATGAACGCCGGGAAGGCCCTCGGCCTCGACGCCAAGGGGCAGGCGATTGGCGTCATGACCGCCATGGGCGAGTCCTCGCTCAAAGTCATCGACAACGGCGACGCCGTGGGCCCTGACTCGCGCGGCCTCTTCCAGCAGCGCGCCAACGGCGCGTGGGGGTCCTACGAGGACCGGATGAACCCGACGATCAGCGCCACCAACTTCTTCAAGAAGCTGATGACGATCGAGAACTGGCAGGGCCTCGAACCCAGCATCGCGGCCCACCGCGTGCAGATCAACGCCGACCCGTACCACTACGAGAAGTACTGGTCCGGGGCCGTGAACATCGTCTCTGCCCTCTCCGGCGTGCAGCTCGACCCAGCCTCCGGCGGGCCCGGCGCCTCCGCCTGCGCCGTCGGCGCCTCAGGCGACTACGCCGAGGCCAACGGCACCAAGCCCGGCAAGTGGGGCGGCTACGAGAACGGCCGCATCGACCCCTCCGCCATCGTCCCGATCCCCTGGACGACGAACCAAAGCTACGTCGGGACGATGTACCTCCGCCCCGACGCGGCCGCGTCGCTGACGGCGATGAACAACGCCTACCGAACTGAGTTCGGCAGCGATATCCCGATCAATGACGGGTACCGCGACTACCAGGGCCAGGTCGACGCCAAAGCCCAGTACGGCGGCGGCGCTGCCACCCCCGGATTCTCGAATCACGGGTGGGCCCTGGCCATCGACATCGGCACTCCCAGCCATGCCCGGATCGCCTACTACGACCGCACCTACAACTGGCTCGTCGCCAACGCCGGCACCTACGGATGGGTGCACCCCGACTGGGCCAAGCCCGGCGGCGCGGGCCCGCACGAAGCCTGGCACTGGGAGTTCTACGGAGTGAAAACGAATGCCTGAGTTCGACCCGACCACTGTCCCCCCGTTCCCGGTCGTCACCCTCGACCTGAGGGACGACAGCTCCATCACCGTCAACGGGGCACCCGTCGAGATCGGCATGGACGAACCCCCCACCGACGCCGGTATTGCCGCCGTCGCGAAGATCGCCCAGGACAACGGCCTCGAGGCCATCCGGGTTCGTGCCACCTCGCCCGACGGCACACACCTGATGGTCGTCAAGGCCGACGGCACCCCCTACGACATCACGCCCCCAGACACCAGCGCGGCCGACGCGACCAAACGTCGCCGCCGGCTCGTCGGCGGCGGCGCCGTCCTCGCCATGCTCGTCGTGTCCGGCGGGGTCGCCGGAGTGGTCGTTGCCACCCGCCCCGAGCCTGCCCCGGTCGCTACAACCGCTGCACCGCCGCCCGGCTACCTCGCCAACCTCCCCGTGCTCGCCCCGCCCGGCTACGCCCAGAAGGCCGCGTGGTCCCTGCCTGTGCAGTCTCGCTCGACACCGCTGCTGCTCGAGGACGGCCGAGTCGTCGTCGTCGACAACGACGGCAACCTCGCCATCCTCGACGGTGCCGACGGGTCCGTGACCTGGCGCGGCAGCGGCGGGCCCACCGGGCAGGCCGGCATCCACGCCACCACCGTCGAGAACCGGCCCGTCCTGGCGACTGCGAACACGACAGCTCTCACCCTCTGGCCCCTCGACACCGACGGGCGCGCCCGTGTCCCCGGTACCAGCGTGGATCTCGGAGCCTCCGGCGACGTCAGCTACCTCGGTTCCGCGCCTCTGGTCACCCTCAGCAACCAGACCGTCGCCCTCCTCACCGAAGACGGCGTGAAGCGCGTCGACGTCCCCGTGACGTCCACAGCCATCCTCGCGACCCAAGACACTGCGATTGCCGCCAACGCCGAGAGCTGGTGGAGCATCCCCACGAGCGGGGAGCCCACCCGCTCCGACCTCCCGCGTCCGTCGGGCGTCGACGGCGAACCCGTGATCATCACCGCAGCAGACGACACGCACCTGGTCGTCGTCTGGCCGACGGACGTCGACGCCACCGACGTCGCGACCGTCGTCGACCTCGACGAGAACAAGATCGTGGCCACGGCTGAGGTCCCGTCCGGCTCGGTCCGCGACGACACCGCCCCCATTCACTCCCCGAAGGGCGACACGCTCACCCTTGGTGAGATGTTCATCGACTACAGCGCCGACCCTCAGATCGTCGCCCTCGACGAGCTCACGCCCGCCGTGGTCGACGGAACGACCATCTACGGCACCCAGGAGCGCGAGCCCGTGGCCGCGCGCCTCGACGGCGAGACGTTCACCATCACGCCGTTCACCACCCTTTCGACGGACGACACCGCCGTGCCCGTCGCCGCCACGACTGACTACGCCTACGTTGTCGCCGAGAAGGTCGACAGCACACTGCTCTACGCGCTCCCGCGCGACGATGAAGGAGACGACTGATGATCAATGTCACGCTGCACGCCGACGGGCGGGGCATCGTCGGGCTCCCGGGCCGCACCGTGCCTCTCGCCGCCGGCACGCTCGCTGCCGCCCGTGAGGAAGCCATCGCCGTCCTGACAGGGCACGCCGCAGTCCAGGCCCTCCCTCTCGAAGTCCAAGCCATCGACGACGGCACCGCCGTCCGGTTCTCCGTCCACCCCGACGGCCGAGTCATCGTGCAGCGCGCCGGCGCCGGCGCCCGAGCACCCGAGCCTGTCGGGCCCTCACAGGTGCCGGCGCCCATGGCGCCCCCCGAGGCGTACATTCCCGCGTCAGCCGACCCTCTCGCCGCGCCGATCGACGTCGACCCGACACCGCCGCCGCTGTCCGTCATGCCCAGCCCCGAGGAGCAGGTCGCGATCGTCACCGCGGCCGCCGAGCCCACGTCCAGCGGATGGGCGCCGACACCGGCACTCCCCGACGACCTCGACATGACCGTGGTCCGACGGCGCAAGTCGAAGCCCGAGGCCGTGCTCGAGTTCACGACCGGCGAGACCGTCACCGTCTCCGGGACAGCCCTGGTCGGCCGGCGCCCCTCCGTTGACGAAGGCGACGACATCGACCAGGTCGTCACGATCGACGACCCCGCCCGCTCCGTGTCCAAGAGCCACTTCACCGCCGGATGGGACGACGGGGAGTTCTGGATCATGGACCGCGACTCCGGCAACGGCACCACCGTCTACCACGCCAACGGCCAGACCAGCGTCCGGCTCAGCCCCGGCCACGCCCACACCCTCGACGACGGTGACCGTGTCGCGATCGGCGACCAGGCCTTCACCGTCCACCTCAAATCCCCCACGAAGAAGTGAGGCATCTATGACCAAAACCGTCTTGACCGTCTACGGGGGTCGATCAGTACTGTCGGGGGACCCGTCCCCCCTCACCCTCCGCTTCCCCGCCAGCCTCCACCCCCGTCGATGCGACACCCCGTGACGCCCTCCCGCGTCGTCGCGTCCTCGAGCAGTCGTCCCTCGACGCTGCAGGAAGATCCCGCCGTGCCAGATTCCCCGGACGCGACTGCAGGGCTTGACGCCCTGAGCACGCTCGCGCGCTCACCGCAGTACCGCAAAGTCATTCGCTACCTCGTGGACCACCCCAACAGCTACAAGGGCCAAATCCAGGAAGGCACCGGCCTCCCGCCGAGCAGCCTCGGCCGTCACCTCTCCGAGCTTGAAGATCGACGCGTCATCGTCGGCGACGTCGCCGGTGAGGACCGCCGTGGCTACGCCGTCAGGTACACAGTCGACGTCGCCTACGTCGACCAGCTCGTCACGCAGCTGCGCACCGAACTCCTCGGCTGACCCGTTCGCCGGCACGCTTCCTCCCCCAGGGAGTTGAGGCCCCGGCTAGAACGATCCGTCTCCACTGCCGTAGAATCTCACTAAGCGGGACACCTCCCGCAGCGCCGGGCGGTTCGCTCGGATCAGGCAGGATTGGGCCATGCCGCGCATGACCGAACCTCCCGAAATGCCGGAAGAGGTAACAGCTGTCATCGACACCATCGGCAACCGCGCACGCGGCGCGCTCCTGCATACCCTCGCCCAGCACGGCTCCCTCTCTGCTCAGGACATCGCGCAGCGAGTTGGCGCCGCGCACTCATCCGTGCACCGACACCTCCTTGAGCTCGAAGCCCAGGGCCTCGTCCACGCCGACACCGCCAGTGGCCACCGCCACGGCCGCACCGTCGCGTGGTCCGTCGACGTCGAGCGCGTCAACCAGCTCGTCGACGTATGGCGCGACTACCTCACGGGTCGCTAGCCAGACATTCGCCCGCTCACGGAGCAACGGCGACTGCGACACGCCGCCACACCAGCTCGACTTAACCATGGGGCCAGAGTTAAGTAGACGCATGGCTCCTAGACGTCGACCTCGCGGCACCCTGGTGGACCCTGTTCCTATGGGCTACGTCGTCGAACGGCCTTCCAAGGCGAAATTCGACGCGATCGCTGTCCGAGCTGGCATCTCGTCTGCCGTCTTGTTCGAGATGGTCGTCGACCACCTCGAGCTGACCGACCAGGGCCTACCCACGTGGATGCCGCCCCAGAGCCGAGACGGGGAGTTGCCCATCAACTCTGCTTAACGAGAAAGGCCCCCGCATCCGCGAGGGCCTAAAGCTCTTAGCTCGAACCTGCATCTGTTTGGCGACCGAACAGGTTTCGAGCTTCTAGGAAAAACCGGCTTTTTACAGCCGGGCCTTTGCCATACCCATCGAGCACGAACCCGAAAGGTGGTGCCATCATACATCCGTCTATTGGTGACGCCACCCCCAACCCTGCGGCGAGTCCGTGGGCGTTCACGGAGGCGATCACACCCCGCAGCCACGTGCGCGTCGCCATCGTCGACGCCTACGGCGAGACGCTGAACGACTACCACGACCGCCGCATGCCGAAGGCAGCCCCGGCACGCCCGTGGGCCGTCTACCTCGCCGGCGACGACCGGCGATACCGCCTCCTCGCGTTCGACCTCGACGCCAAGGGCGACCCCGCCCGCGCAGCTCGCGACAGCAACGTGCTGGCCGCCGTCCTCACGGACGCCGGCATCGAGCACGTCGTCTGCGCCTCCGGACCCACTGGCGGCCGCCACGTCTGGGCCGCGCTGGCCGAGAGCGTCGACGCTGCAACCGTCGGCACCCTCAACCGCCTCGTCGCGAGCCTGTGCCCGAGCCTCGACACGTCTCCCCTCGGGAACCCCACGACCGGCTGTGTCCGGCCTCCCGGCGCTCCGCACCGTGCCGGCGGCCACTCCACCGTCCTTCGCGGCGACGTCGCCACCCTGACGGCCCCCACGACCACCGCGGCGGCCGTCCGAGCACTCGTGACCCGCGTCGCGGGCCTCGTGGACGACAGGGAGCCCGCGGCGGCCATCGACCCGCACACACCGTTGCCTGTCGACGCTCACGGCCGCCTGTACCTCGTCGGCTCCCGCCGACCCCTTCCCGCAAGCAGCGCCGCAGCGCTGACCGCCCCCACCGACGGCGAGAACGCCTCCGCCGTCCTCTGGCGCATCCTGGTCGGCGCTGCGGCCGCCAGGTGGCGGCACGCCGACGTCGCCGCCCTCGTACCGACCTCGGCCGGCCTTGAGCACGTCCGCACCCAGGCGACGCCCACAGGGCGTCGGCCGCGCCGCCACAGCGAGCACGCCGCCGTCCTCGCACGCCAGTGGGACAAGGCAGTCCGCTACGTCGCCGGCAGCGACCGCCAGCAGGGCGACGACCCGACGTTCGAGTACCGCGCCGACCAGATGGCCGCACACGTCCGCCACGTCCAGGTCCGCGCCGACGCCGCCGCCGGCCGCTGGACCCACGGCGGCGGCCCCGCAGACCGCCGAGTGCTCGACGTGCTCTGCCGCCTCGCCCTCGAAGCCCTCAGCGCCACTCTCGAAGCCGACAACCGCCGACTGGCACTCCTAGCCGGCATCGGCCGCGAGACAGCCCGCACGGCGCTACTGCGCCTGGCAGCGGACGGGTGGATCACCCGCACCGCCGAGGCCGAGGGCCCGCACGGCGCGCACTGGTCGATCGACCCGCAGAACGTTCTCCACAACGACACAGATCACGCCCGGTCACAAGCGGACCCGCGCCCCCACAGGGGCGGGTCCGCTGAGAGAACCGTTCTGCTGACGGCCCTGCGCACCCGCACCGACGACACCGCACACGACCTCTTCACCGCTACGCGCCCCGCCCTCGGTCACCTCGCCGGCAACCTCTACTCACGCACGGACACCACACCCCGCACCCTCGACGAACTCAGCGCCGCCACCGGCACCGACCACGCCCGCACCCGACGCCTCCTCGCACGCCTCGTCTGGGCCGGCCTCCTCGCTCCGACCCGCCGAGGCTGGCACCGAGTCGATGCCGCCAGCACCCTCGACGCGGCCGCCGAGCGCGCCGGAGTCTCCGGCCGGCTCGACGCCCGTGCCGAGCGCTATCGCCTCGAGCGCGAGCTGTGGGCCTGGTGGAAGGCCGAGGAGGCGTGGATGCACGCACCCCGTCGAGCCGGCGCCAAGCGCCGACCGAGCCGGGGGCAGCTGTCCCTCGTCCCTGACGACGGAACGCACGCCTACGGCGCCCTCCCTCGCACCTTCGATGGCCGCCTTGACTGGGCTGCAGCTCGACGCGTCATCCTCGACGAACGGGGCGGCGTCGCCCTCCGCCCGCTCGAGCAGGTACCGCGTCGACGCGCTCAGAACACCGTCGAGCCCCACGGCGCCCTTCACATCGCTTAGTAGCCGATTATCAGCTATGCCTGTCGTATAGGAAAGGCGAGCCGACGTAAGCGACTTCAGGCCACGAGCGGGATCAACAGCGCAGTCGAACGGCGTCTAGCGGCCGCGCAACAAAGGGACTCCGCGGAACGCGAGGAGGTCCTCGCGCATGCGGCCCGCGTCAACGACCACAACCTCTCCCCAACGGAGCAGCTTCGCCAACTCCTCGCCGCCCCTCCGGGCGTCCCCGGCGGGGCGGGGCGCGCCGCCATAGCTGACATCAGCCGAACGCTCGAGGAGCGCGGTTGGGCTCTCGTATCCGTCGACTTTGACGCGATCGCCTGGGACGCTCCGATCGACAAAGAAACACGCACCCTCATCGACTCCGACGGCGACTACGCAGAAGCCGTTGTGAGCATCGCCACCGACGTCATGTACGAGATCCCCCTGTTCACCCTCACCCTCCCTCACCGGACATTCACCGAGCAACACGAACTGGCGTTCCTCCACGTCAAGGACCTGCTAGCGCTTCTTGATCTCGTTGAAGGTGTGCACATCGACGACGACCCAGCTCTCGTCATCAATGCCGCTCACGGCATCGTTGACCCCGACCGTGTGCAACGAGGCCAGCAAATCTCTGCGGCGCCCGTCCGGAGCTAAGGGCGCCGAGAACAAGCACCACGGACAAACACGTATGAGCGGCGCGGCGCTAGCTGCCCTCGACGCTCGTGGCTAGTGCCCACGGTTCCACTGGCGAACGCATCAGATCGCTGGGCACGGCCTCGCAGGCGGCCGCGGCGTCTAGTTCGCCCACGTGCGCCTGGCAGAAGTCGACTGCATCAGCTACGGACCTCGCACTCCCCCGCCACAGACGGCCTCGTAGGTGCTCGGCGTGGGTGTACACGTCGACGCGGGTGACCTCATGGCCCGCACCCGTGTACGACACCCGCAGCCTGGCCAACGGCCGGAGATCCGCGGTGTCACTTCGACGGATGCGCGCAGTCCGAGAGTCATCCCACGCTAGCTGGTAGCTGGTCATCATCCGAGCTTCGCACGCGACGACGGAGCTTTAAGGCACGAGCGGGCTGCAGTGTGTGCGCTCCGCTTTCCCGCGTGCACGAAGACGACGGCAGACTCGATCTGCTGAGTTCAGTAATTGCGCGGGCACGTACTTACGGATGTACGTAGTCTTGTATTCCAGTACGTACGTGTTTACGCGTTTACTGAATCGCGTAAACGCGTATATACTCGTTTCATGAAGATAATCACCGTCACCAACTTCAAGGGTGGTTCCGGCAAAACGACGACGAGCGCGTACCTCGCTCACGCCTTCGCCGCCAAGGGCCTCAGCGTCGTGGTCGTCGACGCCGACCCCCAAGGCTCTGCCCTCCGATGGAGCGAGCAGGGGGAGTGGAGCATCCCGACACTCGCGCTGCCCGTCAAGGATCTCCACAAGCGTCTCGCCGGCATCGTGTCTGCCTCCACTGACATCGTCGTCATCGACACGCCCCCGCTCGAGGACCAGGCCGGCATCGTCTCCTCAGCTCTTCGCATTGCCGACGTCGCGATCGTCTCCTTGGCTCCAACCATGGGCGAGTACGAGCGCCTGCCCGAGGTGTGGTCTGCGATCGACGACGTGGAGCCGCTGCGCGCGACGCCACTCGTCGCCGCCGTGTTGATGAACCGCACCGTCACCAACGCCAACAGCACGCCGATGTTCCGCGAGCTGATGACCGATGAGGGCCACACGGTTTTGTCGACGACCATTCCTCGGCGAGAGCCCATCGCTCAGGCCTTTGGAGGCCCGGTCACCGACCTCGGCAAGTACGCCGATGCCGCCGACGAGATCGAGACGCTGGGAGCAGGACGATGACCAAGGCTGAAGAGCTGCGAGCACGAGCCGCCCGCGCGACGCAGAGAGCCGCGTCGATGCCGCCTGAGCAGAACCAGTCCGGGGCACCCGCCCCCGAGACGACGCCGGCGCCCCGCCCGAGCGTCATCCGGGCCAAGCCCGTACGCATCACCGCCGACCTGTCGCCCCAGGTCTACCGAGGGCTCATCGACTACGCCGCGGGCCTTGCAGAGGCTCAGGGCCGCGTCCGCGTCGCGCACGTGCACGTCACCCGTGCCCTCGTTGCGGAGCTGCTGGAAAACGACAAGCTGCAGGCAGCCATCGCCCGCCGCGTTCGCGCTCAGCTCGATGACTAGACCGTCCGTAGTTCAGTAACTACGGAAATGTGCTCCTGGCCGTCTAGCGCCTAAACGTCCGTGGCCCAACGCTTTGCGCCGCTCGAGTGCCACTCGACGGCCCGGTAACCCTCGGCTCTCAGACGCTCGTCGGCTTCTGGGACGGGGTCGTGGTGGAGATCGCGGGTCGGCAGGATGACAGTTGTCGACTCACCGGTCTCTGGTGCGAGAGTCAACAGCCATGCACCGTCTCCGCCGGATGAATTGACTGGCACGTCGCGGTGGATATAAGCACTTTCGGCCAGCGAGGTCATGGCCAGCAAAGTACGGCCTCACCGGCCCTCGTTCTTGGAATACGGCTGTGAGATCAGGTGTCGGCCTGGGGGAGTGCCACGGCGGAATCGATCGCTGCCGGGTGCCGCTCGAGCGCCCGGTAGATCGTCGCCCGCCTCACGCCGAACAGTTCCACCAGCTCGGCGACCGTGTGGTCCCCGGCCCGGTGGAGCGCCACCATGTGGCGCTCCTGCACGGGGGAGAGCTTGGGCTTGCGCCCCTTGAGCTTTCCCCGCACCCTCGCCGTGGCCATGCCCTCGCGCGTCCGCGCTCGGATCAGGTCGGACTCGAACTCCGCACGCGGGCGTAACCGACGAGGGTCCCGGAAGTCATGAGATCAGTCTCACAGAGGCCAGCGTCACCGGACCCCATTTCGGACCACCTATATGAGACTGTCCGAGGCCCGAAGATCCGGGGGAGTGGCCGCACGTTCAGATCGTCCGGCGAACGATGGCAGGCACGTTCATCTAGTTGCCCTATTGCAGCGTCAAAGGCACGGGAGCCCATGTGCGTCCATTGTCGTGACTGACGACTATGGCGCGATCGTCGACGGCGAAGTGGACAGTCTTATCGCCGATGTCGATGACGTCGAAGGCTTGGGGTTGGCCTTCGAGTTGCCCGACCTGTGACCAGGTTGCACTGCCTGGATCGAGGGACCAGACGGTGCCGTCGGCGGTCGCGCCGGCGATCGAGTAGGCAGATGAGGCGACGAACACAAGTGGCGGTGTCTCGGGGTTGGGAGTCAGGGTGGTGCCGCGGTCGGTGCTGCGTTCGAGGCCGTCGGGACCTGCGGCCCAAACGGTCTCGGGGTTGGCCGGGTCGACGGCCAGGGAGAGGGCCGTTGTTGTTGCTTCTGTTGTCCAGGTCGCACCGTCGTCGTCGCTTCGGAGGATGGCCCCGGTGGTTGAGTTCAAGCCAAGGACGCTATCGGCGGCCGTCGTGAGGTCGTGAAAGTCGGCTTTGCCCTCCAAGCTAATTGTTTGCCACGTCGCACCCGAGTCCTCGCTGCGCAGTAGCCCCCGGTTGGCCGGCGCTGCTGCCGGGGCGGTGACTGCGGGGTGGCCTGAGGCGATGAGTGCGTCTTGCGGTGTGGTCGTGAGCCCCATGACGTCGAAGCGGTCGTCACCGACCGGGATCAACGGTGCCTCTCGGGGGCGCTCAGGGTCGACCGCGGTCAGGGCAAATTTCCACAGCCCTGTGTGTGTGCCCACGAGGACGACGGGGGAGTTGTCCACGTGAGCAAACGCGTGGACGTGCTCCAACGACGCGTCAGCCGCCGGAGGCGCGGTGGTGGTGTTCGTACACGCGGCCATGCCGAGGACTAGCGCGGTCGTTGCCGCGAGAGCGGCGAGAGCTTTCGTGGGGTGCATGTGTGATGTGGTGATGGTGGTTTCCTGTCGGGCGGGCGCTCAGCCGAGTTGGATGCCGCGGGCGGACATGAAGGGTGCGGGGTCTGTGGAGCTGCCTCCTGGTCGAACTTCGTAGTGCAAATGGCAGCCGGTAGACCCGCCTGTTGAGCCGGCGCGGGCAATCAGTTGGCCGGCTTCGACTCGCTGGCCGCGGCTGACGAGGAGCCCACCGTTTTCGATGTGGGCGTAGCCGGTCTGAATGCCGTTGGCATGTTCGAGGAGAATCCAGTTGCCGTAGCTGCCGTAGACCCCGGAGTAGGCCACGGTGCCGGCTGAAGCGGCGTAGATCGGTACCCCGCACCCTCCGGCGATGTCGATCCCAGAGTGCAACTTCCAGACCCGTTGAATGGGGTGAATTCGGTACCCGTAGGCGCTGACCATGCGACCGGTGGTGGGGTTGGCCCACCCGCTGCCGGCTACTTGACCGGCGGACGTTGCCGCCGCGGCCGCAGCGGCAGCTCGGGCGGCTGCTTCTGCCTGGATTCGTGCCCGTTCAGCGGCACGGGCCGCCTCCCCGGCGGCGAAGTCCTGCTCGGTCGCGGCACGCTGGTCCGTGAGCACGGCAAGCTGCGCTTGCAGCTCAGCTTGCTTGTCCACTTGCACTGCCAGCGCCTCATCGGCTGCCGCGGAGGCAGCCTCAGCGTCCCGGCGGGCGTCATCGGCTTCCTGGCGGAGAGCGTCGCGGGCGTCCCGGGCGAGGGCCGCCTGATCGCCGAGGCCCTGGGCGATGTTCTGATCCTGGCTTGCGTCGACGTAGATGCCTTGGCTGGTTTCAGCGATCTTGTCGGCGAACCCCAGCTGGGAGAGGAAATCGTCCGGGTCCTGGGCGCCGGTGAGCAGGGTGCTGGTCAAGTCCTGGCCGCCGCTGCGTGCTTGCGACGCGATGATCTGAGCTGCCCGGTCTCGAGACTGGGTGGCGGTGGCCTCAGCTGTGCGGGCTTGCTCCTGGAGTGTGTCTGCTTGGTACGCCGCGTCGAGGAACTGAGCGTCGGCTTCCTCGTACTCGGCGCCACGGGTCAGAGCGAGCTCGGCGCTGGCAGTGGCCACGGAGTCGAGTTCTGCGATCTGCGTCGTGATCTGCGCCACCAGGGCCTGGCCTTCCGTTTCGGAGGCACGAGCTGCTTCGACCTCGGCCCACGTCGGGTACTCAGCTGCGGACGCCTGCCCCACCGGGGTGAGGACGGCAACAACCAGCGCCACCACCGTGATGCTCCCCAGAACAAGCCTCACCCGGAGGTGGCGGATGATGTGGCCACGACCGGGAAGCTGTTGCGCGGGCGTCATGTCAGAGCACCCGGCCGGCGTTAGTTTCGAGCCACAGCTGCGGGTCGATCTGAAGGGTGCCACCGAGCAGGATGCTCAGGTGCAGGTGCGCACCGGTGCTGACCCCGCTGTTGCCCACCAGGCCCACCAGGTCCCCGACATTGACACGGTCTCCGACCCGCAGGGGGCTGGAACCGATGACCATGTGGGCGTAGAGGCTGCTGACGGTCTGGCCATCGATCTGGTGGTCGATGATGGCGTACTGGCCGTACGCCCCACCCATCCCGGACACCCGAACGGTGCCGGCAGCGATCGCCCCGATGGGGGTGTTCTTGCCCGGGACCATGTCGATTCCCTCGTGCATGGCCGAACATGCCCCGCACGGCCGCGCCCGGGGCCCGAAGTCCGAACTGAGGGGCGTCACCCCGGGGAAGGGCCACCGAATGTCTCCGGTCCCGGTGTTGACCTGGGCGGCTGCTCCGGCACGTCCCGAGGTAGCGCTCTGCGCGGTGGCGAGTACTTGCTCGGTCACGGCGTAGCCGTCTCGACCCTCGACGGACACTGCCACCACGGAGGCGGCAAGGGATTGTCCACTGATCGGGGCAACAACAGTCGTTGGGGTCGCCCCGCCCGCCAGGTCAGACGCGGTAGCCGGGGTGGTGTTCGCGGTGAAGAACATCGTCACCGCCAACGCCCCAAGAACAGGAGCCAGGGCGCGGAATTTGCGGGGACGAGCCGGTACCGACCAGGCGCTCCCGGGGAGCTGTTCCGCAGTGCATGGCCGGGCTCGAGGTGCTGCTGTAGGGGGTGCCGTTCGAAGCTTGGTTCGGGCGGCAGAGGGGAGGGGTTGTGCTGCTTGGTAGGTGCGTCGGCGCGGGGCGGACGGGGACGAGGATCGGCCAGCGGTGCGTTCGCGAGCGAGTGCTTCGCGGCGAGTGAGGGCGGCAGGAGGCGTGGGGGCAGGAAGAATTTGGGGCACCAGGAAGCTTTCGGTGGTGTGAGAAGTACGACGAGTGCGCGGGCGCAGGGCACCGCCCAGGGGCGAGGCACCTAGTAGGCGCCTCGCCCCGTGGAAGGGTCAGAGGGAGCTGAGAAGGCTTTCCATCTGATCGATCTGTGCCGTCTGAGACTCGACGATGTTCTTCGCCATCTCGACTGCGTCGGGGTTTTCCCCGCCGTCGACTTCCTGCTGCGCCATGTCCACGGCGCCCTTGTGGTGCTCGGTCATCTGCTCCAGGAACAGCCGTGACGCCTCAGCGCCCTCCGCGTCCTCCAGGGCCGTCATGTCGGATTCGCTCATCATGCCGTCCATGGAGTGATCCATCGACGCGGACGTGTCCTGACCCCAGTCGTCCAGCCACGTGGTGAGCTGCTCGATCTCGGGGCCTTGCTCGTCCTTGATGGTTTCCGCCAGAGCAAGAACATCCGAATCGACGCTGTCGCCCTTGGCGATGAAGGTGTCGCTCATCTCCACGGCCTGCTCGTGGTGAGGGAGCATCATCTGGGCGAACATGACGTCCTGGTCGTTGAAGACCGCTGACTCTGACGACGCAGAGCTGTCGGAGGAGGAAGTGTTGCCGGCAGTGTCGGCGCAGCCGACCAGAGTGAGGGCAGCGACGATGGCCGTGGCGCTGACGAGCAGAGTTTTGGTGCGGTTCATGGGTGTCCCTTGGGGTGAGAAAGAAAGCGGCAAAAGGGCCGCGGGTCTCGTGTGGGGAGAAGTCCCCAAGGGGCTGATTTAGACGCGGAGGATGCTGAGCTGGTTCAAATTCATCGATCGCCGGGGAATCACGATCGTCGGCAGGGCGGGCAACGCGCCGAGGGTCTTCGAGAGGATGAACAGGGCGCGAGTGCCACGACTACGCAGCAGCACGGCTGCCGTGACGAGCAACACCATCAGGCACGCCATGCCCATCACGGCGCAGAGCATCGCGCACAGTCCGCCACAATCATCCGACGCACCAGCCGCCACCAGCACTGGCGCCTCGGCGGCATGAACGGTGCCCGCTGAGAGCTCCGTGTGAGGGGCGCTGTGGCTGTGCTCGGCGGCCGTCGGAGCGGCGGCATGGCTGGTGGTGTGCCCGGCGAGGGTGTGCATCAGCACGGTGCTGCCGATGAGCAACAAGATGAGTACGACGGCGGTCCCCAGACGTCCCAGCCCCGAGGGGATGCGCGTCGAGTGGGGGGTCATGGCTCTCCTTGGGCGGTGTCCCGACGAAGTGTACAAGCCCTAGATCCTCGAGCGCAGGGCCTTAGTTTCGGAGTCCCCAATGGACGAGTGCGCTGGCTCATGAACAATCGCGGGCTGGTAAGCGGGCTGCAGGTCGAGAGCTGAAGATCAGGCCCGCACCAATCGGGCGATCGCGTCGGACGCTTCCTTGATCTTTTCGGCCGCAGCAGCACCGCCCTCGGTGACAGCGTCGGTGACGCAATGCGTGAGGTGGTCGTTCAGCAGGCCCAGGGCCACGGACTGCAGCGCCTTCGTCATCGCCGACACCTGGGTGAGGATGTCGATGCAGTACTGCTCCTCGTCGACCATCCGCTGCAATCCCCGCGCTTGCCCCTCGATGCGCTTGAGGCGCTTGAGGTAGTCGTCCTTGGCGGTGATGTACCCATGGTGGTGATCGTGCTCGGTTGCAGTGTCGGTCATAGGAACTCCTCCGGGTTACGGGTTGCAGGTCACGTTAGTTGCGACCACGGAGCGGCCAACCAGTCGACCAGGTCAGTGTGATCGGAGCGTAAGCGCCGAGGAACGAGGAGCATTGCGATCTCACTTCTCACCCCCGAGCGATGATCTGGGAACAGATCTCCGCGGCCCGGAGCTACACTCACCTAGATACCCCCCTAGGGTACCTGATGAACCGTTGGAACACGAAGGGACACCACGATGGGCGAGCAGTTGACGAAAACGTACGGCATCACCGGCATGACGTGCGGACACTGCGTGGCGAGCGTCCACGAAGAACTCACCACCGTGCCGGACGTCACGGATGTGGCCATCGACCTCAATGTCGGCGGTGTTTCCACCGTTCAGGTGAGTAGCACCCGCGACCTGTCTCAGGAGGAAGTCTCCGCCGCTGTGAAGGAGGCCGGCTACACGTTGGTCGCATCATGACCACCACAACCGCGCCGGTCGAGCTGACGATCCAGGGGATGACCTGCGCGTCATGCGCGAACCGGATCGAGCGGAAACTGAACAAGCTGCCCGGTGTCACGGCGAGTGTGAACTACGCCACGGAAAGCGCCACCGTCACCCTCCCCGCAGACCTCGCCGTCGATGATGCGATCCGCACCGTCGAGGCCGCTGGCTACGGCGCCCACCTGCCCGAATCGGGCAGTGAAGACGCCGACGAGCTCTTGCCGCTGCGGCGGCGCTTGATTGTGTCCACCGTGCTCGCCGTCCCGGTGGTAGCGCTGTCGATGATCCCGGCGCTGCAGTTCCCGGGCTGGCAGTGGGCCGTCCTGTTGTTGGCGATGCCTGTCGTCGTGTGGGGCGCGTGGCCGTTCCACCGAGCTGCCGTGATCAACGCCCGACATGGTGCCGCGACGATGGACACCCTCGTCAGCGTCGGTGTCGCCGCCGCAACCGGGTGGTCTGTGTGGGCGCTCATTTTCGGTGGCGCCGGACACGTCGGGATGCGGATGGCGTTTTCCTGGTTTCCGCACCCCGGCGCTGCGCCGGAACCGTACTTCGAAGTCGCCACCGCGGTGACGGTGTTCCTCCTCGCCGGGAGGTACTTCGAAGCGCGCGCGAAGGACCGCTCCGGAGCCGCCCTCCAGGCGCTGCTCGCGTTGGGCGCACCAACTGCAACTGTTCTCCGCGACGGCATCGAAGTGGAGCTGCCAAGCTCGGCATTGCAGGTCGGGGACCGGTTCGTGGTCCGTCCCGGTGAGCGCATCGCCACAGACGGAACCATCAGCGACGGTACGAGCGCGGTCAACACCAGTGTCATGACGGGGGAAGCGGTGCCCGTCGAGGTCGGCCCCGGCGATACCGTCACCGGAGCGACCGTGAACGTCGGTGGCCGGCTCATCGTCGAAGCCACCCGCGTCGGACAGGACACCGAGCTGGCGCGCATCGGCCGACTCGTGGTCTCCGCGCAGAGCGGCAAGGCCGAAGTGCAGCGCCTTGCCGACCGTGTCTCCGCCGTTTTCGTCCCAATTGTCATGGGCTTGGCGGTTCTAACCCTCGTGGGGTGGCTGCTAGTCACCGGAGATGTGCAAGCTGCGTTCACTGCTGCGGTCGCGACACTGGTCATCGCCTGCCCCTGCGCCCTGGGGCTTGCAACACCCACCGCGCTGCTTGTCGGTACCGGCCGCGGCTCCCAACTGGGGATCCTCATCCGCGGCCCGCAGGTCCTCGAGGCCACCCGCCGGATCGACACCGTCGTGCTCGATAAGACCGGCACGGTCACCACGGGCCGGATGAGCGTCCACCAGGTCACTGCCGTCCATGGGGGCGCCGAGGCCCGTGTGCTGGCCCTCGCTGCTGCGGCGGAAGCAGGATCGGAACATCCAATCGCCCGCGCCATCACCGGCGCAGCCACCGACTATCCGGTAGCAGAGACGTTCCAGTCCACCGCAGGGTTCGGTGTGCAAGCCATCGTCGACGGCGCTCTCGTGCTCGTCGGCCGACCAGCGTGGCTGACCGGGCAGTGGGCAATCACCATTCCGGAATCGGTCACGGATGCAGTCCGGACCGCCGAACGTGGCGGCGCGACAGCGGTCGTTGTCGCCTGGGACGGCGCCGCCCGCGGCGTCATCAGCGTTGCGGACACCGTCGCGTCGACCAGCCCGGACGCGGTCCGTCGCCTCCACCAAATGGGGCTGCGCACGATCATGCTCACCGGCGACGCTGACGACGTCGCTCGGACGGTCGCTGCAGAAATCGGCATCGATGACGTCGAAGCTGAGGTGCGACCCGAAGACAAGTACCAGACCATCATCCGGCTACAGAAGCAGGGCCGGTCCGTGGCGATGATCGGTGACGGCGTCAACGACGCCGCCGCTCTCGCCGCCGCTGACCTGGGCATCGCGATGGGCAGCGGTACCGACGCCGCCATGGAAGCCGCCGACATCACACTGATCCGCGCCGACTTAAGCGCTGCTGCAGATGCGATCGCGCTCGCCCGCCGCACTCTCGGCACGATCAAGGTGAACCTGTTCTGGGCCTTTGCCTACAACGTCGCCGCGATCCCACTCGCGATGGCTGGCTTGCTGAACCCGATGATCGCAGGCGCCGCGATGGCACTGTCTTCGGTGTTCGTCGTCAGCAACAGCCTCCGACTCCGCAGGTTTCACTGACTGGCGGACACTGAACTGCCTCCCGCCTACACTCACCCGGAGTACCCCTCCGGGGTATTCCCGTCGGGGAAGGAGATCCTGAATGTCCGCATACGTCACGATTGGCATCGTGCTCGGCGTCGGGCTGCTCGGCATCGCCGCCCTGGTGCTGGTGTCACGAGCAATGACGGTCGCTCCGGTTCGCAAAGGTGTGCTGCCGTTCGGGTCAGGGTGGGACCTCCAGGAACATGCACTCTCGCGATTCCACACCCGCTGGTACCCGATGACGCTGGTGTTCCTTGCCTTCGACGTGGAAATGCTGTTCATGTACCCGTGGGCGGTCGTGGTCGCGCAGATGGGTGCAGAAGCAGTCATCGAGATGTTCGTCTTCCTCGGGGTCCTTGTGGCAGGGGTGGTTTGGGCCTGGCGGGAAGGCGCCTTCCGATGGGTGTGACCGAGGACCGTCGCCGCCCGCTGCATGTGCTTCTCGTCGAGGTGCCCGGCAACGGCCTGGTTCGGATCGAGTGTGAAGCCACGGCTGCCGCCGCAGGCCACATCCTCGCCGTCCACCCGGCGGAGAGCGACGTCCTCCTCGTCTGCGGAACACCCGGACCAGAGCTGCAGACCCTCCTCGACCGCGTATGGGATCAGATGCCCTACCCGAAGCACCGAGCCACGCTCACCCGACCCGACGAGATCGCCACCGTCCTCGGGGCCGCGCAGGATGCGCTTGCAAACCGACCCGCACAGCGATCCGCCGCACGCGAGGGCCAGGACACGATCGATCATGCTGACGAA
>Ga0308169_10002371_pt1 | contig 19673 bp, 11 predicted proteins | sample PhyBR1_2_FD_202139 | JGI IMG/M metagenome (GOLD analysis project Ga0308169, IMG submission 202139) | Phyllosphere microbial communities from UC Gill Tract Community Farm, Albany, California, United States - DLSLSB.R1 | ecosystem: Host-associated > Plants > Phyllosphere > Unclassified | place...
GCGGAAGGAGCATCACCGTTCCAAGGACGATGACCAGAAGCACGAGGGTAGCGGCCGGAAGCAGCCGCACGATCCTTCGTTCGTAAAAGGACCGCAAGTCAAGTCTGCCGGAGTTGGAAATCTCCCGAACGAGTGAACCCACGATCAGGAATCCGGAGATTACAAAGAAGACGTCAACGCCGACAAAGCCTCCGGGGAGAACGGCCGGCCAGATGTGGTAGACGATGACCAGTCCCACTGCGACCGCACGGAGGCCCTGGATATCAGATCGGACAGATCCAGGTGTTCGACCACCTGGTGTGGACCGGACATGGCGGCCAACAAGCATCTCTACTGTTCGGGGCATCAGAGCCGCGATCTCATGCGGGTATTCATCAGGGAGTCTGTCGCGTGCGCGGGATCAGGACCGCAGGATCGCAACCGCATCGTGGATGGAGCCGTCGAATTTCACGTTCCCGTGTTCGAGCAGGATGCCCCGTTCGCAGATCCTGGAAACGAGGTCCAGGTCGTGGCTCACTACCACCAACGTCTTGCCATCACGGGCGAGTTCCTGGATTTTGTCGATGCACTTCCGCTGGAAGGGCTCGTCGCCAACGGCGAGGATTTCGTCAATGAGGAAGACCTCGGGGTCGGTGTGGACCGCGACGGAAAAGGCCAGCCGCAAGTACATGCCGGAAGAGTAAAACTTCACTTCGGTATCGATGAACTGGCCGATCTCCGAGAATTCGACGATCTCGTCGAACCGGTCATTGACCTGCTGCTCGGTCATTCCGAGGATGGCCCCATTAAGGTAAACGTTGTCCCGGCCCGACAGGTCCGGGTGGAAGCCGGCGCCTACCTCAATCAGGCCGGCTACCCGCCCCCGCGTCTTAACGGTTCCGGTGTCAGGCAGCATCACGCCCGAGATGTGCTTGAGGAGCGTCGATTTTCCCGACCCGTTCAGGCCCAGGAGCGCCACGGTTTCACCCGCCTGGACCTCCACAGAAACGTTCTTCAACGCATGGAACTTTTCGGAAAGGTCGCCTTTGCGCCCCTTCGCCAACCACACCACAGCCTCCTTCAGGGACCTGGTGTGGCGCAACACGAATTGTTTGCTGATGTTCGAAACTTCGATCGCCGTGACCACTTAGAGCTCCTGTGCGAAACGGCCCTCGAGGCGCCGAAAGGTGTACTGACCCAGAACAACAATGACCACGGCGACCACGAGGCCGACCGGAAGCCAAAGACCGAAGAGGTTGGGCGGCATTGCCGCTGCACCGTCCGTGGTGGGGTACCAGAATGCGTAGTGGAACAATTCCACCCCGATGGTGATCGGGTTCGCCTGGTAAATGGCGAATGCCGTGCTTCCAAGCTTTTGTTCGACCATGGACCATGCGTACATGACGGGGGACGCCCAGGTGGCAATCATGAGGAGCATGTCCACGAGGTTTTCCGAGTCGCGGAAGTAGACGTTGGCAGAGCCGAACAACAGCCCCAGGCCGGTTGCGAGCAGTGCCACGATGATGAAGCCCGCAACGGCAGCCAACAGCTGGATGACGTTGGGGTGCCAGCCGGCGAAGACACAGCCCACCACCAGCACCACGAGCTGCGGGAAGAAGTGCACAGCAGACACCCAAACGGATGCCACCGGGAACAGTTCGCGCGGAAGGTAGATCTTCTTGATCAGGTTTCCGTTCATCACGATGGACCGTGCAGCATTGCCCAGGGCTTCGGAAAAGAAGTTGATCAGGACGATGCCCGAAAACAGGTAAACGGCGTAGTTTGCCAACCCGTCCGGATTCTTGGGACTCCGCTCCAATCCCAGAAAGATACCCAGTGCCACGTAAAAGACGATGAATTGGACGCCCGGCTTCACGTAGGACCACAAAAGTCCGAGAACGGAGCCTCGGTAGCGGACTTTGAGCTCTTTCCGCACCAACAGCTTGAGCAGGAAACTCGACTGCTTGATGTCCCGCAGTCCCCCGCCCAGCCCGGGCGTCGTCAACTCATCGGTGGAAATTACGCTCACTTGATCTCATTCTGCGTATGCTGCTCAAACGTCTTCCGCCACGACTCGATCGACGTCAGGTCGTTCATCGCTGCCTTGTACTTCTTGCTGAGCGCGGGCCACTCCCGGAGCAGCGCTGCGTGGAGCCGGCCGCTTTCGGCCAGCATCGTCCGCAGCCGCTTGGGATCGCGCCGGTACCACGAGGCGCCGGTTCCCTCAGCGTTTGAGACCACGGCGCTGTCGTATTGCGCCATGCGCCACCACCGGTTGTCCTGGTGTGCCACCGTCGTCTGCGGACGTTCGGCGCTGGTTCCCGTAACCGGCTTAACAAGTTGCCGGGCGATGGTTTTGGCGGCCCAGGGCAGGAGGGTGATTCTCGAGGGCTGGGACGGGCCGTGGCCGCGGCGCGGCGGCTTGTCCATCTTCGGGGCCGGAAAGTCCTCCGGGTCCGGCCGGAAGACGGCGTCGGAATGGCCGGACATCATTTCCCGGATTTCCGGAAGCTTGGTCGACAACAGGTCGGGCAGAGCTTCCGGTCCCTTCAGCACGTCCTCCAGGGCCCACTGCCGGCCCTGGGCGGTGGCGTACTGCATGGACACCATGTGCTTGACGTCCCCGTATTGTGAGGCCTTGACCACTTCGCCGCCGAACTCGTAGGGGCTGTGAAGCAAAGCAGCCACCACACGGTTACGGGAATGGAAGTAGGCCTGCCAACCGACCAGGTCATCCTTGTCGATCCAGGAGACGTGCCAGACGGCGGAACCGGGAAGGGAGACTGTGGGGTAGCCGTGCTCCTTTGCCCGCAAGCCATATTCGGCGTCGTCCCACTTGATGAACAGGGGAAGCGAAAGCCCAATATCGCGGATGACCTTGGTGGGGATCAGGCACATCCACCAGCCGTTGTAGTCGACGTCGCAACGCCGGTGCAGCCAGGACGTCTGGCGCAGGTTGGACGACAGGAAGTCGTGCCCGAGGATCATGTCCTCGCTGGGGAGGGCGGGCTGGAAGCGGTAAGGGTTGACGACTTCGCCAAACGTGTGCAGGACAGTCCGGTTGTAGAGGTCGAACATGTGTCCGCCAACCAGTGTCGGGGTCTTGCACCGGTCCGCGAAGGTGAGGAGCCGGATGATGCTTTCAGGCTCGACGACGATGTCGTCGTCCATCAGAAGCACGTAGTCGCTGCCGTTTTCGACGGCCTCGAACATTCCGCGTGCAAATCCGCCGGAGCCGCCCAGGTTGGACTGGTTGATAATCCTGAGTTTGCCGTTCAAGGCCTCTTTGACCGCGTCGAAGCCGGGTGCATCAGAGAGTTTCTGTGTGCCCTGGTCAACGATCAGGATCTCCTGCACGTGCGTTAGAGCCTCGGCGCTCTCGGCGAGGAGGCGCAGGTTGTTCAGGCAGAAATCGGTCTTGTTGAGCGTGGTGATCTGAAGGGTTACCGATCCCGGGGTGCTCTCGACAGCGGGCCCTTGCCACTCTGCGTCAAGCATGATCAGGGACTCGGTTCCGGCCAGCAGGTCGAACCAGTACCATCCGCCGTCTCCGAAGGGGGCCAGCGACAGCTCGAAGTAGCTTTCCGAGATCCCCTCGACGCGGCGGGTGTCCACCCGCTGCAGCGACCCGCGGGCGTTTGACTTGTAGACGATGACCGAGCCGGCGCCCTGGGTGCGGACCTGCAACCGGATCTTGTCCACGGTTGTCCACCGACGCCAGTAGCTGGCGGGAAACGCATTAAAGTATGTGCCGAAGGAAACGCGCTCCCCCGACCTCACGGAGGTGGAGTGCCGGGACAGGAAGTCCTCTACGTGCGCCTCTTTCGAAGGGCTGCTGATGGTCCGGGGCTTGGCGTCCTTCGCGTCTCCGTCGCCAATTGTCGGGAGTTGGATGCCGGTGGCCGTGCCCATGTCCATGTACAGCGGGGCCGTATCCATCTGGCTTGCGCTGGGCAGAATGACCCGCTGAAGGGTATTCCAGTTCGCCGACGATTCGTCAGCTGCCGCAGCCGCGGCCTTCTTCTGGTTCGCAGTTGACACGCTCATGCGTCCACGCCTCCACTTTCCAGCTTCACGCCGCTTTCGAAGTGCGGCCGGATCTTGTTATCGAACATGCTCAGCGCGGATCCAATGGCCATGTGCATGTCCAGGTATTTGTAGGTGCCCAGCCGGCCGCCAAACAGGACGTCCGATTCGGCGGCTGCAAGGTCGCGGTACTTGAGCAGTCGCTCCCTGTCGGCGGAGGTGTTGACGGGGTAGTACGGTTCGTCGCCTTTTTCTGCGAATCGCGAGAACTCCCGCATGATGACCGTCTTTTCGGTCTGGTAGTCGCGTTCAGGGTGGAAATGGCGAGGTTCGATGACGCGGGTGTAGGAGACGTCGTCGTCGTTGTAGTTGACGACGGAGGTGCCTTGGAAGTCGCCGACGTCAAGTACTTCTTCTTCGAAGTCGATGGTGCGCCAGGAAAGGTCGCCTTCGGCGTAGTCGAAGTAGCGGTCCACTGGACCGGTGTAAACCACGGGAATCTTGCCGACAACCTTGTTCTTGCTGTACTCGTGCGACTCGTCGAAGAAGTCGGTGTTCAGGCGCACCTCGATGTTCGGGTGTTCGGCCATCTTCTCGATCCACGCGGTGTAACCGTTGGTGGGGAGGCCCTCGTACTTGTCGTTGAAGTACCTGTTGTCGTAGTTGTAGCGCACGGGCAGCCGGGAAATGATGCCCGCGGGCAGGTCCTTCGGATCCGTCTGCCACTGCTTGCCGGTGTAGTGCTTGATGAAGGCCTCGTACAACGGGCGGCCGATCAGCTGGATGCCTTTGTCGTTGAGGTTCTGGGGATCGGTGCCGGCCAGCTCGCCGGCCTGTTCCTGGATGAGTTCCCGTGCCTGGCCCGGAGTCAGGTTGGCCCGGAAGAACTGGTTAATGGTGGCCAGGTTGATGGGCAGGGAGTACACCTCGCCCTTGTGGACGCCGTATACCTTGTGCACGTAGTTCGTGAAGGTGGTGAACCTGTTGACGTATTCCCACACGCGCTCATTGGATGTGTGGAACAGGTGTGCGCCGTACCGGTGGATTTCAATACCGGTCTGCTCTTCCTTTTCGCTGTAGGCGTTGCCGCCGATATGGTGGCGGCGGTCGAGAACGACGACCTTCAGGCCGAGCTCGCTAGCGGCCTGTTCTGCGATTGTCAGGCCAAAAAAGCCGGACCCTACAATGACGAGGTCAGCGGTCACAAAATCTCCTGGTTTGAATACGGGCAGCACAATGGACTGCATCGTCTGCTGTTCTAGCCTACCCGAGGGACCGCAACGTCCGTCGAATCAGCTTCGCCTCTGTGATCCGACGCACAGCCGACCTCATGCGGACCGCAGAACCCCGTCCCGTTCGAAATACGCATCCCGCGTGCCGGGACATACCCATTGGCCGCCTTCGTTTATCAACGGTTGGCCCGCCTTACCCACCCAGCCGATGCGCCGGGCGGGGACACCGGCGACGAGCGCGAAGTCCGGCACGTCCTTTGTAACCACCGCCCCGGCCGCAACCATTGCCCATGCGCCGATGGTAACGGGCGCTATGCAGACTGCACGGGCCCCGACAGCCGCTCCTTCCCGGATCGTGACACCCACTTTTTCCCAGTCTTCCTCTGTTTTGAGGGTGCCGTCCGGAGTCACAGCGCGGGGGAAAACGTCATTGGTGAGGACCACTGCGGGACCGATGAAGACCCCCGCCTCAAGAACGGCGGGTTCGTATACCAGGGCGTAATTCTGGACCTTGCAGTTATCCCCCAAAACCACACCGGGACCGATGTAGGCGCCACGGCCCACGACGCAGTTCTCCCCCAGGCGCGCCGCCTCCCGGACCTGCGCGAGATGCCACACTTTGGTGCCCGCCCCGATACTTGCGTCTGCATCAACGTCAGCACTGTCCGCGATGGTGCCCAAAGGAGACTCCTTTGCTGCTCATGGTCCGCTTTTTAGAGGGACCGGGTGTAGCGATCCTAGTCGAGCTCCAGCCGGGCAGTCAGCACTCCTTGACGGGTTTTCCACATAGGGTCCGAACCGCCTCCATATACTCCCCGTTCGTGGATAGCGTGGCGCCATACGCACGAAGGATTAGCACTTATGACCCTGCATTGCACCTTGGTTGGCGGTCCGGGATCTGCACGTCCCGGACCCCCTCTCGAACTGTCCATCGAGGCCCCGCCCGGCACCTCGGGGGCCGACATCAATGAACAGTTGTCGAAGAAATTCGGCACAGGGCAGGTCACGGTGGACGGGCGGGATCTCCGCACATTGGTTTCCGGAGTTCCGCCCTTGGTGGGCGCGGCAATTCTTGTCGACGGCGGCACGTCGCCGCCGGGTCAACGGCCTCGTCGCACCCCGAGTATTGATACTGCAGCTCCGCTGTCACTCGCCGTTCACAGCGGAGCGGCCGCGGGGACCGTGGTGCCGATCCGGCGGGGCAGCTACACCATCGGCCGGGGCGGCACGCGCGTTGTCATCCCGGATCCGGAATTGTCCCGCGAGCACGCACGCCTTGTTGTCACGGACACGGACATCATCATGATCGACCTGGACAGTGCAAATGGCACGTATGTCGATGGTGAGCGGATCCGGAACACCGTCATCTCCACGGATTCCCGCATCCGATGCGGGCAGTCCACCATGTCGCTGGTGTTTTCGGACCTGCCGGAGCGGGTCCTGGCGGACGCGGGGAGATCCGTGGCCGAACCCATCGTGGTCTCCGGCCGGGCTGAGGCCGGCAACCGCGCCCTGCTCCTGCTGACTGCAGTTCTCCCGCTGGCTATTGGCGTGGGGCTGGCAGTCATCACCGGGATGTGGATGTTCCTTGCCTTCTCAGCGGCGTCGGCGTTTTCCGTACTCCCGCCCATCATCGCGGGCCGGCGGCAGAAGCGGGAATTGCTGGCTGCCGTGAAAGCTGCCGTCCGGGAGGACAGGGAACGCCGACGGCGGTGCGCCCCGTCCCTCGCCGTCGTTGCCTTGGCAGCGGGCCGGGGCGCACAGACGCCCGTTGCCGATTCTGCTTCCGACAGCGTCTGGCTGAGGTTGGGCGAGGCCGAACAGGCCGCCAACGTCCGGGTTGAGCCGGCAGGCGGCGTACGAACGGTTCCCCCCGCCGGTCGGGTACCTGTGGTCCTTGACCCCCGCCGTCCGCTCACCGTTGTGGGTGGATCGTCGGCGGGAGTCGACGGCGTCATCCGTTCCCTTCTCCTGCAACTTGCGGGCTACCCGCTCGCCGACACAACGGGGGTGGTTATCCACGGGCGGCCGGAGAATCTGCCTTTGGCAGCCCGCTACCTTCCCGGGGTAACCCTCACCGGCACACCGGATGCAGGCCTCCGGCTGATTGGTAGAGGTCATTCCGGTTCGGAGCGCACAGTCCTGTTGATTCGCAGTGCGGGCCCGGCGGACGCGGATGACATGCAGATTCGTGAAGCCGCTGTGGATCGGGGATGGCAGGTTGTCCATTTCGTTCCGGAAGACACCGAATCCCCGTCAGCTGATGTGTTCGTATCCGAGCGCAGGTCGGTCATGCACCTGGGCCACCGTGAGACGGTTTTTGTTCCGGACCTTGTACCGGAGGCAGTATTCACGACGTTTTGCCGTCGCCTGGCGAAGGCGCCGAAGCGGGAGGATGGATACGTGCGGTCGATTCCGGCCACCGTCCGTCTCAGCGAAATCCTGTCCCTGACGGCGGCGGACACCGCGCAACGCTGGGAATCCAACGCCGAACGGCAGGGACTCCCGGTGCCGCTGGGACTGGGGGCGGCAGGCGTGAGGATCCTGGATCTCCAGGCCGACGGTCCCCATGTGCTCATTGCAGGAACTACAGGATCGGGAAAATCGGAGCTGCTCCGGACTCTTATCTTGGCGCTCGCGCTGAGCTACCCACCGGAGCGCATCAACTTTTTCTTCATCGATTTCAAAGGCGGCTCCGGCCTGGGCCCGCTCCATGGCCTGGTCCACTGTGTCGGACTCCAAACCGACCTGTCCATCGCCGAAATGGAGCGTACCCTGGTGTCGCTGCGGGCTGAGGTCAGGCTCCGGGAGAAGCGCTTCTCGGCAGCGGCGGTGCCGGACCTCAACGCGTACCGCTCCTCGCCGGCGGCCAAGGAATTCGACCTCCCCCACCTTGTCATCATCATTGATGAGTTCAGGATGCTCGTGGATGATGCACCGGAAGTGCTCCGCGAACTGTTGCGGATCGCCTCCATAGGGCGCGCGCTGGGTATCCATCTGGTGATGGCTACCCAAAGGCCCCAAGGCGCCCTGACAGCCGATATCCGGGCGAACGTCACGTCCAGCATCGCCCTCCGGGTGCAGTCCGATATGGAGTCAGTGGACATCGTCAATTCGAAGGCTGCGGCGGCCATTGGTGTTGACGCTCCGGGCCGCGCCTTCCTGGCACGCGGTGCGGAACCTGCCGCGGAGTTCCAGGCCGCATCCCTGGCTTCCAGTTCCGAGGACCAGCTGCACGATGCTGTCATCATCCAGCCGACAAAGGCGTACCTCGCTTCCCGGGAATCAAAGGGCCCCACCCAGCCCGGCCCCGCGCCGACCCCGGCAAACGCCGCGGCTCCCCTGGTGGGACTCGTGGAATCCCTTTGCGTGGTGGAGGGGAAACGAATCCCCCGCAGACCGGTGGCCCCTCCGCTGCCGGAATACCTGGAAGAACCGGGCCCGAATTCGTCACCATCCGGGTCCCCGGCGGCCAGGTCGATGTCCGGTGGACCTAAGGACATAGAAGGCAACGTGCCACTGGGACTGATGGATCTGCCGCAAAAGCAAGAGGTGGTGACGCTGACCTGGAGCCGCGCCGGCCATGGCCACGCCGCTTTCCTTGGCAGTTCCGCATCCGGCGCACCGGCAGCCCTTGAACTGGCGGCGCGGAGACTGATGGCCGGCCCGGCCGAGACCCATTTCTACTTCCTGGACAGTACCGGGAGCCTTTTGCCCTTCGCGGACGCCGGCCGGACCGGGGCCCACGCCGGTATCCACGAGCTGCGCAGGGGAGTCCGAATACTGGAGCGCCTTACCCGTGAACTGGGCAGGCGCCTCAGCCGGCCGGCTGCCGGGGACGTACCGCTTGTTCTCATTGTCTCTGGCTGGGGCTCCTGGGTTTCAGCGTTCCGGTCCGGCCCGTTGGCCTGGGCCGAAGACCTGGTCCAGGACCTCGCCCGCGACGGAAGCAGGGCCGGAATAACACTGCTGCTTTCCGGTGACCGGGAACTGGTCGCAGCGAGGTTCTACGGTTCCATCCCCAACCGCTTCTATTTTCCATTCGGCTCCACCGAAGAGAGCCGCGCCGCCTGGCCGCGGATGCCTTCTACTCCCCCGGTGGAGGGAAGGGCAGTGGCATTTGGTCCGGCAGCCGATGGCGGTCCGGCGGTTTGCCAGTTCTACCAACAGCCCCTCGCCGGTCCAGGACAGGCGGGCCCCGGTGAGATCGGCCTGCCAGCCGCCTTCCCTCCCTTCAGGGTGGAACCCCTCCCCGCTATGATCACCACCAGCGAGGTCGCGGCACTTGCGGTCCCCGCGGCATCGCGCAAACCAGCCCCCCGGACCGGTTCCCGGGAGGGGCAAGCCGCCGCTGCAAGAACCTCCGCAGTCACAAGCCAGTCCCGGGCGGTCCTGCTGGGGGTGGCGGGCGACGAGCTTGAGGCGACGGCCCTCCGGATTCCAGCAGGCGGCGTGATGGCAGTCCTCGGGGCCCCCGGAAGTGGCAAGAGCAACTTGCTGCACGCCATGAAAACGCTCAATCCCGATAAGGAATGGTGCTCAAGTCCCGTGCCGCCCAAGAGTTCCGGAGACTTTTGGAAGGGCGTGCTGCAGCAGGCGGAGGCCGGTGATCTGTCGCCCGACACGCTGCTGTTGGTTGACGATATAGACCTTCTTGACCTGCCGGCCGTGAAGGACCTGGGCCACCTGAACGCCCTGGGCCATTCCTTGGTGGTCACAGCAGGGTACAGCCCCGTATTGCCGCAACGCGTTCCTCTAATCATGAACGCCCGGGCGGCCGGCCTCGGACTTCTGTTGTGCCCACGGTCGATATCTGACGGTGACCTGTTTGGGGTCCGGTTTGAGGTCGAGGCCAATCCACCGCCGGGACGAGGCATGCTGGTTTCCGCAGGGCGGTCATGTGCCCTTCAAGTGGGCTGGGCGGGCGCCGCGGGCTGAACCACTGGGTCTTCCCCGCCGCCAACCTAATTCGGGCGTCGGTAAACCTGCGGGGGCGCCCCGGGGCGTGAACTCATGAGGTCAGAGGGCAGGTGGCGTACTGCCGGTTCGGGATGCGTGGCTGATCACCTTGTTGGAGAACAGAAGAACTATCGCGGTTGCCGCCGGTGCCACCATTGCCACGCCTGCGAGGACAAGGCCGCTGGTCAAGGTGGGCACACCGATCGTCAGGACGAACAGTTGGGCCACCAGCGCCGCCGCCCTGGTCCACCGGTACCCGCGGTAGAGGAAGACGGATACGGCAAAAAGCCAGGCGGAAAAGGCCAGGAGGAGGCCCAGGGTGAAGACAGCTCCCCAGAAGGAAAGGACGGGGCTGCCGGTGAAGAGCTCATACCCGTACCAGGCTGCGGCAGCCAGCAGAGCCATCGCTTCGGCGCCGGCAATGACTGCAACCACCGTGGCCGCGACAGGGGCGGCGCTGGGATGAGGGACGGCCGGAAGGCCGGCTCCCTCGCCGGGCTGGTCCGGAGACGATGGGACACCTGCTGGGTTTACCGGGGGTCTTGACACACTGGCACCCTACCGGACATAGTCGGACACTGGTGAGGGCAGGAGCCGCCACTGTGATGCATCGCTCAGGTTTCCACTGATATCAGGCGTTATTACCCCTTGTTTACACGGCGTTAACATGACAGGCTTGATGCAGATGACCAAGGGGGCCCAGAGGGCCCCTTTCCTTTGTAGCCACTAGTGAATAATTTCACAAAGGGCACTTCCCAGAAATGGAGCAACTGATCAGCATGGATTGGCGTAACCGCGCAGCGTGCCTCGACAAGGACCCGGAACTGTTCTTCCCCGTCGGAAACACAGGCCCGGCCCTCCTGCAGATCGAGGAAGCCAAGAGCGTCTGCCGCCGGTGCCCTGTAGTGGACACGTGCCTCCAGTGGGCCCTTGAATCCGGCCAGGATGCCGGTGTCTGGGGCGGTATGAGCGAAGATGAGCGCCGCGCCCTGAAACGGCGCGCCGCCCGCGCACGCCGGGCCTCCTAGAAGGCCACCGGCCGGCACCGTCCAACGGGCCGTTATAAACAGAGACCCCGGGCCGATCCTTGCGGATCGGCCCGGGGTCTCTCCCGTTTCCGGTCCACTTCGCACCTGGTGGCTTATCAGCCCGCAGGATCCCGAAGTGGCCCGATGCCTACTTTCCGTGCAGGCTGAGCCTGATTTTGACCTCGGTTCCGCCGCCCTCCCGGCGTTCCCAGGCGATGGTGCCGCCCAGTTCGCTCGTCACCAAGGTCCGCACGATCTGCAAGCCAAGCCCTTCAACGTGGGGGGTCTCGGGGAGGCCCACGCCGTCGTCGGCAATGGTCACCGTCAACTCTTCGCCGTCTTCACCTTCGGACCTGTCGGCCAGCAGCCACACTGTCCCTGCCCGTCCCTCAAGCCCGTGCTCAACGGCATTGGTCACCAATTCGTTGATCACCAGGGCCAGCGGCGTGGCCAGGTCGCTGGGCAGCTCACCAAAGGTCCCCGAGCGTTCGGTCCGTACCTGCTGCGACGGTGACGCAACTTCAGCCGAGAGCCTGAACTGGCGGCCGATCAGCTCGTCGAAATCAACACTCTGGGTCAGGCCCTGCGACAAGGTTTCGTGCACCAGGGCGATGGTGGCCACACGGCGCATGGCCTGTTCCAGTCCCTGCTTTGCCTCATCGCTCACCATCCGCCGGGACTGCATCCGCAAGAGAGCTGCGACAGTCTGCAGGTTGTTTTTGACCCGGTGGTGGATCTCCCGGATAGTGGCGTCCTTGGTGACCAGCTCCATCTCACGCCGGCGCAGTTCAGAGACGTCGCGGCACAGTACGAGTGCACCAAACCGCTGCTGCTCATCCCGGAGCGGAATGGCCCGCAGCGACAGGCTGACCCCGCGTGACTCGATCTCGCTGCGCCACGGCATGCGGCCTGTCACCACGAGCGGCAGCGTCTCGTCAACCATCCGCCGGTCCTTGAGGAGGCCGGCCGTGACCTCGGCGAGGGAGCGTCCTTCCAGGGATTCCCCGTCGCCAAGGCGGCGGAACGCGGAGACACCGTTAGGGCTGGCGTACTGCACCACACCATCGGCATCAAGCCTGATCAGGCCGTCCCCCACACGGGGTGCGCCTCGACGCGACCCAGTGGGAGAAGCAAAATCCGGCCATAGTCCGAGGGTTCCCATGCGGAGCAGGTCATACGCGCACTGGCGGTAGGTCAGCTCCAGCCGGGACGGCATCCGCGAACTGGACAAGTCCATATGCGTGGTGACCACAGCAAGCGTCCGCCCGTTCCGGACCATCGGGACAGCCTCCACCCGGAGCGCCATCTCACTGTTCCAGTTCGTTTCACTCGACCTCTCAATGGAGCGGCTGTTCCAGGCCTTGTCCACCAGAGGCTGCAGGTCCGAGCGGATCCCTTCCCCCACGAAGTCGCTGTGGAACGCAGTATGCGTGGTGGAAGGGCGCACGTGGGCGAGCGCGATATAACCAAGGTCCGGGTGGGGGAACCAGAGCGCCAGGTCGGCGAACGCCAGGTCCGCGACCATCTGCCAGTCCCCCACCAGAAGGTGCAGCCATTCGGCATCGCCCGGCCCGAAATCAGCGTGTTCCCTGATGGGGTCCGTAAAGATTGCCACTGCACCTCCAGTTTCGACGCCGCATGGCTAGCGTCGGACGATTGACCTCAAGAGCCTCAATGCTACCGACAGTGAAGCCATGTCGTCGGCCTCAAGTGCGTTCACTTCGTCGAACATGCTCTTTGCCCTGCCCAACTGTTCGGCATTCTGGGCTTCCCAGTCCTTAAGCCGCGCCTCCGGTGAGTCGGACGGGGATGTTGCTTCCAGCACAGCCATGGTCATATCCGAGACCGTCGAGTACAGATCATCGCGCAAGGCTGCCCGCGCCAGCGCCTGCCACCGGTCCTGCCGGGGCAGGCTGCTGATCCGCTCCAGCAGCGAATCCGCGTGGAACCGGTTGAACACGGTGTAGTAGGTCGCCGCGATCTCCTCCACCGGGTCCTTGCGGGTCCGCCCGATCTTGGCGATATCCAGCAGCACGAAGCTCTCGAACAGCTCGGCCCAACGCAGCGCCAGGCTTTCCGGGAGCTCCCATTCGCGGCCCTTAGCCAGCCAGTCGGCAACCCGTTCACGGTCATCGCCGCGCAGGTATTCCAGCAGGCGGGCCCGCATCGGATCCATGAGCGGCTTGAACTCGGCTACTACGTCAGCGATGGGGCGCGAAACGCTTTCCTGGCCCAGCAGCCACCGGACCGCACGGTCCAGGAGCCGGCGGATATCCAGGTGGACGGTGCTCCAGTGCTCCGTGGGGAACGACGCGGGCAAGCTGTTCAGCTCGGCCACCATCGCGTCCAGTTCGTACACCTCCCGCAGCGCCACGAACGCCTTGGCGACGGCGACTTCGCTGGCCGACGTTTCTTCCATGACCCGGAAGGCAAACGTAATGCCGCCAAGGTTGATCATGTCGTTGGCCACCACGGTGGCGATGATTTCGCGACGCAGCGGATGCGTGTCCAGCTCCGCGTCGAAGCGTTCGCGCAGCTGGTGCGGGAAGTAGGAGCGCAGCGTGTCCCGGAACCAGGGGTCGTCGGCAAGATCGCTGTCCCGAAGCGCTGATGCCAGCTCGATCTTGGCGTAAGCGGCCAGCACCGACAATTCAGGGGACGTCAGGCCTTGTCCCTGCTGAAGCCGGTCACGCAGCGTTTCGGTCGTCGGCAATGCCTCGAGATCGCGCTTCAGGTCGGCGCTCTTCTCCAGCCAGTCCATGAGCCGCTCGTAGCTCGGGCTCCACTCGGCCACCCGGCTGCGGTCGTTCAGGAGCAGGATGTTCTGGTCGATGTTGTCTTCCAGGACCAGCCTGCCCACCTCGTCGGTCATGGAGGCCAGGAAGTCTGCGCGGTCGGCCGCCTGCAGCTTGCCCGCGGCGACCATCCGGTCAACGAAGATCTTGATGTTCACTTCATGGTCGGAGCAGTCCACGCCGGCCGAGTTGTCGATCGCGTCCGTGTTGAGGATGACACCCTGCAGCGCCGCCTCGATCCGGCCGCGCTGGGTCATGCCGAGGTTTCCGCCTTCACCCACCACCTTCACGCGCAGGTCCCTGCCGTTGACGCGGATGGCGTCGTTGGCTTTGTCGCCTACCGTTGCGTTGGACTCGGAACTGGCCTTGACGTAGGTGCCGATACCACCGTTGTACAGCAGGTCGGCCGGTGCAAGGAGGATAGCCCGGAGCAGCTCCGGGGGGCTGAGTTCGGTGGTTTCGGCGGCCAGCCCCAGCGCAGCCCTTACCTGCGGGGACACGGGAATGGACTTGGCCTGCCGGGCGAAGACGCCGCCGCCCTCACTGATCAGCGACTTGTCGTAGTCGTCCCATGAAGACCTTGGCAGGTCGAACAGCCTCTGCCGCTCAGCGAACGAGGACGCCTCGTCCGGCGTGGGATCCAGGAAGATGTGCCGGTGGTCGAATGCCGCAAGCAGCCTGATGTGGCGGGACAAGAGCATCCCGTTTCCGAACACGTCACCGGACATGTCCCCCACGCCCACCACAGTAAACGGCTCAGTCTGGGTGTCGAGGTCGAGCTCGCTGAAGTGCCGCTTTACCGACTCCCAGGCGCCCCGGGCGGTAATGCCCATGGCTTTGTGGTCGTACCCCACGGAACCACCGGAGGCGAAGGCGTCCCCCAGCCAGAATCCGTATTCTGCCGACAATCCGTTGGCAATGTCCGAGAAAGTAGCCGTTCCCTTGTCCGCCGCAACCACAAGGTAGGAATCGTCGTCGTCATGCCTGACAACGTTCGACGGCGGCACCAGCCGCTCGCCGTCACCTTCAGTGAGCAGGTTGTCGGTGAGGTCCAACAGGCCACGGATGAACGTCTTGTAGCTTTCGACGCCTTCCGCCATCCAGGCCGCGCGGTCGGCTGAGGGATCCGGTAGCTGCTTGGCGAAGAAGCCGCCTTTGGCTCCGGTGGGAACGATTACGGCGTTCTTGACCGTCTGAGCTTTCACCAGGCCCAGGACTTCGGTACGGAAGTCCTCCCGCCTGTCAGACCAGCGCAGGCCACCGCGGGCCACCTTGCCGAATCGCAGGTGGACGCCTTCAACCCGGGGCGAGTAAACCCAGATCTCGAACATGGGCCGTGGGAACGGCAGCCCCTCGATCCGGGCCGGATCCAGCTTGAAGCTCAGGTGCGGCTTGTCCTGGAAGAAGTTGGTGCGCAGGGTGGCCTCGATGAGGTTGCCGAAAGTACGCAGCACGCGGTCGGCGTCCAGGGTGGCGACCTTCTCAATGGCAGCGGCCAGGGCCTGCCGCACGGACGCCTGCGCGCCGGCACGGCCGTCGTCGTCCAAGGACGGGTCAAAGCGGGCAGCGAAAAGCGCAATCAGGCCCTTGGTCACGTCGGCGTTCCCCAGGAGCGTGTCTGCCATGAATCCGAAGGAACTGCTGCTGCCCATCTGGCGCATGTAGCGGGCGTAAGCACGCAGCACCGTGATCTGCCGCCAATGCAGGCCCTCCCGCAGCACCAGGCGGTCGAAGCTGTCAGACTCTGCCGCCCCCGTGACGGCCGCGCCGAAGGACTCGGCAAGCAACTCCCCGGTGGTGACCGGATCCACCCCGGCCGGGTATTTCAACCCAAGGTCGTAAAGGAAGAAGTCCCTGTGGTCTGCGGTTTCGATCTCGAACGGGCGTTCGTCCAGGACTTCCAGTCCCAAGTTGTGGAAGTAGGGAAGGATCTGGCTCAGGCTCTTGGGCTCAAGCATGTAGAGCTTGACCCGGGCGTCCTCTTCCAAGGTGGCGCCTGCCCCCTCGGGGAGGTAGACGTGGACGCCGGGTCGGTCCTGCCGGGCGCCGGTGCTCCGCTCGGCGGCGGCACCGTACTTCTCGAAGCGCGCTATATCCTCAAGTGCGTCCTCGACCTCGTAGTCCACCCGGTAGCTGGCGGGAAATGCCTCGGCCCAGATGGCCGCAAGTTCCTTGGCCTCGGCCGCGTCACGCCCTTCCCGAAGGACCTCGGTGATGCCTTCACTCCAGGACCTCGCCGCCCGCACCAGCCGCGTTTCCAGTTCGTCGCTGTTGACGTGGCTGACGTCGGCGTTCTTGGGCAAACGGATGCGGAAGAAGAGGCGGGCAAGGGCCGACTCGGTCATACGCGCTTCGTAGTCGATCGAGACGGCCTGGAATGTTTCCCGCAGTTCCTGCTCGATGCGCAGCCTGACGTTGGTGGTGTACCGGTCGCGGGGCAGGTAAACGACGGCGGACATGAACCTGCCGTAGATGTCGGGCCTGAGGAACAACCGGGTTCGGCGTCGCTCCTGGAGCTTCTGGATGCCCAGGGCCGTTGCGGCAAGGTCGGGGATTTCGATCTGGAACAGTTCGTCGCGGGGATACGTCTCGAGGATTCCCAGCAGGTCCTTGCCCGAGTGCGAGTCCGGCGGGAACCCCGCCGTTTGCAGAACGGCGTCGACCTTTTCGCGGACGATCGGAATATCCCGGACGGACCCGGCATAGGCGCTGGTGGCGAAAAGCCCGATGAATCGGCGTTCGCCGTTGACGTTGCCTGCGGCGTCGAAACTCTTGATTCCGATGTAGTCGAGGTAGGCCGAGCGGTGCACGGTCGAGCGGGAATTGGCCTTCGTAATTACCAGGGCGCGCTTTTCCCGTGCCTTCTTGCGGCCGGTGTCGGTGAGGTGCTGGATGTGGGGGGAGTCTGCGGCTGCCCGCAACAGTCCAAGCCCGCTGTCTTCACGCAGTTCGAGGACATCTTCGCCGTCAACGTTCAGGAGGTCGTATTCCCGGTAGCCGAGGAATGTGAAGTTCCCGTCGTCGAGCCAGCGGAGGAGGTCCTTGGCCTGGCGCACTTCGGCGATCTGTGCGGCGTGGGCCACCTGGTCCAGGCTCCTGGCGATCTCCAGCGCCTTCTGGCGCATCTTTGGCCAGTCCTCTACGGCGGCCCGGACGTCCTGGAGTACCCGGGTCAGGCCGGCGAGCAGGGACGACTTCGCGTCGTCCGAAATACGCTGGATCTCGACGGCGATCCACGACTCCATGTGGGAGGCATTTTCACCCTCGGCGATGAGGTGGGAGAGGTTGGGCATGGCGGCCGTGTCTCCACTTGAAATGCCAAGGTGGGCCGGGACCCTGTTGACCTTGACCAACTCGCCGGTTTCCCGGTTCCTGGTGGCGACAAAAAGCGGGTGGACCACCAGTTTGATGGCTGCATGCTGCCGGACCAGTTCCGCGTTCACTGAGTCGACAAGGAAAGGCATGTCGTCGGTGACGACGAAAATGACGGTGCTGTCCTCTTCGTCGGCCATCGAGACCGTTGCCTGTCCGGGCTGCCGGACCGACGCCGCCTTACGATGCTCCCCCGCCCGGGCCTCCAGTACCTCGCGAGGGTAGCTCCGGGCATCCTCCTCGGCCAAGTGCTGGTAGTAGTCCCCCATGAAACCTTCAAGGCCTTCAATGGAGAGGGGCTGATCCTCCACACCGGATCCAGACGACATCTACAACGCCTCCACTAGAGAAATTCGCTGCACCTTTGCAGCTCTTATGGCGAGCCTAGTCCTTTGCCTTGCGCCATGGTGTGGAAGAAAACACAGAGGATTTCGATTTTCGCTGGACGGGTGCACAAACCATTTCCCGGATCGCCCTGCGGAGTGCCGACTCCGGTGCAGCTTCGTGCAGCAGTGATCCCGCCAGGAGCGCGGCATCCGCCGCCGCGGGGTCGTACGGGAGGAAGGCGGTGAGGCCGGGTGCCGGGCCGTACCTCTCCCACGCATCCTGCAATTGGCGCTCGGGGCTTCTGCCAACGGCGGAGGCACGCACCTTGTTCATGACCACGGTGGGCGCGGCCTGTGGAACCGCTGTTTCCAGTTCGGCGAGCGCCCGCACCAGCCTGGGTACACCCACCGGGTCCGCCGCCCCGACCGCATAGACCGAGTCAGCCACCTCCAGGGGGCAAAGCGTCGCCGCATTCCGCCGCGGCGCCATCGTGTCGAAGCTGAGCTCTTCATCAGCCTCCAGGCAGAAGCCAGTGTCGACCACCACCACCTCCGCCATGTGCCTGGCCCGCTCAAGGACCAGGGCCAGTGCGGTCGCACGGATTTCGGTCCACCGGTCGGCGCGGGTTATCCCCGTCAACACCTTGAAGCTCCCGGACGCGGTGGCAACGGTTGAGGCCACTTTCCGGAGCGCATCAGTGTCCAACGTCCCCTGGTCAGCGAGCCTGCACGCCTGGGCCAATCCGGCCGACTCATCCAGCAATCCCAGGACCGCCGCGACGCTTGCACCGTAGGTGTCGGCGTCGACAAGGAGGACCTCCCGGCCATCAGCCGCCATTTCTCCGGCGATGTTCGCAGCAATTGTGGTTCTTCCCGGCGAACCCGCCGGACCCCATATGGCGATGATCTTTCCGCTCCCGGCATCCTCGGAACCAAGCTTGGGTTCGACCGGATCGGCGGCGAGCGCGGCTCCCGTATCAGCTTCGGCGCTGAGCGCCAGGGGACGATCCATGCCGGTCAGGCGCGCGACTGCGTCCGCTATCCTGTCCGACAGCTCCGCGGACTGAACTCCTGTCAGCGCCGAGGCCACACCGATCTTACGGAGCCTCGCGGCCTCATCGGCGTTGTCAGTCAGGGCAATGACAGCCACGCCCACAGCGCCAAGGCGGTCAACCAGGGAGGCCGTCAGCCCCTCCGAACCTTCAGCCACAACGGCGGCCCTGGCAAGGCCGCTCTGGCAGGCAGCCAGCAGTTCGGGAAGTTCCGAGCATCGCCGGACCACAGTGACGGGGCCGTGCAGCCGTTCAAGGCCGCCCACCACATCCTCCCGGCTTTGGCCCACGGTGACTACCGGGATGCTCATCGGGCGCCCCCGGGGTTCCACACGACGGATATCTTCGCTTCATTGGCCTGCGCGCCCAGCAACGCCGGCATCTGTTTGTCCTCCACCAAGACCATCAGCACCGTCGTCTTCGATGATCCAAGGGCCGTGGACCCCGTTGCCACCTCGGTGATCTCGGCGCCTGGCAGGAGAAGTTTCGGCTCACTGAAGCCGTTCTTGGCATCCGGCTGTGCCACCCATACATCCACCCGGGCGCCGGCAACGGCCTGTGACGGCAACGTCTGATCGATGGTGAGCGCTACGGGCTTCCTGTCCAAGCGGTCCACTTCGCCAAGGCTTGCCCGCGGAACGAGCTGGTCCTTCGCGATCCGCTGCATGGCCACGACGTCCTGCGGCAACCCCTCCTCCGCGGTGATGTAGTGCTGCTCGGTATCTCCCAGCCGGACCCTCGCGCGCACCACGTTCTCAGGCGTGAGGCGTTCGCCCACCGCAATACCGTCACGGGCGGCGTAGACCTCGGTTGTCCGGTCCGCGCTGCCTACGAGGAAGACGACTCCGGCAATGGATACCAGGACAAGGAGTACTCCAACTAGCAGCCGGGGGTCTTTCCACGA
>Ga0308169_10002373_pt1 | contig 19658 bp, 16 predicted proteins | sample PhyBR1_2_FD_202139 | JGI IMG/M metagenome (GOLD analysis project Ga0308169, IMG submission 202139) | Phyllosphere microbial communities from UC Gill Tract Community Farm, Albany, California, United States - DLSLSB.R1 | ecosystem: Host-associated > Plants > Phyllosphere > Unclassified | place...
TCTGCCACCTCCCTCCTCTCCCGCGCTTCGACCACCAGTCCTCGTTCTTCCCTTTCCTCTTCTCGCCAATCTGTCGTTATGGATCGACGTACTTCTTCGTCTTCAGCTCGCAGTATGTCCTCGAACGGTAGCTCCGAGCTCGTCACTCCTCCCATGCCATCCACCTCTCACTTTGAACCCATCATCGTCGAAGAAGAATCGTCTCCCTCTCCTTCGCCTCTTCACTTCCGCAACTTCTTCACATCAAAATCCTCTCACCAAGCTCAAAGCAGCGTCTCATCGACGAAATCTTCTTCACACTCGTCTCTCGTCTCGAACCCTCCGTCAAACCGTACTTCGCTTCGAACTACGACAGATTCGAAAGATCAACGAAAACAGCTCGAATTCGACATCGGATCAAAACTGCTTCGAGCGAGCGGAGCTAGTGAGAAAGAGATAAGCTTGCGAGCGAGATCAGTCGGGTTTCAGGTACTGAACGCGAAGGAAAGTGGTGATTATTCGAAACTGTCGCCTTCGCTTCTCGCCAAATCTGGTCAAGCACAAAAGTTGAGAGGAGCTGAATCTATCGGAAGGTTCTTGGGAGGTGAAGAGCTAGGGAGTAAGTTCAGTCTAGAATGACAGAAGTGATCGCACAAATTGGACTTTGTCGAATTAAGGTTGATTTTTCCCTCCTTAGCTTTATTCCTTCGTCGTTGTAACTTTGTATTCTCGCCCTTTCCTCTCTCTCCTCGCTACTCAAGAGCTCAAAAAGGGAGTCTAATTGTTTTGCGAAAGTCAAATGAACAAGTTGCGAAACGGTTAAAAGCGAGAATTCCGACCCATTTCCAACGGTAGTGTAGTGCGAGCGAAAGTGCGTGTATGGTAGTGCGAGATCCAGAAGAAAGGAAGGAGAGTAATTTAAGCGATAGTAAGCAGAGACCTAAAAGGGGTTTGAAGGTAATAGTCGAGAAAAGCGAAAAACAGGGTATGCGAAGACTGGTTATCTTGAAGAGTGTCTATTTCCATTGTATAGTTTGCGAAGTTGCGAGTTCTAAGCGAGGAGAACGAAACCGAAAGCGGTAACGAAGAGACCAGCGAGTCCGGTCTTGAGGGTTGAAGCTCCGTTCGTGTTCGAAGCGGCGTTCTGTCCTCCTGGGTTTCCGGAGGCGGCGGCAGCAGAGGCAGAGGAAGCCATCGCTTGCGACATGGAGGAGTCCATCGAGGTTGAAGTAGGTTCGGGAGTCGAGGTAGGAGCGACGAAAGTCGAGGTTGCGGTAGCGTAGAAGCTGAATGCAAAGAGAAGGTAAGTAAGGGTTTAAAACGAGTAAGAGAGGAGGAGGGAGATACTTACGCCTCGGAAGCAGTCGACTCGTAGATGTCTTGTTGAGTGTAGTTGGCCTTGTTAGGGGAACCGCACTCTCCGATGGGAGTGTCTGCAATCGAAGGGGAAAGAAATCAGTTTCGAGCTAAGAGATGACGAAGAGAGATTGTATGTACAGTAGAACAAGTGATCAGTAACGTTGTTTCCACCGAGGCAGTTGGGGTCGTTGACTTCGTTACAGACATCGAACTAGAAGAGTGAAAGGCTGTCAGCGAAACTCAAAACAGGGCGATAGAAGAAGTTTTGACTCACGCTCATTCCGTAAGTGGCGTTCTCTCCGTAGATGTGGAAACCTTGAAGAACGTGAGTGTAGTTGGCGGATTCGGGAATGTATTCGACGACAGCATCCTCGTTGGCGACAGTTCGTTGACCGGCCTCACCTTGGAAGAGTTGGTTGTAGAGGTCAGCGGCGGCAGGGTTGAAGACACGAGGGGATCCGTGAGAGTGCGACCAGTGAAGCTCTGTGAAAGAATCCAAGTTAGCTCAAGCAGCGAAAGGACGAGGCTTTTGTAAAAAAAAAAAAAACCTTACTGTTGCGCCATCCTAAATCGAGGGAAGCGATTTGTGCGAGCATACCACCAAATCCATGTCCAGTTACAGACCATTGGTGGCCTGTGGCTGTAACATAGCTCTCAGCGAGGGCAAAGCTGTTCGTCAACTCCTTCACTTCAAGATAGGCTTGTAAAGCTCCCGCGTGGGCCAGGCAAGGTCCGCCCGTAGCATTCGAGCATCTTTCCCCAATGAAAAGTGCCTCGCCGATGTCTGCACTCGAGTCGTTGCTGCGAAAAGTCATGAGGGATAAATATTCGGAGTCGGTTCGATTCGAGAATGTGAGATACTCACAAGGTTGATTCCCATCCGAACATTCCCTTGAAGACGGTAACAATCTTGTCCATCTCTGTGGAAGAGGGAAAGAAGAGGGAAAGAGAAGTCAGCAAACTAATTCTTTTCGAAAAATCTCGAATTCCCCAACTCTTTCCCCCCATGATACCGCTTCACCCATAACTCACCAGGAATGATAACGTTAAATCCCTCCGCTCCCGATAAAGTTGGCCCGAATCGCTCAATCAATGTCCAGGGTGCCTCAGTTGAATCGGGGAAGGATTTCATAAGTGCCGCTTGATTGAAAGTTTGTTGCATGCTATCATCCGGGTGGTGAGAGGGGAGTCAGTCAAATCAATCGTTACTTATTTCTGTATATAACAGAGAGATGAAGATTGCAGAGGGAAATGTCGCCGTAAGAAGAGGGAGGAGATAAAAAGTTTCGCAACTCACCACTTTGTCTCGAAATCAGGGTCGTAAGCTGCCATCGATAATAGACCGTGGTAACGTTCATCTGTATACGACGGGGAGATTCCGACAAAGGATAGATGAATCAGTAAACAAAACAATTTGGGGTAAAAAGAGCGCAGTGAAGAAAAAGGCGATGAAATCGCTGGGCGAGGAAACAGGGCACTCACGCCAATCTACAGAGAACAGCTCAGGTTAGCTATCATGGTATTGTAGAGAGTATAAGGAATGCTTACATTGAGAAGAGGATACGGTTGTGTCGGAAGAGGTCGAGTTGTCAACTGAAGGATCCACAACGGTCGTATCTTGAGCAAAGATTTGAGGTAAGAGGGAGAGCGCAGCAATGGCGGCAATGGATCTGAAAGCTGGCATGGTATGAGAAAGGAGTGACTGCGAGTTGTATGGCGGGAAAGGAGGTGAAATCGAAGTGAAGAAGAAGAGAGGAAAGAGAAAGAGGAACCAAAGTTGAACGACTTTGCTGCAGCAATGTGAAATTCGGTCTCTTCGCCTTCTTCGTTCAACTCTCTTTCTCAACCGCTAGTCCTTATCTCTCTTCTTCTCCCTGGATGGTTGTCGAAAGTGAAATCTCCGATCTTAAGCACACTCCTGTTGTGCAAAGGGGAGCTTGCAATTTTTCAGCACTGCCTCCTTTCGCAATGCGAAGTCACTCTCCAACGACGACAACGTGCTATCGCAAAAGCGCGCATATCACTGGAGACGAGCGAGGATCAAAATGTGTAGTCATGATCAATTTATCCCGACAAAAATCGTCTTCTCGCGTGGCGGTCTATTCAGTCAACTTTGTTCTGTCGCCACGCTTCCATAGCCTCTCTCAGACTCTGCGACGACCATGTTCTATTCGACGACGCTCACTCATAGCTACAGTTCGAGCGAGATACCAAAGAGATACAGCAAAGGTTGAGCTTTTCTAGAGCCTCGTTCGACGCGATTCCTTCACCGAAACCTTCCTCTCTCGCGAGAGACGAGAGACAGCGAACGACAAAGACGACGATGAAAGGAAAGTATGAGAGAAGGCTACATTGATTCATTCTATACGATAAGCGAGAGATACAAAGCGAGGCATATGCGAAGAAAATAAACATGAAGATGATAGGAAATCGTTAACATAGATATGGGAGAAAGGGAGACAGCCAGTGTGATTGTCCCAAAATCTACGGGGGGTATACACAAGAAGGGGGGGTAGCTAGCCAACGATCAACGTCGCACCCTGGTTCCAAGATTCTACTCGACGAGCTGCTACATAAGAGAAGGTAGACTGACGAGTACCGACGAATCCTTGAGCACGACTGAGTACGCTCGAATCGAGTACTCCAGGGTACCATCCACCGAACCTTGCCGTGGTAGCAAACTCGACGTGGTTGATGTAGACCCAACCGAGTTTCGACAATTTCTTGATGAAGGTTGGATCGGTCGAATCCGTAGCGAACAAGACTGGGAGGTCTGATTTGGGTCCTCCCTTGCGAGCTTTGAGAGCAGTTTGTACTCGTTCAACTCCAGCTTTGTAGGTTTCTGCTACCTCATCCGCCGCTTGACTCGTTCGTCCCAAATCGACAAAATCGCCTTGACGAAGGTGAACGGCGATAAAGTTCTTGCGGTTCGAACCGAGGAGTGCGATGAGGAGTTCGTCGGTGAGATGATTGATGTGTTTGTTGAATCGAAGGTGTTTGCCAACGTCTTCCCAGATTGGTCCTTCGTGAGAGAGTTCTTCGATAGCGTGCTTGTAATCGGGAGCTCCATCGTAGGTTCGAATGTTGGGGACGTAGAAGGTGTTTTCGAGGCAGAGGAGGTTGGGATCGGGGAAGGGAGGAGCTTGCGCGAGTTCGCCGTAGATCGAAGTTGCGAAGTTGGTGAGCCACGGAGTTTGATCTCGTTCATTGAGGAGTTCGATGTTGGGGAAAGTGATCGAGTTCTCGATAGACGAGACGACTCGGTACTCTTCGGGGAAAGGCCAGAAAGTCGTCTCGATGTTGTAACGCTTGAGCGGTTCCTCCTCCCCTTCGTTCCTCGCTCCCCAGCAACTCAGTCGTTCCCGTTGAGTTCCGATCGTATCGACAAGTTTGACGTCATTCCAGCTCACGACCGATGCGTTCGAATAGTAGGCGAAAGATTTCATGTCGAAGAACTCGTCGAGCGGTCGGTCTCCTCCTTCCGAATGAACAGCAGACAGATCCGTACTATAGGGAGAGGTAGCGAAAAGTCAGTCAAGCTGCAGCTCGAGCGATTGCGTGCGAGAAGAGGGAAAACTTACAGGATAGCAGTTCGACCTAATCTTTGACCAACGTGAACAACCTTGAACATCTCGATCAATTGATTGGCTGTAGTCAATAGATTTACTCGTCGGTAAGTGCTCCTCTAGTGTGTGTCTGAAAAAGGTAGAGAGCCGAGCATAGAAAGAAAGGGACAACTCACTCAGTCCACCGTAGGGGAAAGTTGTAACGTAGCCGGGATGCTGAAGAAGGTTCGCTCGGTAAGAGTGCAGAGGAATGTTGCTTCGGAGAGGCTAGAGTGAGGAAAGCGATATGTCAGCAACCGAAATCGAGCGAACGAACAGAACGAGAGTGAACACACATTCGGTCGACCAAGAGCCTTGAACTTTGCTTTTTCGACAAACGTTCCCGGCTTGTTGCCATGTCGGACCAGAAGGAAGACGAGAAGACAAGTAACGATGGTCACCATTCCGATTCGTTCCGCTGCTCTTCGACTCCGTTGAATCTTGAAGCTGTGTCGAGGTGTATTTGTGAACCCCTCGAACTGTCGAAGGTGATCGTATTCTCGTCAATTTCGATGATTGCGCTCCGGTTAATGGAAATGAAAGCTTACGAAAGAACTGATCGTGCTTGTACTTCTCCGTCTCGGTTTCTCCCCCACTCGCAAGTCCTCATCCATGTCCAGCTCGATGTAGTTCTTCTCATCCGAGTAAGGTGAAGAGAACCCTTGAGTAGCATCCATAGGAGTGATCGGTTCATAGGTTCCTTTTGATCCACCGCCGAACAACCCAAACGGTAAGAAAGATGAAGAGGTTCCCGCTGCCCTCGACCAGTCGACCGAGGGTTTATAGAAGATAGGAGAGTTCGATGCCCTTCTTGCTTTGGGCTTTTGAGGGAGTTTGGTCGATTTGCCGTCTCCCTTTGGAGAATCATAATTGATTAAGGGAGTGTTCGAATTGGTTGCGAAGGGTGCGAGGACATGTTCATCCTCGTCAGTGTTGTAGATGTGAACAGATCTGTATCGGAAAGATGGAAAGGGTCGGAACGAGGAGAGGGGGAGAAATGGGAAGAAGAAAGGAATCGAAGTTGGAACGTCCAGTCAGCTATCTCGTCTGCGCACTGAAGAAAGCTGTGAGGAAGGGCTTACGGTCTGCGTGACATCTTGCTAGTGCTTGAAGAAGTGGAGATTCGATGACACTGATCTGAGAGCCGAAACTTGAAAGCGAGCAGAGGAGCTCTTGATGGAGCGGCTGAGGTTTGAAGGAGTTGCTGTGTAGCTTGTGTGGTGATCAAGAGTCGATAAAGGTGAAGCCGAAGCGTTTGCAAAGAGCGAGATTTTTGTGATGAGGAGAAGAGAGAGGGAGAAGCAAGCCGTCCGCTAACTGAGCAAAAAGGTTGTGTGAAAGGGCTCGACGCAATGCGTTCAAACCATACGAAACCTTCACCAAAAGAGTCTAGGTCGAGGTGGGGTCGAAATCAAGGAGTTGAACACTTTCATCCGCTTCAGGAAGTTTCGCAAGAAAAGGCGAGTCGATACTTTCGTACGTCTTTGTATGCGCTAATGCGGTAAGATCGACCCGCATAATGAACGGGAGTAGTCTCCAAATAGTGCATTCGACTCCTACCGTGAGAAACGAAGTTTCATCCGAAACCAAACTTGCATCTTGTCTCTCTCGCTTATTAGACTCTCAAGGCTATGCACTACGACAATGTCTCGTGAACGACGAAAAGAACATTGTGAGTGGTCTCATAAGTGAATACGAAGGGGTAAAGGCGAGATAGTAAGGATATAAAAGTCGAGAAGCGGCTACAGATAGTGTCTGTCTATGTTTGCGAGTGTTGCGAGGTAAGGAGGACCCGTGAAAGAAGTGCTCCAGTTTGACAAGGGTGAAAGATAGGGAGCAATGAGCGATCCAGTGATGGTAGGGAAATGAACGAAGGCAATCGAAACTTCGCTCATAAGGCGATATCCCATGTTTGACGCTTGCGGCGAGAGTCCTGGGACGTACAAGATCGATTCTATCAGCTCGGTGAAGCTCGGAGTAAAGTCTGACTGAGGACGATCGGGACTCACTCTTTCTTCTTTGCCAGTCCAACCCTTTTTGTCCTTCAAGAAGTCTGCGCATTCTCCCCATCTCAATTTCCCTTCATCGTTGAGCTCGACGCACTTGTCTCTTGCTCGAGAATGAAGGAGACATCCGGACGCGCTGTCGTCGTGTCGATCGCAGGAACTGCACAATATTGAGAACTGCGAAACAGCATAGCTATGAGCTCTCTTCCACTTTGACTCGGTCAAGCACTCGAATGATAACAACTTACGACGTGAGGAGTAGCGCATCGAGAATCGAGGGAAGCGTCGGAAGCTAAAGCATGTTGCGCGAGAGCATCGAATGAAGCGTAATGCGAATCGCAGTATGACGGTGATGCGCCGGATCTGTACCCATTCATTCGACATCGTGAGCAACGTATCTTCGGCGAAGAGAGCAAGCGAAACGAGCTAGGCAGTACGCACGTTATTTCGAATAATCCGTCTCTCGTCGGCGTAACGAACCACTCTAAATCCATCTCCATCGCCGCTGTCTGACTCTTTCCGACGCTGGCCTACATTCGGACAGTAAGTGAGCTCATTGACTCAACGTCTAGACTGCGGACTGGCAAAGAAGAGACCTACAGCTTTTACACCATCTGGAACTCCATTCTCACTCGCCGAAACCGCTCTCCACACGATCTCATCTACGTAGATTCTCATCAACCGTCGTCAGCATCGTATCCAGAGTGTCCGTGAGTTCCGTCGGACTTTTTTGAGGAGGACAAACTCACGTTGTTCGCTTTTTCGAATAGTTTGAACGAGTCCACTGAATGAAGGAGTACACCACTGGTCTGCTGTTGACACTGCCTTTCCTTTTGTACGTCCAGTGGTCTTCTTCGTTGATATTGAAGAGTTCGGTAAGACTGCGGCCGAGATACTCGAGGAGGAAAGGAGGACTGTTGCGAGAGCTAGCGAGGTGAGGGTTGATAAGCTCGGTACTGGCGCCATGCTTGCTTGTGGACTGCTGAACCGGGCAGATTGAGGCGAGATGAAGGCAGATGGGTAAAAGTGGGAAGAAGCAGCGAGAAAGGGGCTGTGTCGGAATCGGGTGAAGGTCGGTGCGCACAGAATCAAAAAGTTGAGTCTACTCCACGTCGAGTCGTTCAGCTGGCGTATCGTATCAGGGGAGTAGTGAGTGGTAGAACAGAAGGAGGGTCACTGATCGCTCGGTGACAGCACCCGTTTCCCCTTTTTTTTTTTGTCTTTCGCAAAAATTGGGACTCCGCAAAGCTTCCCCTTCCTGTTCCGATTTCCTTCCCTTCCTTCGCGAACGTCCGGCACCTTTTGTTCGTCGCCCGCTGCGACGATGGAGCATATGTCGCTGCGTGCAACTCACCGCCAACAACAACTGCAAAGGAGCTCAGTCGTCGAATTTTCGCAGTTTCGCCGGACGCAGCGCCGATACATTGCAGAAGGCTCTTCGATCGAGTTCGATGGCGATGCACTGTACATGTCGTCGAATAGCAAGTGTGGACGCCAGAAACGGAGGAGTCAGCAGGGTGCATCTCTGTCTCTCAACGCTTGAGCTCAAATTTCTGTTGTGTGTGGTCCGCCGCCCACTACCAGTATGATTCAGCGAGCTTAGCTGTCGATATCGGATTACTGGACTCGCGGTGGCTTCCGACTCTGGTTGTAGGAGCTGTGCAGCTTTCATGCTCTTGATGAATTGCAGCAAAACTTCGGAGCAAACTCAAACATCGCACACTGTCATGCGAGCCTAACGACATGAAGCATACCGCACCGCTGTCTCACAGTACAGTGTAGTGCTGTGTAAAAAGGTGCAGGAGAGGGGCAGCTCGAGGAGATATGTAGGAAGCTTTCGAAAGACTAGTGGGCGAATCGTGCGAAGGAAAAGTGTGCGACTCTGTATAGTTGTTAGGGTCTGCCACTCTCGCCTCAACATCGTAGTCTACGCTTGACCCAGAGATGGGTCGAGTAAGCATTGTTTGAGCCTGAGAACCCTTTGCGGCGACGACTAAAGCTTGCGATCGCTTTTTAAGTGCTTCCGATCAATACGACCCCGATCTGCGAAGCTGTCGGATCCATCGGATACCGACCGAATCGACATCGTTGTAGCAGCCTGAGCTCTTCAGTCACTGTCGACGTTGTGCAGAGGAAGTCTCGACTTGCGTAGGGAATTCCTTCGCAAGGTTTCGCACTTTTCCGACTCACTGCCTCGTCGCTTTCTCTCGTCCCCGGCCTCGTCCGGCTCGATTAGCGTTCTTGCGTTGGCCCCAAAGGAAGGAAAGACTATCTTTTGGTTCTCCGCGCTTAACCTTCCTTCGGTCCCACTCAGAAATTATTGTGGACATCACCATTCACCTTTCACCTTTCTTACGCAGTCAAACTCTTCACCACCTAGCATTACTACCAGCTTACTAAGAACAATCTCGGCAGTTCCCTAGCAAGCAGATGGGAGGTCCTCCTCCTGATCTCGTTATTAATCCGACTTTACCACCCCTTCCACAGCCAGATCCAGACCACCACCATCAAGATAATTCAGTCGAACGTGACACTTATCCACCAAAAGAGAACCGGCATGTTCAATGGTCTCAAGATGGAGTAGTAGATCACGTCTCTGTGCAGATGGACTTGGCGGTATCTAGAGGAGAAGGAGGGCAGCAGGAAAGAAAGGAAAAGAGAGGAGAAGCTAGTGAAGCAAGTTCGGATTTGGACTACCGGATAGACGATATTCCATCGCCTGTTGATGGAGGAGGAAACGAGGAAGAACGGGCGAGAGCTCCAGTCTTCGTAGACGAGAGAGAAGAGAATGGGTTACCGACGGAAGAAGAGGTAGAAGGCAAAGCTAAGGGAATCATGACAGCGTATACGACGGGATTGAAGGGATTGTGGGAAACTTCATTGCGAAGACGGCCGACGAAAAAGGAGGGAGAAGAAACTGGAGAGGATGAAGGAGCTGGTGCGAATCGACGAATCGATGAGGAGGAGGAGGACGATCACGTCGGAGTAATAAGGAGCGAGCCTGCACCGACAACAGCGGCAAACTTGGGAATCTTGACCGCTTTGATGGCACTTCAGCAACAAGAGGCGGAACTCGCAAGTTCCCTACCAAACTCTACAACTTCCTCGGCAAACCCAACTCCAGCTCCTTCTACACCCGGCTCACCTACTCTTTCTGATACCGACAATCACCAGCAATCGATCGACGACTTCTCAGACGACGATGAATACGAGAGGGAGAAATTCATCGCAAAGCTACGAGCGAAACGAGCGACAAAGAACTCTTTGCACGTCACTTCGAACGTCGTCACCAACGTCGGCAAGTCAGCTGCAAAGGGTGGCTTTCACTTTGCGACTGGAGGGCACTTCCGAGGAGGAACCGATCGAGGTCGAAACTTGTCAGCTTCGGGTCGAGCGCACTCGACTTCAACCCTTCGAAGTCTTGCTGAAGAGTCACCATCTCGCTCAAAGGCGTCGTCACTATCAGATCAATCCTCATCTCGTGCACTCTCCCCTCATCGCTCACACCCCGACACCCCTCTCGAATCTGTCGAAGGTCGACCTCCTCAGCGATCACATTCAGCCTCATCACTCGCTCAACATCATCGGTCTCGCTCGGCTACTTCTCTTGCACCGACTCTGACACGAGAACGCGCTCGTCCGTCCTCGACCTCACTACACAAACTCATTTCCCGCTCTTCTTCCCCTTCCCCTCCACCAAGTCCCGGCATTTATGTTCCCTATCAAGCTCGATTCACGACAGAACTTTCGAAGCAAGTTCGAAAATTAGGTGACCGCCTCGGACTCGAGTTGGAGACTGAACGGACTCGACCGAGTGCAGCGAGAAGTGGAGGAGGAGTGTTTGCTGGATTGATCGCTTCGACAGTGAGTCTTGATCTCCCTTCTCCCTGCATTGTGAGTTCCTTCTGACCTTCTGTTATGCTCTCCTTCAGGCCGGACTAGCAGGTCCAGCTACTCCTCACGGCTCTTCCTTAGCCCCACTCCCGACTCGAGCAGGATTCCACGTTACCCGCTTCAGCGACATGGAACGTAGCGAATCAGCTCCTGGTTCAAGAAGGCCCTCTCCAGCTCGAACACCCGCTCGGGAGACATCACCTCCGGCTGCCTCTCCTCCTCTCGAACGACATTCCGGTCCACCTTCTCGCAACCCTTACGGATTCCACTCTCGAGCTGCGAGTCGCATGAGTCTTCACGAGATGGTGAAAGAAGAGGAAGAGAAAGACCTCGAGGAAGATGCCGACTTGCGACGATCGAATAGTGCCGGATCTCTTCGAATTTCTCCTCCTAGCGCGAAGCAACCTACTGCTTCGCCTAGCGGGATGAACGCTGTCGAGGCACTGTCACAGCGACGTGCTCAAAGGAAGAGAGCAATGTTCTCGCTGCAAGTGAACGATCTAGTAAGTCCCCTTTGTTCTTTCGCTGGTTTCGAAAACTGCTGACGTCGAAAGCTTTTCCGTCTGATAGCCCTCATCGACCGACGACGATTACCGTCAAACATCTCCAGTCTCTCCAGTCTCTCCTACGGGTGCATCCTCATCACCTTTGAACCCTCGACAAGGTCGCAGTCGGACTGCGACTTCTCCCACCGCTTCTACCTTCCGACTGTTTGGTCCTCGAACTCCGAAATCTCCTACAGGTCTCACACCTCGCAAAGACTACTTCGCAGCGAACTTGACACCTGCACAACTCGAGAAGAAACGAGCGGAGGAACGAGCGAATCAGAAAGCGAAGGAGAAGGCAGAGCGGGAAGCGAGGGAACGAGAATTGGACTTAAAGGAATGGGAGAGGGAGAAGCGGAGGAGGAGGAAACGAAGATTGAAGGAGTTCAAGGCGCGTCGAGTGTTCATTACGGCTCACGTCGCTGCTCTCCTCGAGCGACAAGAATTCATCCTCAAGCTCGCTCGAGCTCTCATGATGTACGTCAACCCCTCAACTCTTACCGGTGTACCACAGCTCAAACGTTCTACTATCTGGTAGGTTCGGAGCGCCTTCACATCGTCTCGAAGCGCAAATCCAAGCTACCGGTCGAGTGCTCGAATTGCCGAATTGTCATTGCGTCTACTTGCCTGGAGTCATGCTCATCAACTTCGGAGATCCCGCTACCTGTACCTCAGATATCAAGGTGAGTGTTGCGACACTAACCGATTCGCTTAGCGACTAACGCCTCTCTCGGCTCAAAACAGTTCTTGAAACAACCTCAGGGTCTCGATTTCGGCAAGCTTAGAGGTGCTTTCTACGTCTACTCAAAGGTAAGTCTGAGCTATCGCCGAGCGGCGGAAAAGTCTTTGCTGACTTTTCTGAGTTTGGATATAACAGGTTGTTCGAGACAAGATGAATGTTACGAAAGGATCTTCGATTCTCGACGAGTTGATGGTAGCTCCTCCGAAGTACGCTCTCTGGAAGATAGTGATCATCGGAGGTCTCGCCTCTGCAGCTATCATTCCGAGTGGTGAGCTAATTTCGCTTCGACTATCTTTGATATCCATGCTGACATTTTCACCACGAATTAAGCTTTCTACGGATCTTTCATCGACATGCTTGCCGTGATTCCTCTCGGAGGCCTCTTGGTCGTGGTGCAAGTCCTGCTTGCTCGGAATGACCTTTACTCATCCCTCTTCGAGTAAGTCGTTCTTTCTATCGGTCGTCCGTAAACTGGATCACTGACCTTTCTCGCGCCACAGGATCGCCATCGCCTGTATCAACTGTCTCATCGCTGGAGGTCTCTCCTATAGTAAGCTGGATTCTATCAGTCTCATCTCACCTGAATTCCAGCTCACCACGAGTCTCGCACAGGCAACCAATTCTGTTTCTACTCGGTCGCAGCGGGCTCGATCGTTCTCAGTAAGCTTCTTTCTTCGACCTCGTTGTGACTAACGCTCACGCCTATCCGCCTTTACAGTTCTTCCTGGATTCATCGTTCTTTCCGGATCTCTCGAACTCGCCAATAGATCGATCATTTCCGGCGCCGTTCGAGTCACCTACTCGATCCTCTACTCGCTCTTCCTTGGTTTCGGATTGAGTCTGGGCAGCGAAATCTACACTCGAGGCGCAAACGAGACTATTCGGAATGGTCAAGATTACACAGTATGTCGCGTTTATTCTCTTTACTGCCTCTCTCTCGCTCACACGTCCTGTTTTGCTAGTGTCGAGCTCTCCGTGACGGTGCTCCCTGGTACCGAGCAACAATTCCACAATGGTATTGTGAGCAAAGTTCTCCTCTCGCTGTCTCAATTCGAGCTGATTCTCTCGATACAAAACTAGACTTCCTCACGATCCCAACGTTCCTCCTCTGTATGGCTCTCAAGGTATTCCTGACAATCTCTTATATGCTCCTCCGAGACGACGCTAACATCAATAACCTGCTCTAGAATGGTCAACCCCTCTTCCGACGAGACACTCTCGCAATGGTTGCGATCGGAGGAGCCGCTTTCAGTGCCAACTTCTTCTCAAGCCGAGCGTTCCCGAATGCCCCTGCAACTGTATCAGCTTTCGGAGCTTTCGTCGTCGGTGTTCTCGGAAATCTCTGGTCTAAAGCAACTCGAGAATCAGCTTTCGTTGTCATGATCGTCGGGTGAGCACCCAGTTCCTCTCAAACTTCAGAAGATGTCTCGCTGATGATCATTCTGCCCATAGTATTTTCGTCCAGCTCCCTTCCGGTCTCGCCAACGGAGGTCTGCTCGCCTCTGCTCTCGAGAGCGCCAACGGAAATACGAACGCCTTCAGCTCCTCCGTTAGTGCCGCTGCGGGTATCGTTCGAACGGTCGTAGGAATGGCTGTAGGGCTGTTCACGAGTGCTGCTCGTTCGTCTCCCTCACTCACCTCTTCGTTCGGACTTGACAACTAACTATTGTGACCCCTCTCGCAGTCGTCAATCTTGTTTCTCGCCGTGGAGTCCGACGAGGAGCAAATCTCGCCACTTTTTAACGACCTTACTCTCTAACGATTAATCACCAAATCAGTATTCGTTCTGTTGTCAACTTTCATTCTTCTTCATTCTTTCTCAATGTGTTTCTATCCCATTCGCAAATCGTTTTCCCTATTCGCAAACCTTACATATATATCATAGCTGTTCTAGAAGAAGGGGCCAGTTTAGAAGGAGTAGAATTCAATCATAAAATAGAGCTGAGCAACGTCAAGTCGATAGACACTACCATCACTCTTCTCGTCCTGTTGAGAGGCTGAGACCAAACACGAGAGAGATAGAACGTTTACTGCTATGACACATAGATAAAGCTTTTCGAATTACGAAAGTGAAAACCGGTACGGCAGCGACTGATGAAGGCAAGCGGTATATGCAAGAGGTAAGGAGGTAAGGATGGTATATAAGATTAGATAGGTCAAGGAAGGAAGGAAGGAAGGAGAGCGGGAGGGAGCGGGCGGTGGAGAGGAAAGAGAGGAGAAAAGACGAGAGAAGTCTTAACCGTGACCGGTGTTTGCTGGACAAGCGATCGAGGGCGTTAGTCAGAATCTTCTTCCTCCGGAGGTTGATGTTGAGGTGGAGTTTCCTCACTTTGCCATCCACGTGCTCGGTCGACAGCTCGTTGCCATCCAGCGTATTTCCATTCTGTTTCATCAACAAGGCCAAGTCAGTGAAGGACACCTCATCAACAGGTCTGAGGTAGACTTACCTCGCTCTTCTTCTGTCAATTGAGGTTCGAAAACGGTAACATCGAGACGATTGACCTTTTTCAGGGTGTCAGGTTCGGTCAGATCCCAACCGAACAACCCGAGAGCAGCACCAGCGAGCATAGCAGCACCGAGAGCAGTCGATCTATTCGTAGCGAGAAGTAGGTCAGGACATGGATCGAGGAAAAGGGAAGCAGAGAGAGGGGAAACTTACTCTCTCATCGTTGGTCTCCAAACTTCGATACCTAGAATATCAGCTTGAAGCTGCATCGTGATATCACTACCAGTCATACCACCATCGACCTTCAGCACTTGAAGTCCAGGTGGAGCGTCATCTTCACCGAGGTGAGTTTCTCCAGCTTTGTTTCCACCATTCTTGCCGGAGAGAGCCGTGTCCTTCGCCATGGCGTCGAGAATCGCTCGAGTTTGGAAGCAAGTCGCTTCGAGAGTAGCACGAGCAATGTGTTGTCGAGTAGTGTAGGTTGTTAGACCAATGATCATTCCGCTGTGAATTGATGAAAGAGATCAGATTCGGAGATCACAGAGACTGAAAGAATGCGACAACTCACGTAGCTCTCATATCCCAGTAAGGAGCAAAGAGACCACCGAAACCAGTAACGAAATATACTCCTCCCGTGTCAGGAACTTCTTCTGCCATTTCTCCCGCTTCCCGAGGGTTATCGATCAATCCCAAGTTGTCTCGAAGCCTGTAAAGTCCTCGTTCAATTCAACGTCTGATCCAAAAGGTGAAGTGGAAGAGAAGCGTACCATTGTACTGAACTACCTCCAACAGCCATTGATCCTTCGAGAGCGTAATGAAGAGGTTTGTCTGCTCCCATCTTGTATCCGACGGTGGTAACGAGACCGTGAGTCGATTGGACAATATCGGTACCCGTGTTGTAAAGCATGAAGCATCCAGTACCTGCGAAACGGTGATTCTTATTCAGCTGAAACTTCGAGGTGAGGAGAATAGAGATTTCAAACTCACCATAAGTTTGTTTCGCATCTCCCTTTTTCAAACACTTGTTCCCGACCAACGCAGCTTGTTGATCTCCAATCAATCCAGCGATTGGGATTCCCTCGAGTAAATGACCCTCTTTGAAAGTTCCATACACTTCTGAATTACTGACGATTTTGGGTAACGATTCCATTGGGACGTTGAAGAAGTCACAGAGTTCAGTGGACCAGGTTTGTTTGTTGATATCGTACAAGAGAGTTCGACAGGCGTTCGTGACATCCGTAACGTGAAGCGCTCCTCCAGTGAATTCCTGTTCTCAAGAGCGAAGTTATTAGTAAGAATCGCTTACGAGGGAGGGAAGCGAGAGAACGTACGTGTACAAGCCAACTCTCGACAGTACCAATCTTGAGTCGACCTTGTATTCTCGCTTGTTTCACTTCGTCACATTCGTTGATGAGCCAATCCCATTTCGTAGCTGAGAAGTAATTCCTGTAGGTCTCAAGCTTGATCAATCAGCTACACCAGAGTAGGTGGAATAGCGAGAAGTGAGAAACGTACGAGAGAGGTAATCCAGTTAACCGCCTGATCCCTTCTTCTCCGACTACTTCTCCTTGAGGCGTATTGAATGATCGTTCTTCAGCTCGTGCTCGGAGAGTTCGAACATTCGCGGCGTTACGGGCATCAGGCCAAGCGACTGCGAAAGGGAAGGATCGACGTCAGTATAGAGAACTTTCCGCGAAGATCTGTTTTCAAGTCCTCGTCGGTTCTCTGATCCGTCCGTCTTCCTTCGATAACTAGTCGTTCCTCCGCTCGATCACATCGCCCGCCTATCGATGATAATGAGAGAGGAGAGAAAGGGAAAAAGAGACTTTTGGACTCACTCGCATTATGCAAAGGTTTCCCAGTATGTCTGTCCCAAACCAACGTTGTTTCCCTCTGAGTCGCGATCCCAACTCCTTTCAACTGATCCTTCTTGTGTCCCGCCGCATAGAACTGTTCGAGACAGGATTGAATACATTTATCGATTTCGACAGCGTAGGTCGATGGATCGTGTTCATGCCAACCAGGTTCGGGGTGGACTGCGAAGCAACGAGTCAGTTTTGGGATGATGAAGAATGAGGAAGTGGTATTGAAGGGATCAAGAGATAGGAGATGAAGAATTGACGAGTGGGGGAGTGGAGAACGAGGAATAGCGAAAAAAAGTTTTGGAAAAGGTGCAAGAGAAGGGAGAGGCTCACTTTGATTGAATTCTATTTGGTGGCTAGCTACTACATCCGCCCATTGATCAAAGATGTAGAAACGACAACTTGTAGTACCGCAATCGATTGAACTGTGGAGAAATCAGGAAAAATTGACAAGTGTCAGTTTCTATCAGCGGAAGCTTGAGGGTAGCTCTCAGACTCCTTGTTACGCCTTCTCTCACTTGTCCACCTTGTTCTGATCCTAATGATGACCTACTGATGCCACCCGAGGTGTTCTTTCGAGAGTGGAGGTCCACGAGAGCTGCCTCCAAGAGAGAGTAAAGAGAGAGACTGACCCGATGAATTCAGTTTCCTGTTCCGCTACTGCTTCTCTATCCGGTGCACTTGAAGGTGTTTGACCCATCTCGCCCAACGAAGGTCGAGCAGGGATGTCTGGTTTGTTGCCAGTATCTCCGGGACCCAAAGAGAGGTCGGGAGTCAACGAGAGCTTGTGCAAGTGTAGTTCTTTCTCCATTCGAGTCTTGATCTTGTAAGTATACTTCTTGGGAGGTTCCTTCTTGAGTAGAGTCGAAGTGGTAGAGAATCCAAGTCGGCTGAAGAAGTGAGGAGGAGGGGAAGTAGTAGTAGTGAAGAGCTTGGAGAGGGGAAGCTGTCGACAGCGAAGGGCAGCCGTAGTGGAAACAATCAGCTGGTGAACTGAAAGAGGAGAAAAGAGGTGGAGTGGAAAAAGGAGGAGGTCCACTCAGACTACTTACCGAAACTTGGAGGTTTTTGAGGATGATGTAAATTTATCAAAACTTTCTGATTCCTTGTCTAGCTCTAGAGGTCGTTGCTGAGGATGATATAAAGGAGAGGAAAGGAAAGCGCGAAGGTGGGAGGAGAAATCGAGGGGAGAGAGAGCGTGGGAAAAACCCTTCGTCGAAAAAAAAGCTGCGACTCGTCGTGGGGGATTCCGAGCTGCCTCTTGTCCACCTCTGTCCCCTTGTTGTCGCACCTTTCTACCTATCCACTCAGACGACGCGAGAAGTGTCGAAAGCGCGAGAGCGACAGCTTTCAATTCGCGGAAAGCATCGTGAGATTCTCGCAATTTTCGAGTAATCTTCGTTTTGTCTCGCTTGGTTGACCGTCGAACTTTCGCGGCCTTATTGCGTTCGCTGGGAATAGTCATAGATTGGCTCGAAGTGATGTCCTACGATTGACGACGCTCAAGGGAGACGAGTCTGTTTGGAAGCTTGGTCGCATGCGAAGGTCGCCATTTGAATGGCCTATAGCTCCTGTTCATTGCCTAGTAAGCCCTCCTTGCAGTTGACAGGCTTCCTTCTCGTGCAGGGTGAGCACCCTTGTTGACTCAGACGATCAGAAACACAAAGTAACAACAGACATAGTCGACTTGCTTTTCAAAGTGAGCTTTTTGACGACTTTTGCTTTCCGACAGACCAGGTTTCGCTCAACCCCCTTGCTGATTACGAGAGAATATCTCTGCGTCTTGCTACAAGAGGTGAGCTTAAGAACGGGCACGACCAACACAGCTTACGGGGAAAAGTCGATCCTGTGCGAAGAAAGCGATTAGAAGCTGAAACCGGTCGGCATTGCTTTGCACGACGTGCCGAGACTTACACAGGTGATCAGGATCATTGATGGATGTTGTGAGACCGGCAGACCCCTCGGTAGGCGCAAGAATCTGCTTGCAGTCCTTCGCAAGCGTTGGAAATGGGACCTGGCGATGCTCGATTTGAGCGATGTCGACCCCCCGATGAGAGAGGAGAGAAAGCTACAGAATTGACAAGGCTGTAGCGGGCTTCGCTGAGCGGGATATCGATTCTGAAGGTGAGCATCCCTTGCGAAATCAGCGAGCGGAAAGGGGTTTTTTCCAACAATTCACTCCTTTTGCAGCCCATCTCGCCATATCACCTCTACAGCTATCCTCAGATACCCGGCACGTCAAAACACTACCTCGCTGGACTCTCCTCAATCAAAGAGACAGCCTCATCAATCCCCACTTCTCGCCCTCTCTCCTCTCCCTTCACAACCCTTCTAGCCCAGTATAAATAATCTAGACGAAGCAATCAAACTGCTTCGATCTACCATGGAGGCGGTCGAGTCTTCGAACGCTACCACCGGTCAGAAAGATCTAGCACAGCAGGAAATCTTGAAGATTAAACAAGAGACGGCAGACAACGCGGGAAGCTCGAGAGGGAGACAGAGCGGAAGTAAGACGGTCACAGAACCTGGCAGAGGTATCAGAACAAAAACGGAAGGTGGTAGAAGGAACATGGTACACTCGATCAACAGGACATTATCCGAAGCAGCAGCAGTACACGCAGGACAAGGGAAACCTATCAGTGGATCGACCAGTCTTAATAGTCAACCTGTACCTCCAGTACCGCAAGTTTACGACAAATTCGTTCAACCTTTCGCTTTACCTCCCCCTTCTTCTCCAGTTCCTTCCCCTTTACCACCTGCTCCGCGAAAGAGCTCTCAAGCAGACCCTATAGCTCTCGTGGCCTCTCCTTCCGCACCTGTCAAGCCGCATGTCTTCCCACGCGAGTCACTCCCTCCTTCTGCCTCCGCTTCAACCCATTCTCTCCCTCCCGCTAACACCTCGGCCTTCACTGCCTCCACACCTCTCTCTACTTTCGGTCGATCTTCAAGCCAGCTTCCCGACCGCCGACTCACCTCAATGGCTCCATTCCCTTCCTCTAAACTCGACTCGAATCCAGTTCCTCCAAATCGTACTTCCGCTTCTCCACACCCTTTCCCCTCTCGCCGTTCAACCTCCGAGGAGTCTCAAGGCAGTCATTTGGGATCAGTGTCGATTGCAGCGATGTTGAATGGTACAAGTAGGGATGGATCAGAGGGAATTGAACGAACTCGATTGGGATCATTTCCAGAAGAGTCGAGTTTCCGACGAGGGACAGCGGGA
>Ga0308169_10002379_pt1 | contig 19622 bp, 33 predicted proteins | sample PhyBR1_2_FD_202139 | JGI IMG/M metagenome (GOLD analysis project Ga0308169, IMG submission 202139) | Phyllosphere microbial communities from UC Gill Tract Community Farm, Albany, California, United States - DLSLSB.R1 | ecosystem: Host-associated > Plants > Phyllosphere > Unclassified | place...
CGCGCAGGGAGGGACTGAGATGGTATTGTAGGGAGCATCCCGGACATCAAGGAGCTGGACCGGGGGAGTGAAGCGCTACGACGGGTTACTGATGGACGAGACGGTCACTTCTCGACGACGCCAAAGATGCCTTCGTGTGGAAAGCCAGACACCGACTCACAGCCTCGACGCAGCGGCGTCATCGTCCGTCGAGCGTATCGCGTCGTCCGGATCGGCATGTGGTCTCGACATCGTCGTGGTCTCGTACGCAGTGCGCCGCCGGGGAGTCTGTCAGGTCCGTACCACTCTATGAGGCTAGGCTGTTGGATGGAGAGGCAACGATCAGAAGCGGGATGAGGGTTGGAAACAGGCGTCGAGTGGTCCACCTCCACCCGGCATGGCGACATTTGCTCCGCGCCTGATTTCGGATTTCCGCGCCGGCGATGGGCAAGGTGTGCGGATGTTTGGGCAGTCGATATCACAGGCTATAGGCAGATGCGGGGGGATACAGATGTGCTATATGCAGTGATGTGATCGTGAGCATGCTAGTATACAAGATGTGAACATGCGTGAGGTGAAGATGCTGTATCTAATGCTATGTAACAACCGGTCCTCGTCTGGATCGAATCCGGCGCCCGTGTCGTGCCATCCTGCCACCCTGCCGTCCGCACACCGGGCCTCACCACGGTCGGTCGTGTCGTGTCATGTCGTCTTGCGTCGTCGCTGATGATCGTATCTCTTCGCCATGTCTCGTCGCATCATCGTCGTCGTCATTTCGTCAGGCAGCTGAGCGCCGTTACCCACAGTCTGCGTGGTCCACTCCCAGCTCCCGCCTACGCCATCTCCGTCGCGGCGTCTTCCTCCCCACCGACGGGCAACACACCATCAAACGGCCCCCGCATCAGTCCTCTCAGCCCCGCGCTCGGGAGCGCCTCATCCACATCCTCGCTCCTCTCCCATCCACCTCCACCACCTCCCGCACCTCGTCGACTCGCACCTCCCCCTCCATCCCCTTCGCGCCGCGGCGAACCCTCCATCAATCCCAGGCCCGCCAGATCCGACAGCCCGGGCATACTGCCCAAGCTGGGGATATTGATTCCCGTCTGCATACTCCCCAGTCCCGCCGGGCGCCAGGCCGGCAGCGGGCCGAGGGACAGTTGAGGTCTCTGATGGGTCCGCGGGGAGGAAGAGTACGAGTACGGCGAGGTCGACAGACTCCCGCGCCTGTCGAGCCTGTTCGCAACGACCTTGCTGGGCGTGCGGGGCGAGCGGGAGAAAGACAGGCTGGAGGGTATGGGCGGGGCGAGCGGGGGCGCGAGCGGTTCGGCCTTTAAAGCCGGGAGGGAGAATCCGGCCTGATACACTCCAGGGGAGACCGTCTTGGGCGACATGTCGTCCTGTCCACCGCGGCTCCCGCGGTCGTATTCTTCGTACTCGCGACCCCGCGGGTGCTCGCTTTCGCGTACGAGTTCAGGTCCGTTGAGCGGCGCGCCGGGTCGTTCGGTGCCAAAGGCAGACTGCACGGGAGACACGTACGTCGGTCCATGCGCCTGTGCGTGGCCGTACCCGTGGTCGCCTCCGCTCGGGGCGAAATCGCTTGGCAGGCTAGATGGCGACCCACCGCCGACCTGTCGGCCCAGCATGTCGCGTCCGGCCGGAGGGGGAACGATCGCGCCCGTAGCGAGGTCGGTCCACCCGCGTCGGATCCAGGTGCTCGGGTCGTCGGGGTCGTATGTGGGTGTTCCGCCGTTCCCTCGCAACGCCGGCTCGGGGCTCGATCCGTCCGCCTCAACGCCGCCGAGGTGCAGTCCGAGCCCTTGCTCGTGAGGCCCCCCATGCCCTCGCTCGTGCTCGGCAGCGTTGTCCAGGTCCATCCCGCCGGAGTGGTTCTCGATAGGCGAGATGGAGTACTCTGGCGCCCATGCAGCCTGCGCGAGCGGACTCGTAGGCGAGAAGTCACCGCCGATCATCGCTGAAGGCGGCTCGCCTTGGACGCTGCGCGTCCGGACATGGCCCTGGCTGATGCGCAAGTCCGGGGAGAAGCCGTGGATGTTGGCTGGGGCGCTGACGGGTGCAGCGGCAGACATGCCGCGGGAGAAATACGACGGCGCAGAGAAGGCGAAAGGGAACGGCGCGGCCGGTGGGGAAAGCACGTGAGCAGCGGGCGCTGCAATCGGTCGTCCCGACTGACCGAGGTATCCTCCTCCTCCGACGCCTGCTCCGGTAAGGGTGGTGGCACCGATACCGAGCGAGTTGAACACGCTCGGGTCCTTGGGCGAGGACGAGTACGTGTGCGGGTACGAGTACGACTGCACTTGCGTGTGCGTATGCGGGTGCGAGTTGAAGCGCGGCATGCTCAGCGAGGGCAGCTGGCCGAAAACGGACGGCTTGTGCTCTTCGACGTCGGAGAGGAGGTGCGTCGTGTACGGGTCGGGCGGTGAGGGATGCAGTCCGCCGAAAGACGCCTCGGACGAGGTGGGCGAGAGCCCCGGCGTGGGCTCGTGGTGCGCCGTCGTGGTCATGATGCTCGCGCGGCGCTTGGCGGCTTGCGAGGGGCGGGGTGGCACGCGGCGCTTGAAGCCTTCGATCTCGTCGCGGTCCGAGTTGCGGCGGAGGAACGGGTGCGCTGCGGGTAAGTCTGGGCGACGGGCGGGCAACGGACTGTGGAGCGAGGCCCGTCAGCATATGGCGAGGGAATGGGGGATGGGGGCGAGGTGGTGGGTGCAATGATGACGAGATCAACAATACTCACACCAAGTACTTGCATCCGGATCACAAATCCCCCGATCGACGTGTCGCAAGCTCACTTTGCGCATGAAGCCGTATATCTTCGCGTCAGCCGCGTCCACAACTATCAACCGCATGGTTGCCGCTACTTACGTTCAGCTGGCGGGAGAAGCTGGCGAAGCGTGTCTGGCGGAACACGAGCGGCAAGATCTTGTCGGTCAACTCGTCCGGCTTCTCGATGATGATCACTTCGCCCGCTTCGTCCCAGCGGATGATCTGCGGTCAGCCGCGCACTCGCTCGTTCAGAATGTTCCCCGACTTACGTGGTGGTACTCTGGTTGCTCCCTCGTCGTCAGTATAACAGCAAACAGCAATCACGTCAGCAGTGTCAAAAACTCACAGCAATCTGGACGTTAGCGCGGGCCGACCTGACCTCCTCATGAGCGCTTACTCACTGGAACAGTTTAGGCAAGAACGTCTGCTGCTTTCCATCCGCCTTTTTCCCACTGCCGCGCCGGCCGTGTGGGCCTCCCGAGGCAATACTGCTGCGTCGAACTTGATGGGCGTGCGGGTGAGCGTGAGCGTGTGCGTGTCCGTGCGAGTGGTGCGCCTGGTGCAAGTGATGGGCGTAGCCGTACGGGGGTTGATGCTGATGCAGGTGGGGCATCGTGGGGTAGTAGAACGGATCGACTTCGATCCCCTCGTGGGGCTTATGGTTGACGGCCTGTCCCATGCCCTGCGCGGCGAAGTGACTCACAGCAGCTACAGGAGGAGCGCCAAGTCCGAGCGGGGCGGGCGCGGGCGCAGGCACTGCGATCGTCGCCGCGGCAGGGACAGCGGAGGACGGGTATGGCATCGAAAGGGACCGGGCGACCGACACGCCCAGGGGAGGGGGAGGGGGCGGGGGCGGTGGTGGCGATGCCGATGTTGATGCCGATGGCGATGACGAGGGTCCCACGACGCCGCCGCCGCCGTGGTGGGTCTGTGCATGGTGTTGGGGGTGTTGGTGATGGTGTTCCAAAGGGGTGTACGACGCTGGACGACCGTGCGATGACCCGAAGTAGTTGCCGATATGTCCGCCCGATGCATCGGCAGGGCGGACCAGGTACGGCGCGTGTGCCTGTGCGTGCGCGTGCGCGTGCGCGTGCGGATCGAGCTGGGGTCCTTCAGGCGCGTCCGGCGTATCCGGGCTGATGGGCATCCCGCCACCACCCACCGCTGGCGCGGGCGTGAAGATCGACAGCTGGCCAGCACCCGTGTGGGATGTGTTGGGCGTGGCGGCGGAGTTGGGCCCTGATGCATTGGGATGGCCGTCTGAGGTGGGGGACGGGTCGGGGGAGGTGTACCCGCCTCGGGATTGAGATGTCGGCGCTTGGATCTGACCTGACCATCGCCGCGGAGCCAGACCGGCGACACTGGCGCTGTTGGCGGGGAGCGAGAAGTCGGGGGCGGTGATGGGTGGATAGCCGGGGGCTGAGGAGTATGAGGCTGGGAGGAAAATGGAGGGCGGGCGGGGAGCGGGGAGAAGCGGGTGCGAGTCGTTCATCGATTGTCTGCGGTCAGCTTCGAATCGCGTGGACTCGGGCTTTGGGTGGGGCATGCGTCCGCGGGCGACGATGCCAGAAGCCTTGACGGTAGACTGTGGAGCAGCCGGGTGAGATGCGGGCGGGTGCGGCTTTGTACTCACCACCGTATGGGATATGCTGAATCGTACCGCGGTGCGATGTGCCTGATGCCGCTGTGGCTGTGGCTATGATCTGTGGCGGGAGAAGTTTGAATGGTCGCTGAAGGCGAGAAGCAGAAAGACGAAGATCGCGAAGAGAGGCCGAGCAGTCGCTCATATACCGGGTTCGATGATATCCGCCCGATAGTCACGATAAGTGGAGTGGCGCGACGATGGAAGGCCACGAAGCACAGGTGGCGAGCAATGACGAGGGGTCTGCTTCTTGCAATCTGGTCGCGAGGTCGCTTGGAGTATGGCCGGTGGAGCGAAGAGACTCGGCGTGAGAGAATTGCTAGCGCTGCTAGAATCGATCGAGCCGCTTCGGTAAGCTCGAGGCGTCGACCTGCAAGAAGAACGACTGTGACAGATAGGACAAAGAAGGTGAAGAAGTAGGAGGTGTCAGGGGGAGAGGAGAGTCAGAAGGGGTGCGTGACCGCGATTCCTCTCTCGCCCGCGCTCCATTGCTGAACCCCTCGTTCACGCCGATCTAGCTCGCGGTGACCCTTTCTTCCCATTCATCGTGCTAACCTGCTTGCCGCGTGCATCGCCGTGCGCGGCAGCGCACAGCCGTCTCCTGCCGTTGCGGCACCCTCGCCGACCCAGCTCCCACGATGTCTCTCCAAGGTGTGTGGCACAACAAAGGAGACGTTGGAGAAAGGAGGAAGAAAGGGGTGGCCAAATCGGCTCACCTGCCTGGAAGCCTAGAATCTGACCACGCGGCTGTCGTGCTGTTCTTGGCCGGCGAGATCGGCTTTGTGGGCGCTATGGATCGGAGAGCAGAAAGGAGGCGATTGAACGGTACGGGGTTGCGAGGCCGAGCTGGCGATCAAGGGATGGGTTGGGGCCAATGGTGGTGAGCGGGCTCGGGTGGTGCGAGTCGCAAGCTGCCGCTCTGGCTGTTGCTGTCGGGTCTGGCGCGGATACTGTCGCAGTCGATGTCAGGAGAGTCCGGTCGAGGTCGTCATATACGGCACTGTGGGTGCAGCGGCAGGGTGGCAAAGTGTCGATTGCGGCGGGACGGGCGACGGCATGTCGCAGGGAGGAAAGGCGTGAAGTGTCGTTATGAACCGGCGGCTCATATACCCGAATCCCCTCTGCGTCCTTTCGGCTCGCTTGAGCCGTCCCCAGCGCCAGTGCTGTCCGTCCGGAGAGGTCAGGCGAGTTGGCCGGCGGCAGACGTCCGGGCGTTAGTGGGTGGGCGTCGTGCGTGCGTGGAGTAGTGCGTGCGTTTGTGTGCGCCCGCGACCGCGACCTGGGACCCATGCGGCACCTACACGCCCGATGTGACGGGCAATCGAGGGAGCGGACAGGTACGGTCATGCGGAATCGCTAACGAATGAGACCGAAAAGCGGTGTGAGGGCGGCGGAACCACGAGGCGGGCGGCCGAAATGGTGTGCTGTGGTGTAGTGTCTTTTGTTGTATCTGTCCTTGACAGGCTGCCGATCAATCGATGCTGCGCGGTGAGTTGTCCGTCAGCTAGTGGACGTGGAAAGGCATGGGGTCAGAGAGGTGGGGGTGAGCGAGGCCGAACGCGCGGTCGCGGTCGTGATCGCGGGTGCCTGATTCGTCACTCCGCCCTGTGATAAGCTTCGGCGCCATCCCGGGGATCTCAGGACCGCTGTGCACTGCTGTCGCTCATTGTTCAGTAGAGCAGACGAGGTGGACTTGGCATGGCAGCCTTCGGCGTGGGGGATGCAGGTCGTCACGCGCGCACCCGCGCCCGGGGCCCGACAGCACTGGGCGTTCTTAGCCATTTGATCGTCGCCTGCGCCATCGATGCCATGCACGTTGCGGTGAAGAACGTTCCCACGCCGTGCCGCCCCCCGAGATGGTTGCTTCTTGCCGACTCGGTCTCGGAGATATCTTGGGTTGGGGAACACCGGCGAGCGCCCCGCGTCGGCCTCGATCGATCGATCGACGATGGCAGGCTGAGCCCAGGCCGTCTAATGCGCCAATGGCGCGGAGTCGTGTGTCTCGACGAGGCGGTGATGTGTTGTCAGGTACGCCGGGCGCCAGGTGATCAGTCCTCGGAGGTTTAGGGGCGCACGTCATGGGGGGCTGCGGTATGGTGTCGGCGAGCCCGCGTTAGTTGGCGCGAGGCAGATAAAGGACGGGTCAACGCGCGTTAGGTTAGGGGTGCGAGGGATGGACACTGTACCATATGGGACGAGATGATCTGCATGCCGATACAGATGAGGACCAAGGATGAGACGAGGGACAAAAGGCGATGCGGGACGAGATGAAGCGCGGTGACCAACATGAGGCTTGCGGGTGGCGATTTGTAATGGGACTTTGAAACACAGCTTGAACGGTGTATAACAAGCATTACAAACAGATTGTAATCAAACCCCTCCAGCCCCCCGCCACACGCGGTGAATTTGGTTTGACACGCGTTTGGCAGCGCGACGCGACGCGTTTTCGACATTACTTCTCACTTGATCGTCATCCTCAGTACAATAGCCACACCACCTCATCGACGTCTCGACAGCTCTCACATCGCAAAAGTGCATTCTCACCGCCTCGACAGAGACACATTTACGCCCGCAACCGCTTCTGTGACCTTGATCTGGCTGAAAGACCCCTCGTCATGGTCAGTGATGAGCTATCCCAGGCCGTACTTTCCCGCTCACCTCAGTCCGGCTTCGACGCCCCGCGCATCTACTCCGTCGGCGTCCTCGAGGGCGCACAGAACCCAGACGCCCCATCTCAGCTCGAAGATGCCTTCCTCGCGTTCCTGAGCGGATTCCGGGTGGGCGGAGAGTTCATCTACCGAGATCGATTACGCTCGAGTCTGCTGCTTCACCACCACAGCCTGGAGGTGGACCTGCGGGATCTGGGGGTATGGAACGAGGAGCTCGGACAAAAGGTGCAAGAGCAGCCAGGCGAGATGGTGCCGTTGGTGCGTGCATCCCTGCGTTGTACCCGTCGCCGCTGACCCCAGCTCGAAGGCGCCTTGACCCGGCTGGCCAAGTCGCTGCTCAACCCTACAACCGCCGCTGATACGGAGCAACACCCCGTCCCCGCCATGCAAGTCACGATACGGTCCGGGATGAACCTCCTTCAGTTCCGAGATCTTACCGCCAACACCCTCACCACCCTCGTCCGCCTCCCCGGTATCGTCATCAACGCCTCGCAAATTTCGAGCAGGGCGACGGAGCTGCATCTGCAGTGCAAAGGGTGTCGGTCGGTCAAGAGCGTCAAGGTGGCAAGCACACTAGGAGGCGAGCGGGCGGCGCTGCCCAGGCGGTGTGATGCGTGAGTGACACCACTTTGCGGTACCTTGTCGCTGACGGCAGACCTGCACCGGAGGGTCAGCCCAAAGATTGCCCGCTGGACCCGTTCATCATCCTCCACGACCGATCGAGCTTCTGCGACCAACAGACGATCAAACTGCAGGAGGCGCCGGATATGGTGCCTGTAGGAGAGCTGCCGAGGCATATGATGCTGCACGCCGAGAGGTAAGCCAAGTTGCTGATATCCTGAACAAGCTGACCCGCAGGTACCTCTCGGGCAAAGTCATCCCCGGATCCCGAATCATCGCAACCGGTATCTACTCAACCTTCGCTCCATCCGCCAAAGGCGTCAGTCATTCTTGTATCACAGCAAGGCACTCGCTGACGAGCAGAGAAACACGTCAGGCGCACCAGCACTGCGTCAACCTTACCTCCGCGTCCTCGGCATCGAGCTCGATACGTCCCTGTCTTCGTCGCCAGGCTCGCGGGCTTTCACACCGGAAGAAGAGGAAGAGTTCCAGCAGCTCGCGCGGAGTGAGGGGCTGTACGAGCGCTTCGCAGCCAGTGTCGCGCCGTCGATCTTCGGCAATGCGGACATCAAAAAGGCCGTGGTGTGTCTGTTGATGGGCGGGAGCAAGAAGATCTTGCCGGATGGGGGGAGGTTACGAGGCGACATCAACGTCCTGATGCTGGGTGATCCAGGAACGGCCAAGTCGCAGCTGTTGAAGTTTGTTGAGAAGGTCAGTTCCACCAACGGATAGTAGAGACGTTGAGCTGATGCCAGGTTGCGCCGATCTCAGTGTACACGTCCGGGAAAGGATCGTCTGCGGCTGGTCTAACAGCCTCGGTGCAGCGGGACGCGACGACGGTGGGTTGTACGACCAGAAGTGTGTGATAGACCGACTGACGGGCAGAGAGAGTTCTACCTCGAGGGCGGAGCGATGGTTCTTGCGGATGGCGGTGTGGTGTGTATCGACGAGTTTGACAAGATGCGAGACGAGGACCGGGTGGCTATTCACGAGGCGATGGAGCAACAGACGATATCGATCGCCAAGGCTGGTGAGTGCTGGCGTGTCCACGTCGCATCCGGTCTGACCTGCAGGTATCACCACGATGCTCAACTCACGGACGAGCGTGTTGGCAGCTGCGAACCCGGTCTTCGGGCGATATGACGATATGAAGTCGCCGGGAGAGAACATCGATTTCCAGGTAGGTCGGACGGTGTCGATGTTGGGACAGATGCTGACTGCACAGACGACGATCCTGTCCCGATTCGACCTCATCTGGCTGCTCAAGGACGAGCACAACGAGTCCCGAGACCGCACGATCGCCAAGCACGTCATGAACATCCACATGAACCGGCCGAACGAGAACGAGGTGGAGGGCGAGATTGACATTGAGAAGATGAAGCGATATGTCGCGTATGCCAAGTCGTGAGTGGAGGTTGCTCTTACCTTGGATGGCTCATGCCCTCTCAGCATGTGGCTTCACGGTACTTGCACTGACGCGCAGCCGGTGTGCACCACGCCTCTCCCCGGAAGCCGCCGAGATGCTCTCCTCGCACTTTGTCTCCCTGCGCAAACAGGTCGCCCAGATCGAGCGGGACAACGACGAGCGCTCCTCCATCCCCATCACCGTCCGTCAGCTAGAAGCCATCATCCGGATATCCGAATCCGTCGCCAAGGTCACCCTCGCGCCCACCGTGCAGATCCACCACGTCGAAGAGGCCATCCGGCTCTTCAAGCAGTCGACGATGCACGCCGTGAGCGCGGGGTCCGTCGACGGGATGAGCAACGCCGAGCTGCGCGGCCAGATTGAGAACATCGAGAAGGAGCTCAAGAGGCGTTTGCCCATCGGCTGGAGCACGAGCTACGCGAGTCTGAGCAGGGAATTCGTGCAGCAGCAGGGGTATTCCCAACATGCGCTGGAAAAGTGCTTGTATGTCCTGGAGAAGAGGGAGGTGGTGAGATTTGGGGCGCAGAAGAAGGTCGTCCACCGTATTGGCGTCTAGGGATGTACGAGCACTGGAGTTTGGGCTCGGGTGGCGATGATTGTTTTGATTGTATGCACAGTATCACCGGCCGCTTCGACGTGTGACGTAGCAGAGGACTATGAGCGAGTCTCGATGGGTGAGATCGGGACGCATCACCATCCATCGAGCGCACGAGACCTAGGGATACGGCGATGGCGAGAAGGCAGAACTCCCAATGCGGTATGGCATGACCTGACCACAAGCACCCGCAGACCGGAGCTTGAGACGATACGACGGACCAGGCCACGCTAGAGTAAGAGTCGGGACCACCGGCTGTGAGTTACGGCGCCGTGCACGTCACTTCGCTGCTCCCTCGGCAGCTGCACATACATCTGTCTCCGAGCTACCCCTGCTCAAAGATAGTGGCGTCCCCGAGTCATAGACCGAGTCCCCGTAGACAGCCTTCTCCAGGGCATGCACGCGGCGGTACAGCCGTGCTCGCCGACCACGCGTGGCGTTAAAGGTCCTGCAGAGACGTGCGGCGTGTCATCTCACTTTCGGCTCCACCTGCATGTCATCCTTACGACAGTCATATATCCGGTCATCCTTTGCGAGCTGTGGAGTGATCACGAGCACGCTCCGAGGGGGCACGTCTCTACGACCCACGTTCCATCAACTGTATAAGCACAAACGACTGACCCACTTCAGTGGCAGAGTCACGCTTCACCTCGCCCTTCACTGCTCGGCACAACCTCTTCCCGATCACGACCCCGTCTCGACCCGATCGCAGAGACCGATATCAGGCGACGCTATGCACTTCATGCCGCGCCGTGATCACTGATGCCGGCCCAGCTGCTACAGACGCCCGAGGCTCCCCTGTCTCCACTAACGAGCACTGTCGACGGCGAGTTCCCTCGGTTTCTCGTTTACCTGGAGCCGTGAGGTGAATGCTGGTCTGCAGGCCCAGGATTCTCCACTCCTGCCGGTTCCAGAGGGCTCAGAAACGAACTGTCCAAAGACGTGGACAGCATGGTCCAACAAAGCTTGACCTGCATGATCCTTGATGCCGGCGCCACCATTAAGAGACATGACAGCCTGATGACCCTCCCACTGACCCCCACAGCGTGCGTCTGCATGCACTTACAGTACGCCTACCCATCATTCAGAAACCCCATGTTCACATTGAACCCGCCCATCCCACCACCAAACCCACTATTCTGCACGCCCACGCCCATGCCGCCCATCCCGAATCCAAACTCGCCCTCAAATACCCCGGTCCCATAATTCAGCGCCCCCTGATTGCCCTGGTTACCATTATCCCCTGGCAAGCCGAGCAGGTACCCCAAATCCAGCTGCTGTTCGAGCTGCAGATAATTCTCCAGGTCGAATGGATCATCTTCCCCCGTGGTGGTCATCCCGTTCACCCCGAAAGCCCCATTGACACCGCCTCCCGATCCCCCTTGCCCCGGACCCAGTCCAGCTCCGCCCACAGTGCCGAGAGCATGCGCGCCCATATTGGCGCCATTGGTGAACTGAGCGAAATCGACCCCGTCGAACGACCCCGCGCTGGTGCCGGTCCCAGACCCAGAGCCGGCGGCTGGAGGACGGTCGTCCGGCCCTGCCTGTGGCGGCGCTGGTGTGTTGACCACGCTGGAGATGGCCTGGCCATTCGCCGCTGTCCCGCCAGCGCCAGCGAACACCGTGATGCCTGCCGCGCGGGAGACGTCCCGGATAGTCCGGGCCAGAAACGTCGCGAGCTTTGTTTCGGATAGATCAGCCGATTCGAGCAGGTCCACCGACATGCGCAGGTAATGGCCCACGACGGAGTGGTCCACGCCCACCAGGCGTTGAACCGCCTCGGATGATTTTGTGATACGGATGAGGAAGGTGGCTGCTTGCGCGAGGGTGATGGTAAGATACTGGTGTGAGCTGCGCTCTAGGAACGGTAAGATGTCTCGACGAAGCCCTGGATGCCGCCCAGCATCGCTGAGGGTGTGAGGGGATCGACAAGGTCGATGAGCAAGAGGTTCGAAACGGGACCACTCACGTCCGTTGCAAAGCTGAGCGCCAGATCCGTCTGACTGCTTTCGAAATGCGTCTGGATCGTACTCATCGCAGCATTCAATGCCTTCTTGAGGCACTGGCCCACCAGCTCATCCTCGTCGGGCCCCGCCTTGAGGGCGTACGAGTTGAGGCAAAGGCGCATGTGTTCGGCCTGGAGTCGGGCGATACGGGCTGACGAGCCGAGGTATAGCGCGTAGGGCGAGCCTGGAGTCAGCGCTGTTGACTGACATGGTGTGGCAGGGAGAGTCTAAGGGCGGCGTGCTACGAAGGCCCGAGTGATGCCAGTCACTTCGCGCCAGTCCACGGCAGATATGTCCCGCATGGAATCATCCGCCGGCCTGCTCGCTCCGCTCGCAGCCCGACTGACACTCACCAGACCACACCCACATCCTGCTCCACTCATCCAACCGCGCATTCAGCTCCCTAAACATCCCAGCCACACTCAGATCCCTCCCCTCAAACATCTCCGCCCGCGTCAGGTCCGCATACACCGCCCGTTCCGGATCGACCAGCATCTCCCCCCAATTGAAGAGGTCCCGTCCAATCTGGGTCAACTGCGTCCAGCCCGCAATGTACACGTCGCCGTACAGGCCCGTGGACGCCGTGCTGCCGGGGCGGGGGAGGGGCTGGTTCAGCCGAATGTTGAGGAACCCGCTCTCGTCGACCGTCTCAAACTGCGTCGACTGCGGCCGGCCGAAGCCGAGGGTGAGGAAGCCGTCGAACGCGAACCACCCAAGCCATGTCCGCCACTGCGGCATGAACGTCTCGAGCTTGTCCCAGTCCTCCGATTCGGGGTCGGTGGTGCGCGCGGCCTGGGCGGCCTGGGCGAGGACTTTGTGAACGCCTAGGCGACGCATTATGCGCGCCGCGTGGCCCGTGACGATCCACGAGTCGGAGCCCTTGCCGCCGGGCTGCACGCCCCACGCCGACAGGAGCAGAGTCGCCTGGGCATCGGACAGGGCATGCTGCTTTCGTAGGAGCGTCTGCGCAAGATGCATCTCGGCGAGGTTCGCGAGCTTGGCGGGCACGGCGGGATCGAGCAGGGGTAGGTCGCTATGTGATGTGGAGGACATTCGTTTGATGTAGCGCACGTAGAAGCGCGCGGCGATGGCGAGCATGGCGGATATGAGGGGCGGGGATTGGCGGATGGTCGTGAATGCGTCGTCGAGCGCGACGTTGACGATGGGGAAGAAGGGGTGACAGTGGTCAATGAAACTGCTGTCAGCGATCGCGAGCGCAGAAGCAGCACACGGGCAATGCTGTACCGGAGAACAAGCTCGAACATGGGCCAGACTTCACTCACAATTGGAACAGGACCTGCGCCATCGCGACGTCCACCAAACCCGTATTCACCGGATCGTCCCTCTCCCACCCGAAGCGCCCATCGTATCTGCTCTGTACCCTCTCGGGCGACGCCGCTCTCGAGGCCACCCTCGACTGCAATCCCCTCGCGTGCGGATGCAGCAGCTCCTTGAACGGCGCCTCATATAGACTCTCCGTTGCCGCCTTGATACTGCTCTCCGGCTCTTGCTGTCTCTTCTTCCCAGATCCTGCCGTTCCGCCCAACCCATCCTCTGGTGTCAGGCCTGCTGCGCTCGTGCCCACCGTGGACGGCGACGCGCCGTGGACGAACAGCGTCCCGGGCGAGGTCGAGAACCGCACGCCGCTGCTGCCTTTCCCGGACTCGACGGGCGATACGGTGGGTTGTAGAGGGTTCGGGCCGAAGCGAGGGACTTCGCGCGGGCGCACATGCGTAGGCGGCGGTAAGTGGCCCCACGACGACGTCCGATCTCGTTTGATTGGGCCGCGAGATGGGCCGGAGTGGCTCTGCCGGTGCGGGTGGGTGTGATTGCGGCTATGGTGCTGAGCGTTGCCGAGGGCGAAGGTCGCCTCGTCGTCTGGGCGGTCGCCCAGTTGGTGCAGCATCTCGTTGTGCGGGTACTGCGCTCTCGAGTCGGCGGATGAGCCCCCCGCGAGTCCCGCGAGGAGGTTGGCCACGCTCGACTCGAGCTGCTCCAGCCGGGGGTTGGGCCGCGTGGATTCCTGCGCGTTCGACGATGCCGCAGCGCCGAATGATGCTCTTGGCCCGGTCGCAGCAGGTTTTTTCCGCCCCGACCCGTTGAAGGTGCCCTCGGACTTGACTGTCGGATTTGATCCAGACCCACTGCCCCCATCCGCGCCCATGCCCGGTTTATCGAAATCGCAGACGTTGTTCGACTTCTTGCAGCGATCGCAGGGCCATCCGCCAAGGCACCGCAGCTTCTGCCGTCTGCAACGTAGACACGCCTGTGCAGCGCGCTTTGCGCCCGTCGGCGTCTCTCGTTCTCTCTGCGTATCCCGCTCCCTGTTGTCGCTGACCTGATCACCATCCGCTGGGGACAGGCGTTGCTTCTTGCTAGGCGGCCGCGGGGACTCGGGCCGTGAAGACGTATAGTCGTCGCCTGGCTCAGCCAAGCGTTTGACCGATGCGGCCGGGAAGACGTCGATGGTGTCGAAACTGGCCTGCCGTTGCAGGCGGGTCGGATCAACCCCTCGGTCGGCTGAGGTTGCGCTGGGTTCGGTGTTGGAACTGGACGATGCGTGCGCGGCAGACCGGGGCTCAGCGGAGAAGCCGGAGCCGGGTTCGGGGTCGTACATCCGGAAGGACAATGCCGCTAGTGAGGGCGACAAGGGCGAGTGGAAGGGTTGCGGGGGTGATTGAGTGGAGACTCGGTCGGGAGGATTGGACAGTCGGGCTGGCGGTGACGATGACATTGCGGCGGGATCGAAAATTGCTTCCTGATGTGACGCGCAGCCGAGAGTTGTCGGGAGCAGGCTGTGGACGCTGCTGTCGAGCAGTCTACGCCAGGTATACGAGTACGGCGGTATGCTACATGGCATGAGGTGCCATCCGATGATTACTCTCCCTGCTTCGGGCCGACTGTCCCCGGCCGGTCGTCTAGCCGAAAGCGGCCATCGCCGCTTGCACAGCGGTGGGCCTGAGTGGCACCGCACCGTTGCTCAACGGAAAGGATTTCTCCTTCTTCAGCCCTCCTAGAGAAGAAGATTCTGCTCCACTAGATGCCGTGAGGTGCCATCCTTTGCATATATGTCTTTTCGACGGTGGATTGGTCTACTGAGCCGAATGCACATCAATCGCCCCACAGTCGCAGCAAGACAATCACCTAACCAACCGGAACCCCGTCTGCGCAGCTAGCCGCTCGTCCGACTCCATGTTCTCCAGCTGCGCCTCGGTGATTAAGCTCTGCTTGTACTGCTCCTCGACTTGATCGAGGTGGTCGTTGCGCTTGCCGACCAGGTACCACATGGCCATGACCGCCACGGCGATGGAGACGCAGAAGGCAAGGGCGATCGCCCACGAGACGAGGTAGGTCGGTCCGAGCGGGGCGTAGTAGATATACCCGCTGACGAAGGCGCCGATGTTGGACAGACTGTTGGCGACGCCGACCGCGACGGCGCGCTTGGCGGGCGGGTGGGGCATGATGCTTGCCAGCCACGGGTACGAGCAGGCGTATGCCGCGCTGTGGTCAGTGTAGTTCACCGTGCCCTTCTTGGCGCAGCCATCGGGCAACTCACAATGAGCCGGCGGCGAGGATGAATGTCGCAAAGTACTTTGCGCCCGGCTGATCGAACTTGGCCAGCGCCGTGAGAATCAAGAGGCCGATGGCGGTGATGCCTGTGCAGATGAGGTAGTGCAGTGTGCGTTTCTGCGTCCGATCCGCGCTCCATGCCATCCCTGGGCGGTCAGTATCGGTGCGGGCAGGGGCTCGCAACGCTTGCGCAGAGCGAAACAGGGTGCGGGGACGATGACCCACCGACAGATGTCAAGAACGCGAAGATATAAGGCGGTACAGTGAGCAGCAGGATGGTCGTCTGGCCCTTGAAGCCCAGACCCTGGATCAGGGTCGGGTAGAAGAAGTTGAAGCTGAGGGTGATGGTGACCGCCGCTTGCAGGAATCCTGGAGCAGGTGTCAGCGAGTCAACTCGGAGTCAACCAAGCGGGGCTCACCGAAGATCCATGTGCGAACGTCTTTGACCGCCATGCGGAAGCCGTGCATGGCAGGTACGTCCTTGAGGCCGACGGTGCGGGTGCCAAAGTCCCGGTCCATGCGGTACTGCGCAAAGACGCGGTTGTGAGGAGACATCCGCTTCGACGTGGCCGGGTAGTCGGGCAGGATGAAGCTGCCGGTCAGCCTCGGTCGGATGGCTCGCTCCTGAGGGCAATGGCGATTGTGGGGCGGGGCAGCACTCACAGAGCGGCAATTCCAAGGAACACCGTGATGGACCCCTCAACAATGAAGATCCTTCAGGTTAGCTCGGTGCGCCAGGAGACGAAACGGCTGCCCAGGACACTTACCACTTCCAGCCCGCGATGCCTTGCGCCCCGCTCAGTCCCTTCAGGATCCCCGTGGTGATGAGACCGGCGATGGCGTTCGATAGGCAGATCCCCGTAACGAGGAGGGCACATCGCTTCCCAATCTCCTTACGAGTGTCTGGGGGGTCAGGTTGTGCAGACCATCAGTGTTAGCATGTCAGACTTACACCAACAAGATAGGTAGAAGACCGCGCCCGGGTAGAACGGGCCTGGTCGTGAGCCCTGACTTTTCATCTCATCACGTATGGACACACCCTCGACGATTCCAAGCATGAACCTCACGGCGATGAGGTGGCCGAGAGACGTGCAGACTGCGGTCAAAGATGAGACGATTGCCCAGAGGATGACGGCGGCTGGCTGCCTGTCAGCACTCTTGCATTGGTCGCTCCCGATAACTGGCTCAACGAACGATGAAGATCGAAGGCCTCGTCTTCGCGATGATCATGTTTGCGGGTGTCTGACTGAAGATGTCTTTGTACGTCAAAATGGCGACGACTCTCGGCAGCGGCGTCCAACCCACAAGAGATGTCTAGCTGGTCAGTTCGCGCGACTTTTCAATGCAGGACACCTACAGAAGATGCCGTTCACAAGGGCATACTGCTCCTGTGTGATGTGCGTGTCCTTGACCAAGCCGGAGATACGCGCTGCATTGTCAGCCGTTCGGCCCACAACGGCGCACACTGCGCGGGGACCACGGGCTGCTTCCCTACCCACCCTGCGCGATCGAGTTACGGTCGAGGTAGTTCAAGATATACAGGAGGAGGATGGGCAGACCAATAGTCAGGTCAAGTCGCCTGCAGAACTTGCGGTCCTCCGCCGCAAACTTCTCGTCCGGCCACGACGCGATCTCCCTGTACGCCTCGACGCTCGCCGAGTCCGAGCCGTAGCGGTGCCAGTCCCGGACATCCTCGACTTCGTTCTCGATCTGCTCGGCCTCGTACTTCTCGTTCAAGTCTGCCATATCGTCGATCCGTCCGAGATTGCGGGGGTTGTCAGCCCCGGGGAGGTGACTGTGCACCCATATAAACGCCCCGCGCCGAAGGCGGGGATTCGAGCGAGAAGAAAGCCGAGGGGGTAGAACGGGGTCCAAGCATAGCAGCGGTAATGAACCCCGAGCGGGGGTCCGGCATTACCATCTCGGAAATTGCGAGCACCTCGGAGATACTGTGCTTTGTTGGAGGACACCGAACAGGTGCGCGGCCCCCGCCCATTGTTCAGTCTATTTCGAGATCTCGGTGGCGTGGCGTTTCCGACACGGAACCGGGAGTACAAGTCCAGCACTCGGGCGTTCGTATCGCTCTAGTCCACAGACGTCGCAAGGGTGGCCGTGGTTGCGCGGCTGCAGGACCTTATGCCATTGGGAAGACATCCTGTACCTCCGGCGCATTTCAGCAGCGTTTGCATGTGGTATAGGGTGGGTCTCGACCCGACGCCGACACGACTTTCGCAGGGCTCTGGAGACTGATTCCTTCGGACTAAGGTACCGCGTCCCCACGTCCTTCTCATGTTGTTCTTGCGACTCGACGGAGTGACATGGTTGCTTCTCGCTCTCAGCACTGCTCCATTCAGTCCCGTCAACACCCTATGCATACAGCCGCTCCGCGTTGGTCTGCATCAACATCTCCCACCATCCCTCATGTCCCTCACAGATACCCCTCAACAGGTCCAGCTGCGCCCCGACGTCCACCTCGTCAAAGTCGTGCCGCGTCGGATCCATGACCACATGCGGTGTATCGCTCCCCCAGACGACCATCTCCGGCGCATTGGTGATCACCTTCCGCACGAGGGGCACGACATCCTCCAACCGTGGCGCCAGGCGCGTCAGGCCCGAGATCTTGACGACCAACACCCCCTCCCGCATGAGACTCAACAGCTCGTCGAGGCCCGGAAGCTCGAGGCTGCCCGACCTTGCCGTGAAGACGTGATCCGCCACGAAGCTTGTGCTGTACTCACTATGCAGCCGCCGCATGGTCGGGACGAGATCCACCCAGTGCTGCAGGTCGAGTTGCATGTCGATGGGCCAGCGCATGCCGGCCGCGTGGATCCGCCGCGCCGCGTCCGTGATGTACCGCTCGATATCGTCGCGGGTGATGGTATCGCGGGCGTAGTACAGCCGCAGTCGAGCAATGTGCACACGGACACTCCGCACCCCGCGCTCCCACAGCTCGCGCAGGCGCGCGGGCGTCATGTGGTCCAGGTCCATCACGATCGTGGCCCTCGCGCGGCGGCCCATCGATTGGAGCTGCTCGATCGATTCCAGCATGAGCGACGGGTCCGTCCCGTCCGGGACGGCCAACACGATCACATGGTTCTCTGCCGTCGAGACGTCCAGCAGGTCCAAGGGCGAGAACGCTGGCGGGCGGTAGGGAGTGTTGGCGATGTAAGGGTGCGTATCGGGCGCGAAGATGTGACAGTGCGTGTCCCAGCTGCCTGCGAGGGGTGCTACCATGCTTGCGATCGGAAGCGGACGATACGGCCCCAATGATGATAGTTGACCTGGACGGCCGAGGCTGACACGACGCGACTCCGGGCTAGCAAGTGTGAACGCCTCTGCTGCGCACGGCACGGAGAAGCGGGGAAGGCTGCTTTTGGGACTTGCGGGTGACGCAACTTCGGCTCGGCGCGCGGCTGCATTCGTATTCCGTCATGACCTCCGGGGACAGCAGCGGATCGGGGCGGAGGAGGAGGCCAGCTCGTAGTTCAATGTGATCCACGGTGATATACGGATGGTACTGGCATGACGACTAGGGCCCCCACTGCCCCTGCATAGGTCAGGTCTCGAGACATGGAGGGGAGTAAGGCGGTAGGTCTGGAGACGGCGGAGGAACGGTGCTTGTCGGCGTCGCTTAACTCGCCAATTGACGCTGCCGACAACTTGCACCACGCATTCAGCCTCGCATCAGATCCAACAATGATCTTGATCGTCCCTCTCATATGCTCACCATCCTCGATGTGGAGATCGGATGCACTGATCAGCTCGCATGGACGGATCTAGCTTCGAGTCGATCGAGCCGCTCGACCGCTGACAAGACGACGGATATCACCAAGACCACCCGTCTCTCTTCCCGACGGTCGGTCGTTAAGCAGGCGTTGCTGGGCACTTTGGCACTCCCCGCTCCACGACACTACCGGCAGCGAGCGCACCGATCCGCTGACACGGCAAGCACCGTCTCGGTCCCACGCACACGCCTATACGGGCACCAAAGTGGACCCGTCCTGCTGCCCCGCAGATGCCTGAGACAGCGGCACCTGCTGCGCGCATCGATACCTCTTACAATACCCGTCGTTCTCTCCGTCGGCGTCGCGGTGACTCGTCTCTATCGACCGTCACCGCGGCGCCACCCTCCCATCTCTTCCGGACACCTCACTACCCCTACTACCCCTCACCTTGGCACCTGTCGCGCACCATGCTATATATCATCGCACGCGTCCGCCATCACCTTCACCCCCCGCCCTCTCCACTGCCCGTGGCTTGTTTGATCTTTCCGTCCGAGGCGGCCCTTCTCTGCGAACAGCTTTGATAGCTGGTTCATCCTTCACTCGACGTC
>Ga0308169_10002380_pt1 | contig 19620 bp, 14 predicted proteins | sample PhyBR1_2_FD_202139 | JGI IMG/M metagenome (GOLD analysis project Ga0308169, IMG submission 202139) | Phyllosphere microbial communities from UC Gill Tract Community Farm, Albany, California, United States - DLSLSB.R1 | ecosystem: Host-associated > Plants > Phyllosphere > Unclassified | place...
GGCCCACGGCACCAACCCGGCGTCGGCCAGCATGGTCGGCATGAAGGTCGTCGTCACCGCCTGCGATGAAAACGGCAACGTCGACCTGGCCGACCTGAAAGCCAAGGCCGAGCAGCACAGCGCGAACCTGGCCTGCGTGATGGTCACCTACCCGTCGACCCACGGCGTGTTCGAAGAAGGCATCAAGGAACTGTGCGAGATCGTGCACCAGCACGGCGGCCAGGTGTATGTTGACGGCGCCAACATGAACGCACTGGTGGGCCTGGCCTCGCCGGGCGCATTCGGCGGCGATGTCAGCCACCTGAACCTGCACAAGACCTTCTGCATCCCGCATGGCGGTGGCGGCCCGGGCGTCGGCCCGATCGGCGTCGGCGCGCATCTGGCGAAGTTCCTGCCAAACCAGCTCTCGACCGGTTACGTGCGTGACGAACAAGGCATCGGCGCCGTCAGCGCTGCCGCTTTCGGCTCGGCCTCGATCCTGCCGATTTCGTGGATGTACATCGCGATGATGGGCGCGGATGGCCTGACGGCAGCGACCGAAGTGGCGATCCTGAACGCCAACTACATCGCACGCCGCCTGGCGCCGCACTACCCGGTGCTGTACGCGGGCCACGACGGCCTGGTGGCGCACGAGTGCATCATCGACCTGCGTCCGCTGCAGGACAAGACCGGCATCTCGAACGAAGACGTGGCCAAGCGCCTGATGGACTTCGGTTTCCATGCGCCGACCATGAGCTTCCCGGTCCCGGGCACCCTGATGATCGAGCCGACCGAATCGGAATCGAAAGCCGAGATCGACCGCTTCATCGAGGCGATGATCACGATCCACGCCGAGATCGTCAAGGTCGAGCGCGGCGAGTACGACCGCATGGACAATCCGCTCAAGGGTGCACCGCACACGGCCGAAGTGGTCACGAGCGACGACTGGGCCCACGCCTACACGCGTGAAGTGGCAGCGTTCCCGGTCGCCAGCCTGCGCAAGAAGAAGTACTGGCCACCGGTCGGCCGCGCCGACAACGTCTACGGTGACCGCAACCTGTTCTGCGGCTGCGCGCCAATCAGCGATTACGAGTAATCACTGACCTGCCCTGGCATCGGTATCATTTGCGGCTCGATGCGAGCCGCAAGTGCGATGCCGGATGACGGCGGCGTTCCCGATTCAACCCGCGCCGTTCGCGCGTGGGCTGGCCGGGAACGCCGCTTTTTTCGTTGGGTGCAACCGGTAACGCCGCCCCCGGCGCCTCCGCGCTGGCCTCGCCGTCTTCGAGCCGGAACCCGGCCACGGTGCGCGCAAGCGCCATGGCCTGCATCTGCAGCATGCGCGCGGCGTTGGCGGCTTCTTCGACCAGCGTGCAATTCTGGCGCGTGACCTGGTCCATCTGCACGATGGCCTGACCGACACCATCCAGTTGCCTGGCCTGGCCATCACCGGCGGTCCCGAGACGGCCGACGATGTCTTCCACATCGCGCACCGAACTGGCGATGCGCTGCATGCTGCTTCCGGCCTGCAGCGCCCACTGTGTCCCCCCGTCGATCTGCGCGACCGACTGCGCCACCACGGCGCGGATCTCGCGACTGGCCCCGGCCACCCGCCGCGCCAGCGCCCGCACCTCGGTCGCCACTGCCCCCAGCTCAACGGCACCCATCGGCGCACGCGAAGCGTCCAGCGCCGCATTCAGCATCAGCGTGCCCGTCGCGCTTGCGGCGCGCTCCAGATCATCAATGATTGCCACCACCTGCTGCGCGCTGCGCCGGTTCGACTCGAGCATCGTCAACAGGTGCAGGACGACGCCGTCGCCATCCTGCGCGACGTCGCCGGCGCCTGCAGCCAGAAGGTTGGCGGCCCGCGCATCGTCGGCGCCGTGGCGCATGTCGGCTGCCAGCGCTTGCAGCGCATGTTCGGTCTGGGCCAGCGCACCGGCGCGATAAACCGCGCGGCTGCTCAGGCTCAGGCTATCGAGCTTGATGTCGCGCGAGGCCGCGCCGATCGTGCGCGCGGCGTCGACGACCGTGCGCAGCATGCCGTTCAGATTGCGGATGCTCGCGTCGAGCAGGCGCGAGGTGTCGGCGATTTCATCGCTGCCGTAGTCGCGCTGCTGGACCGTGAAGTTGCCACTAGCCAGGCTGCTGGCAGCCAGGCCGATGCCGCGGATCTCGCCGAGCAGAATGCGGCGCACGGCGAACGTGATCGCCAGCGACAGCGCAATCGCCAGCATCAGCAAGGCCGGCATCAGTATCGAAATCATGCGAAAGTCTGCCTTGGCGCTGGTGGCGGCCTGGCGCGACAAGGCGTCTTCGAGCGCGCCCAGGCTGGCCAGGCGCTGGTCTACCAGCGCGAACGCGGCTTCGGCCTTCTGCATCGCATTGGCGCTGATCGAGCCGTCCAGCGGCGCCAGCTCGATCACGTCGCGCACCGCAAGCGCGTAGCGGCGCTGCGCCTGCATGGCCTGCCCGACGTGGCGCCGCTCGGCGCCGGACAGCGCGCTTGCCGACAGCGCCGCCAGGCCAGCGGCGATGCGTCCGTGCTGCGCCAGGATGTCGCGCCGCAGCGGTTCGGTGCGCACCAAGGGAAAGCTGCCGCCCATCCAGCTCAGATAACGGTAGATGTCGGCATGCGCCTTGTGCGACTCGGTCCCCAGGCTGGCGGCGGCGCGCATGCTGGCGGCGCGCTGGCCGACGATCGATTCGAGCGAGTCGTTCTGGCGCGCCAGCGCGACATACGCCGCGCAGGACAGCACCAGCAGCAGCACGAGAACGGCGCCGGGCGCCAGCAGCAGCTTGGGCCCGATACGCAAGCGGCTCAGCATGACGCCCCCGACGGCGGCGCGGCTGAACGCGCGGGATGTGGCAATCGCATCATGGCATCCTCACTCAAGTTTTCTCTGCACCATTTCCTCAGTGCATTCACGAATGTACGTCGCGTCCTGCGCACTTCGTTTGTGATGGCGCAAATGCCGCCGGGCCACCGGGCGCTTAGCAACACCCTCTGTCATGAGCAATGTCCGCGCAATTGCCTCGCAGATACACCGTGCAGGCAGGGGCGCGCTACACTACGGGGATGAGAATGTTCGTTGTCCAGCCGCGCCACCTTCTGTTGCCGATCCTCTTCGTGCTATCGCTGCTTCTGCACCTGCTGGCGATCGTATGGCTCGATCCGCGGCCGACACCGCGCATTGCTGCCGCAGGCCCGCTGACCGTGACACTCGCCGGCGCCGGCGTGGCCACCGCAGCGTTACCGGTCGCTGCGCCATCCGTCCAGGCGCCCGTGCAGGCACCCGAGACAGCGCCGGCAACGCCTGCCCCCCAGCCACCTGCCCTACCAGCAAGCGAAGAGGCCGCGACCGCACCGGCTGCCGCCGCACCAGAGCCATCCACCGCCAGCGCGACGCTGCCCCGGCAAGACATCGGCCCACGCCAGCGGCCAAGCCAATACCGCACCGCATCGCACGACACGGTGCGCATCGATTACTGCGTCAGCGGGATCGAGGGCGGCAATGCGCATCTGGCGTGGGAAACGGATGGCAGCAGCTACCGCCTGGAACTCGAAGGAATACTGGGCGACTTCGTCAGCGAAGGTGGTCTGGACGATGCCGGCATCTCGCCGCGCACAGCGAGGGAGCGAGTGGGCACGGGCCAGGCGACCACGGTCTTCGACCGCGCACGCGGCCAGATCGTCGATGGCATCACGGGCCGCAGCGCGCAGCTGGTGCCCGGCAGCCAGGATGACGCATCGGTGCTGCTGCAATTGAGTGGGATAGGCCAGGCCGACCCGGACCAGCTGCGCAGCAGGCTGGCGTTCTGGATCGGCGGCGTGAATGGGGCACGGATGGTGTATTTCGATACTGCCGGCCCGGAACGTCTGGACACGGCCATCGGCACGCTCGACACGGTGCGTCTGGTGCGGCTGACCGACGACGGCGCGCCGCAGCTGGAAGTGTGGCTGGCGCCGGCCAAAGCCTGGCTGCCGGTGCAGCTACGCCTGACCGGCCCGGACGGCACAGTGCGCACCCAAACCGTCTGCGCACAGACGAATTAACCGCAGCGCGGAGAACGTAGGGTGGACGGCTGCGCCGTCCACGCGTTCAACCACCCGCGCCAACCAAAGACATCAAGCCAGCTTGACCGCGTGCTCACGCGTCGCGTGGAAGGTCAGCTTCGGCCAGCGTTCCTGCGTCAGGCGCAGGTTCACGCCAGACGTGGCCAGGTACGCCATATTGCCGGCGGCATCGTAGGCCACGTTGTGACCGAGCGAGGCTTCGAAGTCAGCCAGATTCTTCTTGTCTTCGCTCGACACCCAGCGCGCGCTGCTGATGCTGGCGCTTTCGAACACGGCGTCGACGCCGTACTCGTTGAGCAGGCGGCTGGCAACGACTTCGAACTGCAGCACGCCAACCGCGCCCAGGATCAGTTCGCCACCCAGCACCGGCTTGAACACCTGCACCGCGCCCTCTTCGCCCAGCTGCTGCAGCCCCTTGTGCAACTGCTTCATCTTCAGCGGATTACGGATGCGTACCGAGCGGAACAGCTCCGGTGCGAAGTACGGAATGCCGGTGAAGCTGAGCATCTCGCCTTCGGTGAAGCTGTCGCCGATCTGCATATTGCCGTGGTTCGGCAAGCCGATGATGTCGCCGGCAAACGCCTCTTCGACCTGTTCACGGCTGGAGGCCATGAAGGTCACCACCGACGACAGCTTGACGTCGCGGCCCAGACGCAGGTGCTTGACCTTCATGCCTTTTTCGAACCGCCCCGAACACACGCGCAGGAACGCGATGCGGTCGCGGTGCGCCGGGTCCATATTGGCCTGGATCTTGAAGACGAAGCCGGAAAACGGCTGCTCGTCCGGCTTGACCGCGCGCACCGTGGCGTCGCGCTCGCGCGGCGATGGCGCCCAGTCGACCAGGGCCGACAGGATTTCACGGACGCCGAAGTTGTTGATGGCCGAGCCGAAGAACACCGGCGTCTGCACGCCCGACAGGAAGCGCTCGAGGTCGAACTCGTGCGAGGCGCCGTGCACCAGCTCGACTTCCATTTTGAGCTGCTCGATCTCGAGCGGGAACATCTGGGCCAGACGCGGATTGTCGATGCCCTTGACGATCTCGAAGGCGCCGTCGGCTTTTTCTTCGCCCGCCTTGAACAGCATGATCTCGTCCTTCAGCAGGTGGTACACCCCGCGGAAATTCTTGCCCATGCCGATCGGCCACGTCACCGGCGCGCATTCGATCTTCAGCACCGATTCGACTTCGTCGAGCAGTTCGAGCGGATCGCGCGTTTCGCGGTCCATCTTGTTCATGAACGTGACGATCGGCGTGGCGCGCATGCGGCACACTTCGAGCAGCTTGATCGTCTGCGATTCGACGCCCTTGGCGGCATCGATCACCATCAGCGCCGAGTCGACCGCCGTCAGCACGCGGTAGGTATCTTCCGAGAAGTCCTGGTGACCCGGCGTGTCGAGCAGGTTGATGACGTGGTCGCGGTAATCGAACTGCATCACCGACGAGGCGACGGAAATGCCGCGCTGCTTTTCGATGTCCATCCAGTCGGACGTCGCATGGCGCCCGCTCTTGCGGCCCTTGACGGTACCGGCCAGCTGGATCGCGCCCGAGAACAGCAGCAGCTTTTCGGTCAGCGTCGTCTTACCGGCGTCGGGGTGGGAAATGATGCCGAAGGTGCGGCGGCGCGCGACTTCACGCGCGATCGTGCCGGCCTGGCGGGTGGCGGCGACTTCAAGGTCGGTGCCTGCGCCGGACAGATCGTCGGCGCTGGAAATATCGGTGTCGTTGGCCATAATCGAGCCCAGTTGTGGACCTGTGACGGCCCGTGTCGGAAAACCCTCGATTTTACCGTCTCGGGCACGCGCCGTGTGAACAGAATACGGCGCGCGCCCGGGCAGGCGCAACGTGCGGCGTCAGTCGCGCACGCGGCGCCAGCCGGTGCGGCGGGCATCCTGGCTGGTGGCCGAGGTCACCTCGGACGTGATGGTGTCGCCCTTGGCGGTGGTGGTGACCATCTTCAGCGCGCCCGACGGCAGGCGCACGATGATGAAGCCCACGGCCGCCGCATCGCCCGACAGCAGCGAGCCGGCAATGTCGCCGATCTCGGCGCCGGTACCAGTACCGTTACCGGTGCCGATGCCGATGCCGGCAGCATTGCCGGACACCGCGCGGCCGGTGCAGACATCCAGATGGTAGGCATAGCTCGATCCGCCCACGTTGCAGGCCGTCGACGACTGCGGCAGGTTGGTTACCACCGACAAGGTACCTGCGACGATCTTGGGATCGAGGTTGACCCGTTCGCCAGCGTTCTTGTCGAAGTCGATGAACCAGCCGGCCTTTGCGCCCAGATTGACGATCGCGCCGCCGACGGTGAAGCGGTTCGAGCGCGCCACCGATGGCGTTGCCGCGTTGTACGGCACGGTCTCGGTGAACTGGCGCTCCGAGAACGTGTCGGCGGCGCGCCATTTGGCATCGGCCACCGGCGTACCCGCGTCGGCCAGCACGTACACGCTCTGCTCGCCGACGTCCTTGATGTCGATGTAGTCGAGCATGCGGCCGGTGCCGAAGGTCACGACGCGCCGCGTCGGCGACGCGTCCGCCCCCTGCCCGGTCGTATCGACCTGGCACAGCGCCACGTCAGGCCGCGACGTGATCGGCTGGCCGGCGCCGGCACTGCCCATACGCACCCGCGCCACCTTGGTGCCGGTGAAATCGAAGCGCCACATCTGGCCGAAGTTGTCGCCCCCGTACAGATACGTCACCAGCGGATCGGTGTTCGGGTTGGCGGTGATCGCCGTGATCTTGGCCAGGCCGGACGGATCGGCCACGCCGCTGCCCGAGCCGATACCACCCGAGCCGGTGGTCAACAGGCCCGTGTCGGCGTGGGTGATGTCCCGGTCGCCCAGGTTCAGCACCTGCTGGCCGGTGGCGACATCCACCACGAACAGGATCCCCTTGCCGCTGCCGCCGGCCACGCCGTCCGCATCGGGAATATTGTTGTAGCCCGAGGTCAGGAAGGTCACCCAGCGCTGCTTGTCAGTGCCGTTGGCATCCTTGCCGTCCTTGATGGTGCCGAACTGCGGATTGCCGAACGTGAAGCCCATCTCGGGCTGGTGCAGCGCACCGGCGCAGACGGTGGCATCGGCGCAAATTTCCCACAGCGGCGCCGGCGCATCGGGATCGGTGACGTCCAGTGCGTAGTAGCCCCGGCCACCGGCATTCAGGCCCGCGACCAGGATCGTGCGCCAGGTGCCGTTGATCTGCACGTCCGCCAGTTCGGGCGAACCGTCGACCGTGAACTGGTGCTCGGTCGCGTAACCCACGCTGGCCTGGCGGTACAGTTTCTTCATCGTGATGCGCGGCATGTAGGCCCACATCTCGGTGCCCTTGACGGCGTCGAATGCATGCAGCATGCCGTCATTGGCCGCGATGAACACGGTCGGCTTGCGTCCGGCCTGCGCCACTTTGTAGGCATCGTAGCCTTCGGCCACGTAGCTCTTGCGCGCGCCGCGCAGGTAGGCCGGCTTGGACGACGCGATGTCGCCCAGCACCACAGGTTGCGCCGGCTTGTCCGGTTCGACCTCGGTCTCGCTCGGGGCGGAATAGCCGCGCAGGATCACGTTGTTCGCATATTGCTGGTGGCCGCGCAGCCAGTTGACGATCGTCTCACCGTTGTTGACGATTGCCTGGTTTGCGCTGTTCAGATTGGCGCATTGCGACAGTAGCGAGCATTTGTTGGCGAACCAGGCGCGGTCGGCGCCCATGTCCGCGTACACCAGATCCTTGCGGGTGCCACTGACGGGATCGCGGTACCAGATCGTGCGCGTGTCGCTGGCGGCGCCCACCTGCTGACCCAGGGTCCAGGACGAGCTCCAGATCACCTTCTTCACGACCTCGCCGGTCACCGGATCGAGCACCCGCTTGGCCAGGTTGCCGGTCCATTTCACCGTGGTGAACGTCGACGAGAAGATGTCGGCGTCGTCCTGCGTGATGTTCGGCGTCGAGGTGGCTGCCGAGGCGGCCGCGCCGGTCGCCTGGCGGATGTCGTTGAGTGCCTCGTTCAGGCCTTCGACTACCTGCTGCGGATCGGACGCAGCAAAGTACTTGCCGCCGCCATTGATCGCCGCGTGCCACAGGTCGTCCACCCGCGACTGGTACGTGTCCGACAGCGCCACCTTGTCGACCACCGGGTCGGGCCAGCGATACACGCCGTCAGTCGTCCACGGACAACCGGCGCCTACCTTGTTGATAATGTTATCGAGGTCGCCGCCCGGTTCGCGCGCGGTATCGTACTTCGGCTCGTACGTCATGACGCCGTCCACGCCCAGTCCCAGGCCATAGGTGCGCATGTGCAGGCGCTTGTTGCGGTTGCCGGCCACGACCCCATCGTCGCCTTCGAGCTCGGGGCGCAGCGAATTGTCCTTGGCGACAGGGGCACGCGTGTTGCGCCCGCCGTTGTACCAGTACAGCGCGACATCGGCCAGCGACGGCTTGCCTTGAGCGCTGCTGTCGACGCAGCCGGTGTCCTGGGTACAGAAGCGCGCCGGATCGTCCTTGTTGTCGTTGTTGACGACGTCGGTGACGGTGCCACCGTTCCAGTAGCCGTCGGTCGTGACGAACGTGAAGTTCTGCTGGCAGGGGAATTCGATCACTTCGGCGCCCTGCGCCTGCTTGAAGATCCCCTTGTTGGCAAACATATTGCCCATCTCGTTCAGCGCCAGCCGCACCGGCGTGCCGCCGGCACTGTTCATTTCATACAGCGCCTTGTACCAGGCGGTGCGATCGCCCCCGGTGAACGACTTCGGATACAGGATCTGGTCGTTGCCCATGTACTCGGTCTGGTTGGCGGCGCGCTGCAGGCCCACCAGGCCCACCTTGTAGTCCTTGTCCAGCGGCTGGAACGCATGGCCCACGGCCGTCTTCATCATCTGATTGCGCGACTTGTAATAGGCATACCAGTTGGCGAAGTTGGTCATTTCTTCGTCGTAGGTGCAGGAGGTCTCGGCCCGGCAATCGGTGCGTGCCTCGGTGCGTGGATAGGCATCGCGCGTGGCCACGATGTCGGTGCGGGTAAACACGCCGGTATCGACGCCGGACACCGACGTCGGCACCTGGTCGGTCACGGCCGCTGTGGCGGTGAACGCAAGCGAAGCGCGGTTGTTGATCGCGCCAATGGTGGCAGCCGTCCCTTTGGCCGACAGCGGACCCACCAGGCACAACGCGGTCGACGGCGCCGCCGCGCACTGCGGCGTGATGCCGTTGCCGCCGGCGTAGGCCTTGACGGTACCGCCAGTGCCAATTTCGGTGACGAGCTGCGTGACGATCTGCGCGGCCGAGCCCCTGCGCGTCAGTTGGATGCCGCGACTGAACCAGGTCTGGTTGGCAAAACTCAGATTGGTCAGCACGCTGCGCGTGCCATCACCGGCGGTGCCGCTGAACTGCAGCAGCGCCGTGACGCGGGCACCCGATTCGACGATCAGTTCTTCGGCCGTGCGGCTGCCTTCCCTGACGACCTGGCAGCCGTTCTTGTCGGACGTGCGCGGGCAGGCGATGGGAAACACGGCCAGCATGTTTGCCGCCGGGAGCGTGATGCCAACGTCGGAACAGGCTCGCACCGTGCCTGACGCAGACGACAAGCAGGCATCGAACGGCCGTGCCAGTCCCATTTTTGCATTGATCGACTTGGCCAGCGCGACCGCCAGGGCAATCTGCTCGGCTGGCGTGTTGGTGCCGCCCGTCACAATCATGGCGCCGTTGGTGATTTCCTGCAGACCGGCCACGCTCGCCGACGTGACCTTGGTCAGCGTCAGCGTGCTGTCGGACCCGGAATTGTTGATGGTGATCGTGCTGTACCAGTTGACCGGGCGGTTCGGGTCACCAAAGCGCGGGTATTTGTAGTTGCCCACGTACTTGGCCTGGCAGTTGGTCAGGCTCGTGCTGTCGCACCAGCGCACCGGCGCCGGCTTGCTGTAGGTGGTGTTGGGCGCAACGGCGTTCACGGCAGTCGATACGCAGCTCTGGAGCTTGTTGTCCTTGCAGTATTCGTTGACGTTGAGCCGGTAGTAATAGGTGTTGCCGGTGACGGGGTTCGGGCTGGTGTAGGTGCGGTTCGGATACGTGTAGCCGATCACGTTGCGGCGGCATTCGCCGGTACTGTCGCACCATTCCAGATCAGGAAAGCCCGTCACCAGATTGGTCTTTTGCGAGGATGCTCCGGCCAGGTCCCGGTACTCGAGGCTGAAGCCGTCGGTGGTGACGTTCGTCCAGCCACTGGTCGTGGCCCGGTTCTGCTCCGGGTACGAGGTCTGGTCGGCCTTCACCGGTGGCTTGTAGCGCATGTCCGGGTTGTAGTACTGGCGGTTGAACTGCGGCGTGTGATACGGCACGTCGCCGACCGCGCATTCGCGCAGGCCAAGGGCCAGCGTGCTGCTGGCGCGGCAGGTTGTGTTGTCGTTGACGTAGTCCGGCGTGTACGTGTACGCCATCGAACCGGAATCGTCGTACAGCAGCATCAGGTTCGGCTTGACCGTCCCGCTGCCGGTCAGGCTCATCAGGGGCATGGATGCCAGCGAGGTCGGCCCCGCCAGTGCCGGTGTGGCGCCGAGCCCAAGGGACAGGGCCAGCAGCGCCAGGATGGTGGTAAGAGACTGTTTCATGCGATATCCATTCGAACGGCGGTACGCGGGGGCCATCAGGCGCCGATCAGCACGACCATCTGGTTGATCACGTTACCGCCACGCGCACCATCGAGGCGGGCGGTAATGACATAGTGCAGCTGCGGCGAACTGGCATACGCCGGCGCATCGGACGCCAGGCTCTCGCCGATCGCCACGGTCGTGCCGAGCTTGACCGTGTTGGCGGCGGTCTGGACGCAGCTGTTCTTCGGATTGGGGTTATTGAAAGGCCCGGCCGCCTTGCACAGGCGGTGGATCACGTACTTGATCTTGTTGCCGTCGGCATCCTGCAACTCGACGCTGCCTTTCCAGAACGCGCTGTCGCGCGGGGTCAAGGCCGTGTCTTTCATGCTGGCGACATAGCCCTTGCCGGCATTGTCGGCATCGAGGTCGGACCGCTTGGCAATCGCCGTTTCGCGCAACCACTGGAACCCCGTGTGCAGACCCAGGTCGACGGCCCGGCTGAGCGTGGCGTCGTAGGCCAGGTTGGAGGCGGCCAGCGTCGTGGTATTGCTTGAGCGCAGCAGGTAGATGCTGGTCACCAGCATGACCAGCATCATGATCAGCATGACCGGCAAGGCAACGCCGCGCTGGCGGCGTGAAACGATTCGGAACGTCATGCGGTTGGCCTCCAGCTTGCGTTGCGCAGCGGCACGACGGTCTCGAAGGCGCGGTAGCGATAGCATTTCCAGTCGATCGGGTCGTCCTTGACGCCCAGGTCGAGCGTGACCGGCACCGCGTCGATGCCGCTTGGCTGGTCCGTTTCAAACACTTTCAGCGCTTCGGTCGTGGTGCTGCAGGCGCCGCCACTGGCCGGACGCTCGGGGCGCTTGTTGCGCGCCACCACGGCAATCCGGAGCGCGGCAATGCGCTGGTAGTCGCCCGCGCCACCTTTCACGCCATCGCCGTCGGCATCGATCATGGTGTTGGACCATTCACGCACCTGCATGCCCAGCTCCGGATCGAAGGCGGCCACGGCGCGCGTGTCGAAGCCGTACTGGGCTTTGAGAGAGACGATATTGTCGGCCACCGCCTGGGCCGTTGCGCCGCTGCTGCCGAGGTTGGTCGCGCGCAGGCGCAGCACGCCGCCATCGACCAGCCAGGTGTGGAACGGCAGATTGGCAGCCCGGCCCAGATTGAACACGCGGGTGGCGCTGCCCGGGAACGTGCGGCCCAGATCACCCGTATTGAAGCGATCGGCCGTGCTGGCAAAGCCGATGGATGGCGCATCCTGATTCAGTGTCGAGATCTGCGCCAGTGCGCATTGACCCACGCTGTCTTCGGGCGCCGCGACGATCACGTCGCCGACGGCAAAGCCGTACGGCGTGCGATCCAGCGCAATCTGGTTGCCGCCGTTGTAGTTCGTGGTCAGGCGCACCGTGGCGGTGCCGCTGGTCGCGCTGCCCGAGTACAGCGTCAGCTGGTCCGGCCCGGCGTTGCCGTGGACGATCACGGCGGCCGCCAGCGGGTGGACGGTCGCGGCGCCGCGCAGGGCCGACGTCATCGTGAACGCCTTGCTGTCGTTGAAAATGGTGTCGCACCCGGCCAGAATCGGGTCATTCAGGCCGTAACCGGCCTGCTCGGCATCGGCGCTGATCGAGAACATCGCCATCATCCCGTTCTGCATCGATTCGGACCCGCCCAGCGCGCCATCCTTGTTGCTCTCTGAATCGGTCATCATGCGGGTAGCGAACATCACGGCCAGCAAGCCGATCACGATGCTGACCATCAGTTCGACCAGCGAGAAGCCGGCTGCCCGTCGCAGTGCGGGTTGTGTGCGCATGCTCATGCCGACCTCGACAGGTAGGTGACGATCCGGTGCCGGTTCTGCTGCGCCGTCTCGTTGCGGCGCCAGCGGATTTCCACTGCCACCGCCGTGCGCTTCGTGCCGGCGGCCGGGGTGACGGCGACGATGACGCTGGCATTGGGCAGGTGCTCCGCCAGCGCTGCATGCCAGTCCTGCAAGCGCGCGCCGGGGGTGGCGTTTGCGGCGACCGCATAGTCGCTCAGATGGTCAAGGTCGTTATTCATCACGCCGATCAGTTCATTCGCAGCGATGGTCGCTTCGGCGCGCATGCTCGCTTCGGCCAGCGCGGCCTGCGAATTGACTTGCAGCCCGAGCGTGCCGATCAGGCCGATGGCCAGGATCAAGATTGCGATCAGTGCTTCGAGCAGCGCGACGCCGCGCTGGCCGGCATACCCGGGGCGACGCGGCATCATGGGCACCGCCGCGAGTCGCCTGGGTCCGCCGCGGGCCGGCAGGTCACGACTGCCCCGGCCAGCGTCACGACGACGGCGCTGGCGGGAAAGGCATCGCCGCCCCCGGCCGGCGTCAGGTCCAGCCGCGTCAGTGATGGCTTGGACGTGTCGATCCAGCCCAGCGCCGTGAAATAGGCTGTGTCGGCGTCGCCATCGGGCGTGACGGTCAGCGCCGAGGCGCGCGGCAGCGACGCTGCGCTGCGAAACACGGAACTGGTCTTGACGGCGCCGCCGTCGGGGGCAACCGCCGGCTTGTCGACGTCCGACCAGCGCGAGCTGGCCGCCGTGCAATCATCCGCCGCCGTCGGGAAGCAGACGTCGGCCTGCCAGTTGCGCTGGCCGCTTTGTGCATTCTCGGTAAACACCAACCGGCTGCGCGCGTTGTTCGCGAGCGCCAGGCTGCGCGCCTGCGTGTAGCCCTCGGCATAGAACTGGGCGGCGCCGGTACTGGTGGTGGCGCCGAGCCAGCTGCGCATGTTCGGCACGCCCACCGCCATCAGGATGGCAAAAATGGCCAGCACGACCATGGTTTCGACCAGCGTGAAGCCGGCACGGCGCACGACGCGGAGCCTGGCGCTCATTGGGTGCACGAGCCGTCCTTCCGGTCGACCCAGCAATTGTCTTTCTTGGTCCAGCCGGCCGGCACGCCAGTGGTGGCGCGCTTGCCGGACTGGTCCAGCGTATAGACGAAGCTGGCAGCGGCAGCCCGGCCGGTGGCAGTCAGCAGGTAGCCGCTGACGTCGGCGTTCTCGAGCTTGTAGGTAAAGTTGGCGGTCGCAGCCGGCACCTGGCTGAATTTGTCGTAGGTGCGGTTGTTGGACCAGAACTGTTCCAGCTTCGGCTGCGTGGACGCCAGCGCGCTGTGGGCTTCCACCAGCCGCGCGCGCGTGATGTAGCTGGTATAGGACGGCATGGCGATTGCGCCAAGAATGCCGATGATCGCGACGACGATCATGAGTTCGACGAGGGTAAAGCCGGATGGACGCTGCTGCATGGGGTTGCTCCTGGCCGAAAATGCATCGGTAATGTTTCCAGAAGGAATGATAACCCGGCTTCCTGTCATTTCCCTGAGGAAAGGCTGACAAAACGCTGACAAGTGCGCAGATTGGCGTTTTTTATCGGGATGAGTTTGTTCGCCTGACACCAAAACGCACGACGACGTGCGTGCCGCCGTCCTGGGCATCGGCCAATTGCACCGAACCACCGTGTGCCAGCGCGATGTCGCGCACGATCGCCAGCCCCAGCCCGCTGCCGGTGACCGTGTCATCGAGCCGCACGAAACGTTCGAATACGGCGGCCCGGCGCGCGGCGGGAATACCCGGGCCGGAATCGACCACGAAAAACTGCGTCGCCCCGCCATCCACACCGCAGCCGACCGTCACCTGCCCGCCTGCGGGCGTGTAGCGCAGCGCGTTGTCGACCAGGTTGTCAATCAGATCGCGCAGCTGGAAGGCATCACCGGTCACCGGCGCCGGTGCCAGTTCGAAACCCAGGTCGATCCCCTTGCGTGCCGCCTTGTCGACGAAGAACTGGATCGATTCCTGCACCAGCAGCGACAGGTCGAGCGGGGCAACATGGTCACCGGGCCGCCCTTCCCTGGCGCGTGCCAGCGCCAGCAGCTGATTGACCTGGCGGATCATGCGCTCGTTGGCCACGCCCATCATGCCGAGGGAATGCAGCGTCTCGGGGTCGCCCGCATGGCGCGCATGCAGCCATTCGAGCTGTAGTTGCACGCCGGCCAGGGGCGTACGGAGCTGGTGCGCCATATCGGCCAGAAAGTCGCGCTGCGCCCGCGCGCCGGTCTCGACCTTATCGAGCAGGTCGTTGAAGCCACTGACGACCGGCGCGATCTCAAACGGCACGCCGTCGGTGGGAATGGGCGCGAGGTCGTCCGGCCCACGCCTGGCCAGCTCGGCGCGGATGCGCGCCAGCGGCTGCAAGCCATTGCCCACCGAGAGCCAGACGACGCCGACCAGCGTGATCGTGCCCAGCGAGACCAGCACCACAAGCGAGCGCACGATGGCGGCGCGCACGTCGAGGCGCTGACGCAGCGTGCGGGCCACGCCGATGTGACGCAGTCCCGTCGGCGTGGCCACGGCCAGCGCAACGACGCGCACGGGCTCGCCGTCGACCTCGGCATCGTACGGCGGCGCGCCGGAACGCAATACGGGAAAACCCGGGGTTCCGGCACGGGTCCGGCCTGCGGCGTCGCGCACGACGAACCAGGCGCGCTCGCCCGTCGTCGCGGCGGCGACCGGTGGCAGGGAGACGGTACCGCCGGCCGCCACGCGTCCGGCGATGGCGCTCGCGGTATCCGTCAGGCCAGCGTCGAAGGCAACCTGGGCCGGCGTCCAGGCCAGGCCCGCGACCAGCGCAGCCAGCACGAGATTGACGAGCAGAATCGGCCCGAGCAGCCATTTCAGCAGGCGCAGGCGGATGCTGGTCATCGGCAAGAGCGCGTCACGCGGCCGCTTCGAGCAGGTAGCCGAAGCCGCGGATGGTGCGGATCGCCACGCCGGCGCCGTCGAGCTTCAAGCGCAGGCGTGACACGTAGACTTCCACGGCATTGGGCGTCACATCGTCGCCCCACGGCAGGATGGCGTCGATGATCTGCTGCTTGGAGACGACGCGCCCGGCATGCTGCAGCAGGTAGTCGAGCACACCCCATTCGCGTACCGACAGGTCGATCGTGCCCTCGCCGACGCGCGCGCGGCGGGTGGCGCTGTCCAGGCTCAGGCGGCCGAGGGTCAGGACGGACGATGGCGGCGCGTGGCGGCGCGCCAGCGCGCGGATGCGGGCAACGAGTTCTGCAGTGGCGAACGGTTTGACCAGATAGTCGTCGGCGCCGGTTTCCAAACCCCGCACGCGGTCTTCGACGGCATCGCGCGCCGTCAGCAGAAGCACCGGGATGGCGCCGCCGCGTGCACGCAGGCGACGCACGACCTCGAAGCCATCGATACCGGGCAGGCCGATGTCGAGTACGGCGACGTCGAAGTTAGCGTCAGAGATAGAACTAAAAGCCGAATCGGTACGCTGCAGGGCAGCGTCGGCGGCGAGGCCATCGCACACCAAGTGAACCGTCATGTCCTGCGCGTGGAGAGCGCGTACGAGACCGTCGGCGAGTACCGCGTCGTCCTCGACAAGTAATATATGCAGTCCGCTCTGCAACCCGGTTCGCAGCCCCATTTGTAGGAAGATCCTGTTTTGTGGTCAGTGAACATCACCGCCGGCACCCCGAATTATGCGATATTTTTTGTTTCCGTAACAAAATATACCGTCTTTTTGGGGTAAAACAGGCATTTCTCCCAGTAGGACTGGACTGACACGTGATGATGCTTGCAACCTACACCGGGGCGACTACATGTCTTATGTGCGGCAACAGACGGTAGACGTAAAGTACACCCATCGCGACGAGGTAAGCACCATACGCCTCCTGAGTCGCTCCTGACGCACGATTGACCTAAGAGGACATAACATGAACAACACTCAACTTGCTGGTATCACGCAAAAAGCAAAAAGCCAGAACCCTGCCACGAGTGAGGCACTGAAGTCCCAGGTCAAACCGATCGTCAGCTACAGCGGCACGCAACAGAACGAATTGCTGGCAGCACTGCCACGCCAGGATCTGGAAGAAATGTTCGACCATCTCGAGCTGGTCGCCATGCCATTCGGTAAAGAACTGTTCGAGTATGGCAGCAAACTGGAATACGTGTATTTCCCGACAACCGCAATCGTGTCGCTGCTGTATGTGATGGAAGACGGCGCTACCACCGAGATCGCTGTTGTCGGTCACGAAGGCGCAGTCGGCGTGTCCCTGTTCATGGGTGAGCGCGCTACCTGCTCGGCCGTGGTGCAAAGCGCCGGTTACGGTTACCGCCTGCGTACCCAGTATCTGCGTGACGCTTTCAACCGCGGCGGCGCCCTGCCACAACTGCTGATGCGCTACACCAACGCCCTCTTCGCCCAGATGGCACAGAACGCTGTCGGTGGCCGTCACAGCTCGATCGAACAGAAGCTGTGCCGCTGGTTGCTGGACCGTCTGGACCGCTCGGCAAGCAACGAGCTGAAAGTGACCCAGGAACTGATCTCGATCATGCTGGGTGTGCGCCGCGAAAGCATCACTGCTGCCGCTGGCAAACTGCAGGACGAAGGCCTCATCCAGTATCGCCGCGGTAACATCACCGTGCTCGATCGTGCTGGCCTGGAAGACTACGCTGGCGAATGCTACAAGGTCGCCAAGTCGGAATATGACCGCCTGCTGTCGGATGTTGCACGCTAAGTTGTCGAGTTAGTTCTCAACCCGGATTCGCTGCCCTCTGTGGCAGCGATTCTTGTTTATCCGGCCCTGTTGTCTGCATCAGGGCCGGCGTCGAGTAAGAACCTTCCCCCACCGCATTACCATCCGGCGCTACTGTCGGAATCCAGGCGCGAACACACGTGCCCACGCCGTTCACCCCCCGCTCCACCACCAGCGTTCCACCCAACAGCAAAGCACGCTCGCGCATGCCAAGCAATCCGTGCGACTTGGTACCAGCCAGCATGCTTTGCGGGATGCCAATACCATCATCGGTAATTTCCAGCCCCCACCCTGACGGTTCACGTGTCAGATTAACGATGACATTGCGCGCCTTGGCATATTTGGCGATATTGTTCAGCGCCTCCTGCGTGATGCGGAACAATGCAATCGCTTGTGTAGGACCAGCCTCATCTACTTCTGCATCGATCAGCGCATCGCAGTCGAGCGATGTCACACGCCCATAATCGGCGCAGTAACTCTGGAGCGCCGCTGACAGACCCATATTGTCCAGCAGACTGGGGCGTAGATTCTCGATGATGCGGCGCTTGAGTTGTACCGTGTCGACCAGCGTGCGGCGCGCGCGGCCCAGCTTGTCTGTCAACTCGGGCTCGCTCGCGCGCAAGCGCTCGATGACTGTGGCCAGGTCAATGCCGATCGCCGTCAGATTGGCACCCATCTCGTCATGCAGTTCACGCGCCAGCCGGGATTTCTCTTCTTCCGACACGCGGATCAGATGGCGTGACAGCACTGCCAATTGCGCGGTGCGTTCCGCCACAATATGTTCAAGACCATCGTTGGTCTGCTGCAGCGCATGTTCGGCATACAACCGCGCAACGAACGAGCGCTGAATCAGCTTATAAAAAAGCAGGAGAACGATGATGGCCGCGACGTTGATGCCAACGCCAAATAACGCGGCGTGCCGGTATTGCTGATAGAAGCCGGCCGTGCGCGATTTGAGCAGCTCATTCTGTTCGCGCGTCATGATCACCACTTGCAAGCGGATTTCGTCCATCTGCGCACGGTCGTCGGCAACGGCAGCAATGGCAACGATATCTGCCAGACCACCCTGCCGGAACACGTCGAGCGATTCATGCAGCAACGCGAGTTTGCGCTGAATCAAAGTTTGAAGTTGCGCGAGGTTTTTTGCTTGGGATGGATTGTCGGCGAGCAGCGTGTCCAGCGACCGGAACTGGGCATTGATTTGCTGAGGGGCGCCCCGCAGCGGACCGAGATACACCTCGTCGTTCGACAGAAAATAGCCACGCAGGCTCGTTTCGGCATCGGTAACGATCAGGTTCAGATGCTGCAGCTCGTCAGACACTTGGGCCGTGCGCGCCTGCAGTGCATTGGCGGCACGCAAATCATCGAGATTGCGCAGCAAAAATACGCCATTGACCACGAGCAGCACCACACACACCAGGCACAGCAACGACTTGTGGAGGGGCAGACTGCGGACCGGGCGTGTGGCCAGGGTGGTTGAAAAATACATCCAGACATCCTTTCACGCTGACAACGCGGCCTCGCATTCTACCTGCAAGGACGAGTTGCTGCGCCGCAAAATGACCTGACGTAACTATTTGTTGCATCTGACGCGCAGCAGCTCGATTCGCACTATCCTGCACACCAATGACAAAACGCGCCGAAGCGCGTTGTAGGATGAAGCCGATATGAACAACCGCCGCGCTCTTAGTCGAGCAGATTGTTCTTCATTGCGTAATAGGTCAAGTCCGAATTGGACTGCAAGCCCATTTTTTCCATAATGCGGGTGCGGTAGGTCGATACCGTCTTGATCGACAGCGACAATGCATTGCCGATATCGGACACGGTCGCGCCTTTCGCCAGCCGCAGGAACACCTGGAATTCGCGGTCGGACAGCTCAGTATGCAGTGCCGTGTTCGGGTCGCGATCGAAGCTTTGTGCCAGCAACTCGCCCACTGTCGACGACACGTAGCGCCGACCCTGGAACACGGTCCGCACGGCTGTCTTGAGTTCGTCCGCTTCGCATTCCTTGTTCAGGTAGCCATTTGCGCCCATCTTGAACAGGTTCAGCGCATATTGCTGCGCTGGATAACCCGACAGGATCAGTACAGGGAGATTGGGCTGGCCCTGGCGGATGGTGCGCAGGATGTCGATGCCGCTCTGATCGGGCATGGCGATATCGAGCAACAGCACATCGCAAATCTCGCGGCGTGCGATATCAAGGGCCTCGCGGCCCGTTGCGCCTTCAGCCACGACTTCAAAGTCGCCCGACGACGAAAAAATCTGCTTGAATCCTGCTCGTACTATCTGGTGATCGTCACAAATGGCAACGCGTATCATTGTCTTCCCTTAAATTTTCCTTGCGCAGGAAAGTGCCGGATCTGCTCCGCCCGGTTGATGCGTGTCATTCAGCATCGCG
>Ga0308169_10002381_pt1 | contig 19614 bp, 23 predicted proteins | sample PhyBR1_2_FD_202139 | JGI IMG/M metagenome (GOLD analysis project Ga0308169, IMG submission 202139) | Phyllosphere microbial communities from UC Gill Tract Community Farm, Albany, California, United States - DLSLSB.R1 | ecosystem: Host-associated > Plants > Phyllosphere > Unclassified | place...
CAGGGCTGGAACGGCGGGCACAGAGAGACTATGGTAGCTACACAGAGAGAGGGTCACAGAGAGGAGGAGAACTAGAGCGACGAGAGCGCGGCGACCTGCATGTGCGTCTCCTCGCTGAGCGCGAAGCCGGCCGCCTCCAGGGTGACCCAGCCGTTGTCCTCGATCGCGAGGTCGGTCCCGGCGAGGAGCGCCTTGACGTCGTCGAGCGGGAGCTGGGTGAAGGCGGGAAGGTTGAGGCGGACGCGGAGCTGGTTGAGCGGGCGGATGGGGGAGAGGGACGACATGGTGAACTGCGAGCGGGGCGAGAGAGCGTCAGCTCGGGGAAGAGAAGGGACTGCGGGCTGAAGGGAAAGGAGCGCACCTTTGTCGCCGTGTGCCCGGTGTTCTCGCCGACCCAGTAGCCCGCGACGACCGAGCGCAAGAGGTCGTCCGACCACCGCTTCTCGTGCGGGACGTCGACCTCGCCGTCGACCTTGATGCGGAGCCAGTCCATGGCCTCGAACGAGTCGTCCGTCTCGATGCAGATGGCGCGGTGCGAGCGCAGGCCGGTGAGGTGCGTCGATGAGAAGCGCATGAGGCGCGAGTTGAACAGGAGCGACGACTTGAGCGTGAGGGGCGTCGACGACGACGTCTGCTCGTGGCGCAGGAAGGGGACCTCGAGCTTGGCTTCCTGTTGCATGATCGAAAGTCAGCGAGCTGTCTTGGAGAGCATGAGAGGCCGAGAGGACGAGAGGAAGGCGACGAACGTGGAACGATGAGCGGCCGAAGGGAACCCAGGCGACGCCCGTCTTGACCTGCTTGCCCGCCTCGATGACGACCCAGCTGTGTCCCTGACCCGGGTCGGGGATGCGCGGCGAGGCGGCCTCGACCTCGTGCGGGGCGAGAGGGCTGAGCTGCGAGGCGGAGGACGAGGCGGTCGGGTGGGGGAGGAGGGCGGAGACGAGCTGGGTCGGGAGGGCGAGGGGCACGGCCCAGAAGTCGTACTGGCCGACGTAGGCGGTCGAGATGATGCTCTCGAGCATGGCTGGACTGCGAGAGGCGACGGAGTGGGCGGGGAAAGCGAGAGGCGACGACGACGAGGAGCGTGTCGTCCTCTCGCCGCGGGTTGCTCTCCTCGTCACCACTCGCTCTCGTCAACCACCCTCGAGATGCACCTCTGGCACATCCAGCCTGCCCGCACCACCTAGTGCACCCAGCTGCGCTCATCAAGCACCGTCTCCAAGCCCTCCTCGCGGCGAGCGCGACCTCGAAACTTTGCATGCTCGCTCGCGACTTTTCTCGTCTCGGATGGACAAGGGAGGGACTGCTGGTGCGTCCACTCCTTCCACACTCCCCTGCGAGCGCACTAGCTGACCCGCGCTCCTCCTGCAGACGCCGCTGCGCCCCCTTCCCCTCCTCGACCTCGACCTGCTCGACTCTCGCTTCTCGCCCGACGCTCATCCACCACCCAGCACCGACCCTCGACCCGACGCCCCCTTTATTATGTCGCCCGTTCTGACCAACCTCCGGGAAGGTCTCATAGCGGAGCGACGGGAAAGGGGGGGCAGAGCGACTGCCCAGCCTCGTTCTTTCCGGAGCGGCTGGGTCCCGACGCCTCGTTTGACGCCTTACTAGCTCATCTCGCGGCCGTGCCTGCACGAGCACGGTTGCAGGCGGCGTCCGGAACATCCTTCTCCTTGTCGTAGATCGCCGAGTGCGCAACGCCGACTGCTCGTTCTTCTTGATCCAGCCCTGCTTTCTCTCCTTTACTGTCTCCCGTCGAGACCCTCGAGAGCTTCCGCGCAGCCAGTCATCGGTGCTTCCGCTGCTCGTCGACGCGCAGCTCGCTCTCGTACTCGAACGCAGGGACCGCTCGACGTCGAGCCAAGAGAAGCGCGATAGAACGAGCTTGCAGATTCAACGGGTGCACGGCGCAGTAGAGAGCGTCCATGAGAGTCTGAGGGACGAGTGGGAGCTATACAGAGAGAGGGAGGGTCGAGGGAGGGGAGGAGGAAGAGAGGGAGGAGGGAGAGGCTCGAGCGCGCTGCTCAGCCTCGCTCGGCGCCTCGCTCGCCCTCCATAGTAGCCGCCGCTCTACTGGACGACGTTGATCGAGACGTTGTAGCTCTGGACGCGGTAGACGGGCTGCTCGGGGTCGTACACGCCAAGCTGGTGCTCGGTGAAAATGAGGACTGTCGAGCGGCGAGGACAGTCAGCTCGCGGCTCTTTGCGCTGTGGGAGAGCCCGAGGCGACTGCGAGGGACGCACAGTACTGGCCCGGGTCGGCGCTGCTCGACATCTTGAGGCTGGCGTTGACGACTTGCTGCCCAGGAAGGTCGTTGGCGAGCTCGAGGATGCCCGACGGCGTGAAGACGCTCGAGTAGTAGATCGGCGCTGGGCCCTGGATGCCGACGTCGAACGACTGGATCGACGAAGGGTACGACGGGTCCGGCGAGGGGTCCTGCAGAGGGGGAGAGCCGAGGGAGGAAGGATGGTCAGGGCCCGCGCACGACGACGAGGAGCGGCGGCGGACTGGGCGCACGTTCGAGTCGTACGAGATCGTAAAGTTTTCGCCAAGCTGGATGGTCTCTGGGTACGAGACGAGCTGGCCGATGAACGCTGGGCCATCCTCGGGGAAGAAGCCACGCTTGGTCGGCGCGGCCGAGACGAGAGAAGAGGCGGCGGCGAGGGCGGCAGCGGCGAGGGCGATGCACTTCATGTTGACGAGGGCGAGATATAGCTGTGAGGGGTCGAGCGTGTGAGAGAAGGAGCAAGAGACGAGCGTCCACCTTTCGTTCGAGTCGGCCGAATGGGCGGTGCGAGCGGAGTTTCCGGTCGACGGTCCCACGCGCTGTGCGTAAGCCAAGCCTGTGGATCGTCACTTACAGCAGCGTTCATGCGCTAGAAAAGCTCCAGAATAGCTCGACCGAAGTGGCGGAGCAAGTGCCTCAAGGGTCGCTCGGACCGTCACCGTCGGCCTTCTCAAGTCAGCGGATCTGCATGTAGGGGCGGCGCCGCGAGGGGCTCGACAGCCGCGCAACCTGGCCTGCAGGCCATTGACGCCCTCGTCAGCTATATCCAGCACCCGGAGACTCCGGCTGAAGGAGAGGCGCAGTGAGCAGAGCTGCGTCGGCGTGGGGGCCTGAGCGCACGCCGCCGCTCTCGAGCGCGCGCTGTGACGGCGAGCGCGGGGGATCCCGGGCGTTCCCTGCGAGGCCTTGCTCTGCAGTACTCGTAGCAGCTTCCGAGAACGAAGCTGAGCAGCTCGTGCAAGGCCTGGCACCTAAACGTTCATCGTGAAAAGGGCGCTCCTTCAAGGGCGACAGAGTCTCTCTCGATGCTCAGCTCGCTATGCAAAGGGACACGAAGGCATTGCAGACTATAGGAATAGAGAGAGAGAGAGAGAGAGCGTCCATGGAGAGAAGGGGCGGCGCTAGGGAGGAGGAAGGTCGTCGCGGTCGCTCGAGGAGGAAGGGACAGTCGCTCCTTTACTCGGCAGCCGTCACCTGCACCGAGACGTTGTAGCTCTGCACGCGGTAGATCGGCTGCTGCGGGTCGTACACGTTGAGCTGCTCCTCGGTGACGATCAGGACTGCGAGAAGGAGGGCGTCAGCCTCTGCTCGTCGACGGCGACGAGGGAGAGGAGCCGAGTGAGATGCACGCACAGTACTCGCCAGCCTTGTAGACCGCGTCAGGGATGGTGACGGTTGTGTTGACCCAGCCGCCGGGCCCGCCCGTCTCGAGGTCCGTCGCGAGCTGGAGGATGCCGAACGGCGCGAAGTCGTCCTGCGAGATGAAGATGGGCGCCGGGCCCTGAAGGCCGAGAGCGACGCTGCGAATCGACGCCGGGTAGTGCGGCGTGGAGCTCTGAGCCTGCGTACACGAGAGACGAGGTCAGGACGAGTCGAGGAAGGGGAGGGACGAGAGCGGACGAGGACAGCGGGGACGCACCAAGGCGCTGTACGCCACGCTCAGGTTCCCTCCGAGCGGGACCGAGTCGGTGTACGAGACGAGCCTTCCAGTGTAGGCGGGCCTGACGGGCGACTCGTCGCGCTTCATCGGGACGGCCGAGGCGAGCGACGAGAGGGCGGCGGCGACGGCGGTGAGGGCGAGGAACTTCATGTTGTGCGTGTCGAGGAGTGTGAGCGTGTGGAGTGAAAGGTGGTGCGAGCGCTGGGTGAGGGAAAGGAAAGAGAAAGGCGAGCGGTGCGCGCTCGTCGTGACGACGAACGAGCTGCCGGCTGTCGGAACCTCCGAGCTGCGTCGCCGCGTGCTCGAACGCACAAGTGTCGGCCGAACTTGTCCCCTGAGCCGAAACGAACGAACGTAGCTAGCGCCGGACCGGCATGCCGGGCCCGAAATAGCGGCGCCGAGCGATGACGACGAGAGGCTCGAGACCAGCTCAGGTCGGAATCTCCGACGAAGCAGCGCTCGAGCAGGAGCGCAGAGGCGCAAGACGAAGCAGCGGAACGCAGCGAGAGACGCAGACGAAGCAGAAGGGACGAGGCGAAGAGAAGGGCAAGAGGACGAGGAGGGGAACGAGCGCACTCGCTCACCACGCGCGGCTGATTTCCATGCGCAGGACCTCCTGCAGGCCGCTCGTCCCGCCGACCTCGAGTCGCTCGAACGTATCTACGAGCTCCTTCTCGCCCTCGCCCGAGCCGGCCGCAGCGTCTTGTCGCGCAAAGAAGGGCTTGACGGCGACGTCGATCGTGCTCGAGAAGAGGTGGTCGATGATGCTCTGCAGCTCGGCGCCGGTCTGGCCAAAGTCGGGACACTGCAGGAGGGAGAGGATGCTCAGCTTCGGTCGAGAGAGGCAGCGAGGAGAGGGAGGAGGACGCACGGCGTTGATCTCGAGGAGCGAAACCTGGTAGTCGCTGTCGACGAGGAAGTCGACGCCGAAGATCTCGAACGCATTGGGCAGAGCCTGCTCGAGAAACAGGCATCAGCGCAGGACTCGACAAGAGGTGAGAAGGAGAGCAGTGTGCGCACCTGGAACGACGAGCCAGCGCCGACCGCCGCCTTGAAGACCTCTCGCACCGCCTCGCGCACGCTCCCCTCGATCTGCGCGATCCGCTCCTTGCCCAGCTTCTCGCCCTCATGCGCGCCGCCAAGAATCACCTTGTCGTGCATGCCCTGCAGCGTCGAGACCGAGATGGCGGGCGCCTGCTCGCCGAGGACGCTCGTCTGGAGGCACGTGTTGGTGAGGTGCGCCGAGAGGTCGAACGCGCCGCTCTCGTCGACCGTGTCGGCCGGCGAGGTGTAAGGGGACGAGGCGAAGAGGGCGAGGAAGGGGTGGTGGACGTAGACGGCGAGGCCGCCGACGGCGACGACGTAGACCCGCAGGTGGAACTTGGTCCCGCTCGAGTTGGACGACGGCGACGGGTCGAGGAGCAAAGGCGAGGCGACGTATTCCTGCACACGAGGAGAGTCAGTTGGCGCGCCTGAGGGAGCAATCAATAGGCTGGGACGCACCTGAATGACCCATTCTCGAAGCTGCGTGGCGTCGACCCGAGTGTCGGCGCCGAACATGGCCGCCCTCGACTGCCCTGGTCGCTCGTCGCCCTCGCTCTGGTCCTCGCCGACGTCCTCGTCGTCCTCGTCATCGTCGCTCTCGGGCTCGAACTCGTGGAAGATGTCCTCGAGCGTGTCGCGCGAGTTGAAGAGGCGGATGCCGTTGCCCTTGTCGGCGAGGGCGGCCTTGAGGATCCACCACTTGGCCTCGCCGCCTTGCTCTGCCGCGGCGAACGACTGGTCGACCTCGTACAGGTCGTCCATGAGGAGCTCGTCGAGCTCGTCGGCGAACGAGCACGTGAAGTGGAACGTCGGCGGCGCGGCGCGGCGCAAGGGCGAGTCGGGGTTCTTGGAGAGGTACAGTGCGATGGTGTGTGCGAGGTTGCTCTTGCGGATGAGGCTGCAGGATGGAAGGTGAATGTCAGCTCAGGGACGAAGCGAGAGGGAAGGAGGCTCGATCGAGAGAAGGAGGAGCTCACGCTTTGCGGATGGCGTACGAGTTGAGGAGGGTGCGGTCGTCGATGGCGATGTCCCAGTCGAGCTCGTCGTAGTCGGACCACTGCAGGTCGGGCTTGGTGCCGTCGGCGGCGGGCGAGTCGAGGACGGTCCAGTCTGGGAGTTGGCGAGCGAAGGCGGTGCGGAGCGAGTCGACGACGTAGGCCTGCGAGGCCGGGTACTGCACGAGCGCGGTTCGCTTGCGGGGACTGGCCATCTCGCTCGGTGGATGGGACGAGAGCGAGGGAGTGGCTTGGTCGTCTCCTCGAGGAGATGAGGACGGCGAACTCTTCCTCCCACATCTCGCCACCGCTGGCACCAGGCCACCATGGCAGGAGGCGCACCACCACCCTCCTTCTCCTCCTTCCCGCGGACCCACCCACCGAAACCCCCAGCACCCGCCTTCAGCTCCTTCCCCTCCCCACCTCGTCCAGCCAGGTCCGACTCTCCACCGCCAGCCAAGCGGTCCAGGGCCGTCGACTTCCTCGACAGCCTCGGCACGGACCTTGGCATTCCCGCCAGCAGCTCACGCTCGTCCACCAGCCGACACCGCCGCGACGACCGCCCGAGCACCTCGTCGCGTCGGCATCACGACGATGACGATGGCGACCGCGACCGGGACGGGCGGCGCAAGCACGGCTCGAGCAGCAGCAGACGGGACCAGGGTGCGCGAGAGCCGGACGAGGACCGTGAGCGGCGGCACCGCTCGACCCGGGACGAGGCCGGCGGCCGGCGGCACGGCGAGCGAGAGCGGCGGCGCGACGACGACGGCTCGAGGCGCCGTCACGACGAGCGCAAGGGCAGGGACAAGGGCAAGGGCAAGGAGCGCGAGGTGGAACGGGACAGCGACTACGGGCCCAAGGTGCGTTCGTTCCCCCCGACCTGCACGTCCTGCCGAAGAAGCTCGCACTGACCTGCCGCCGCCGCCCGCAGCGCAGCAAGCCGTACCAGCTCGTCCAGGCGCCATACAACGACGAGGACGACACGCTACCTGTCGCCATTCGCCCCGAGCGCGACGACGAGTCCTCGGCGACCGACAAGCCGCTCTTCTACGAGTCGCGCCGCGGCGACGAGAACAACCTGCGGTACGGCGGCCTGCACCGAGGTGACGTGCCCAAGTACCGTCGACTTGGCGGCGGGCGCGTTGTCGGGCTCAACCAGGGCCTGCGCATCACGCGCGAGACGGCCTACACCGGGCGAGGCGTCGAGGTCGCGCCCTTGAACCGCTTCCGGGTGCGTCCACTCACTCACTCTTCTCCTACATAGGCGAGCTTAAGCTGACTCGAGACTACCTCGCAGACGCCGCGCTACACCGACTCGTCCTCGTTCCGCCACCTCACCGACAAGAACACCAAGCGCCTGACCCTCCAGCCTCGCTCCTCTCCCCGCGCCCTCGGCGACGCGCCCTCGTCAGCACCTCCGCTCGACCCCTTCCTCATCTCGGCAGACGGCGACGACGGCGCCGACTTCGTCGGGTTCGAGCGCGAGCGCACGACGGCCGAGAAGCTCGAGCGGCTCGAGCACGAGGACGGCACCGACTACCGCTCGGTCGCCGGGCTCATCAAGCCCGCCGACCTCGTCGAGGTGTCCGAGTCGGACGACGACGTCTTCGCCGGGCTCGGCATCGCCGGCGGCGAGTCGCACGCCGAGCGGCTGCGGCGCAAGAACCTCGAGCTCGACCGCGCCCTGCGCGACGACCCTCGGGACGTCGCTCGGTGGCTCGAGTTCGTCGACTTGCAGGACGAGATCGCCCAGTCGTCGTTCGCCGGCGGCAGCGGCAGCACGTCGGCCAAGCGCGCGCTCAGCAAGGGCGAGCGGGCGAGCACGTCCGAGGTCAAGCTCGCCATCCTCGTGCGCGCGCTCGCCGTGCCCGACAACGCGGACGCCGAGCCGCTCATCCTCGCGCAGCTGCGCGCGGCGGCCGAGGTCGAGGAGCCGCAGCACGTGCTCGCGCGGTGGAAGGACGCGCTGAGGGAGCACCCGAGGTTGACGGGCTTGTGGATCGAGTACGTGTCGTGGCGGCAGACGACGTGGGCGACGTTCAGCGTTCAGGAGCTCGTCGGCGTCTTCGAGGAGTCGTTCGAGGTCTTGGTCGACGCGATGGAGGGCGAGGAGGTCGGCTCAAGCGGTGCGTGCGCTCCCCCTCCTTCCCGCACGCTCTCGCTCGCCGCTCATGCCTTCGTCTCCCTGCAGGTCGCGAGATGCTCGAGAGCAACGCCATCTACCTCTTCCTGCGCTTCTGCCTCATGCTTCGTCAAGCCGGTGCGTCCGTTCCACCTCTTCGTGCGGCCCGACTAGTAGCTGACGCCCTCGCCCTCCTCGCAGGTTTCGCCGAGCGCGCCTTCGCCGCCTTCCAGGCTCTCGTCGAGCTCAACCTCTTCCGCCCTCTCGACCTCGAGCGCCTCCAGTACGAGCGCACGATGCTCTGGCGCGAGCGCGTCTTCTCGGCGCTCGAGTCGTTCTGGGACGGCGAGGCGGCGCGCATCGGCGAGAACGGCGCCAAGGGTTGGCGTACGACGAGCGAGGACGACCTGCCGCCCGAGGCCGCCGAGTCGTCGTCGACCACCGCCGTTGTCGAGGTCGACGCGAGCCTGCGCCCGCACGAGCGGTGGGCGCTCGCCGAGCGCGCCGCCGCCGCCTCGGCTCGCCGTCCCGCTCGTGCAACCGACGCCGAGATGGACGACTCGGAGGACCCGTACCGCGTCGTCCTGTTCGACGACGTCAAGCCGTTCCTCTTCCTCCTCTCGTCGCCCGAGGCGACGCATCAGCTCGCCTACGCCTTCCTCGCCTTCCTCGGCCTCCCCTTCGTCCCTCCCGACGTCCCAACCTCGACACCGTTCACGACCGACCCGTTCGTGCACTCGGAGCTCGTCGAGCGGCCGAGCCTGCTCAGCCGGTTCTGGCCGGCGCGGTCGAGCGGCACGCCGTTCGGCGTCATCGACGGCGAGGCGATGGAGCCCGAGCGACACAGCGCGCTCGGTGCGCCGTGGGACGTCCCCTTCAAGGCGATGCCGGCGACGGTCGACAGCTTGTTCGCCGGCTCGAGGCCCGCGTGGTTCAAGACGCTCGGCAAGGAGGACCTGCCAGATCTCGACGTCGACTCGGCGAGGTGCGTCCTCTCTCTCTTCCTCAGACTCTCTATCGCTCTGAGGCACCTTGCTGACCTGCCTGCACGTGCAGAAACTCGCTCGCCCTCCTGCGCCAAGCTCTTCCCCGCGACACCTTCCTCACGCTCGACGCCTTCTCTCTCGAGGCCGTGCAGGGACCGAAAGCGTGCGTCGCTCTCTCCTCTCCTCTCGTGTCGGCACAGGTATGCTCGAGGCTGACGTCCCGACTTCGCAGTGCCGTCAAGCTCGCCAAGCAGGTCCTGCGCGACCACCGCAACGACCTCGCCCTGTGGGACGGCTACGCGCGCGTCGAGCGTCAGCGCGGCAGGGCCGCCGACGCTCGTCAGGTCTACTGCACGGCGCTCTCGATGTACCGCTCGTTCAGGCCGCAGGACCAGATCGACGGGCCCTTGCTGTGGCGAGCCTGGGCCGAGATGGAGTGGGAGGAGGGCCGGCCCGTCATCGCGCTCAAGGTCCTCACTGCCGCCGCGAGCACAGACAATGTCGACCTCGGTGCGTCCCTCTCTCCACCTCGCTCGCCGACCGTTCCGCACGCTGACTCAGTGAATCGTACAGCCTCTCTCGCCTCGACCGATCCCGACGTCCGTCCCTCTGCCCCTCAGCTCCTCCGCTCGCGCCAGCACTACGTCCACGAGCTCGAGGCCGCCTTCCAGCCGCGCGCGACGCAGGCGCTCGTCCGCAACCGCAACCACCTCGCCTTCTCGTTCGCCCTCTTCCAGTACCTCACGAGCAACCTCGCCGCGGCCGTCGACGTCCTCGAGCGGCACCTCTTCCGGCTCGACTGCGCCGGTGCGACCGGCTCGGCAGAGCACGAGGAGGCCCTCATGATGTACGCCAAGCTCCTGTTCCGCCACTCGGCCGTCGGCGCCGGGTACCGTCCGGCGCAGCTGCGCGAGCTTCTCGAGCGCGCTCTCGGCGAGTTCAAGAGCAACTCGGTCTTCCTCGCGCTCTTCTACCACAACGAGCGTGCGTCCTCTCTCTCTCCTCTTGCTCGTCGCCTCGCCCTTCTCGCTCTCGAGCTGACGAGACCTCGCACGGACCTCGCAGAGCGCATGAAGATTGAGAACCACTTTCGCCGCCTCATCGAGGAGAAGGTCCTCAAGGAGAACGAGGCGACGAGCGAGGGCTGGCTCTTCGCCATCTTCGCCGAGCTGCACCGCGACGCTCGCTCGACCAACGTCTGGGCCGTCCGCAACTTGTTCGACCGCGCAATCGACAATCCGAGGTGCGCTCGCTCTTCTCGCTCTATCTCTCCCTCTTCGACGAGCTTGCTGACGCAGCGTCTCGCAGGTCGAGGTCGTCGGCGTCGCTTTGGGCGCTCTACATCGACTTCGAGGTGCGCAACGGCGAGGTCGGCCGCGCCAAGTCACTCATCTACCGCGCCATCCGCGAGTGCCCCTGGTGCAAGGGTGCGTCTCTCTCTCTCTCTTTCTCTCTCTTCTCGTGCTTCCTCACACCTGTCTCGCAGAGCTGACTCGCCCACTCGAGCGCGCGCAGAGTTCTACCTGCGGCCCTTCTCCCCGTCCCTCCGCCCCGCCTTCCGCTCGCGCGAGCTGCGCGACTTCCACCACCTCCTGCTCGAGAAGGGCCTGCGCGTGCACGTCGACGTCGACGCGTTCCTCGAGGGCGCGGTCCTCTCGGACATGGAGGACGACGACGACGAACAGGACCGTGCGCTCGAGCGGCTCGAGGACGCGGGCGAGGATGTCTTGACGGAGCGCACGAGGCTCATGCCGTACTGAGGGGCGTCATGCAGCGTCGACCTCTCTCACGGTGGCGAAAAGGTGAGACGCGAGAGGAGAGGAGACTTCGGCGTCGGCGACGAGCGGGACGTCCGCGGGGCGTTCGTCGAGGAGGAGCTTGCGCTCCGCCGTCCTCGCTCTTCGCCCTGCTGCTCTTCATCTCGCTCTGCGCCTCTCGAGCTTCGACATGCGCTACTTGCTCATCACCGCAACTGCACTCGCCCTTCTGCCGGACCCCGGGTGCGTCCTCCTCTTCTCTCCTCCTGCCCTCCTTCCCGACGTCCTCGAGCTGACATCTCTCCTCTGCAGGTCTGCGCAGCGCACGATCAAGGTCGTCAATCAGTGCAGCTACTCGGTGTGGCCTGCGGCGGTGCCGTTCGGCGAGCAGAAGCAGGCCTACGAGGACGACCGAGGCTGGGAGGCCAAGGCCGGCTCGAGCAGGGCCATCACGGTCCCCAGTGACTGGATCGGCCGCATCTGTGCGTCCCTCTCGCTCTCCGACACCCTCTCCCGAGCTGCGAGCTGACGCCGAACTCGCAGGGGGACGACACGGCTGCATCGCCAACTCGGACAAGACGCTCGCCTGCGTGGTGCGTTCCCTCTCTCCTGTCTTGCACCTTCGCGCATGTTCAGATCTTGCTGACGTTCTTCCTCGACGTTTCCTCCACCGTGCAGACCGGCGCGTGCATCGGCAACGCGCTGCAGTGCGCCGACAACGAGTTCGGCGGCGGCGCCACCTCTGCCGAGATCCGCCTTCAGTCGCAGCAGCAGCAGCAGTACGACGCCTACGGGCTCACGAACGGCGGCGGCTGGGGCGTCCCGATCGGCATCAAGCCCGCCGGCAAAGGGTGCGGCGCCGTCTCGTGCACGCCGACGCTCTCGACCTGCCCGGACGACAAGCTCAAGCTCCAGGACTCGTACGGCAACATCCTCGGGTGCAACTCGGCGTGCTACGGCGGCCTCGGCGACTCCAACGTCCAGTGTTGCGTGCGTCCCCGCTCGCTCTTCCTTTCGCGAGCTCCCTCCTGATCCGCTCCCTCTGCTCGCAGCAAAACGATTACGCCAACGCCAAGTCGTGCACGCCCGACCTCATCGAGCACTACTCGTATTTCAAGGAGGCGTGCCCGAACGCGCAAGCTTACTTTGTGCGTCCTCGTGCCCTACATCGTCGTCCTGACCGTGCACTGACCCCTTCCCCTCCCTCCTTCCCTCGTGCCCTCATCCTTCCACCTTCGCTCCTCTCCCTCTGCAGCAAGACGCTCGAGCTGGCCAGGCGACCGTCACCTACATCTGCAAGAGCGAGGACGCCCCGGGCTTCACCGTCTCTTTCTGTCCCGACGGCGACGGCGACTCGGCGGGCGAGACGTCGAGCTCGACCGGCGGCTCTCAGAACGGTACAGCCAGGTGCGTCCGCCCTTCTCCATCTCGCTCTCGTCCCTGATGAAGCTGACGTCGACTCGTGTGCAGCGCCGACGCTTCCGGCGACAGCGGCAAGTCGGCCGGCGGCCCGACCGCCTCTGCGCCGACGACCGTCCCGACTGGCCTCGCCGCCGCGACGTCGGCCCTCTCGATCGACATCTCGAGCGCCATCGCCGAGAAGAGCGGCGCCGAGACGGACGCGTCGACCGGCGCGAGCTCTTCGGCCTCCTCGACCGCCGCCGGGTCCAGCTCGACCCTACCTTCCTCCTCGCCGTCTTCTTCCTCCTCGTCGTCTATGGATGGCGAGTCTGCCGAGTCCGCTGCCGACAACGACTCGACGAGCGCCGACGGGCTCGTGCCCGGCCTGAGCAACACGATGCTCGCCGTCATCGCCGGCGGCGTCGCAGCGCTCCTCGTCGTCGGGGCCGTCGTCGCCTTCTGCGTCATGCGCAAGAAGAACCGCGCGGCGGCGCAGCAGGGCCAGGCGGTGGCTGGGCCTGTCGGTAGCGACGAGGAGGCGGGGACGGGCAAGTCGGCGGCGGGAGCGGGCGCAGGCAAGAACCCAGCTCGTGCGTCCCCTCTCTCTCCCTCCCCTCTCCTGGATCGTCGAGGAGGACCATGTTGACGCTTCTCCACCTCCTGCAGAGAACTACAACGCCCTCGGCCGTCGCAGCAGCCGGGACCGGCGTGCGCTCCTCTCGTCGAGCGAGGAAGGCTCCTCGTCCGAGCAGAGCGGCAGCGAGGACGAGAAGTACGCTCGCCGACGGAGCGTGTTGAGTGCGGTGAGCGAGGAGAGTCGGCGCAGCGGTGCGAGTCGGGCGAGTCGAGCGAGTCGGCGTTGAGAAGGTCGACTCGGAGACGGGGCCGGGCCTGGCCGCAACGGCGCGAGCACGACGGTGGAGCCGTAGACGGACGTTCTTTGCTATTCGACGAGCTGGACGAGATAGCGCCGCCGCCTCTCTGCGCCTCTCGAGCGAGAGCAGCCTGCTCCCCGAAGCCGCGGACGAGAGCAGCATCTCCGTCAACATCGAGCGCCGCCGGTGTGCACGCCCGCAGTTGTGATGCACTTGCCGTCTAGTACGAGGAGGAGCAAGGTGCTGCAGAGCTTGCGCAAGAGGCTGGCAAAAAGCCGTCGCGCGCCCCCACATCCGCCTCTGTGGAGCGGCGACCTCTCGCTCCCTCGCTCTCGCTCTACAGCTCCGCCCGCTCGCGCAACTGCAGCCATGGCTACCGTACACCACCCAGCACTACCCGCTGTGCCCGACTATCCGACCAAGAGCTCTCACGCCAACGAGCTCGACGAGGCACGGCGACTCTTCGTCGAAGAGCTAGCCAGCCCCGACGCAGACTGGGAGGAGCAGGGCGAGCGCGAGGGAGTCCAGCTCTGGAGCAAAGCCGACCCCAACGTGCGTCCTCTTCCTCCCATCTCACCTCGCACCGCTCGAGAGGTGCCCGCGCTGACCCCCCACTCGCTCGCGCAGGATCCTTGTGCGCTCTCTCGCCGGCGACGCTCTCCCCTTCTCGCCGTGTAGCTTACGCGCCTCCCCCTCACAGATGCAGTGCCTACCGTCAAGGGCGTCACGACCGTCGAGGGCGTTTCGGCCGCAGCTGTGCGTCCTCCTCTCGCTCGACCTCGAGCGCACTTGCTCGACCCTTGGAGCTGACCTAGCCTCGCCCTTGCTCGCAGTTCCTCGGCGGCGTCATCCAGCTTCCCGGCATGCGCAAGCTGTGGGACGCCCGCTTCCAGGACGGCCACATGCTCGCCCGCTACGACCGCACGACCTTCGCCTTCTACACCGTCATGAAGGGCATGTCGTGGATCGTCTACCCGCGGTCGATCTGCGGCGCCCAGATGAACGTCGAGCCCGAGGACGGCGACCCGCAGGGCGAGCGCTTGGTCATCCAGACGAGCGTCGACGAGCCCGAGTGGGCGCCCGAGCAGAAGGGCCAGACGAGGGCGACGCTCACGCTCAGCGGTTGGCAGCTCAAGTGCGTCCTCGACTCTCTCTCTCTCTCTCTTTGTACAATGTGCTGGGCTGACCCCGTCTCCCTCGCAGGCCCGACGGCGACAACCTTCAAGTCACGTGCGTCCGCCTCTCGCTCTCTCGCTCTTTCTTAGCGTCGGCGCTGACCTTTCTCTCTCTCTCGCTCTTCTGCAGCTACATCGTCAAGATCGCGCTCAACGGCTCAATGCCGATGCCCATGGTCACGATGGTCGCCACCGAGACGCCGCTCTGCACCGGTCGAGCCCGAGATGTCTACCGAGAATGTGCGTCCCTCATCTCCCTCTCGCTCGTCCCAGATCCCTCGCTGATGCTTCGTACACGCAGATGGTCACGCTCCCTACGTCCGCATCCCTCAAGGCGCCGCAGAGCCCGCCGTCACCTTCCAGACCGAGTCGTTCTCGGACCCGCCCGCCTTGCCGAGCCTCAACACGCACCCGCGCGAGTACCGCTGCATCTTCACGACGACCGACAAGGCCGACGAGTCGTTCGAGATCGTGTACGACCGGCGGCGCATGTACGCAGACGGCGTGCAGGTCGAGGTTGAAGGAGAAGAGGGAGCCGGGGTGCGGGACGACGAGGAGGGCGTCCTCACGGTCACGACCAAGGCGAGCGGCGTCAACGTCACGGTCGTCGTGCGCCCTCGTCTTCAGTAGAAGCTCGTCTTCTGCCAACGTCGTCTGCATCCACGTCGAGCGCCCTTCGTCCGGCTGCCGGCGACCTTCTCAAGCGGGCCTTCCTCGAGGCTGCCGCTTCATCTTGCTCAGCTCGATGGCTCGCACCGCTCGCGCCGTTGTCTTCAATTCTCCGCTGTCGCTTTCACGCTGCTCGTACCGTCGCCCGGGCTCGGCTCGAGGGTCGGGACAAGCTTTTGAACCTTGTGCCTCTCGCTCATCGGGGAAGCCCTTTGCCCCGCACGGCCACGCTCGCCGACTCTCGAGGGGCTCGCAGGCTTGCACACGCTCTCCTCTTCGCCCTGCACTGGACACTCGCTGCTCTCATGTCTTCCCTCATCCCTGAACGCCCTGCCGTCGCCGACTACCCGACCGCGAGTCCCTACCAGAAGGAGCTCGACGCCGCGCGCGCATACTTCCACGAGCAGCTGCAGAGCAGCGACATCGAGTGGGACAGCCAGACCAAGAGCGACGTCGAGCTGGGCGCAAAGAAGGACGCCGAGGACCCGAGTGCGTCCGCCGCCGCACGAGCCCCTCGCGACGCGCTCGTTGACATCTCGCTCCCCGCTCGCAGGTGCGCCCAACACGGTTCGCGGCGTCACCCTCGTCAAGGGCGTCTCGCCAGAGACTGTGCGTGCTCCTCATAGCTTCCCTTGCGAGCTGTGAAGCTGACCCGAGCGCTCGCAGTTCCTGTTCGGCGTCATCACGAGCGACCGCCAGCGCCGCCTGTGGGACGCGCGCCTCGACTCGTCCGGCATCGTCGCCAGCTACTCGCCCGACGAGTTCACCTTTTACAGCACGACCAAGGGCTTCTCGTTCGTCGTGAGCGGGCGCGACATCGTCGGCGCGTCGCGCATCTTCGAGGTCGGCGACGGGTACGAGCTCGTCCAGACGAGCGTCGACGACCTCGTGCCGGCGCAGAAGGGCAAGACGAGGGCGACGCTCTTCCTCGGAGGCTGGAAGGTCGAGTGCGTCCTGCCGAAGAAAGCCTCATGAAGCGAGCGGCGCTGACTTTGCCTCTCGCAGGTCCGTCGGCGCCGACACCAAGGTGACGTACGTCGTCAAGGTCGCGCTCAACGGCTCGATGCCGTCTGCGATCGTCAACAAGGTCGCAACAGAGACGCCCATGTGCGTCGGGACGGCGCGCGACACGTTCTACAAGCGTGAGTCGGCCTTCCTCCTCCCGCTCGGACCTCGCCGACCGACCTTCTCTCTGACGCTCTCGCCCTCGCCCTTGTAGACGGATTTGCTCCCTACATCCGCCGCTCGTCTCTCTCGGCCAAGGACCTCGTCGTGCAGAACCAGCGCAACGTCGACGACGTGTACCGCCTCACGCTCTCGACCCGCGAGGTCGGCGCCGCGGTCGACGTCGTGTTCGACCGCGAGAAGCTGCACAAGGGCGGCGTGAGCGTCTCGGTCGAGGGCGAGGGCGTGCAGACGAGCGTGAACGAGGTCGAGGGCATCATCTCGGTGCGGGCGACGCAGGAGAACAAGGACGTGGTCGTCCTCGTGCGGGCGAAGTGAAGGACCGTCGCACCGACGAGCGCAGGACCAAGCAGGACGAGCGCAACGAGCAAGCTGTATCCATGAGCGACCTCTTGAGAGCGAACTGGAAGCCGAGAGCCGAGAGCGAGAGCGAGAGCGGCTCAGCTGAGCCGAGGAAGGTTGCTGAACTGGTTGCGACACGGATGCGGACAAACAAGAATCGCTCGACGCGCTACAGACTCCTCCCCTCCTGCGCACGAGCCGGTCACTCACGGCTCGTCGCCGGCCGCGCTGCTCAACAGCGCGTTCAGCTGCTTGAGGCTCTTGGCGACGCCGAACGACGCCGCCGCCATGGCCTGCTTGGTCTGCTTGTTGAACGCGCCCGGCGCGGCGTGGTCGGCGCTCTGCATCTCGCTCAGCTGGTCGCAGTGCGTCGTGAGGTCCTGGAGGATGGCCGAGCCCTCGTCCTCCTCGGCAGGCGTGAGCGTCCGAGGAAGCGCCTCTTGCGAGATGGCGACGATGGACGAGACGATGGTGATGATCTGCGTGAGGTTCTCCTGCAGCTCGGACGACTGAGCGCCGGAGCGGATCGCCGACAGGAGCGACTGGATCGAGTGCACGATGGCCTCGGTCTGGTTCTCGATGTACGCCTGCGCGCGACGGCGAGGAAGGAGCGTCAGCACGACCAGCGCATTCACAAGCTCGTCGCACAGTGAAGCACGCTGCACGAAAGAGAGAGGCTGCAGAGGAAAGCGCCGACGCACCCTGAGCTCCTCCGGGTCTCGCTCCTGGCCCTGCTGCATCTCGCCGTCGGCGCCGTCGTCGTACGCGCGCTCGCCGTACTCGTCCCGTCGCTGCTCGTCGCCGTAGGCATTGTACTGCTGCGACGAGCCCTGCGCCGGGTACCCGCCGTGGTGGTACGGCTGCGGCTCGTCCTGCGGCCCGCCGTACTGCTGCTGATGCTGCCCGTCGTACCCGCCGCCGTACGCCTGCTGCGGCTGCTGCCCTCGCGCGCCGTAGCCCGAGCCGTCGCTCTCGAGCGATTGGCGGCCGCCATACGAGTCGCGCGAGCCGGCGCCGCCGACGCCGTTGTAGCCCGGCCGAGAGGGTCCGTGCGCGTCGCTGCCGTACGACGGCTGCTGCGGCTGCGAGAACGACTCGGCGACGCTCGAGCGCGCACCTGCGCTCACTCCTGCGAGCGTGCCGGCGTCCGAGCGCGAGCGGACTGAGCCGCCGCTGTTGCGCTTGGTGCCTCGGTCCGAGCCCAGGCCGATGGCGCCGAGCGCGCTCTTGACGCTGCCGCCGCTGCCGAAAATCGACGAGACGCCGCCCGAGATGCGACTGCGCGACTGCTGCTGCTGCTGGGACGAGGGCTGAGGCTGCTGCGGCGGCTGCTCCTTGGCGGGAGGTGGAGGAGGTGCGGGCGAGGTCGGGGTCGGGGTCGTCTCGACGGATGGGACCGAGATGGACAGGCCCTGGAGCGACGCGTGCGCGTCGTCGAGCCCGCCCTGCGACAGGCGCGAGCCGGCGCCGACGTCTTCTCGCAGAGGAGGCATGGGCTCGCGCGCGGCGGCGGCGCGCATGCCGAACGCCGACGACGGGTCGAGCGCGCCGCCTCGACCGGACGAGGAGGATGACGGGCCCGTCGTGCGGCGAATCTTGAGGATGCGCACGAGCTCGACGACCGTTGCGGCGAGGTGAGACGCCGCGGCGTCGAGGAGCGACACGGGCGAGACGCCGTAGCCCGTTGCGTGGTTCTTGCACGCCGTGAGGAGGTTCGAGAGGGTCGCGTTGATCTTGATCTTGAGCGAGTTGACGAGGTCCTGCTCCGAGAGTGGGAGCGAGGCGAGGCGAGAAGGGGGGATGGCCTGCACGTCGTTGTCGACCTTCTGGCACGCTTGGACGACGGCGCGGGCAGTCGGGAGGACGGAAGAAGGCTCTTTCGAGCGGGCGGCCTGGAGGAGGTCGTCGATCGAGGTCTGGAAGGCGGCGATGGACGTGTCGTTGATGAGGCCGTCGGACGAGGCGGGGAGCCAGTCGGCGTCGACGCTGATCGACGACGTGAAGAGCATCGACGTAGCTGCGAGGGACGAGAGTAGCAGTGTCAGCTCGACGAAAAACCAGATGGATCGACCAAGCGTGCAGAGGAGGAGACACGACCGGGACGAGCAAGAGGAAGCGGGCGACGCACCTTTGACGTTCCTCAGCTCGAGCTTGGCTGCCTGCCACCGGTCCTTCCACTCGCGCGCCTCCTTCTCGGCCCGCTCCCTCGCCTCCCTCTCGCGCTCGACCTCGCGCTGGAGCTCCTCGGCGCGCTCGTTGACGTGCCGCACCTCGTCGACGAGGCTCGACACCTCGCCGCGCATCTCGGCCGCGAGCTCCTCGGCCTCGTGCAAGCGCGCGCGCACTTGGGCGTCGAGCCCGCTCGTGCCGGCCGAGCGGGTCGACGAGGAGGACGGTGACGGGCCGCGGGCGCGCAGCGAGTCGTGGTCGCGCTGCAGCGAACGTAGCTGCGCCTGCTGCTCCTCGAAGCGCTGCGAGCATGTCGACGAGTCAGCTTACGTCGAGAGCTCGTGGAGGAAGAGGATGGAGAGCGAGACAGGACGCACCTGCTCCCACCGCCGCCGCTCGTCTTCCAGCTGCTCGCGCACACGCCGCTCGCCCTCACCGCTCGACGCCGACGCCGATGCCGCCGACGCACCGTCCCGCTCGAGTTCGACGACCCGGTTCTGCAGCCGCGCGAGCTTGTACTCGTACTCGGATCGGACCTTGTCGGCGGCCGCCTCGTTCTCCCACTGCGAGCGAGGTGATCGACGTCAGCATCTGACCTTACAGCGCAGAAGAGGTCGCAGCTGGACGTTGAGAGAGGGAGAGGGAGGGACGCACCGACCTCCTGCCGCCGTTGCCGCCGCCGACCTCGCTCGGCGCATTGCTGCCTGCGTACCCGCCGAAGAACCGACTGCTCGTCCCGTTACTGCTCACCTCGCTCGCCCGGCTGTTACCGAGCCCGAGTCCTGCGCCCTGCGCAAGCCCCTGCTGCTGCCCGACGCCCTGCCCCGAGCCCGAGCCCGCAGCCGAGCCCTGGCCGTACAGCGCGCGCGCCGCCGGCGGGCTCGACAGCGCCTCGCCGCGCTCGTCGCCGTACGCGTCCTCGCGCTCGTCCTCCTCGCGCACG